>Ga0307517_10003517_pt1 | contig 24356 bp, 5 predicted proteins | sample 23_EM_MG_FD_194515 | JGI IMG/M metagenome (GOLD analysis project Ga0307517, IMG submission 194515) | Populus trichocarpa ectomycorrhiza microbial communities from riparian zone in the Pacific Northwest, United States - 23_EM | ecosystem: Host-associated > Plants > Roots > Unclassified | place... | reverse complement strand
TGAAGACCTCTATTTCTCGCGTTTTTTTTTTTACTTTTTTGTGCTTCATACAAAAAATCACGCAACCTACTTCCATAGTGACAAATTAGATTTTAAAACAAATTTTTTTAAAAAAAAATTGTATTGTTTTCGATGTTACCTAGTTGCCACGTGATTTTCCCACACTCTCCTCACAACATTATCATGTGCGCTGTCCCACTCGAATTCGTGCTGTGTATAAGTGATTTATTTAAAATAAAAATAATAATTTATTTACAATTATATTAATAATCTATTAAAAATAAGCTGGAAATTAGAAATTAACACCAACCTTAAATTTGTCAAACCATGCATCGATTTGTGGTATCCATTCAGGATGTCTGGATACCTGACTCCATTGAAATAATAAAATCTCCATCGATAATTTAAACACCGATGATATTACTCGGACGACCTCAATGTTTGTGAACCTGAAAATAAAATAAATTAATGAAATATTGATTAGTTGTTCATAAATTATGTTACAATTAAAAAAAACTAAAATCGAAACAAACTTACATTGAAAGGTCGTCCTTCCACTGTGCCTCGTACTTGCAGGTGAATTGATTTCGCTGTGAAGGCACATCGCCTCTGCGCTGTGAAACCGCGCTAGAAGAGGCAGCATTGGTAGGCGGCGCTGATGCCTCTTCTTGATCGGCACCTAAGGACATGTCATCCTCCCTGCTAGAAGAACTAGCTGCGACCATATGTGAGCAACGAGGATTTGATTTATGTCTACGCATCTACACAATTTTATACGAATAATTACATAATTAAATTCGATTGTTAAAAAAAAATTCGGCAGCACCTCCCCTATACTAGAGACTACTCAAAGTTTTCAAACCTGCAAATATTCACAATAGTCATAACCTAAGCAATAGTTGGCATTCATTTAAGAGCAGACTCAATCTGCCCTTCCAATCATCCAATTTTTTGAGCAGACTCAAATATTGACAACATCATAATCACAATTACGAGCAGACTCAATCTACCCTTCCAATCATCCAATTTCACATTCATTTTTCATAATTAACTTTTAGTATACTACATTATATTAAAATCAACAATTATGAATACAATATAAATTACAATGCCATGTGAATAATTTATAAACAAAGTAAGTTTAATGCCAAGTTACAAACATCTAGACATTATGCCATTGTTACAATATGAAGCCAATTTCAAGCAAAAATTGCCAATGAAACAGTTGGAATTATTTCCACCAATCTAAAACATATTCCCAGCACCAAAGCTCAAAGACATATAAATTTATTCCTATATATTCAATTACTAATTACAAGGTAAATTTAACATTAACAAATACATTTCAATAAAGTATTCAATTATTATGGAGATACAAACAATAAAATATATTGAAAAAATTAAAAAAAAAACTATAGACTTTAGGAATGAAACATGTTTACCTTAATTTCATCTTTATTTCAAGATTTTATCTACATTATAAAAATACACCAAAACAAAAAACACATAAAAAATAACAATAACTAAAAAAATTAAAAAAATTAAAAATTAAAGAATATTAAATAGAAACACATACATTTTAATTTGCTGAAGATTAACCTAGAAATTACAAGCAAAAAACAAGAGACTTGAAGCAAATGAGAGGGAAAAAAAGAAGAAGAAGAGAGCTGTGAAACGAATAAGAGAAAAAATGAACTGAACGGGCGGTCGTAAGGATTTATAGCGCAGTTTTACCAACGGATTCCCCGACGGACATTTAAATAATATTAATTTTTATTTATTCCATCAGTGATGTTACGAAATTCCGTCGGTAAATTTTGAATTTCACACCAGAATTTTAATTACCCTCTATATTTTTCGCAGTCCGTCGGTAATTATATCGGCATCTACATGCGGTCAGAGATGCATTTAATACCCGCCCTTTGGAATTCGCATCGTCCATTAGTGAATTTGTCGGTAATTATAAACTGCTGACACATACCAACGGACTGTAATCCATCTGCAAAGTCGTCAGTGATTGTGGCATTTTCACCACTCTTTGTGAAATGCCGACGAACAGTAATCCGTCAGCAAATTCGTCGGTGATTGTGGCATTTCCAGGGAAGCTCTCTGTGAAATGTCGATAGATCGTTGTCCGTCTGCAAAGTCGTCGGTGATGGTGGCATTTTCCAAGAAAGCTCTCTGTAAAATGCCAACGGACTATAGTCCATCCGCAAAGTCATCGGTGATTGTGGCATTTTCCAGGAAAGCTCTTTGTAAAATGTCGACGGGCTGGAGTCGGTTCGCAAAGTCGTCGGTGATTGTGGAATTTTCCAGGAAAGCTCTTTGTGTAGTCCGTTCGCAAAGTCGTCGGTGATTGTGGCATTTTCCAGGAAAGCTCTCTGTGAAATGCCGATGGACTGGAGTCCGTCGATATGTACGTCGATGATGGTGGACTGTGCATGAAAGATTTTTGTATTGTCTATTTACCTTCCTGCAAACATTTAAATTACAAACTACCCGCCGTACAAAATAATAACAACAGTTAACACTTATAAAATCTTTATTTCGTGTTCCAATATATCATCTATAATATAAATTACATTATAAAAAAATGCTTTACACTTTCCTTTATTAAACAAGATTAGTCAGAATTTTCTTCTTCTTCGTCGTCAATTGAATAGTCATCAGCTCTATCGTAATCTTCAATATGGATATCATCATCATCTTCTTCATTGACATTTGTTTGTCCGCTAGAGCTCAAAACAACATTTAACTTCTTTGCATCAACATCAACAAGACTATCATCAAAAACATGAAAATTTGAATTTTCTTCCAAGTCAATCGAAGGAGTAACTCGATATGGTTAAACCAACTCACTAACTTGAAAGACTTCATCTCGCACACTTGTGTCTTCATTATCATCCTAAACAACCTCAACACGACCCCTGGGTTTTGTTTTAAAAATGGATAACCACTCAACTCTTGATCGATCCTTTCTAAAGGAAGGGGTGTTTTTGTAATAAACTTGTTGACATTGTTTTGCGAAAACAAAGACATCGTTTACGTTGTGGAGTCTAGCTTTTGAGTTGATTTTGACCAGACCATAGTGAGGATCAACTCTAATTCCTCTAGAAGTGGTGTCATACTAATAACATTTGAATAAAAACACTCTATTCTACTCGCTATGATATTGCAGTTCGATGACCTCTTCTAATCTACCATAGTAGTCAACTTCTAACTCATTACTAGTCGATCCCTTAACACAAACACCGTTGTTATGCGTCTTTCTTCCATACCCGTATTCTTCAGTATGGAACACATATCCATTGAAAAAATACCCATTGTAGCACTTAACTTTTCTTTCAGGGCCCCAGGCTTAGTGAAGACTATGACTTAGAAACACTCCTTTCCATTTGATAAAAATTGTATGTAATGTATAGCAATAAACAGTAAATTGAAAGATTTTGTAATGACATACAATAACTTTGCAAGAGATAATGAGTTTGTGATAATACTTAATGTGTTCTGAACCACGTGGTAAATTGTTCATCTTGTAATTGAAAGATTTGGGATTTGGTCAGTTGTGAGTTATTGGACAGTAAATATTGTCGATGTTGCCTGCAAGGTTGTTCCAAATTATATGAGTTTATGATATTACAATAAATAAATAGTACATTCTTAATAAAGTTTAATTAGTAGCAACTATACTTACTGAATAAAAGGTCTCAGCTCATCACAATTAAATTGAATATAATTGTGTGCTTGTCTAGACTCTATTTCCGACAAATATCTTCCCCTTACGACATTTTTAGGTGTGGGTCATCTAGGATTGGAGAATATTGACAAGCTCCCACTGGAAGGCACTTCACCACCATCATCATGCCGTGGAACACGATTGATTCTCGTTCTCAATGAGGTTCGAAATAGTATGAGATAAATGTTGAGATCTCCTAAACAATATAAGCCTTACATATCAAAGCCTCAACATGCGCCTTGTTCTTAACCTTTTTCTTGAGATTGAATAAGTACCTGCATTGAATTAATCAAATATTTTCAATTAAGAAAAAAAAAAGAAAATACTTTTATATATGAATTACATTGCAACTGTAATATCTAACCGTTTGAATGGGTACATCCATCTTTACTGGACCGGTCCTCCAACTTTAGCCTCAAACGGTAAATGTATGGGGAGATTCTATATTGAGTCAAAAAATGATGGAGGGAATATCATCTCAAGTTTGCATAGTATCTCAATGATATTTGTTTCAAGCCTCTCAATATGATCAACATTTAACTTGCTGAAACAAATATCTATAAAGAAATGATTGATCTCCGTGAGTGCATCACATATCCTTTTTGGCAATAAATCACGATAAGCTAATGGAATGCGTGTTTGCATAAACACGTGACAATCATGACTCTTCATTCCATACAATCTGCATTCCTTCGTATTAACCAACCTTGATATGTTTGAGGCATGTCCATCGCGAAAACGCAGACTCTTAAGCCATTTGTAGGCTAGTAGTTGTGCGTTTTTCTCTAACATGAAGCTTGCTCTTGGTTTTGCGACCCATGACCCATCCCAAACCAACTCCATATTTTTACGGTTACAGAACAAAGCTATATCCAATCTAACATTAATGTTGTCCTTTGTCTTTCCCTTCACATCCATGACGATGTTGAAAATGTTCTCAAACACGTTCTTTTCTATGTGCATGACGTCAAGGTTATGGCGGAGGAGATTGGTCTTCCAATAAGGAAGCTCCCAAAAGATACTTCGCTTTACCCAATTGTGGGTCAAACCAAAACAAGGAAACTTCTGCTTACCTGATTGGAGACTGAACACAATGTCACTGTACTCTGATACAACATCATGCAAATCTTCACCAGAAAGATACGGGGGTGCAACATCCTTTTCAACTCTCCCAATAAAGAAATCATTTCTGTTCTTTCTGTACCTATGATTCCGTGGCAAGAAACGACGGTGATAGTAAAAAAAAGAAGCTTTACCTCCGTTTGTTAGCATGAATGCTTTGTTGTTTTCCATGTTGTATGGACATGTTAGTTTTCCATGCGTGCTCCAACCAGAAACTATTCCATAAGTTGAAAAATCATTGATAGTCCACATTAAAGCCGCCCTCATAACAAAATTCTGTTTTCTCGATATATCATAAGTCAAAGCTCCTGAGGACCACAACTGCGCCAACTCATCAATCAACGATCAAAGAGAAACATCTATATTCCGGCCCGGGCTGCTTGGACCGGGTATGACAGTAGATAAAAACATGAGCTCTGGCCTCATACACATCCCCGGTGGCAAGTTATAAACCGTGAGTATGACCGACCAACAAGAATAAGAAGAAGCAAATGACCCAAATAGGGTTGTATCTGTCTGTACACAACCCAAGATGCACATTTCTTGATTCAGCTAAAAAGTGATGATGCATACTGTTAAAGTGTTTCCATGCTTCGCCGTCAGAAGGATGCACCATCACTCATTCAACCGCATCATATGATTGGTGCTATGTCAAATGCTCAGCAGTCCTTGGTGACATGAATAACCTCTATAGTCTAGGTGTGATTGGGAAGTATCTAAGTTTTTTATATGCCATGAGAGTTTTTCCCCTGTCAGTTCTGGGTTTGTAACGGGAATGCCCACATGTCATGCACTCGGTCAGCTCAACATTTTCAAGGTAGTATAACATGCAGAAGTTAGAGCACGTGTCAATTTTCTGGTATCCTAAACTGAGGGGTTTCATCATGGACTTTGCAGCATATAAGTTTTCTTTCAGCCTGTTCCCTTCAGGTAAAATGCTTCTCGCCCATTCGATAATTTTGTCATAACTAGCCTCACTCAACCCGTGATCTGACTTGATGGTGAACACCTGTGCTACGGGCGATAATTTACTGTGGTTCGTGCATCCATCCCATAATGGTTCGTCAGAATCTTTTAATAGATCAAAAAACCTAGCTGCATCTGCATTAGGTTCTTATTCTACCATTGGACATTGACTGACATTACCTTGATTTATTCTCTTTGCATCCATAACCATATTCCTGTAAGGATTACTGTTGTCATTTGCAACTCCCTGCATGTTGCGAGCACTAGAAGTTGACCCAACCACCCTTTCTCCTATGCTCTTATTATGAATAAATACTTCTCTGTGTGCATACCAACACAGGTAATTCTCCATGAACCCTTTGTGTAGAAGATGCATCGTTACAACATCTGGATGCAGATACCTTTTATTTTCACACTTCCTGCATGGACACCTAATACCGCCTCCAGTAAAATTTTTGGGAATAGATGTTGCGAAATTAATAAAACCTTGAATCCCGTTACTATAATCCATCCTTCACAATCCTTGGGGTGAATCTCAATACATCCATGAACGATCATCCATGACTTCTATCGAACCTCTATAAAATTACAATGACAACATGTATTAATTAACTATGTTAGGTAAATAAATTTGCAAAAATATTGGTTTACCTCGAGATTATCCAACAAGCTAATTACAACTTCTCATAAATATTCATTATCGATTATCAATGTCCATACAAATTTATACAAACGTACAGAAATTACAACTCCGCAATAGCATTGATAAAAATTAAAACGGACCCATTAAACAAGCTATTAATTATTTCACCACAACACATGTAATTCGGTAATTCAACAAAGTTTCAACAGTTTACAAACAAATACAATTTTACAAAATCTAAAACAAACCATAATAAGTACAAAATTATTCATTCATACTAAAAGTTTGTTTGAGAAATAACAATAAAAATGTACATACACTAACCAAATACAATACATATACTAAAAAAACAATAAAAGTGACATTTGAAATTAACATTTAAATGTTCAAATTAAAAAAGATAGATTTACTTACAGAAAATGATAAAATCCACAATAAATCAAAACACAGATGTTGTGACTACAAAACTTAAAGAACTATTACTTGTGTTGAGAAGAGGGGGATTTTTTTTTGGGGGTGGTTACTTGCAGTTTTTTGAGGGGAGGGGAGAGTTTGGGATGGGGAAGAAGAAGGAGAAATAGGGGAGGAGAAGGTCGGTAGAATGATGATATATTCACTTTTGCCGAGGGAATCACCGACGGCCTAATTCTGTCGGTGAGTCCGTCGGCAATTCTGGCGGTGAATTGGTCACGTCACTATATGGAGATCCTGGTTTGAATCCCTCGGTGATTTCGTCAGTAAAATCGCTTGCAAAAACTTCCGCGTCAGCGAACCGCCTTTTTTTTTAATTTTGAATATTCCGTTTGTAATTCTGTCGGTTTATACCTACAACATAATTCTGTTGGTATACACCTACAACATAATTCTGTCGGTATATGCCGACCGAATTATAGACGGAATAGTATCCGTCGGTAATTATCACCGTAATTTACTGATATAATTATTCAGTTGGTGTTAGGTGAATTTCTGGTAGTGTCTTGGATAAATTTCAATTTCACTTCTCTCGAGTTACATATTGTCTCAATATCACCTAAAATCTTCATTTTTTTCCAATTATACCCTATATTTGTTCATCGTGTGCAATTTCTTAAATTGACTGGGAATAGCGTTGGAATAAATTTGAAACATATGGAGTTCAGTTAGCAATAACATAGGTTTTTTTTTTATGATATTGAGACATTATGGAAATTAAAATTTACCCTAGAATTAAATATTTTCTTGTAGCCATCAATCTGCAACCTCTTAAATTCCGGTTATCTAGAGAGAGCTAGGGTTTAAAAGCCGCTCGTACCCTCGGCCATACGCTCGTACTTTTTTTACTGATCGAGTCACGCTTCAGCCTTGACTTCCTCCCTTTTTCCAGTTTAACTAATGGAGATTGACAAATCAAACTTTGATTAGGTTTGTAGTGTTTTAGGGTTTATGGTTTTAGGGGTTAGGGAGTTTTGGGTTTTGGGTTCAGGGTTTAAGGTTTTGGGTTTTGGGTTAAAGGTTTAGAGTTTGAGGTTTGAGATTTTGGGTTTCGGGGTTAGGGTTTTCGGGTTGGGGTTTAGGGTTTTAGGTTTGTGTTTGGAGTTTTAGAGAAAGATTTCGGGGTTGCAGTTTCGGGTTCGAGGTTTCAAGTTTGGGGTTGGTTTTAGGTTTGGGTTTAGGGTTTAAGGATTTTCGGTTTTAGGGTTTATGGTTTAGGGGTTTAGGTTTAGGGTTTTAAGGGAAATGGTTTAAGGTTTAGAGGTTAAGAAGTTTAGGAGTTTAGGGTTTACTTACACTATGACTGGGATGTTGTCTATCAGCTAAGCCCACATACTCCAATGCTCTCTTCCGTTTTTTGTTGTGGTCACTGCAATCATAGGAACCAAATTGTGAATCATAAAAACTTTAGTCAAGTCTCTAAAACTCAAGACTTCTTTCTATGCTTGTTAATTAATTGGGATTAATTAAAAAACCATGGATTTGCAATGTTATGAGTTATTTTCTAGAGTACTCTAACCTTGTGCCACCTCTAGCATCCAAACAAATGGATCCCTAACAAAAAATACCAGAAATGACAGGATATTCTTTTCCTTTTTAATTTCCTCAAAGTGATAAAAATAAAAGCAGAAGAAGTGGGATCTAGTCCTTGTTAATCTCCACTTTGGTCATGAGTTCTCATATATTTATCACCGTGGTAACTTCCATGGTGCTATAGCCAACTTATGGCAATGACAATCATGTTTTCAATTAAATTAGCCCTAGCCTAGCCTAGGAATGAGAGGGTAACGTAATGCAATGTGATAATCCTTGTCAAGTCAATACAAGTTATGACTGGGGATACTTATATATCAATATCCTGATTTAGCAGATAGTGAATTTATAGTAAAATATAAAGGATAATAAGAAAAAGTAAAGAATAAAAGGGTGAGGTGAGCTCATTATTATCATTATCAGAGAAGAATAGTAAACAAAACCTAATAAAATCATGAGTCGAAGATAATTGCTGATCTTTTCGGTCTTTGGGATTTGATTACAGAAGCAGTAAAAACGAAATAAATATTTTCTTGTTTTTGTTTTTCCCTTTCTTCAAGAGATCTCCATGCTCAAAACCATTGTATATTTTAACACACTTGTACGTACTTCCTATTCCATCTCCACACAGAAAGCACACGGTTGTTCAAATATTATATATTCCTTCCTGCCTTACTTGTAGGGCTTCGGATATGCATTCCATGCATGTCCATTCATTTTTCTTTTACCCCTTCTTTAGAATCTTAATTACACCACCCCGCATCATAAAAGTATTAACTTAATTTTAAAAATAAAAGAATATAATAAATCTCTTTAATCACAAGACCAATCCTTTCAGATTTGTAACCTAGATCTATGTACCACACAACATAGTACTATATTAGTAACACACATAATATTAATATTTGTGGAGTGAGTTGATGACAAATGGTATTGTTGTTGTCTTAGAAAGAGGTCTCATTTCTATATAGTACCAATTTGTTTGTAAGACTAAGAAGAGACTCTAGTACAGTATGTTGTAAGAAGGAAATGTATATGGGAACATGATTGGGATAGTGTTGATTGAGTTGATTATTTTTAATTTTTTTTAAGAGGTCTCATTTTTAATTATTTTTTCTCAATTTCATATTTTAAAATTGAGTTGATTGAGAAATGAGATTCATAATTTGTTTCAATTTGTTTTTTATTGGGTTATCCCGATCTCATGACTTGGATTGCAGTTTGGTAGGTTGACTTTGGTCATTTGTTTTCCTCCCTTTCTTAATTGATTTTTTTCCAACTTTATTTTTCAACATTTCGTTTATTTTCTATGGGGTTATTATGATCTCATGGTTTAGTATGCAGATTGAAAATTTAACCGGGTTTCCCAAATCGATCTAATATGTTGTTGTCTTAATGTTTATTAGAACAATCTCATTTTAAATATTTATTTTGAGTCAAACTATATTTTTACGGGTTATCCATGTTGCATTTGGAATTGCCAAGAGGACCGAGTCATATCAGATCAATTCCCGCATCATTTATTTTTTTCTACTAAAAAACATTAATAACATCTAAATATTTTTTACATTTAAAAAATATTAATCTCACTATAGTAGAGTACAAGTCATTGATATTAACGTACGTGTGTGTGTGTGTATCAAAAATCACTTTTGTGAATTTCAGCTTTTTCATAACCCTTGCACTTAATGTCCTTGCAAATAGTTACAATTCTTTCAACATCATCCATTGCTTTAACAACTATCTACCGTGTTATTTATTTAGGGTTATTTGAGATTTTGATGTTGTTTTTTAAAGTGTTTTTTTTGTTTTAAAATATATTAATATATGTATTATGTTTTTCTAAAACAATTTACTTTCGATATAAGTATATCAAAATGATCAAAAAATACAAAAAAAATAATAATTTGAAATTAAATTTTTTTTTCAAAAAGTTTTAAAAACACTATTCCAATCTTGTTCCCATATATATTTCCTTCTTACAGCATACTGTACTAGATTCTCTTCTTAATCTTACAAGCAAATTGGTAATTTATAGAAATGAGACCTCTTTTTAAGACAATAATAGTACCATCTGTCATCAACTCACTCCACAAATATTAATATTGTGTGTGTTACTAATATAGTAATATGTTGTGTGGTACATAGATTTAGGTTACAAATATGAAAGGACTGGTCTTGTGATTAAATAGGTTTATTATATTCTTTTATTTTTAAAATTAATTTAATACTTTTATGATGTGGGGTGGTGTAATTAAGATTCTAAAGAAGGGGTAAAAGAAAAATGAATGGACATGCATGGAATGCATATCCGAAGCCCTACAAGTAAGGCAGGAAGAAATATATAATATTTAAACAACCGTGTATTTTCTGTGTGGAGATGGAATAAGAAGTACGTACAAGTGTGTTAAAATATACAATGGTTTTGAGCATGGAGATCTCTTGAAGAAAGGTAAAAACAAAAATAAGAAGGTATTTATTTCGCTTTTACTTCTTCTGCAATCAAATCCCAAAGACCGAAAAGATTAGCAATTATCTCCGCCTCATGATTTTATTAGGATTTGTTTACTATTCTTCTCTGATAATGATAACAATGAGCTCACCTCACCCTTTTATTCTTTAATGTTTCTTATTATCCTTCATATTTTACTATAAATTCAGTATCTGCTAAGTCAGGATATCGATATATAAGTATCCCCAGTCATAACTTGTATTGACTTGACAAGGATTATCACATTACATTACGTTACCCTCGCTGCCTTGTTTTTCTTCTTGTCTTGTTTGTTCTCCTTGGGGCATTCTTTTCTTGCTAGCTAGTTTACTCTTTTTTTCCTCAAATTTTCCTTTTCTTTTGTGTTTTGTTGAGGTGGTTAAACATTGTGGTGTGTTCTTTGAAGGTAGATATGACCAGCTCTTATTCTTCCTTAGCATCAATGGAGTTTGATTTTGATGAGAAACCACATGTGTTAGCTGTTGATGATAGTTTGATAGATCGCAAAGTCATTGAAAGGTTACTCATCAACTCTACATGCAGAGGTATGAAAAGAACAAAAAAGTTTTGGCCTTTTTTTATTTATTATTCTCTTTGTTCATATAAACTTTGCTCATTATATGTTGGTATAATTTGTTAATCAAAGAAAAGTTTCTAGCTATAACATGTTTTTATCATATTTTTATCTTTGTTTTCATGGGGTTTTGGTGAACATTATATCTTAATTCTCTAGTTTCTATCCACGGTTTTGTATGATTAAGATTAAAGAGAAATATGATTTCTTATAATATGGTGTTCTTATTTATAATATATTGTCTTATTAGAGTAAATGTCATCATTTGCTAAAGGAAAAAAACATAGAACACGTGAAGGAATAAAAAAAAGTTTATCATGCTGGCTAGGCTCTCATTCCTAGGCTAGGCTAGGGCTAGGGCTAATTTAATGGAGAACATGATTGTCACTGCCATAAGTTGGCTATGGCACCATGGAAGTTACCACGGTGATAAATGTATGAGAACTCATGACCAAAATGGAGATTAACATGGACTAGACCCCACTTTTTCTGTTTTTATTTTTTATCACTTTGAGGAAATTGAAAAGGAAAAGAATATCCTGTCATTTCTGATATTTTTTGTTAGGGATCCATTTGATTGGATGCTCGAGGTGGCAAAAGGTTAGAGTACTCTAGAAAATAACTCATAACATTGAAAATCCATAGTTTTTTAATTAATCCCAATTAATTAGCAAACAGAGAAAGAAGTCTTGAGTTTTAGAGACTTGACTAAAGTTTTTATGATTCATAATTTGGCAGTGACCACAGTAGAAAACAGAAGAGGGCATTGGAGTATTTGGGCTTAGGTGATGGACAACATCCCAGTCATAGTGTAAGTAACCATACAATAAAGGTCTGATTCTTGCTTTTATGAATTCAACTCCATCATTTGTTGTTCATGGGTATTTCTTTTAGGAGAATTTGAAGGTGAATATGATCATCACCGATTATAGTATGCCAAGAATGACAAGTTACGAGCTGTTGAAAAGAATTAAGGTAAATATTACTCATCTTCAATGATCTAGTTATTACCATAACTTTCCTTTGTCTTTTCTGATCTAACGGTTCAGTTTTTCAAATATCATATACGGTGAAAACTATAAAATAAATTTTTTCAAGAGTCTCTAGGATCCTGTTAGACAGATATAAAATTGTTTAGGGATTTATTACCTGAAGATCTAATTTTCTTCTATTTTAAATAATTCTTTAAAAGCTGAGTTGTCGCAAACCACAAGCCATCCAATTATTAGTCAAACGGTAACTTACAACTTTCATGTGAGCCTTTCCATAGACATAAGTGTTCTGTCCTTATGTAATTCTTATGCGAGTTAGTTCAGTGTACATGTATAATGACAAGCACCTACATAGTAGTTTTAGGTATCCTTTATACCGCAGTTTATGAGAACAACTGCTTCCTTTCATAAAGAAAAGAATATAATATGTATCAGTCTTTACAACTTTAATGAATGTCCAATATTTAACAGATCATCAATTAATAACACCTTAGAAACAATACTTTGATGCAATAGGAATTTCATAATTATAACAACTTTATAATTTTCTTTGCAAAACATTTTTATTTCATAGACTTTATTTTTACTATATATTTATTAATCTAATATTACATAAATATTAAAAATAAATTAAAATTTTAATAATAATAAATATATATTTATATAAATATAATAATTTCACATATAACTAGAAAACTATCATTACTTTGTTATCTTTGTTAAACCATAAGCGACAATAATTCGGCAAAATTGTAGGGTATTTACTAAAGAGATAGGGCAATAGCTCTAACTAAAAAGAGCCGTTTAGAAATCACCTCAACCTTATTCATGATTTCTTCAAGGCCTTGCCCAGCTGCTCTTGAGAGTCTTTTCACATCCATGTCCTGTCCATCTGGCAATTTCCTCTGCAAAATCTCCGTAATCTTTCGACAACTATTCAATTCAGCGATGATAAGAAATTCGCAAGAGCTCAAACAGTACCTTGTACACTTGGCCAAAACCACTGGCAGTATCAAATTCCCGGTCGCAGCTATAAGCTTTTCTAAATTGAACAAAGATATTTCTTGACGTTTAACTTTGTTCAAGCTGACCTGGATTATATTTTTATCCAATAACATCTGCTTCGTAATGTTCAAACGAGATATTTAACAAGAATTAACTTATATATTTAACAAGTTAAATTAAATTAATAAAAAAATATTTTTTAAAAAATTTAAATTAAATTTTAACTAGATAATAAATTAATCTGTTAAATTTATCAAAAACATATAAAAATAACTTTGGGTTAATTTTCTTACGCTCGGACCTGGGTAATAACTATGGTTCCAGGGAAAATTCAAATTCTCAACGTTATAAATGACCGCAATATAAAAAGTTAGCTCACCATTACACCAATCAGCTACTGGCCCTTCCTGGCCACTATAGTTGACAAATAAAGGAGGTTGACAGATTAGAACAAACCATGGTTAGTTATAAAAGGAATCAAACATCTGACCTTTCCTAACTCCTAGCGCAGTCCATGCCTCCATGCTGGGCGGGTGGACAAAACGCGTAAATATCCCTTTTCCGATTCCAATCCCGTTTTCCTCCTGCCTAAAACCGACCTTTTCCCTTCCTCCTTTTCCTTGTTGGAAAAGGTCATAAAATCATGGGAATAGTTGTCACAGGTCAATAGATATATATATACAACCCAAACAAAGACCACCGCAACGCAATTCCCTTGTCAAATTATTATTAGTTTTTTTATTTCTTCACCAAACCTCCGCTCTCTAACCCAACAGCACATCTTCAAATCACCTCTCTGATCCACCTCCAAATAATCCTCTCATTACTCGGGGATCAAGTTTCACTAACTCTCTTGTCGTGGCCTCCGTCTTTTCTTCGCCGATGGCGGCGGCATTCGGTTTCGCCACCTCTATTGCTACTTCTACACAATCAAATCCTAACCTCCTTCCATCGACTTTGTCTTGTCCTCAATTGCAAACCTTCTACAAACCCTTGAACAATAGAAGGGCATCGGCTTTAAATCAAAGCCTTCGTGTTAGATGTGAAAGTGTGACTCAGAATTTGAATTCAATCGATAAGGAAGAATTGAAGAGATCGAGTGTTATGGCGCTTGCGCAACTCAAGGCTTCTGCAATCGACGGTGAGTTTGCTCTTTTTTATTTCGATTATTTGAAATTGGATAATGTGTGTGCTTCCTTTTATTATGTGGTGCAAAAAGGCTGTTTTTTTAGCTTTGCTCATATTATTTTATATTTTCGATAAAAAAAAAGATATCTTCTATTTAGAAGCATGAGATTGAAAACCTTGTAAAGGTAGTTGAATTTAGCTTTACTAGATAAGAAAGAGACAGTGATGCTGGCGGTTATGTGAGTATTGTGTGGTAATAATTATTAAGTGGAAGGATTTTTAAACTGATTTTGAGTGTTTTAGTGATGGACAACAAATACTCCAATGCTCTCTTTTTGTTTTCTGTTACTTTAGTCAAAACTTTAGTGAATTCTCTAAAGCTCAAGAACTCTTTATTTGCTTGTTAATTAATTAAAATTAATTAAAAAATCATGAATTTGCAATGTTATAAGTTATTTTTTAGACTACTGTAACCTTTTATCATCTCTAGCATTCAAACAAATGGATCTCTAACAAAAAAAAAAATATCAGAAATGACAGGATATTCTTTTTCTTTACAATTTCCTCAAAATGATAAAAATAAAAACAAAAAAGTAGGGTCTAGTCCTTGTTAATCTCTACTTTAGTCATGAGTTCTCATACATTTGTTACCGTGGTAACTTCTATGATGCCATAGCCAACTTATGACACTGACAATCATGTTTTCCATTAAATTAGCCCTAGCCTAGCCTAGGAATGAAAGCCTAGCCAGCGTGGTAAACTTTTTTTTACTCCTTCATGTGTTCTACGTTTTTCCCTTTTTGCAAATGATGACATTTACTCTAATAAGACAATATATTATAAATAAGAACACCATATTATCAGAAATCATATTTCTCTTTAATCTTAATCATACAAAACCGTGGATAGAAACTAGAGAATTAAGATATAATGTTCACCAAAACCCCATGAAAACAAAGATAAAAATATGATAAAACATGTTATAGCTAGAAACTTTAATTTGATTAACAAATTATACCAACATATAATGAGCAAAGTTTCTATAAACAAAGAAAATAATAAATAAAAAGAGGCCAAGATTTTTTTGTTCTTTTCATACCTCTGCATGTAGAGTTGATGAGTAACCTTTCAATGACTTTGCGATCTATCAAACTATTATTAACAGCTAACACATGTGGTTTCTCATCAAAATCAAACTCTATTGATGGTAAATAAGAAAAAGAGTTGGCCGTATCTACCTTCAAAGAACACACCACAATATCTAACCACTTCAACAAAACACAAAAAGTAAAGGAAACTTTAAGGAAAAAAAAGAGAAAACTAGCTAGTAAGAAAAGAATGCTAAAAGGGGAATAGACAAAACAAGAAGAAAAACAAGGTAGCGAGGTTAACGTAATGTAATGTAATAATCCTTGTCAAGTCAATACAAGTTATGACTGGGGATACTTATATATCGATATCCTGACTTAGCAGATAATGAATTTATAGTAAAATATGAAGGATAATAAGAAAAAGTAACAATAAAAAGGTGAGATGAGCTCATTATTATCTTTATCATAGAAGAATAGTAAACAAATCCTAATAAAATCATGAGTCAGAGATAATTGCTGATCTTTTTGGTCTTTAGGATTTGATTGCAGAAGTAGTAAAAGCGAAATAAATATTTTCTTGTTTTTGTTTTTCCCTTTTTTCAAGAGATATCCATGCTCAAAACCATTGTATATTTTAACACACTTGTACGTACTTCGTATTCCATCTCCACACAAACAACACACAGTTGTTCAAATATTATACATTCCTTCCTGCCTTACTTGTAGGGCTTCGGATATGCATTCCATGCATGTCCATTCATTTTTCTTTTACCCCTTCTTTAGAATCTTAATTACACCACTCCACCTCACAAAAGTATTAACTTAATTTTAAAAATAAAAGAATATAATAAATCTCTTTAATCACAAGACCAATCCTTTCAGATTTGTAACCTAGATCTATGTACCACATAACATAGTACTATATTAGTAATACACATAATATTAATATTTGTGGAGTGAGTTGATGACAAATGGTACTGTTGTTGTTTTAGAAAGATGTCTCATTTCTATACATTACTAATTTGCTTGTAAGACTAAGAAGATAATGTAGTACAGTATGCTGTAAGAAGGAAATGTATATGAGAACATGATTGGGATAATGTTTTTAAAACTTTTTGAAAAAAAATTTTAATTTCAAATTATTATTTTTTTTGTATTTTTTGATTATTTTGATATATTAATATCAAAATTAATTTTTTTAGAAAAACATGATACATATATTAATATATTTTAAAATAAAAAATACTTTAAAAAACAACATCAAAATCTCAAATAACCCTAAATAAATAACACGGTAGATAATTGTTAAAGCAATGGATGATGTTGAAAGAATTGTCACTATTTGCAAGGACATTAAGTGCAAGGGTTATGAAAAAGCTGAAATTCACAAAAGTGATTTTTGATACATACACATACATACGTTAATATCATTGGCTTGTACTTTGCTAGAGTGAGATTAATATTTTTTAAATATAAAAAACATTAAGATGTTATTAATGTTTTTTAGTAGAAAAAAATAAATCATGCGGGAATTGATCCGATATGATTCGGTCCTCTTGGCAATTCCAAATGCAACATGGATAACCGGTAAAAACATAGTTTGACTCAAAATAAATATTTAAAATGAGATTGTTTTAATAAATATTAAGACAATAACATATTAGATCAATTTGGGAAACCCGGTTAACTTTTCAATCTGCATACTAAACCATGAGATCATAATAACCCCGTAGAAAGAAAATCAAAATAAATTACGATACTCAATTTCTAATAAACACAATGTTGAAAAATAAAGTTGGAAAAAAATCAATTAAAAAAGGAAGGAAAACAAATGACCCAAGTCAACCTCTCAAACCGCAATCCAGGTCATGAGACCGGGATAACCCAATAAAAAGTAAATTGAAACAAATTATGAAGCTTATTTATCAATCAACTCAATTTTAAAATATGAAATTGAAACAAAAATAATTAAAAAAAATACAAAAAAAAACTCTAGTCAATTAAGGTTAACTCGCCATACTCGTGATCCTAGTCATGGAATGAGGATAACCTCATAGAAAACAGACAAAAAAAATCATGAAGTCTAGTTCTCGATCAACCCAATATTGAATGATAAATTTGAGAAAAAAAAGTCAATTAGAAAAATAGAAAAAAAAAACTAGATTTAATCTGATAACTTCATAAAATATTAATTGAAAAAAATATGAAACTCAATCTCCAATAAACAAAGATGCAATTGAATTTTTTTTAAAAAAAATCATAGATTATAAAAAAAACAACAACATAGAAATGAAGGTAAAAAAATCTATTATTCCTATGAATAGTAATATGTGAGAAGGGGTGTAGTGAAAACTAATACTCATTTAGTTTTTTCTTAATATATATATAACTTTGGGGTTATTTGGAATAATGGTAAAAATTGTTTTTCTATATATTTTTTACTTAGAAATACATTAAAATAATTTTTTTTTTAATTTTTAAAATTTATTTTGAACATCAGCACATTAAAATAATTAAAAAACACAAAACAATTGATGGGCAATAATGACATGATGATGGGTACCTTTCCCTTTCCCTTAATTTAAAATTCTAAAAACATGATAAAGAATCTCTTTATCTAACCGACTTAAAGTTAGCTAAAGATATTTATAGTTGTAAAACTCTGACCGTCTCTTAAAATTAATTAAAAGTCTTTATAGTTATAAAACTTTGACTGTCTTCATATGTAAATTTGAAATCTAGTTAGAGTTGAAAAATAATAATACTAGTTAGAGTTGAAAAAAAAAATGACCCTTAATTTGCTTATTTAAAAACAAATATCAAAATAATTTGTTTTTTTTTAAAATATAGCTGCAACCCAACCCTTAGTTTTAAATTCACGTCAGATTGGATTCTAAAGAGAGTAAGAGACTTGTAAATATACTTTCTATTAGAGAGGCCCACGTGGTCATAAGCGACGCAACAACCAAGCTTTATAATTCACTACTAAGCTTAAACAGACAATGACATTTTTGTCCGCATGTGACATTTTCACACCACTATACAAACACAATCAACTTGAAAAGAGTTTCACCAAGAGATCCTCAAGGATCAACAAAAATTTCAGAAGAGTATCCCATATATCAAGAGATCCCAATTTATCGATAAATACCTGCAACACTTCAATATACCATCAAACAAAGCCCAATTATTGTCCAATGAACTCATCATTTCGCAACACATCTCATCACAATCATTATAATTCATTTTAATGTCACATTATGTGTTGCTATCCAATTTTTTACCCAATATTTTGATAAATTTTTGAGAAAAACAAAAAAAAAAGAAAAAAACAATGAAAACCCCAAACAATACATTCCGGTAGCCTTTTCCTCCCTTGAGGATCTCTTGAGGCACTACAAGGAGAGATTCCTCGATAGGGAGAACTATCTCCTCCTCTATGAGGAGAGGACATTAAAGGTCTACATCTAGACCTGTTGTTTAGGGTTTATATAGAGATTATTTAAATATTTAATGTTTTTTTTTCTTTTAATAATTGTTTCAAAGTTAGGTTATCATAAACCACAAGTCGTTCAAGTATCCATCATCTAACAGTAATCCTCACAAACCATCAATAAGAAGTCTTTTAAACCCTTTTGGGAGAGAGGGATTGTCGTACCTTTAAGTACTAGCTCTTTTCTTATGTGTGTGTTTAATATATTTTCTTATAATGTACTATTATAAGAGGCATCACATTTTATTTATAGGGAAACCTAAAAACTCTATAAATAACAAAAATATCAATTTTCCTCTTAAATAATATAACATATATTATTTTAAGATAATTTTAGAAATTTATTCAATCAAGTCTCTATTTAGTTTTTTTTTAGGTTTAGAATTGTAACCCCCTGTATTAATTACATTTTAGTTCTTAATTTCTAAAATTCATGTACAATCAAGTCACACATGATTAATCATTTTATTTTAACTTTTGACAAATGGTTCTTATATGTGTTATCCATTATGTTTGAAGATCAAATACAATTTCTAACAATCTGGCATGATCCCCCAAATATTATGAAAGTCATAAGTTGTTTGATTTAACCTTTCAATGACCAGTTTCTCAGTGTAATTATTATTTCTCCATCAAGAATGTTTCAATTTAGACAATATAAGATGTAATATGTCTGCTTTGTCAAAATAATTTTAGTTATCAACACTATAGTCATTGATTGTTTAAATATGATTTGAAACTATTTTCAAATCTTATTCCACATCGGTTAAGGATTTTGCAATCAATATTATTTAAAAACAGATGAAATATTTTTCTTAATTCACCTAGAGTGATGAATTATCTCTTGATTACTCAAATACCTTCATATAGTTTACGCTATTTCTAATATATACATGTTTGTTATCCTTGATTAAGATAACATATGGTCAGGATCAAAACATAACACTCCTCATATATGATAAGTTAGTGATCTCAAGTTTAAGGATCACTTACACAACTATCATAGGAACCTTTCCATAGATATATGTGATTTCCTCATATAGAATTCTCTTGCAGGTTAGTTCAGTGTACATGTCATTTGACAAACACCGACATATTAATTCTATATATCTCTCATACCTCATTTAATGAGAGCAACTACTTCATCTCATAAAAGAAAGAACATAATCTGTCAGTCTCAACAACTTTAATTAATATCCAAACTTAATAAAACATTGATCAGGAACATTTATGAACAATGCTTTGATGCAATAAGAATCTTATAATTATATTTTTTTTTTGTAATTTTCAATGCAAAATATTTTTATTCTATAAACTTTATCTTTACTCTAGATTCATTAATTAAATATAATTGAATATTACATATAAAAAACACTTTTGTTAATAATAAATATATTTTACATGAATAAAATTAATGTTATATATAATTAACTGATTAACTACGAAGTATATTCACTAACAATTAAATAATGCAAAGTTATAAAATCACGTGTATAACTTTTTTAACTTATAGAGTTTGTATGATAATAGAGCATTTAATCGTGTTATAAAGTTTGTATAATAATAGAGTTTGATTTATTTTTAAAATCTAATTTTTAAAATTGCTTTTAACTTTTTTTTTAAAGAATTGCATATATCATTTATATATTGCTAAATTATACTATTTTTATAATTAAATTTTAAATTTATGCTATTTTTTCAAAAAACTACAGTACTATTTTGAAGAAAAAAACTATTGGGAAATGCAAAAGCTAGCAATTGATTGTGTTTGTATAGTGATGTGTGAAAATGTCACATGCGGACAAAAATATCATTGTCTGTTTAAGCTGAGAAGTGAATTATAAAGCTTGGTTGTTGCGTCGCATGTGGCCACGTGGGTCTCTCTAGTAGAAAGTATATTTAAAGGTCTCTTACTCTCTTTAGAATCCAATCTGACGTGAATTTAAAACTAATGGTTGGGTTGCAGGATAGTTAGCTATATTTTAAAAAAATAATAAATAAAATTATTTTGATATTTTTTTAAAAAAATAAGAAAATTAAGGGTCATTTTTATTTTTATTTTTCAACTCTAACTAGTATTATTATTTTTCAAGTCTAACTAGCTTTCAAATTTACATATGAAGATAGTCAAAGTTTTACAACTATAAATATCTATAGCTAATTTTAAGTCAGTGAGATAAAGAGATTCTTTATCATGTGTTTAGAAATTTAAATTAAGGGAAAGGGAAAGGTACCCATCACCATGTCATTATTGCCATCAATTTTTTTTTTTTTGTGTTTTTTAATTATTTTAATGTGCTAATGTTCAAAATAAATTTTAAAAATTAAAATAAATTATTTTAATATATTTCTAAGTAAAAAACATATTTAAAAACAATCCTTACCACTGTTTCAAATAACCCCAAAGTTATATATATATTAAGAAAAAACTAAATAAGTATGAGTTTTTACTACACCTCTTCTCACATATTACTATTTATAGAAATAATAGCTTTTTTTACCTTCATTTCTATGTTGTTTTTTTTATAATCTATGATTTTTTTTTAAAAAAATTCAATTGCATCTTTGTTTATTGGAAATTGAGTTTCATATTTTATTCAATTAATATTTTATGAAGTTATCAGATTAACTTTAGTTTTTTTTCTATTTTTCTAATTGACTCTTTTTTTTCACATTCATCATTCAATATTGGGTTGATCGAGAACTAAACTTCATGATATTTTTTGTCTGTGTTCTATGAGGTTATCCTTATTCAATGACTAGGATAACGAGTATGACGGGTTAACCCTGATTGACTCGAGTCTTTTTTTGTGTTTTTTTAATCATTTTTTTTTCAATTTTATATTTTAAAATTGAGTTGATTGAGAAATGAGTTTTATAATTTGTTTCAATTTGCTTTTTATTGGATTATCCCGGTCTCATTACCTGGATTGCGGTTTGATAGGTTGACTTGGGTCATTTATTTTCCTTCCTTTTTTAAATGATTTTTTTCCAACTTTATTTTTCAACATTTCGTTTATTAGAAATTGAGTCTCGTAATTTCTTTTGATTTTCTTTTTACAGGGTTATTATGATCTCATGGTTTAGTATTCAGATTGAAAAGTTAACCGAGTTTCCCAAATTGATCTAATATGTTATTGTCTTAATGTTTATTAAAAAAATCTCATTTTAAATATTTATTTTGAATCAAACTATGTTTTTACTGGTTATCCAGGTTGCATTTGGAATTGCCAAGAAGACCGAGTCATATCGGATCAATTCTCGCATGATTTATTTTTTTCTACTAAAAAACATTAATAACATCTAGATATTTTTTTTTATATTTAAAAACTATCAATCTTACTATAGCAGAGTACAAATCAATGATATTAGCGTATGTGTGTGTCTATATGAAAAATCACTTTTGTGAATTTCAGCTTTTTCATAACCCTTGCACTGAATGTCCTTGCAAATAGTTACAATTCTTTCAACATCATCCATTGCTTTAACATCTATCTACCGTGTTATTTATTTAGGGTTATTTGCGATTTTAATGTTGTTTTTTAAAGTATTTTTTATTTTAAAATATATTAATATATGTATCATGTTTTTCTAAAAAAATTAATTTTGATATTAATATATCAAAATTATCCAAAAATACAAAAAAAATAATAATTTGAAATAATAATTTTTTTTTCAAAAAGTTTTAAGAACATTATCCCAATCATGTTCCCATATACATTTCCTTCTTACAGCATACTGTACTAGACTCTCTTCTTAGTCTTACAAGCAAATTGGTAATGTATAGAAATGAGATCTCTTTCTAAGACAACAACAGTACCATTTGTCATCAACTCACTCCACAAATATTAATATCATGTGTGTTATTAATATAGTACTATGTTGTGTGGTACATGGATCTAGGTTACAAATATGAAAGGATTGGTCTTATGATTAAAGAGATTTATTATATTTTTTTATTTTTAAAATTAAGTTAATACTTTTATGACGTGGGGTGGTGTAATTAAGATTCTAAAGAAGAGGTAAAAGAAAAATAAATGGACATGCATGGAATGCATATCCGAAGCCCTACAAGTAAGGCAGGAAGGAATATATAATATTTGAACAACCGTGTGTTGTCTGTGTGGAGACGGAATAGGAAGTACATACAAGTGTGTTAAAATATACAATGGTTTTGAGCATGCAGATCTCTTGAAAAAAGGGAAACACAAAAATAAGAAGGTATCTATTTCGCTTTTACTGCTTCTGCAATCAAATCCTAAAGACCGAAAAGATCAGCAATTATCTTTGACTCATGATTTTATTAGGATTTGTTTACTATTCTTCTCTGATAATGATAATAATGAGCTCACCTCACCCTTTTATTCTTTACCTTTTCTTATTATCCTTCATATTTTACTATAAATTCAGTATCTGCTAAGTCAGGATATCGATATATAAGTATCCCTAGTCATAACTTGTATTGACAAGGATTATCACATTACATTACGTTACCCTCGCTGCCTTGTTTTTCTTCTTGTCTTGTTTGTTCCCTTTTTGGCATTCTTTTCTTCCTAACTAGTTTTTTCTTTTTCCCTCAAAGTTTCCTTCTTTTTTTTTTTTTGTGTTTTGTTGAGGCGGTTAGACATTGTGGTGTGTTCTTTGAAGGTATATATGACCAGCTCTTTTTCTTCCTTACCATCAATGGATTTTGATTTTGATGAGAAACCACATGTCTTAGCTGTTGATCATTGAAAGGTTACTCATCAACTCTACATGCAGAGGTATGAAAAGAACAAAAAAGTCCTGGCCTCTTTTTATTTATTATTTTCTTTGTTCATAGAAACTTTGCTCATTATATGTTGGTATAATTTGTTAATCAAAGAAAAGTTTCTAGCTATAACATGTTTTTATCATATTTTTATCTTTGTTTTCATGGGATTTTGGTGAACATTATATCTTAATTCTCTAGTTTCTATCCACGGTTTTGTATGATTAAGATTAAAGAGAAATATGATTTCTGATAATATGGTGTTCTTATTTATAATATATTATCTTATTAGAGTAAATGTCATCATTTGCAAAAAGGAAAAAACGTAGAACACATGAAGGAGTAAAAAAAAATTTACCAC
>Ga0307517_10003516_pt1 | contig 24356 bp, 32 predicted proteins | sample 23_EM_MG_FD_194515 | JGI IMG/M metagenome (GOLD analysis project Ga0307517, IMG submission 194515) | Populus trichocarpa ectomycorrhiza microbial communities from riparian zone in the Pacific Northwest, United States - 23_EM | ecosystem: Host-associated > Plants > Roots > Unclassified | place... | reverse complement strand
TAATTATGGTAGGTCATATATACTTATATATATCTATTCTTTAATCTTATGATAAGCAGAGTTTACTGTATTTTCACTCTGAATACACGACAATGAGTGTGAATTGGGTAAGTGTGAGTGGGAATCAATCATGTGTGAACTATTCAATGTTGAGTGAGTGTGAATGGGTGAGGGTGAGTGTGAACACCTGCTCCGGGAACGACAGCGTCGTAAGTTGTGCACCCCGCATTGCGCCCTCTTGGGATTCCTGAAACCGGTCCCGATTTTGGAGCACGTCCTTCGTTAAATCTTCTCAGCATCACCGGCGAGTGGCAAGGATTTGATGAGGATTGGTTACTTCGGCGAGTGCAGGCCAGAAGGTCTGCCAGCGGTTCAGGATGGATAAAAAGTGGAGTCGATTTTGTCGCTTGGCATTCTCTTGGTGGCAGGAAGGGAGGTTTGAATATGAGGGGTCAAACGCTCGGTAAAAGTCGATAACCAGAAGTTCTGGTGTCAGTTGATCGCTGAATATTTTTTATGTGTTTGAATTGAGAAACCAACGTTTTAAAGCTTCTAATACAAATACAAGGGATCGCTTCGGGAGGTTCTAAGCCGCCCAGTTCATCAGCGCAATCAAATCTGCAGGATTGGCCCCCTTGGCCGGCAGGATTACCTGCGGGTCACTACCCGAACAATTGTTGCAACCACCTATGACGGGACGGAACATCAGCAAAATAGACTTGCGACTGCGTCGTGAACTGTGTACCTCGACTTCAACACGCATCATACTCTTCGTGGCCATCATATCCTCGAAACGACACGGGTGCTGTGCTCCTCCGAGAGGTGTGTGGAAAGGACTTGGTGGACGTGGAAATTCTGATCCGACACAATCAGCTGCTTCTGCACAGCAACAGCGGCAGCAGTGAGAAGAACTGGGCACAAAATTTCTTCAGCAGAACGACCAGAGCTCCCACCAAAGAACCAGCCTGCAAGTTGTGCCATCCTTTCGCCCGCGATTCCGATCAGGTCACCCGACAAGGCCACATTCTTCGAGTCGTTGAGTTGAATGACGAGTTTGTGCGATATCCCAATTTTTGAAGACGACAAAAGCGCCATCACGTATACCTCCGGATGTATTCCTCATGGGTCAGGTGGTCGCGTCAAATCAATATCGGCATTCCAATAAAGTGTACGCCGATGAGCCAATGATTATTTGTTTCAGGCGTACTTATTGCCCTAACCAGTATTGCGATCAAAGTGACTGTCACAGAATATATTGTCCAAAGAACTTGAGTAAATAATTCTTTCTTCATTTGAGGGCAACGTGGCCGAGTGGTCTAAGGCGCTGGAATTAGGTTTTCCTCATATCCAGTCTCTCTGAGGCGTGAGTTCGAACCTCACCGTTGTCACAGAACTTTTTGACCCCAGAAAGAAATCTGAAAGCTGCAATCGTCCCTCCTTTGAATTAAGTTAATATTAACAATACAGGGTTATTAAAACAATGTAAAGGATTGCTGCAATGAATGTGTTAAATATTCCTCTCAAGAAACAGCCTTCCCATCTATGGCGAACCATTTTTCTGGTCGTCTTCAGTTTCGTCCCGCTTCCTCCACTGCTCGTATGTATGGGAAATCGTTCGCCTTGCAAGAATGAAAGGTTCTTCAGATCTGGCTTTCTCCCATATCCGGAGGGCAAACGCCTTCTGTTCGCCTGATGCAACACTCTCGTGCAAGATGGAAAGCGCACGATGTGAAGGTGCGAGTAGTTTGTCAATCTTCTCCCATATTGAAGGGACATCAGGTGGTAAGGGTATTAGGATGGAGGGCGAACTGCAAATATTGACATGAGTAAGAGAAATGTAGAATTATAAAAATGACGTACCCAGCATCTTCAGGCGTCTTTGGAGGTACCAATGGTCCCCACCATTGCGCCTCTGGGAGAGATAGTCCATCACTTAGTTGATTTGCGTCCTGTTTCAGTTGTTCTTGATGTTCTTGCCACAATTCTCTCCTGCTTTCGCGAATTTTTTCCAGAACCTGCTGCTTAGGGAGATCAAGCATCATCTCGTCTGTTTTTCGCTGACCAGCCCAGCGACCTTTGCCGGTCCACAGGTACCAGCCTTCGTTCCAAAACCTTGTAGAAGGCGGTGGAGCAATCGGACGATCCCCTGAATCGTCCTTCGGTGTGCCACCTAGTATACGAGAGAGGTTGTCAGGTTGCCCCTCTGAAGGCAATGTATATTTTGCCATTCCATCGGGTCCCACTGCCTCATGTCGTTTGAAAGACATGATGTTCCTTATCTCATGTGGAAACACCTTCCTGACGCAGAGTGTCCGGCAATTTGGTTCTTGTTCATGTATCCGCCCGCTAACGGTTTGGGAGCAGTATGTAAAGCACCATTCGTCGTACTTGGGTGAAAATCGACCTACAAGTGGGCGCTTGTTGATCAGCCGGTACATTCAGGGCAAAAGTCACTTGCCTTGCGGTGGAGTTAATATTTTTATTGTCGGCCAATCTGCGAGAGGTGGTTTGCGCACTCTTTGTTGTTGCTGCTGTTGGGCAGAGTTTTGATCAGAAGAGGAGGACATTGTGGTTAGAAACGAAGGGCCGGGGGTTTGTCTTCAAGTCATTGCGCAACGCAGCTTCGGCCTTCGGGATCGGATGACAGCCGATCGGCATCCATATTTTGAGCGCCGCCAGAATATTATCTCCAACATTTTCTGCAAATATTTTCTTTCCTTCTCTCTGCGCTGACTGAAGAATCGCTGTCACAGCTTTCGTACAGAAGGCCTTTTGCCTTCCCACATTTGTCTGTGGGGAAAGTCCCCGGAGAAACAGAGCATATCCTCGGTCATTTCACGGAAAGCGACCGACTTTAAGCACGGCGGTACTGTCGAGGATGGCGAGAAAGACTTGTATGAGAGGCCTGGACCTAGTTCTGAGCTCTCAACTCCTTCTCAGTCCACTCTGTGGTTGCATCAGGATGGGTTGTTTTCGATTAAGGCACTGGAGGGCGAAGATATGAGTTCTCTTGTTGCTCGGAAACTTTCCCTGAATATACAACCGTTCGTTGCTCATAGGCAAAGTTATGCGATTGTGGATTCCTTCGGAATCTTCAACACAATGGGGCTCACTCTCAGTCAGCGCACTATTTTTCCCTCATCGGGAACTTGGTTCCTCTTCAGTATTTCAATACCCATTTTAGTGCTCACTGTGAGTTCATTTTGTTATCATTATCCTTTATGATGCCCGTATTATTCTTTTGAATTTCTTCATGGTGTCTACCTCTATGTGAGGGTATGCTCCAGACTTTTGACACTTCTGATCTTTCATTTCCTTGGATTCGTGACGATGCTGACTATGCTTCCTCAGATAACCAACTGTGGTATTCCGGCCATTGTGTATATGAAAAATAGAAGTTCCTTCATAGTTTGCACTCTAACTTAGCATCACCAGGATCCCTACCATTCAACTCTTCTTTTGCACGTTCGCGAAGTTCGCGTCGAAGTATTTTTCCAGCAGCACTACAAGGAAAAAAGTCGTGTTAGGGATGCTCTCACTGTACTTAAGATACCCACCTCTTTGGAATAGCATCGATGACTACGACACCTACAGCGAGAAAAGGTCATGAGCCCGATAGTTAAACAAAAATGTTGACGTACCTCCTCTCAAGAGCATATGACGAGCAACTTTGCCTTGCATCCATTTCTGAATGTGTTCGGCGGCGGCAAGCTTCTGAGCATTCGTCTTAACAGAGTCAGGTCGAGCATGGACAACATAGGCCCTTGGAAGTTCAGTAGCTTGCTTCATGCTCTCCACACCAATAACTGCGACATCTGCGACATCTGGATGTGTCAAGAGTATACTCTCCAATTCCGCAGGAGGAACTTGGAATCCCTGCAGGTTCAATGATATAAATTTCTGTGTGTTTTCATGGAACATTGCTTACCTTGTACTTGATAAGTTCCTTGCGACGGTCAACGATCCAATAAAATCCATCTTTGTCACGAGTGGCAATATCACCGGTTTTAAACCATTTATCGTGTGTGATGGAATCTTTTGTTGCTTCGGGGTTGTTCAAGTATCCCTAAGAAAAGGTTTGCGTAATCGTGTTACAACGAAAAGTCGTTATTGGACTGACCTTCATAACCGAAGGACCCTTAATCCAGAGCTCTCCTGGTTCACCTTCTTTCGCGTCAACGAGTCCGTCTGTATCGAGCACCAGGCGAGCTTCCAGGTTGGCTAACAAAACCCCGACACTTCCAAGTTTTCGGATACCGTCAGCGCTTGATACGAGGGTGACTGTCGGAGATGTTTCTGTAAGCCCATAGCCTATCTCGATACATTAGAACTGGTGTGTGTAAGTTCTCTTTTTCGAAAAGATACCTTGGAGGATGTGAGCTGGTCCTTTCCCTTTTCGTTTCGCCAACAATCTCTGTAACACCTTGATGCAAGAGTATCAGTCAAAGACTCGGGAGAAAACATTGCTAAAACCCACTTGTTTGGACAAAGCAGCACCCAAAGGAGCCGCGCCTGAGAAAATCATTCTGAGGCTCGACAAATCATACTTGTCGACGGCTAAAAGAACAAAAAGAAAAAAAGAAAAAAAATTCCTTCAAGTCGAACAGATCTTACACACCTGGATGGCGAGCAAGGACAACAAGGACAGGAGGGACGATGAATGAAACGGTTACCCTGTACTTTTCGATGATGGCACAAAATTGAACAGGGTCAAATCGATTCATTATGACGACGGGAGTGCCGCAATAAAAAGGAAAATGTAGAAGCTTGATGGCCCCTGTTTCAATCAGTAAGTTATCGTTGTTCAGAAGTGTGTCGCCAAGCTCACCGTAAATGTGATAAAATGGCAATACTCCAATCAACGCATCCTCGGGACCCAAATCAGGGAGACCTGGCCTGACTTGGTCGATTACACTTGTAATATTTCTGTGAGTCGACTGACCCAACATCCTATTGGTAAGTCTGGAGCAGTAGATGTGTATTTGGGACACAATACCTCAACACCTTTCGGTTTTCCGGTTGTACCTGCAGAATAATTCCAGCGATTTCGCGAAGTGAGTTGAAGGAACCACGAACCAGAGCTATAACACAAGTAGACAGTTTCCTGAGCCAGATCTCCGTCAAATCTATCCTCTTCCTTTAGAGCTCCGAGCTTCAACAAATCAGAGACTTGTAGGAAGCCGGACAGATCTGATTTTATGGGAATGCTCGGACCTCCTGCCCAAGCCAAGCAGTTGGACATCACGAAAATTCGCCTGTCTGCTTCATATGCGTTCAACCCAAGGTCTCCGAGCATTTCTCGAGAGGTAGCAACCCCGTCTTCGCTGGTAAAAATGGCCCATGCACCACTGTCAATGTATTGATGACGGAGCTCCCGCGCGTTATATGCATTGTTAGCAAGCGTGCATCGCAGGCCTGCGGCGACTGTTGTGTAGAGCAAATGAAGAATTCATTGATGAGCAATTAAGAACCAGCTCATACATCGTCGATTCTTATGAGAAGCTTACCTGCGCCAAAGAGAACCACTGGCCACGCCACGGAGTTCTGAGAATAGATCATGACAGTGTCGCCTCTCTTTGCACGAATATTCGGATGGTGCTTTATTCCATAACCAAAAGACAGAGCTAGATTCTTCAGGTGGGCCCGCGTGAGAGTGGTGCCGGTTGTTGCGTCTACCAGGGCAGGAAGAGAGCCCGGGAAACCACCAACGTCATTGGGATCGCTGGATGTGTTGAATAGATGGGTGAAAATCGACCTGTCGTACACGGTCACAGGAGAGTGGGGAGAGGTATAAATTTTGGGAGCCATAGTGGTAATAATGCGAGAGGGAAACCGCATAGCTCAACGGCAGCCACTTGCCTTGATGTAGTTCTGGGAGCATGCCGGAATGGTATGATCGTCCCTGAACAAACACGGCAGGTCAGCGCTGTTTTCAAACCACCGACACACGCTTTGGTATTTAAGTAATTGGAGATGCAGCGTCTATCTATATGCAAGACAATTTGTATAGCAACGGTTTGAAACTTCGTCGTTTAATCGGTGTTCCAACTTTGGCACCTCAGAAATAGTCAAAACCAAGTCAACAAGGAGTAAACTAGTAAACTAGTAAAGCTCGTCCATAACGTCGAGCGCGTGCGTATTTGTTGTTGTGTACATCACCCAGCCAACGCAACACAGCCACAGATTCTGTTCTTCTCATTCCCTACAACAATGGCCTCCTTGCTTGAGCGTATGAACATCTCCACAGACTCTGTTGGTCCTGTACGAGTCAAGGTCAACTCCACTCGGTCAGCTTCCGTTCCCTACGTGCGTGCAATCCCCTAGCATACTGTTCAAACCCACATATGAATTCCTACGTCGAATCAACTTCAGAACCGTCCAAAACGGACCCCAAAAGGCGACGTCGAAGGCCAATGGTCCCACGATCTTTACGAGTCCCACAACTCTCTCTCAGCGCGTCTAAACCTCTCTCCGACAGCCCCAAAAACAAGTCTAAACGCCATCGCTCAGAAAGCAATCAAAGACGCCACTGCCACATCAACAGCCCGTCAGGAGGCTGGTGCTCTCTCAATCAAGGGTGCCAGCTCCCAAGGCAACGTAGTCGAAGTTTCGGGTCTTGTTAGCGGTACAACAGCCGATGACGTTGTTGCAATATTCAAGCGGTGCGGTCAAATTACCGACTACAAGTCCATGTCCAAGAAGGGAGAAGACCCACGCATCAGAATTACGTTCAAAGCACAGTCGTCTGCAACATCTGCTGTGCAAAAATTCCACAATCAGCCTGCCGACGGTAAAATTTTGTCAGTCAAGATTGTCGGAAACTCTGCTATGGGAACGACGCTGGGGGGACGATTGGGCGGCGGAGATGGTCTGGGTTTGGTCAGGGAAGAGGGTTCTGTCGATATCCTCATGGACTCTGAAGACAGTGGGACGTGAGTATAATGTCTGTCTTCGTTATTCATACTAAAACTTTGTCAGAAAAATGCGCTCGGACGCACTTATAAAAGCAGATCCACGGGCACAGGTACTAATAGCACCGCCTGGGGCAGACCCTGCTGAATATGTACCACCCCCTGCTCAAAGGGGCGGTCGGCGAGATGGTCCGGGTAGAGGACGGGGTAGACGTGGTGGAAGACGCGGGGGCGGTATTGCAGCCCGCATGGACCTCGATTGAGATCATTTTTGTTACTTTATCGCTGTACCAATTCCCTACTCACTTTGCTTCTGACTTACTACCGTAAAGTATCTTTCATTTTTACAGATTGTTTGATCTGTATTCTTGTAATAGTTTGTACACACCCTCTGCTGTTTATAAAAGCACCATACGTGACTGGTCTACAACGCTAAGGACTTGATTCATTGACCTTTTTTCGCCTGACAATCTTGGAAGAACAATTGGAATTCGGTTGCATTTGTCAGTTCTGACATCAATCCCCGTGATCGCGTGTGAGTGCACGCGTTAACTGCACACTTCTGGTCTCAACCTCCACTGGCACTTGACACCCCTTCGTTTCTGCCTTCAGTTGGCAGTTTCTGTATCATTTATCGAGAAGAGATTGTAATTCGGAAGTAAGAATGGGTGAGTTGACTGCTTCTACGTGCTTCTAACCTCAACTGGAAAAAAAACCAATTTTTGCATGCTACTTGTCTCTGACCACTATCACCTATTTTGTAGGCTGGTTATTCCTCTTCGCTGTCCTATACTCTGCCTGCCTGCTTTTTGGCATGGTCTTCTTTGTATGTTGCGGACTCTACTTCAAAATTCATGCTGTGTTCAATGATCCGTTTTCGCCTGTCTAGATCATCATGTACTCAGATTTGGAGAGCGACTACATCAATCCTATTGATTTCTGTAACAAGTTGAACCAAGTCAGTTTTATCGGTTATAGGATCTACCCATTTACATTAACCGCTCTACCAGTTTGTCCTACCAGAATACGGAGCACATGGTGCTCTGGCACTCATCTTCCTCCTACGTGGCGAATGGTCTGCATTGCTGTGGAACTTGCCTGTCGTTGCCTGGAATGTGAACAAGTAGGACCTCTGAGATCTTTTTCTTTTAAAAGTTCCTTATCGTTCTCCAAACAACAGGGTGGTGAACAAGACACATATGTACGACGCAACCGAAATCTTCCGCACGCTACCTCAACATCAAAAAGAGGGATACTTCAAGATCGCCTTTTACCTGCTGTCGTTTTTCTACTATCTCTACAGGTGTGTTCATCCCTCTATTCTTGGACTGTCTTCAGAAACTCAAATTTAACTGTCTCAAGAATGATTGTGGGCTTCATTTCCGATATGGAGGCGTAGATGTGATCCAGATTTACGATTCTGATATTTCCTATTCGCTTCCCTTGCCCATAACAACGTAATAATGAATGCTGATACGCCTTTTGGGCGCAACATGATAGAACGACGTATTAACACGTATCCTCCTCTCCATTAAACAAGTTGAGAATTCTGCTTCGAACGGTTGTTGAACATCTCCAGTGCAGTTCTTTCTGCCAGGTGCCTATTCAAGGACTGACGTGTGAACACGTGAGCTGTTTGACTCAATATTCGGTGGAGGAATTTGGCTGGCGAGGCTGACAGCCTCGTTCTTCGTCTCCGTCCACGACAATAACGGCCACTCTTAATAACCTACTCACATCACATCTACTCCTTTTAATTATTGGCGGCGAGGTGTTATTAGAATTCATCCCGAATCCAAAAGATACTACCACCAGTTGAAATTTGAAGCCATGGGAGGAATCGGTGCGTGCAAGACATATGTTGTGTATCGAGTCGCAATTGACGATGGAAACAGGCTGGTTGTTCCTTTTGGCGGTCCTTATGGCCGCTGGACTGCTGTTTTGCATGGTGTTCTTCGTGAGTGAAGTTGTTTAGCATAAATGAAACATATCTAATATTCACGCGACGACAGATCATCATGTTCTCTGATCTCGAATGCGACTATATCAACCCTATAGACCTATGCAACAAATTAAATCAGGTCACCTTACGATTTCGTTCCTTGTCTTTCCGTGTGCTAACGTTAAACCCCAGTTTGTAATACCTGAAAACGCATCACACGGATTCCTCACTGTCCTCTTCTTATTATCTGGTCAATGGCTACCTTTCCTGCTAAATCTGCCGCTGCTGGTGTATAATGTCTATAGGTCAAGCCATTTTCCCAGTTGCGCTGAGAGACTTACCTGTTCTCCAGAATTCATCTCAACACACATATGTATGACGCAACAGAAATCTTTCGCTCACTGGGCGAGCGTAAACAAGTGACGTTCATGAAACTTGGGTTTTACCTACTATCGTTCTTCTACTATCTGTTCAGGTGAGCCTTTCATCCCCCCGCACATGTGCTTGAGTGTGTCTGACGAGCTTCTGGGATTAGGATGATTGCCGCTCTCATTGCAGAAAGTGAATAGTTTAGAAAGACATTACAATGGCTCGAACTTTTGTCATTATTTCTCATTATTTCTCGAAGGATAGAAGCTTGGAGAAAATAACATCCAATTTAGAAGCCAAATATTGTCCGAACAACCGACCCCTCGTCTCTCCGAAAAAACTATCAAGGAACGAAATGGGTACTAAGACGTCCAGGTTTCTCTGGGCACGACCTGACACTCGAACGACCGCGTTTGGAATATGCAGTTGTGAGCAACAAGGGGAAAATGTGATCGTGTCGCCGCACAGAAGGAATCATTTGAATGTTGCAATTCTTTATACCCCAACACTGTGGGAAGATTAGGGCAGGCAAGGCTGACTTGGAAAGTGAAATATTTAATATACGACTTCGACCATGCGTCTCTACCTGTGCGTAGATTGCGGAGGTACCAAAACTGCCGCTGCTATTAGCGATGCGTCCGGAAACATCGTCGGTCGAGGCATAGCAGGCCCGTCCAATATCACTTATCTCACCGTCGACAAATTCATCGCTGCCATTACTGAGGCTGTCGGGACGGCACTGAAACAGGCCAATCCGTCCATCATATTTCCATTAACCCTTCCTCAAAAAAAACCGTTTTCCGCAGCCTGGTTTGGGATATCCGGTGCAGATTCTCCAGCAGCGATCGCAAAGGTCGAACATCCACTAGCGAAACTCATAGGAATACCCATCGGCCCAGACTTGCTTATCGCGAACGACACACATCTCCTAGCTGCGCCCTTGCGTCTCCATCCAGATGTTCATCAAGTTGTCACTGTCATTGCGGGGACTGGTTCGAACGTTGTTGGTTTCAAAGAAGTTGACAGAAAAATCGTGGAAGTGGCACGCGTAGGAGGTTGGGGATGGATTTTGGGAGATGAGGGCGGGGGATACGACGTTGGGCGAGAAGCTCTTCGGCAAATCCTCCTCCTGCATGACAAAAGCGCCATGTATGGAGCCCCACTGCCAAGGAGCCAACTTATCAACCGTGTTCTACAAAGGTTTGGGGTGGCAAGCATCATGGAGCTCCTTGGAGTTGTTTATCTTCCTGATCCTATTTCGTCTACCATTGCCGATCAGAATACACCGCGGGACGTCGTTCGCGAAAAACGCATCTCGTCGTTATCACCTCTCGTCTTCGAAGCCGCGTTTGGAGGTAGTGACCCACTCGCGTTGAGCATATTGAAGACAACAGCCAGTAAACTCGCATCCCAGATCGCAGTGCTGCTTGGGGATGACGCCCCATCCTCCGCTGCCCCTATCATTGAGGCGCATGCGAGTCTGATCTCCTTCGGAGGTTCGCTGGTTAGGGATTCCAGATACCGGGATATGTTGTTGGAAAACCTTACTCAGAGAGGACATACTTTCAAGCACGTTGCCTTCATTGATGATGTGCCCGCTGGAGGGGCTGTGGGTCTTGCCAGAGCATATGGTTCGTAACCTTTCGGGAGATAAAGGATGGACAGGTTATGGTCAAATGCCAACGTACTTCAGGTTTGAACGCCGTCCGTTGGGGACCCAGGAAAGCCTCATGTTCGAACGTTCGGTTCCTGCTAAAAATTTGCCACATAGTAACGTCACTGCTCCTTTTAGACTACCAACCTTTTGTCAATCCTCAATCAACGGCGGCCATAAACGTAGCCAAAAATTTCAACGTCAGTGTCAATATGCGAGACTACTACGGTAGTTAACTTTATGAACACCGTCTCATTCCTGAGTCCGACAGATTTGTCTCTTATTTTCCTGTTGCATCCGGCTAAAAGTAGAAAATGTTGGCAGCATGTGTTTCTCGGAGCACCAACTTGACCGAATTCCACAAAATGGCTTTCTTGACTCGGCTTCTATGGCGATTCCTGTATTTCTGTGCTCTGTGCTTCGTTTCACTCTCTGTGGTCTACACGACCAATTTTATATTCTTGTTCTCCATGGCATCGTCAAGAAGCTTTGCAACGCTTTCTCAGTCAGATTTGTCTGCAGATACTACCACCCGAGTTCCTCTCGCCAGACTCAAACGAACTATATCTGGGCATCAACTACTGGGCGGCCCAGTTGCTAGTGGAGAGAATCTCGTTAATATTTCTCAGCCCGCTCTGCCACTGATTTCTCAGCGAGGTCTTGTAAACAGAGCATCCCGGGCCACAGCTCCCTCGTTCGGTTGGGCATCGAGCGAATTCACACTCAAACATCGACTTGGACATCCCGGAATAAACATGGTCGATGAAAGAACGATGCTGTCCAAAGCGTTTGCCACTTCTATGCGCCCTTCCAATGTGCTCCCTTACTTCTACCGCGCGTCAGGCTCCTTCGAAAAAGACGATATTACTATCACGACACTTGTTACGAGCAATCGATTTGAAGTCCTTTCTAGACTGGTTGAAAAGTACAAAGGTCCGCTCCGCCTTTGTCTCTCTTTTCTGTGCCCCGTTAATCAGAATTCGTTGTTCAGGACCGATTTCAGTCACCGTCCACATCAAGGACATTAAACCGCATGTCAATGCAGTTCTCAACTCTTTGCATGACATGTACACTTCCTCGGAACTCATGATGACCTATGCTGATGTACATCTCGTCATCGACACTTACGATCGCCAGTTCAACAACTGGAGAAATATCGCTCGACTCTTTGCTCGAACGGGCTATGTGATGATGCTGGATATCGATTTCTTTCCGTGTACAGATTTTCGTGGCCTCATTAGGGAGGTTTTGAATTCGACCATGTTGCAGAAGCTGGATTCGAGCCGAGCTGCATTAGTGATACCCGCATTCGAGTATCGGGATTTCCATCAAGGAATTAGATATACCGAGTTTCCTACCAATAAAAGGGTCAGTCCCGAAAAAATCCGAAGCGATATATAACATCCGTTATCTTGCAGGGCTTGCTTTCGTTGGTCAGAAAAAGGCAGATAGGGATGTTCCATGCCTCATGGGCGGCAGGACATAACAGCACGAATTATGAAAAATTTTATGCAGCGCCTCCAGGATCCATTTACCGTGTGGTGCAATATCAAGCGTCATATGAGCCATACGTTATCTTGAAGAGAGAAGGGCCTCCTTGGTGTGTGCCACGTTTTCCCATGAATCCACCTCCTGTGTCATCATTGATCAAGTTTTCTGGAAAACCAGGTGTGATGAAAGATTTGTCGGCTATGGAGGCAATAAGGCTGCCTGTCTTTTTGAGATGTATTTGTCTGGAATTTCATACTTCGTGTTGGCCGATCATTTCATAATCCACCAAAACCATCTCTATGAAGAAACAATGCGAAAAGCCGAGGTGAGTTTGTGGCGATACTTTATGAACGCTTTAATACTTACAAAATAATAGAGAAAATATAATAAGAAGGTGTATGCGGACTTTAAACAAGAAGCTTGTATAAGGTAATTTTCACTATTGTTCCTGGGATGGTCATTAAACCTTCGCAGATATATGAAACGATATCACGACGGTGGTGTAATTGGGACCAATCTGGCCCTGAATGCATTAACGGAATGCAAGAAAATGAAGCCAGCAGTGAATCGGCTGTCGAGTCGTGTTGGTGCGAGCTGACTCGATCCGAGATTTTGGCGTGTCGGTCAGGATCTCCGATCAGCTCGCGGCAATGATTAACCTATGACCTGTAGCTTGAACTCCGTGAACGCATAGTTTTGACACCCAACTTTAGACGGACGAACCCAAAGTGAAATGAGACCATTCTTCCCGGTGTACCTAATACCGATGGAGATCATCATTCAAATAATTAATGTTCTTCATTCCCAAACTGTTTGATTGTAATGCATAATAACGAGGATATGATATATCTAGACACCACACTATTTGGATGAATGCTTGGGGAATACGTTCGATGGCTTGGTCGAGACTCGAGTTCGAGACCGTAAGTGAAACCGTCCCAGCTAAATATACCAGTATATAAACTATAGGATTGATGTTTGGTTCACAATTGATGGATAGATCCCGCGGGCTGCGGACAGGAGATGAAGCGAACGGTAATATCAGTTGTACAATATAATGGTTAATGGACTCCACCATTCCTTATCCCTCCAATAATTCTTTCATTTAATTTTGCAATCCGAGTTCAGTTTCAATTTTCTATCCTGATGCTCTGATGCGATTCGTCCGCACTCGTTCCCAAATTTAGTAGTAGTTTGGTAGAAGCCCTATGAGGACCTCGGCTGCGAATTAACAGGAGTTGAATATTTGACTGTTGAACGTTTCATGTTCCTAATAGTGAGGAATAATTTAGATGCGGTGATTAGAGATTACTTTATAGTAATAAGTTCCTTGTGGTCATGTACGACGTCGACAACCCTGTGGAGCTAGTCATGTATCGTGGCCAACATAGGTAAAGAGCCTAAAGTCTGATGTTGCGACATTGGGAGTGCTCTGGTTACCATAGTATCCAAGTGATAGAATCAGCAATTTTACAATTTTACTACCCCACTGTCCTTACCAACACATTGGCTTTTTCTGTTTAAAAAACAGGTATGAAAGTAAAATATAAAATACGTCATGAAGGGTTCGTGATCTTTTTACATAAAACAGACGGCGTCTTCTTTACATTTACCTCGTGTGTGCTTCAATCGGGATTTACATAAGGTTGGACAATTTAGGTTAGGTCCGAGGCCGTATATGTAATTCACAAACCTTACAAGCCAGCCTGGCTTGCATGATCTCGGTGCACCACAACGGCGACCACAGTGAGTGCCATGCAACAACATCACGTCAACTAAATGAATCTACATCAGGACAATCATTACTGGGAACCGACAAGAGGGTTATCAATCAATAGAGTTGAATTTGTCGGTTTCATCTTTCCATCTCTTTCCATCCAGCCTTAGTGAGATGAGATCCATCCAGTTCTTGTGTGAACACAGCCCCGTAATGCCCGTTTGCGACAGGCTTAAATAGAAGCGGTTGCCCGTTACCGTCTTCATCAACCCACTCGGAGCCACTGCGTCCTAGACGAACACAGTATTACAACGTTTAAAAACCCTGTTGTGGAATCGCACCTCCCCTCAACCCACTCTCGCGTCTGCATGGCACCCCGAGTTCTAATCTGCGGTAAGGGGACATTTTTTGTGCTGGAGTCGCTTACTTATCGGTCGTATGTTACTACTAGGTGACATAGTATGGGCCCACCAAGAGCTTAATGAGCTGCTTGGGGCCATCGCAGACATCGTTGTACGCGTCTCGTCTGTTATCCTTCCTCCTTCGCCTGACCCTCTTCCATCCTAGCATCTCGATTCACTTGATCGCAAAAGTTTCCTCGCCGAATTCGGTCGAGGTGGCAAATATGAAAACACTGTAGCCATTTACCGCGAAAATGGGTCCTCAGAAAAGATTGGAATCTTCGACGAGGAGCTCATTAACGGGCTTCCTTCTTCAGTGAAATGGATTGCACACAACGGCGCGGGTTATGATCCCGTTGACGTTCATGCCTGCAAAGCTCGAGGTAACGTCGCCGCCATTTCAGAAATCCAATTCATTTCTGACTGAATTCTGTGTATTGAAACAGGCATTTACCTCTCTAACACCCCCACAGCGGTGAACGATGCAACTGCCACAACGGCGATGTACCTCCTGCTGGCAGGACTTCGTCGATTCACGCTCGCAGAACGTTCTCTCCGAGAACTCAAATGGAAACCGAAGGGTGTGAGTTCGAAAGCTCACGACATTACAGGTAAAACTCTCGCGATCCTCGGCCTCGGAGGTATCGGGATGCGTTTCGCGGTTCTGGCACATGCGTTCCCGATGCGCATCATCTACCACTCTAGGCGCAAACATCCCAACGCGGGCGATTTCGAATATTTTGAGGACGTAGAGGAGATGCTCAGGCAGGCAGATGTCCTGAGCATTCACGTGGCATTGAAATCTGAAACGGTTGGTCTGGTTGGCGAAAGATGGATTCGCATGTTGAAACCTGGGGCCATGATTATAAACACAGCTCGTGGTAAGGTTATCGACGAGGATGCGATGATACAAGCATTGGAAGATGGTCATGTATGTCCATTCGTTCCACGGCTTTCCAATTTACTGATGAATTCTCGAACAGCTCGGAGCAGTGGGTCTCGACGTCTTTCCAAACGAACCTGAAGTCAATCCGCGTTTGTTAACATTCCCAAATGTGACACTGTTACCACACATGGGAACAGAGACGAAGGACACACAGAAAATTATGGAAGTACGTGCTTTGAACAACTTGAGGGACTTCTTCACAACTGGTATGGGGCAAGATCTGGTGCAGGAGTACAAGGTGGCACCGAGGCTGTAAAGGGGAAATTGGTTGTTACACAGAGAATTTTATTATCGATGTAATATGCCTTTAGGGACGTACCAGCAGAATACACCCTTTTCAGCGAAATGCCAAGGGTCGCAGTGGTAGGGAAGGGGAACGCCACACCTCTTGCTTGCCTTCATTATAAGTCAACACGAGGAAGCCGCAAGGCATGTGCGCAGCCGAACAGATCATGGGCGCTTATCCAGGTAACCTTTCCCCTCGACTGTGATATTAGACATGCTATTTTCTAACCCCGAGTGTCACAACCCGCAGCAAACGACAGAAGCTCAGGGTCTGCGAAGCGGGGAAACTTTCTCCGACCTCCAAGTTGCCCTCAGCGACATAGAGAAGAGTTTGGAGGGAATGTGCGTCATTCCCTGCTGGTCTTTTGCTCTTTTCTAGCCATGTTTTGGAATAGTTCTTCTGCGTGTACTGTATACAGTGATTGCGCGGAAAAGATTAAGGAGCAACCCCCACCAGTTGTAGGTCTGCTCGACACCTTAATACTAGTTTCTAATAATCCCTCAGCCAACATTCCAACAAGATGTCGATACATTCAGCAAGGATATCGAGCTCCAAGAAGGTCATCAGCGAAAAGTCTTTAATAGAATCACCGTTGGGCTTGCGCACGATATCAGAAAACAAGTTGAATTAACGCTCGGGTAAAAATGGCCTTTCAGAGTATCTTCATTCCATTCACGGAAAACTTGACCCAGGGATAGGTTATCCGACGTGATTCGTGAAGAGACTGCAAAAATGGTCCGAGAGGAAGTCGAACAACATATTAAAGATCACCTACCGGTTAGCTTGAAGGAACAAGCCGAAGAAAGCACCATACAGTTACAAGACATCAGGATATCTCTGCAAAATTCGTAAGTTTCAGATTACTTGGATTGAAGAACTCCTTAACAAAGATCCACAGTCTAGCGAGGACTCAAAACTCGTTTGTAGAGCGGATGCGACTCAATGACCAACTTCTTCCTCTACTTACACCGATTGGCGAGAAGAGTCCGCACCATCCATCTTCTATAACGAGGTTGTTTGATTATGATCGTAAGGAGACAGTCCTATGGCGTCTGAAAATCTGGAACTGATTGTGAAGAAAACAGTCGCGAGGGCCAAAGCCTTAAGTAAGGATTACGGACTTGCTGACAGCGATGACATACGAACGCACTTTCAACAATTCCTGAAGCATATAGGTCAGATATTGATGTCTGCCCTGTCGAAAGCACTAACTTGGGTTTGCAGGGACTAGTGTTGATGTGGTTATACCAAGTGACTTGGAGATAGATCCTGAAGACCTCGACAATTAGCTATGAAATGGGGACTGAAAAATCCTGTTTTACTATATACTCCAAAGTGATTATCGCCGATAATCGACTATTTTCTTGATCCCACCTGCAAACGTACAGATGCATGAAAGTCCGAGTCCGCATCGCTTTGGAGGATGAAAAGAACGTAACGTACACAGGCTTTGTTTTGTATTTGGAACCTAAAATCAACTTGAAGCATTCAAGAAAATCTCAATAAGAAATGGCTGTCCAAAGAGATTGTCGAACTCGAGTCGAACTTACTTTTATTGACCTACGGAGATGCCGAGGCCGAGATCAAACCTCCTAAGCACGTGCCGTGTCTACTTTCATTGTCAATGTCAGGCCCCGAGCGACAGTGAGTTCTTTCTCCCGAACCATAACCATTTCTCTTTCGTTATGGCTGTAAGTGCTTGATATTATTGCTGTATATGATTCTTATATTATTTAGTACGAAGTTTCACCTACAGAACAGGTTCGCAGGGCATACCAACGTCTGACGCATTCAGAACTCGTTCTTTTCCTCAGAGCGCGCAATCTGCCAATATCAGGAACAAATGCAGAGCTCGCTCTACGGTTGGCGAAACATGATGTCCACACGTACAATTTTCCTTTGTCTTCGAGGGTAGAGCATCCCTCAACATCCTCCGCCGTTTTGCAATACCATGCCAGGACACCCGACCTACCCATTGAAATCCTTGCAGATATCATGGACCATGTCGGCGATTGGGAGCTTACGAAGGCCGTGGGAGTCCCAACCTCACTCACACAACCGTCGGAATGGAAGCGAGCCACCCGAACTGACCATGTCGTGCTCCCGGGTCAGATGTTCCTCATCTACCAATGCTACCCTTCCCCTGAGAACCCGCTGACGAAGATAGGCGCAAACGTAATTGTCCGTTTTGGTTATATTAATCTTCTCGATTATTTCCTCTCGCACCACGAAACAACATTTGTGGAAGCTTTCGAGGATGACCTTATCCCTGTCAAGGCCTCGCGCCACGGTCGGATTGATGTGCTCAACTGGTGGAAACGCAGTGTTGAGCGACGTCCAGACCTCATATATCGTCCGAAACGAAGTTCAATAGCCGAGGCCGTGGACCGTGCATCAAGAAACGGGCATGTAGACACGCTAGACTGGTGGTTGGGTTCGAGTTATTCGTTCGAATACACAGAAGCCGCACTGGAGTACGCAAGCGCCAAAAATCAGATTGCCGTCTTGGAATGGTGGAAAGGCCAACACAAACGAATTGGACTTCTTCTCAAGATTGGTCGATCAATGGATATGGCTAGCACCGCTGGGCACGTCGAGGTCTTGGAGTGGTGGGCGTCGTCACAGTTGGATCCCAAGTACGACAAGCTTGCCCTACAGCATGCGAGCTGTCACGGAAAAGTCGGGGTGCTGCAATGGTGGCTTGGGAGCGGTTTATCGTTGATTTTCGAACAAGAAGCTTTGACAGGAGCGACGAGACATAACCGCCCAGAGGTGCTTGAATGGTGGGCTAATTCGGGCCTTCCGATTCAATATCGCATGTGTGATATTGAAGAAGCTTTGGAAGAAGCTATCGTTCCAGGCGATGGCGCGAGAAATTGGTGGAGAAAACGGGGCGTGGATTTCACAGCGAACGATAAGGAATGGATGAAGCTTCAGAGCTTGAACTAAATGGATGGATCGGCCATTTCATCGAGTACTATCTTCACCTCAATTCAATGCTTCCATACCTAGTATTACGAGGTTTCAATCGGATATCTTTGCTCGGAATAGATTTTGTATTGGACTTAGTGTGCAGATATGTATTTAGTAGTAATACAAGACATGACAAACCTCAGTTCTCCATCGGCCATATATCATTGTCACCCTTCAAAAACGCCATACCCCATTTGTCGTCGTCTACTACCTTAGTGGGCCTAACATCGATATCGACGATTTTACCGTAAGACAGCGGGTCTGAGCTGGTAGCCCACGTTCGAAAAATGGTGGAATTGTGTTGGTGCCGCAAATGGGGTGTTAGAACGTACACGACAACGGATGTTGTTGTCATCAGCGGCGTGCCAATGAGCGAGAACGCAAAATGGGTGAGGTTGGTCATGTATTCGAAAGGGATTCTTTGGACCCAATTTGGGACTCGGAGATCGAGGTCAATGTGAGAGAGACACGGTGGCCCAATGGCGTCGTCTGCCGAGAGCCATATTGTGAGGTGTGTGAGGCGTTGGAGGAAAGCCTGGCCATTGGCAGTGGAAATGAGTGGATTCCACCGTGGATTGTTTCCAGCGAAAGTGAGTCGTCGACAATTCCATTGTCGTTCCATTGGATCGCAAACTCCGCTGAGGGTATCGTATAGGAGATAATAGGAAAGGAAGGTGAATCCAAGCGTTTCGGCGTTGCCAAGTATTTCGCTGAGGATGGCGTATGCGTTGACTGAGGTCTGCGGCATGAGCTGCCAACATTTCGATGTCCAAACGCGTTGCACGAGACGAGCATAGTTCAAACATAAGCGGGAACCATGGTTCGCGAGTTGTTTTTGAATATGAAGCGTTCGAATGAAGCTGTTGATCGAATCACGGCCGTCCAGGACGACGGTATGTAGGAAATGGGGCATCACGACCTGTCTGACGTTGGAAGACACGAGGGCGAGGGCGCGGGCAGTCGCGTACACCGATAAAACATCGGCTTCAGTTTGCTGAGCTGGAGAGGCAGCCAAACGAAGAATCTCGAGGGTCAGCTCGATAGGGAGTAGACACAAGGGAAAGGGCATATTTTGAAATTCGGGATAGGATAGAAAAGTCGGGTAGCCGGACGACGATGGGGGTGAGTAGTTTTATACTCCTGGGGGTAATTGGGAGGTTGTCTATGTCCCAAAAGACCTTTTCAAGCCGTGAATTTGACAACCTAGACAATACCCTCGGGATCCTGTGACTTATCAGGAACAAACCATAGTCATCAGCAAATCTGTCATCGAACAAACACAAAATTGTAGGGCACACATTGTTCTTGCGCAGTCTCAACTGAGAGCTCAGGGTAGCTCAAGGCAGCTTCGAACGGAAAGTGAATGGCGGCCACTGCCTTTTGTCTCCATAAAACAGTACATAAAACACGGTCGGTTAACTGGGTCCGGCTGCTTGGATCAATTGTTCTGATGTTCGGTTTCCGGGTCTGCTGGCCACCGTGTCGCCGACTGGTAATGAAATGTAGAGTACTATTGTGGTTGAGTCTTGAAAGTTGAACATTGAACGTTGCAGGCATTCAATTAACTGAAACACGTGACTGTCAAAATACAGTAGCAGCACTGATAGATTGCGTATTGACAAAGCGAGAAAAACAGGTAGTCAGCTACTTAGACAATAGATGGAAATAGATGCAGGTGCAATGAGGTTGGGGGACATGAAGGAGGTAGCACAATGAATCAAAATTTCGTTGAACATGACAGTCATTCCTTTTGATCATTCGATTTCGTGAAGGTGTCTAATGAGAACATTGACTCTTGACCATTCCAGAAGAAAGACAATTTCGCTTACTGCCCCAGAACCTTATTCATCCTGAACATGTTTATTTTCTCCACTCCAAACACAGCCTTTAACCTTGGATCACAGAGAATTTCGCGCCTGTTATCAGGGTTTTGCAGTTCCCTATCTTTGATGTAGACCCACAGGTGCTTAACGACTTGCGGTCTTGACAATTTGTCAACCTGCAATAAAGCAGACAATGGCTCACTACAATGCGTCGTTAGCCAACCATCCACAGATCGCAGCAATCATGAAGCTACCTCAAAGTGAACTCTTTCGCAAATCCTCCTTTAGCACCAGAGCCGTTCGCAGATCTCTTCTTCATTTTCCTGCCACCTTCTTCGTGAATGTCGTCATCAGAGTCGACAGTTGCAGCACTTTTCCTCCCCCTCGGACCTCTCTTGGCAACAGCGCCACGACCCTTACCACTTGTCCGCGTCGAACGACCATTAATCTCGCTGGAAAGTTTACGAGCCAACTCTGCGTCGGCTTGTTCCTGCTTTGAACCTTTCCTCGACTTCTTTGGTGGTGGCGAATCCTCTTCTCCTCCTCCATCATCTATAGTGTAGTCTTCTTGAAGTGCTTCATCCTCCTCCTCACGAGATGTACGATCGATCCTTTGGCTTGCCCCGTCCGCCTCCGCATTGACTTGCCCACTCACCCTCTCAAACACGCTGGCGATAACCTCGTCAACTGCGAGTTTGTTTTCTTTCAAGAAGTCCGGAGTCAATGTAGGGTCAAGCTCAAGAAGCTGCCGCCGCACGCGCTTCGCGCTGATAGTTGTCAAATCCGTACCAGGTGCAGAGAGAATTTGATATATCCGTGGTTGCAGAGATCCGAAATCGAAAACCATGTCTGGTAGGTATTGGGACAGAATAACTTATGACAAGAGAATGGAAGAGGGTAACAGGTTGCCCAACGTCGGAAACGGGCTGAGCATGCGATACTAAAACACGGAGCAGACTTTGAGTGTGAAGTCCGTAGAAAAGCCGGTGACAATTGTGAAGCCGCACAAATAAAGACAAATAGACATGTCAACTGGATCACCTACAGACCTCAATTCACCCATGTTGTGCAACTATCAGCACGCAAACTAGGCGGCCAGAGTTTCATAACGCATCGCCTGGTTGTCAAGATGGTCAGCTGTGGCCAACTGCTTCACATATGATTGCTCCAGTAAGGTCAAACCAGTCAGACATGCCCGGGCCGGAATCTTATCTAAGTCATTTCCCTCATACCGCCATAGTTGTCGCAGCGATGAGCAACCAAAAACTTTCAGATCAAGTCCGCCAACCTTCACCATGACCAACGAAGTTTGGAAGGATATTATGGATTTGACGCCTATAACAGTGCCCGAAAATCCCCAGCTCGATCTTTGCTGTCAAATCAAATCGTTGTACCCTGCCTGGTTATCGTTTCATCCGAATCGACGACCAGAGCCAGATGCTTATGTTCGTTGATGGGACTTGTTTCGATAACGGTAAACCAAACGCTCGCGCTGGATGGGCCGTGTGTGTGGGCCCCAACATTGTCGTTAAGGGCCGACTGGAACCCGCTGTAGTTGGTTCAAGTGGAGGACAGACGAGCAACCGCGCAGAGTTACGAAGTGTTATCGTCGCGTTGGGGCTTCGCCACTGGAAAGGAGAAGGGTTCAAAAGCGTTGTCATTGCTAGCGATTCAGAATATGTCGTCAAGGGCTATTGCGAACGGCTGATTGCGTGGAAACGGAGGGGCTGGAAGACTGCTAGGGGCACCGACGTCGTTAACAAGGATCTTTGGGAGGCCCTGGATGAAATGATACAGAGTTTAGCACAGGGAGGAGTGCAAGTGTTATTCTGGCGGGAATTGAATGAAGCGGATCAATATGCAAAGCAAGCTGCAGTAAGTGTTTCTCGTTGTCGAGCCAATCCGTCCTCGCTCACCCACAATGTGGTCAGGCTCTGGAACTCGGAGGTAGCTCGACATCATCTACAGAAATTTTACATGTTAGCGTGTTGATTCATGAAATTCTCGCAAGTTGTGTTCGTAGAATGGATTATTGGTAGCATTATTGGTGTGTTCGGTCCGTGTGCATGTAGTTTTTACTTTCCTCGTGCGTTTTCAGTAAGTCTGTACTGGTTCCGTATACTGTATATATTAGAGAATTCGACCAACCCTGATCAGAGCCAACATTGGCTCTTATGTGCTACTAGTCCGATCATTGGCGTCATCAGCGGCAGAGTTGGTTAGGACGAAAGGGACGTCGACCCAGCTCAATTAGTATTATTCTTCAGCAAAAGTATGTATGTGGCTTGTTTCTTGACTCTGGTGTCAGGCAGCCATTATGCCGATAAACGATGATTCAGAGAGACCTGCTGCTGAGCAGCTGCTCGGACATGCGTTATTTCGAGGCTGGTAGGTACATTTGATTGATGCTGAGCGCCGAAATTTGATTTACTCGCTTAGGGCATATAGACAAGATAAAGATGCAATTTGCACCGAGGCATGATGGTGAGGTGACGGCCCGGCCGGTGGCACTTTGAACTCTGTGCAAGACCATTATCTCTCAATTTTCGTATTCTATGGCACTCCGTTCTCTATTCCAGAGCCATTGGGGACTTGTTAGTAACAGATCGGGGGCATGGGTTAGAACTTTCTGCTATAGTGTGAAATTGTATAAATGATTTCGGAAAAATCAAATCTGTTCACGGAATTACAGTATGTACTTAAATTTAAATTGCCGACACTCACCTCAAATCTTGGCACTAGTTTTCGTCGTATACTGTAAGTCATTGGCTTTCAGAGATTCTAGCTTGTAAAAAATATTGACGCCAAATCTCAGAAGAACTCCCAACAGAAATTCGAAGTCGGATGTTCTACGGAAGTTACAATACATGCACGGGGACCGATTGATAGAAGACCGACAACTTTTATTACAGAAGAGATTGCAGCGCTTGCGAGTCGCCTCCGTCTCGGTTTATCAGGCTCCTCCGGGGTGTAATTATCCGCCCTCCAGTATATAAAGTGGGGGCTCTTTCGAAGCAATGGAACCCAAGTCATTCAGCCTACAACCCGAGCTTCACACCAGAACTTAATCCTTACAAGAACTCATCGACATGTTCTCTAAATCAGCCACGATGGTATTGGCCGCTCTTGTCGGTCTTGCTGGCCTTCAGATTGTTGCCGCTGTGCCCTCGTGCCCCACTGGCAAGGCCGACTATTGCTGTACGTGACGAATAACTTGTCAACTAAGGGATACATTATTAACTGATAAATAGGCACTTATCAAGAGTCCAATATCAGTTGCCATCCCTACATAGATGAGGCCACTTGGTGAGTACCTTTTATACTTAATTCATTTCTGCGAAAAACGATGAGCGTCACAAAATATCGTTTATATCCCTTGAATTTTTTCCGGGTGTCTCAAACCTTACTAATTTACACGAATGCACTACTCAAAGTGCTGGAACCCGCGTCAGCTGCGAGGATCTCGGTATGTTGTCTACCAAGGCATCCGTGCTTAGGAGCCGTTATTGACCTATTTTCTGATCAGATGATGGTGGATGGACATGCACTCTTCCGTCTACAGAGTAGATTTTCAAACCCTAAACTCTGGCTCTGATGAATGTCGAACAAGCAGACCTAGTACAGTAGCTGGGATACTAGATATTACGGACTGATTTGAATTTGAATGAATTGTGTTTATGCGAATTTTTATTTCTATCCTTGAGAAAACCTCGAGTCCGCTAGTTGACTCGGGAAGCAGTAGGGATAGGTCGTACATACCCTCGTTTGTTTGTGAGCTAAACGATACCAGACTCGAGAATAAGCAATGACCCTGAATAATTCTTTGGTCTACAGTCACCAGGA
>Ga0307517_10003515_pt1 | contig 24360 bp, 12 predicted proteins | sample 23_EM_MG_FD_194515 | JGI IMG/M metagenome (GOLD analysis project Ga0307517, IMG submission 194515) | Populus trichocarpa ectomycorrhiza microbial communities from riparian zone in the Pacific Northwest, United States - 23_EM | ecosystem: Host-associated > Plants > Roots > Unclassified | place... | reverse complement strand
CATCGGGGAGAGCCCTACTATTTATACTAATGTTCACGCTACTTTGACTTCTCTAGTAAAGAAGTATCTTTCTAAGAATTCAGTTCGTCAGAACAAAGTGCGAACACTGTTTGACCCTGAATCTTGCTCAGCTTGAGTCTGAGAATCTCCCGACTGCTATTTCTTCTGAGGGTGTCCCTACTCCACCAGTAGTCAGTCTTCAATCTCTTCGTCCTGACAGACTATAATGGAATATGCGGTCTGAATGCCTACATACCAATAGTATCATGAATCTGGAGTCATCAAGTCCGATATTCATCTATCAATGCATAATGCGTATGCATTAGTAAGAGTAGAGAACTGGTTCTCTAATCATCGTTCCAATCAGTTAGCCATATCTTGAAAGGTGAACTCCTTGTGGTTCCTGAGTAGTCGGCCAGATGCCTCTGGGAAGTCCCTACTCAGGAAGCTTGGGTTCAGATATATGCGCTCCCCTATGTGGCATATACCTTGCGCATAATTATGCAAGCTATTCCCGCTAGGGTAATAGCAACACACTGCGCAGCCGATTCTGTGCCCTCAATATCTGTTTGGTACAACTAGTGCAGGTCGCGACTCACTAAGTCTTGATTCTCCAGCCACACTGCCCCTCACACACCTCATTTTCCTCCACCAAGATGGTGAACTTCGGCTGTATCTCCTCTCTAACAATAGCAAACATCCTCTGCATCTCATGGTTCTGGAGTCACACTTAGCGGAAGCAGGGGATGAGAGATCCACGCCGCAGCCCATCGCGGGCTGACACCTCTTGTGCGACTGCAACGCCTGGGATCATTCTGGGCAGGTAGAAGATATAGTGGGTGGTATACAACTGGACAACAAGGAGAACAAGCACAACAAGCACAAGAAGTACAACATGTACAACAAGTACAACCAAAGAGGGGTGAAGAAATTGGCGAATGAGACAGCAGTCGCGAGAGCGGTGGGATGAAACGGAACATGTACGGTAGGGCAAGACAGACTAGCTGGCGGATGTGGAGAAGGATGACTGCAAGGAGGACAACATCGAGAGGGATGTGGCGGAGGGCGATGGGGAATCTCAGATGCCCCAGGAGCAGCAGGCAAGTGTAATTAACGTAGGTTTATTGTGTTTCCGCTATCTAGAAGAATACCAGACGCAGTAACTAAAGCCTCTGAATAGGACAACAATCCGGGCACCTGTGGCCCATCCAGGCAATGCGGCGCCACAAGACTTCTCCTACTGGACCTAGAGGAGGAGGCATCAGGCACGTATACAAGCATATCCATGTTACGCTCAAACCGGTCGGCGCCGCCAGATTCCCAGCAGCCCAGAACAATTCTACAGCCAATCCAGGAGACACCATAGATCACTGGTTGGCTGAGAAATCCCAACAGGTGAGGAAGTACGCATGATATATAGGATGGTGCCCAGAATAGTCCTCCTGCAGGACTCTCTGGGACGCTTGATCAGAATCCAGTCACCCCTCCCACCCCGTCAGCACAACAGTTACACCACATCCCACGATCCCTGATGTCCTAACAATTGAGCCAGCTCCCATCACACCAAATGCTGAGTTTTTCACATTGGCTTCCTATATATTAAATGCAGCCACTGTTCCGCCAGGACCGCGAACCCCGGCCCCTTCGCTGGATCATATTATCTGGACCTCCCCTTGGGCTCTTACATCCCCGGCTCCTAACACTCACGATGCCCGTAGAGCCGTGGGCCAAAATACCCAAATGCCGTCAACAGGCAGTTGACCAAGTACCAGGGTTGCTGGCCCCTGATGCTTTGGTCTGTGAATTTTCTTTTGCTTTTTGATTACCTCTCTGATTGTGCAAGCATCATAGTTTAGATGTTGAATTTTCACAGCGGTATTTGCTTGGCTAGCATGGGATATTAGTCATACCATTGAGCACACAGGCGTGCGCATCTTGTATAACTAGCGATTTTAATCTCTTGTGCCTGATCCCCTTTCTTCCCTTGCATTTTAGACTCTGAGACTTGCCTTGGTTGAAGTTTAAGCGTTACTAGATTCGGCGCACATCGCTGTATCAAACCTGAACTGTCCACTCGCTGGGGTGGTCATCGCGAGAATGCAGGGAGTTCTACATTCAAGTGTGTTGATTCGTTAGCTGGAGATGTGGTTTCATATGCATCATCCGCTTTAGCTGTAGCCGATATTCTGCCAGAATTATTGTTGATAACCAACCATCTTGGTAGGTAGTACCCTGCCTTAGGTACACCCTCATTTTGTATAAATGTTGAGGCAGGAAGTCTTGATGTCTAGCCGTGTCGAGAGCAGCAGGGTCACAGACACAATGTCAAATGTTTTGAATACAATCTTTTGCAAGTGCACCACGGCGTTCAATACCCAGTGATAGTGTATGATTCACCCCTATCAGCAACAAAAGCGTTTGCTCCGAACCAATTTCGATTGCGTCCGGAGACACCCAATCCGTCTGGAGTATCCTGGCCGCCCCGCCCACCCTCAGATGGCCCCAGCACAATGGTTGAATTGTAGTCCGTTTGATGTAATACGACCCGCATGCTGTCTGCCCAGTGCACTTGGATGATTCATTTCACACCCTAATCGCCCAAAGAACGCCAAGCTAAGTGACCCATCGGGGTCTGCATTGGGGAACTCTCCCTCCTCCTGCTGGCCTCTACATACAACTGACAACTTTATTACCAAGTAAAGGCTGTTCAGACGAAAAAGGATTTAAACATAGGATGACTAACCATCTATTGTCCGAGTAACGACCAAAAAAATAACCCTTATTTGATCACTGCTAACAACACTCGCAAAAGGTTTCTAAATTCTTCAACACCTTGTATCAGGCTTGGTGATCGAATCTGTGGAACTATTGAAGATTATCAAATTTTGGAGAGGGGCATGCTCCTCCATCCATGTTGACACTAGTGATTACCCCTAAGCGAGCAGATTCCAATAAGCCCCTTCCTGACTCTAGCGGATTGCAAGCAGGCCCTGCCGGACTCTGGCGGCCATCGGCCAGAGCCCGGTGAGGAATCTGGCTCATTCATCCTGCTGACCTCTATAGCGATGCTGACACTTCGAAACCTATACGATTCGACTCCCCTCGACCAGCCAGTTCCAACACAGCCTGTCCCAATGCTGTCAGACCACTGGCTGAATGGCTATGCATACTTTGATACTTTAGTCGTCGGGGTAGGTTCCTTCAAATTGTTGGCTAGTGAGTGCTACAGGCATGAGGACACTGCGAGACCTATACTATTCGATTCCCCTCGGCGAGCGGACTCCAATGAGACCCATCCCGCCTCTGGCGGAGATCTACCTGCTGAGGTATCTCCCTTGTTCTCCATGCTGACGTCTATAGCCATGTGTACGCTTTGCAACATCCACTATTCGATTACCCTCGACCGGTGGATTGCAACGCACCCTTTCCCAATGCTGTTCTACAGCTGGTTGAATTGTTATCCAACCATTTGTACTTGAGTTTCCTGGGCAAGTACTTTCAAATTGTTGGCTCCTGAGTGCGACGGTCATGCGGACACTTCAAGACCTATACCATGTAGTTCCCCTCGCCGACCGGAATTCAACGCACTCTGTCCCGACGCGGTCAGACAACTGGTTGAAGGATTATCTATTCTTTTGTACTGTAGTTCCCCAGGCATGTACTTTCAAATTGTTGGCTACTGGGTGCTACAGGCATGCGGACACCGTGAGACGTATAAAATTAGATTCCTGTTGGCAAGCGGACTTCAATCAGCCCCTTCCCGCCTCTGGCGGACACCTGCCCCCTGAGGTATCTGTCTTTTTCATCCTGCTGACCTCTATAACGATCCCGACACTTCGAAACCTATACCATTCAATTCCCTCCCATTGGCGGATTCCAACACACCCTGTCCCGATGCTGTCCGACCACTATCTGAATGGCTATGGATACCCTGGTACTTGAGTTCCCCGGCCAAGTACCTTCAAATTGTTGGCTACTGGGTGATACAGGCATTTGGACGCTGCGAGGCCTATACCATTCGATTCCCCTAGGCGAGCGGACTCCAATGAGACCCTTCCCGACTCCAGCCGACATCTGCCCGCTGAGGTATCTGCCTTCTTCACCCTGCTGACCTCTACAGCTATGTAGACCCTGCGAGAGCCGCAGCATTCAATTCCCCTCGCCGAGGGTAATGTAACTCACTCTGTCAGGACTCTGTCGGACCGCTGGTTTAAGGGTTATCCATACGTTTGTACTTTCGTTCTCTGGGCAAGTACTTTCACATTGTTAGCTACCGAGTGCTACTGTTTTCTAGACTAGCTGTAATAAAAATATTACTATTGTAGTATGTAAATGAGTCAAATAAGTAAACGTGACTAATACTGGATGGATCTTTCCGGACAATTTGGATATTCTCCACAGTTTTCACTAAGTCATTCCAAGTCCTCGCAGCGAAAGTTGTTGACTTAGGAGGTATCCGATAATCGCCAGTTACACCTGAGTACTCTCAGTATTCTACTATCCTATGGGGTTTCGTCCGAAGAACCATTCTGCGTCGGGAGAACCTTTCTGCGTCCAGTTCCTTCCGACTTCGTGGTTGCTTCTGGTGCGTCAAGGCAGCATGGACCCTTGTCTACAAGTACAGTATAAAAGACCCCACACCCCGGATTCGAGTTTAGGTTCTATGCCCCTAGAGCACCGGACGGAGAGGGACCACGGTGTGTGTCCGGGTGTAACCATTTTTTGTTGCTAATGGCCCCATAAGTACTCAGGTATAAGATCTAACGAGTCCTATTGCGAATAGGTAAACCTGGCAAACTCCAACTGTTCACAAGAATTAATATTGGTTGAACTATTTTCTTAGCTCCTATAAATCAGTGTTATATTTTGGCTATCATCTGATTATCCAGTATTCCAAGACGGAATGGCAAGGACAGACAAATTCATGCAATTAGCCGACCAATGGAGCAGGCAATTGGATGACAGGTAGAAGTGAAGTCATAGGAGAACCCACGGGATCCAGTCATCCAATATCTCCAGTTGGTAATGTGAATTAGCCTAAATGAGATGTGGTACCAGATACCATCCAATCCAGTCAGCCAAGACATTGAGTTGGTAATTGCAATCATTGTAGACGCAATGTCGTACCGTATCCCATGAAATCCAGTCAGCCAACACTACGAGTTCGCAACTTGAATCCAAATGGGCGTAGGCACAACATTGTATCCCACTATATTTGATGAGGGTCGGAAATCCATGCGCACAAATTAGGCGACTCGTTAACGGTCTTAACCGACCTGCCATTGCCATTGAGCCAATCACCTTATGTGAGAGAAACCGGGGTTGTAGTAAGTCCGCCGCCGCGGCCGCGAACAATGACAATCCAAATCAGGGTCAATATCAAACCCAAGAGAGAGACCGATAGGCAAGGGAATTTGGAGACTGTGCATTTAAGTGACAATAGCAGTGATGAATACCAAAGCCTATGCAAGGCAGATCAAACGGAATGAAACACTGAGATCGATGTTGATGCCGCCGACATTTCCACGGAAACACCATCTGCATGGCCTGATACGTCGCAGGCATCTGGCGGACTGGGAAAGAGTCCAAGACCTATAGTGTATATCTCCACCACCTCGCAATCTCAGGAGGTACATCTGATTAGATGGACACCAGCAAATCATGGATGCATGATCAGTGGTAGAGCCAACAGGCAGCCGACCTTTCTGGCATCAACCAAAGCATATTGGTCGCCAGAAATTACCCATAGTGGTACTACATCTAGTGTCAGATCCTCGTGCCCCGTTGGTGAACCAGGTATTCCACAACTGGGTTGGCCCAGGCGCGCAACAAATTCACGGCAAAATACCATTACACGGGCTCAGGGGAGCATATGAGAGCAGGCGATGGCGCTGATAGTCCGCTATACACATTTTGATAACCCACAGCTGAACCCGGTTCCTTTGACATCTCATATAAACAGTGTTCAAAATGTGAATGCGGCACAATCTATTCTACGTGGATAATACTTCGCAAGTACGAGGGGGGTTGCGAGGCATGCTTAGCGAGGAGGTGAAGAAGGGATTGGTAGGAGTTCCGGTGCTTAATTCTTGCAAGCCAGGTGGGCGGTAGGACCTTATTTATAGAAAAGTGCGCGTCCATATGCGTAAGAGAAATATAGGGAATACAATGTAAGAAACATAAGTGCGAACATCGTTGACCCTGAAATCCTATCAAGTAAATCCCACATAATGTGCATGAAAACAAAAGTGTGTGGAGCGATTATTAGAAATATCATGACCAAGAATGGTGCATAAGAGATGCATAAACAACCGTAAAATCCTAAACACCTGATTGGAAAGCACATGTTAAATCCCGACATATTATCCTGAAATAAACAATAAAACACGATAATATATATCTTAGCTGTAGTAATGTAAGCGGTGGACAGGCGCAGCCGAAACACAAACTAAGTAAAAGAATACGCGGTAGTGTGTTGAATATACATAGGAAATATATAAAGACTTTCAACACTTCCCCACATTATGTACAGCCAAATAAAGTAACCATTCCCTGATGCGCAGATTTTGCCAAGATTTTGGTGCATATATGAGCAAGATTGTTAACAGATTCAACCTTCAGGAGAACGAACAAGTTGTCTTCCAGGGCTTGGCACGTGATGAAGAAGTCGACGGCGATATGCTTTGTTCGAACGTTGATTTGAGGGTTAACAGCTAAGAAATTTGCACCGGTATTATCGGTGTGAATAGCGATCGGAACAGCAAGGCGAAGGTTGGCGATGCCTTTCAGAAGCCATCGGATATGGCGGGTGCCATAGGTCATAGCAACGAATTCTGCTTCGGTAGTTGATTTGGCGACAGAGTCTTGTTTCTTTGAGAGCCAGGAGAGACAACAGTTATTGAATAGAACAATGTAACTGAAGGTGGATCTTCTGGTATCATGACAACCAGCAAAGTCAGCATCAACATAAACATCGATAGCGTTCGTTGTTGTGTACGGGTAAAATAGGCCAAGGTTTCGCTTTCTGTTAACATATCTAAAGACGTGTTTAGCAGCCGTTATATGTTCGTCGGTAGGGCAAGAAGCAAATTGCACGAGAAATGAAATCGTATACGCTAGATGGGGTCTAGTGCCGGTAACGAGGTACATAAGGGAACCGATCATTGATTGGTATGTGGAAACTTGCTCTTTTGGTTGTTGCGTAATCCCTTTCGTAAGTGTAATGCCTTTTGGTAAGGGGATGGATACCGTGTTGGGGTTTTCCATTCCAAATCGAGAGAGGCTAGTACCGATGTATCGTTCCTGGGTAAGAGCAATACCGTCTGATGTATACGGGATATGTAGGCTGAGTAGAAATGAGGCTTCCCCGAGGTCTGAGATCTCAAATGCCGTTTTCAGGTCTTTGATGAGAGTGGTCAGGTGGGGGGGATCGGCTGAATATATAGCAATGTCGTCCACGTAAAGCGATATGTAGCATTCAAACTTATTGTGGATAAACATGCAGGGGTCTTGGTGTGATGCGGTAAAATCTTTGGAGGTCAAGAATTTAGAGAAGAGAGCATACCATTCGTTCGCAGATTGCTTAAGTCCATATATGTATCGGTTAAGTTTCCATACTTTGTCTCCGTCACTAAACCCTGGTGGCGGTCGCATGTAAACTTCTTCTTTCAATTTTCCGTAAAGGAAGGCAGATTTGGCGTCGAACTGGCACGGTCGCCATTTGTTTCTGGCGCATATTGCAATCAGTAGTCTGAGTGATTCATAGCGAATAACGGGGGCAAAGGTGTCTTCGAAGTCAAAGCCAGGAGGTTGAGAAAATCCGTGCGCAATGGCTCTTGCTCGAAATCTCTCCAATGTACCGCCAGCATTCTTTTTGGTTTTGAATACACACTTACTTCCTACAATGTTCCGTCCTATTGGTTTATTGACAACGTCAAAGCTTTATTCTTCTTTAGTGCAATAATCTCATCGTTCCTGGCCGAGGTCCATTCTCCCTTAAGTGAGCTATTTACAGCTTGGCGATAGGTAGTGGGGTCCTCCTCCGGTATCTCACTAGTAGCATGTTGTACTCGGTGTCCAGGTTGCTTTTTATAGCTGATCGACAATTGTGTTGAGATTCCTCCAGAACGCCGGGATGGTCCAGTTAATTCCACAGTAGGGTCGACAGGTGCTGGTGGCATATCCTGTCGGTGTTCCTCAGGCAAAGCTGGGAGTGGGGTAGCTAGAGGCTCGCGTGATTCTGAAAATCTGCTTTGCGGTAAAAAAGGTTCCTTAGATGTTGGTGGGTTAATATGTCTGTTCCGGTCCTGGTCCGTTTCCTTTTCAACCTTAATGTGAGGTAATGGACGGGATAGGGGGTAGACAGTAGCATAAGGTTCCTCAGCAAGTAACGGTTCCATGGTAGTAGTTCCAAGCGATGCTATCCTCTTGGTTGTCCAATGGATTTGTCGAGTTTCAGTGACTTTATGCTGCCAAGGGATGTAGATCCTATATATTTTATCAGAAGAGGTATAACCGATAAGATATCCTTCGATAGCCTGCGGTATTAGTTTCGCTCCAGGTTGACGTTTCTCCTTTGGTAGATGAACGAAGCATTTAGACCGGTATGGGCGGAGATGGTAGATCGACGGTTTCTTATTGTAGAGAGATTCATAGGGCGTCGATTTTCCCCTGGATCGGTTAGGGAGTCTGTTTCGAAGGTAGACAGCCGTTGCGATAGCTTCGGCCCATAAAGCTAAGGGTAAGCCAGTCAACAAAGAGCGTGCAGCAGTGATAATTGTTCGATTGTATCGTTCAGCAACACCATTTGATTCATGTGAATAGGCGGGAGAGAGGTCGTGTACTATCCCTTGCTTGTCTAACAATGTTAACATGGCAGCATTGACGTATTCTCCTCCATTATCTGTTCTGAATCTTGTGATTATGGCGTGATCTTGAGTGTAGGGTGCATAGATGAAACTGGTGAACACTGTGACCGTGTCAGATTTGGCATGGATGGGATATATCCAAGCGTAGCGTGTGCAGTCATCTATGATGGTAACATAATAGTTGGATTTGCCGAAGGAGGTTTTGGAGAATTTTCCGCTAAGGTCGGAGTGAATTAATTCGAACGCTGTATCTGAGAGTATGTCGGTAATTGATGTAGGCTTTTGCTTTCTGCCTTTGGAAGTGATGCATGTTTCGCATTGCCAGTCTTTTGGAACTTTGGGGAGGTTCGTAGTGTCGAGGTAGTTGTTGCTTTTGAGATAGTCAGGTGAGGGATGTCCAAGGGCCTCGTGCCACTGTTGGTAAGTCATCTTCTTTGCCGACTCTTTCTCTTCTTGCACAACATAATCTTGTCCGTCAAGCTTTCCCCAGATAACCTCTGTTTTATTTTCCCTAAAAATATACATATCCTTTCCGGAACTAGCCAAAGAAAATCCCTTCCTCAAAGAAACAATTGCGCACCAGGACAACAAACTGCAAGAACCCAAACTAGGAACCCAAAGAACACATTCAAGGTATACAGAAGAAACATGACCAATAGATGTTTTGGCCAAGATCACAACTGTTCCACGGCCGCATGTCTCTACAACAGAGTCATCGCCTAACCTAACAGTGCCTTTCACGGTTTCACAGTTTTTAAAAAGGTCTAAGTTGTTTGTCATGTGTGAGCTTGCGCCTGTGTCTATAATCCATCGGGGATAGGAGGAGATTTTGGTAGTGGTTCAGATGGAGGACCAAGTACTGACCAGTTCAGGAGTTTGTTCCTTTCGGATCTTTGCCGTGTTAACAGTCAGTTTTTTTTTATTCTTCAGATTGGCAGCCTTGAGTTTTACACACTCATTCCAGGTATGGCCATCGCTGCGAGCAGTTGGGTAGTGCGTTTTGCAGTAGGAGCATTCCTTGGGTAAAGCCGTTCGTCCCTTGTCGGAGGGTTCTCTTCGTAGTTCCTTTCCTTTTCCTTTAACATCAGCAGTTTTATACGCTTTGTTATCCGCGGAGTTAACAGCAGTAGGAATTTTCACGTCCATCAGTTTTTTGTAGACCTGATCGTAGGTAAGGTCCTCCTTGGTTTAGAGGTTATCAACGATATTATTCATTGATTCGGGAAGAGAACGGAGGAGGATGGCTGCTTTAGCCTCAGGTGACTCGAACACAGTTTGAAAGACAAACGGTAGGGTGTATCGGTCGGTGGAGGAGGCGGTGGAGCATCGAAGGTGTAATCGATTCCATAAGGTATCGTACTTATTGATATGATCGGAAAGAAGATCCAATGTATCGTATTTGGTATCGAAAACAGAATTGAGTTGGTCGAAGAAAGATAAAGTGATTTCTCTGGCAAATTTGTCCTCGAGAGCGGTCCATATTTTAGGAGGGGTTTTATGGGTAGCGAGGAGGATGAGCCATTGAGACTCTATGGTTTGGATGAAGTATGTCGCGAGATACTGGTAGCGATCGATAAAGTTATCATTGTCCTCTTCGGCGTAATCCTCAATCGTTTCTTCACCTAACACAATATTCCAACAGTTAAAAGGTTCGAGAACATATTGTGAAATGTCTCTCCAAGCACAGTAGTTTTCGCTTGCGGTAAGCTTCGTGATCGAGCTTAGTTTGTAGTTGGGAGCAACCGAGTTCTTGGAACATTGAATGTGGTTGTCGGGGGCCGGAGTAGATGTTTTACCTGCCAGAGGTGGAGGTGAGGTTGAGGGCGATTTGGCTGGTCTTTTGTAACCAGAACGAGCAGGACGACGGGAGGATTTACCAGCAGCTGTGGTAGAACCCGTAGCGGCACGGGAGGCCACTCTAACAGTGTCTTCGGTTTCTGACTCAGAGTCGCGAAGTTGTCTGCTAGCTCCTGTATCAGCCATTTTGGTGATATTTAGTGGTGAAAAATCCTCGAAGAAATGATTTGGGGCCTATCTCAGCACTTCTCTCAGTCTTTTAGTATTTTGTAAACACCTTTAGCTGTGCCAACTGCAGCAAGCGCACTCGAAGCTAGCCCCCTCCTCGCTCGAAGCAAAGTGAGATTCAGTGCAAAAGTAGTTAGCACCAGGTGTCTACTACTAGGCAGACTGAGCGTGGTTGATGAGGGGAGAAAGGAAGTTGTGTGGCAAAGGGGGGATCGCATCCTGTTAAGGTGTGGAAAAGGGGTTGCGCTGAGCCGAATGCCGAGAATTTCCCATTCCCACAACAACGGTTGCTAAGGTAGAGGTAGAGGTAAGTATATGATCGTGGTTCATCGCTGTTGGAGGTGGAAGCGTGTGAGCGTATTTCTTATAGAGTAAGGAGAGCGCTGGGCTCATAACCTGTTCAAAATGTGAATGCGGCACAATCTATTCTATGTGGATAATAATTCGCAAGTACGAGGGGGGTTGCAAGGCACGCTTAGCGAGGAGGTGAAGAAGGGATTGGTTGGAGTTCCGGTTCTTAATTCTTCCAAGCCAGGTGGGCGGTAGCACATTATTTATAGAAAAGTGTGCGTTCATATGCACAAGAGACATATAGGGAAAACAATGTAAGAAACATAAGTGCGAACATCTTTGACCCTGAAATCCAACCAAGTAAATCCGAAATAATGTGCATGAAAACAAAAGGGTGTGGAGCAATTATTAGAAATATCATGACCAAGAATGGTGCATAAGAGATGCATAAACAACGGTAAAATCCTAAACACCTGATTGGAAAGCACAAGTTAAATCCCCAGATAGTATCCTGAAATAAACAATAAAACATGATAATATATATCTTAGCTGTAGTAATGTAAGCGGTGGACAGGCGGAGCCGAAACACAAACTAAGTAAAAGAATACACAGTAGTGTGTTGAATATACATACGAAATATACAAAGAATTTCAACAAACAGGCCATGGGGAAAGGCGCTGGAGACCATATCTGATGCTGGGGATATTCAGGCATGGCAGCAGAGTCTGAAGCAGGTAAGTTCACTCAGCCTGAGGTCATACACCATAGAGACGGTCACTGCCTGTGATAGCTCCGCCAAACTCATACTTCATTCAGAGCTCAATTCTGGGATGATGTAAAGCATAATATCAGACACCGATACAATCGGCTGCCAGATAATCCTACAGCCATGGCACACAGGGTTGATCATGTGCCATCACGGGACAGGTTCATGTGCCCAGCCCATGGATATAAGGTTGGTTCCAGGCATTGGACTTTGGCATCAATGACTTATTGCTGAACGAATGTCGAACTCAACCTCCTGGTGTCTTTAGAGTTTGTTACCGAGCGGGGCCAGCCTAGTTTTCACTCGCGAGGCCCCGTCCTTACAACGGGCCGGGAGGGGTATTATCAGGGGGATGCCCACTCGCCCCCGGCCGGGGCGAGTCCCCGCTCATCCCCTGGACGGGGTCGCGTTTCTCCTCACCTGTTTTAACAGAAACCGGTCTGGGGAACGGGTGGGGCTGGGGGCAAGGGCAAGGAGCACTAAAAGAACAAGGCCCATCCCGGGCGGTTCAGCAGGGCACCGTGGGCAGTTGGGCTGGGGGCCGTGTTTTTCTGGGCCCTGGAGGCCCTGTAACAAACACCAGGTTCCTTGCCCCCCAGATTGGTAACCATATATACTGCAAATATTTGGACAAAATCACAATGCAAGGCATGCTGGAGCCCAAGTTTGTGAATCCCATAAATAGTACGATGGTCTATCTTACATGTTCAATACTGCGCCATTCACTTCACGTATTGCCACTGGAGGTATATAAGAAGCCTCGCACCTTCAATCCTGAAGTAGTTAGCGGTGGGAGTCTCCGCATCCCAGCCTGTTTTTTGATAAACAAGTCCCCTAAGCCTGCAAAATGCAAGATCTTTGTATCTGGCAGAAGAATATATGGCTGGGATTTGCCCGGGCAATACAGGAGATGTTTATATTAATCCCGCATCTAAACATCACACAGAGGCCCGAGAAATCATATAGCATCCGGCAGGAGTGTAGGGAGGGCTTCGGGAACGATAACGACACCCTGTATGCTCCACTGAACCTTCAGCCCCCCAACCAGGCGGCAGAAGATCCTGCCCTACTGAGACAGATACCTAGGGAGACCCGGGATGGGAGCCTGGGGGGGCTTGCAAATCGTCAAAATCGGTCGCAAGAGGGCGAAACATCACTGGATCTCATTCAAATGTCCCTAGACTGGGTGTTAAGGTTTCTGGATTTGCATCCTGAGTCGCATCATTGGAGTTTGGACAATACCGGGGGGCTGTTAATTATCGGATAAGCAATGGCATATCGCTTAGCTAGGAATATTGTCCGAGCAGTGCGGTGGGGCAGGGAACACCATTGGCGTAGGAGGAAACCAGTGACTGGCAGGAGGGTGTTAAGACCATGGAGGGTACTTATGTGGAGGTGGTGCGTGTATGTAGATTGAATATTTTGTCTACTGATCAGACATGCAGAAGCTGGGGTAATCAAGGTGATATGCAATAGTCAAATAGTATGGGAGTAGAGATATAAGTTTAGAGTGTGGGGATGAGGGCAATAAACTATGAGCAATATCACAATAAATTTAGGAAAGAAAAGTGAAATCCCAAACAAGGAAGAGTATGGGGAATAGGTCCAGAATAGTGGCCATGTGACAAGCACGTCCGGATAGCGCGTTGGAGTAGTGTGAGTCTGGAAGATGCCACAAGAACAAACTGGCATCCAGTAGGATCATGTAAATAGTCCAGAGGTTAGTACAAAGAGAGGAAGGGTATAGGTAGTGGGACGGGGAAGGGGCACATGAATAGTCGCTAGAATAGTATCAGGACATGATGGCCTAGTGGAAGGAGGCGTCCAGACATGCTACATGGGCATCGCAAGACATCAGGGCACGATGGCCAAGCATCGGAAGGCACCAGGACATGAGACCGAAAGGTCGGAAGACATTGGGGCATGATGGGCTAGCGTCGCAGGGCCTCAGGTCGCGCAGCACGTAGGGTGCGTTTTACGCAAGGGTCAGGACACCATTGGACGTTGAGCTAATGTTCCAGACATAGGGTGTGATTGATATCGCATGTAAAATCAGAGTTTAGGTCCTGTATGTCATGTGCCGCCTTTCCGTCTGACGCACATGAAGCGAAATAAACATTTTGCTGATGCTTGTCCCTACTTATTTCTTCTACAGTATAGTGGTGATGAGCCTGTACAAAAAGCAAACCCCCTTTCTGGCCACAACAACATATAAGTTATTTTGGCTTAGCCACCTTGCTAGCCATCTAGTGTATATATTCAGTAGTTTAGAAAATATTATATGCTATCTAATGACATGTGTAGAACATTATATGTGAAACAATCTCTAAATTTGAGAATTTTGCTTTTTTCAATATATAATAAGCTTAGCTTCCAAGGATTTTATAGCATGAAAAATTATGTTGCAAAGTCAACTCCTTGTTACACTATTTCTTCTTAAAGTTCGTTGCATTTATTTGCCACTATTCTATTTTCTATACTAGTGTTACATGCTACTAATATCAGTTACTTATATAATACAAGTACTATTCCATGATGGGTATTACAAGGAAGACATAATAGGAAATGTAATTAAAATTACAGTCTGCCTTTAACTATTCAATCAAATATCAATTAGGTATATAGTACTAGAAAATCTTGTTTCTTTAGCAATTAAATTTGATATGACTATACAACTGTAAAACTCGCTCAGTTGGTGAAGACAGGAAGAAGCAAGCAATCAGGTAATGTCAATATATCCAATACATCTATAACTAATCCAGCTTTAAACAAATTGGAAGCGAAGGCTGGTCAGCTGGTCCTTGGAAGAGATCAGAGGTATTAATGAAGTTTCCCTAGAGACGGAGCTGTCCACCTGGATGTAAAAATAAAAGTCACTAAAAACTATGTAATTAGGCCAATTCTCAAACGATACTTTCATAGAATAAAGGTATTAGTATGGCACTGAACTTTAAGAATATTTAATTAAAATTTAAAACTTTTCTTGAATGTGAAGTAGTGGTTTAAAGTTTGTCAATGTATATAAAAGTAATGTTGTCTCCAAACCTTGTTTGTGGGTCAGGTTGGTTGCCATGCACCTTTCCACCTTAAACTATATTCCCACATGCTTGGATTTCTATTGGTACAGGCTCATATCATCTATAGCGTATACCAATAGAGGTGTAAAATGTAATACATCATATAATTAAAGTAAAAATATTTAATAATCAAAAAATGATATCTGCATGCTTGTTGTTCAACTCTTGAAATAAGCTTACTTTTTCTGCAATTACTTTTTTTTAAATTATGATAGATATTATTGTGGAAGTTATTCAGTTGAGTTATGGGGTAATAGTTTGATATAATTCAGGAGAAACAAGCTACTCAATCATAGATCGAATTAAATTGTATTAAACTACATTAAATATTAACTAGTTATAGAACAATGAGATTGATACCTTCTAGTAGCAAGAGATTCATACTCCTCAGACCTATACAAGTTAATCAATTGTCCATAAAGATAAAAGGCACAAGTAATAAAACAAGTTAAAGTGGTAATGGATATAGCTACTAGTATTGGGCTTTCAATAGACATCATAATTCATCAACAATTTGTATCATATAATAAATTATATGAAAAATGTAAACCTGCTTTAAGACTTGAACAACTAACTTGTAGGAATCTTTTTGGATTATTAACTAACCTTAGCCTGATTACATAAATCATTACATTTGGTACCTCCAGTGGTACATGCTATAGATGATATGCACTATACCTCTTTTCCCCCTATTGTAACGGGAATGAGGTTGAGAATACGTACTGTGGCTAATAGGGCATGTCTAAAGGGCAACTGCTGTAACGGGAATGAGGTTGAGAATACATACTGTGGCTAATAGGGCATGTCTGAAGGGCAACTGCAAGTTTCTAGGGTTAAAATAGTAGTGACTGGTCTTTTTGGTATTTTGTGTGTGCCGCATACGATGTATATTTAATGCAGGCGTGAAGAGAAGAAGTGTGTTCTCTTCACGCAACCTCCTGTACCTTCCACAGAATTGCAAACTATTCTTTCCTAAGTTCCTGTTTCCTGTCCCCTCTTGATCGTGTACCTTGGACATCCCCCGTCCAGCTGTTAATTTCTCCAAGTCCATCCCTTGTCCATTACACCTATCACTTTTAATTGTGCTAGTCAGGCAAGGCCAGACAATGTCCAACTCATATATCAGAGGCCATACTGTTGATCAGGCAGTACTGGCAATTGGGCCCAGGGCCCACTCCTTTTTCAAGCTTATAAGGTACTATGACCAATTATAATTATAGGTGGCATTGAGCCAAAACTGTTTTAATTCAACCTTACCTCTTCCACCTCTTGGTCTATTTCAAAACTTGATATCTTATAGAATGTGAAATTCGTTTGGATTCTTATTGGATAATGGACCTTACTATATTGTCCAAAACCTGCGTAATATGAACAGTAATTCCCTGTATGGTATCCTTAGGCTTTTCCAATTCTGATTGAAGAAATCCATATTCTATATGATCTCGCTTAAAATGATAGTCCTTGAGTCGGTATACTCTAAATCTTAATCAGTTCAATTTTCCTTGGAATAAATATTATGATTTGTCTAATTTTCAACCAATACTGATCTTGTAGCATTTGTTCTTTGCAAGATTTTAGACGTTACTATTAAGAATCTTTGAAAGTTCTAAATTTCTGTGTATTTTTGAGATCAGCAATTTACTGCATCTACTATAAGTATGTTGGATTTGAATTATCATGGTTTGTTAAGCCATTAGCCTACTGGTACTTCCATAGGGCTAGATTCATTTTCAACCACACTACTGCTTTTCTCTGCTCCATAAGTTTGTTCTATGCACTTAGCTCTGCGAACTAGCAACCTATACCACGCATCCTAGTCCTACCTCTCTCACTCCTTCTATTACACTCACTTTATATTGCAAAGTTCCTTTCATATTAATTGTACTCTTGATTCGAGAATCTTTAGTCACATTACATCCTCTGTGATTATCAAATGCCAATACTCCGCCCTACTCACTCTTTAAAAATAATAACCCCCAGTTGGTGTCAATTCTATATATAATGCCTTTATTCATTGAAATTTATGCTCTCAACTTCCATCAGGTAATATTCAATTGTAAACCACCTCTAAAATCTAATACTTGTAGGCATCTTTGACTAATGGCTAATCTTTGATACTGTGAGTAGAGTTTGTTATAGGAAAGACAGGCGCCGTAAAACGCGGGCCTGCCCCTTTTGCCCGCCCCGCTCCACTTAACATGCTGCCGCCGATCTCTTTGTGGCCATTTCCTACCCTAGTTCCTGCTCAGGCCCCTGACCCACTCATACCCCAGGCAGATATTAGTTAAAACATAGGTGGTATCAAACGGGGCACATCCAGGGAATGAGTACAGGTGGGCCCCGGACAGGGGCGCGGTGGGGATTACTTGAAACATACCGCCCCCAGCGGCATGTAAGGATGGGGTCTGGGGAGTGAAAACCCTTTACGCCTCGCCCCGCAATGAACACTAAGTCTGAATAATGGCACTAGTATGCAACTTGAAGTATCAGCCGTACTGCATTGGGCTATCTGCCTTTTCATTTGCCATTCCAGAGGTTTATTCTATTCCCCTCATGAGATATTATTCTGGTATCACTTGTTGGCAGATGTTGCTTCTCCTCTATTGGTCAGATCTCCTATACCGTATACAAATTTCCTAATCCTTCGAATGCACTCACTCTCTTAACCTTTTCTTTATTCTCACTTTCTTTGCCACTACTTCTCTTACCTTAACTATCTACGGATTATCATAATCATTTATCGTGATGTTGATCTCTTGCATTAATTTACTGTGAATAATAATAAGTAGTCGTTGGTTTAAGTTGTATCTTCCGAGTCATTCGCCGTGTTCACCACCTGTCTAGGACTAATCTTCAACTTTATTTTCTTGTTGTACTCCAAATAACCTAACTAATTCTAAGTCTATATAACAACAATCTTGGGCATTGAATTGTCCTCCTTCTCTATCAGGCTTGGTAATATATTAGACTATCTGCCTGTAGTTATAGGTTCTCACAATGCTGCCAATCAATAATTAAAAACTTGTAAGTCTATCCTTCCCCCTATCTTTCTGTTGTTCCTTGCTTCAATTCTTCCTCATATCAGAAATGCAATAACTAATACTATTCTCAAATCTCTCCATTATTTTCGATTCATGAAGTTATACACATTGGCTTCAGTCCACTTTGACGGAATTTCTGCTCAAAGGTTTATTGCTGAGAGGTGATAGAATTGGCTTGTAAACTTGGAACTTCAGAACAGGACATCCTCCTCCTTTTTTGCCTACCTATCACACTCTTTTACAACCTACAAACTAAAATAATTTTGTAGTACAAATAGTACGCTATTAATATATTCATTATAGTATACCAGCATCAGAGTGAAAATGCCAAATATATTTACATTTATTATGTAGCAGAAAAATCATACATCAGCAAAAAGGGGGCCTGCATTGGATAATGGAGTGTTGCGTCCTGACTCTGCTAGCCTGGACTTTGCGTCCTGTGCGTCCTGTGCGTCCTGGACCCATGCGCTATAGCTGGTTGCGTCTGATGCATCCGGAAACCCTAGCGTACACTTGATTCCGTCCTGACACATGGGACTAAACAACCCTGCCTCCCATGCATCCCGACTTAAACCTCCCCAACATCCCACACCAGGATTCACCACTACCCCTGATTCTCCCTTCAGCCTTCTTTGTTTTCTAGCCTGGATGTGAGTAATGAGTATTTCCTGGCAAACAAAATATTGTTAGTGCTGGCGCCTGGTGAGCAAGCCATCATACCCGTAATCTTAAATTTGTCCTAAAGACCCCAGGGCCATGTCCCACTGGCACTCAGGGTTCTATGTTCAGAACATCATCTTTGAATAAGCGAAAATGCCAGCTGACTCCACTCTGAAAGTGAGTGATAGTCATAACACTCTCAAGTGTAGAATACGCGCTGGTGGGTTCTCGGCACTTAGCCTCAAACTGGACGTGACGCGACACCCTCTTTTCATCACAACACTCAATATCCACACTCCCAGGCCACAGCTGCAACCCTCCACCACAGCCAGACAATCAATGCTGAATCCAAGACCATGATGTTCCTGGGCTCGATGCCAGATATCCAGCAGTATAAAGGGTGTCACTGTGGCATCAAAACTCAGGAAATAGCTCATCCTTTTGAGAGTTGTCATTATGGATAGCATGGAGATGACAGAACTTGATGGCAGATTTCTCCACAACCGGTTGTCCGATTCTGGATCTGATTGCAGGAGGTTGTTGGGCTGGACGCCAGCCACGCGGCGGAATATGGTACGTCTCTGTCGCATTAAAGCTCATGAATCCGCCACCCGTTCTGAGAGTGGTGGTTCTACAGGTCCCTGAACCCGATGGCAGATACCTCCACAACCAGTAGGCCGATTCTGGATCTGATTGCGGGAGGCTGTCGGGCATGACACCGGCTACGCGGCGGTGTAAGGTTCGTCTCTGTCGCATCAAGGCCAATGAATCCGCCAACCCATCTGAGAGTGGTCTTTCTACAAACGCCTGGACTCGATGGATGATACCTCCACAACTGCTGGGCCAATACCAGATCTGATTCAAGTTGCAGGGGATTGTTGGGCTCGACGCCAGCTACCATGTGGTATAGGATACAGCCTGAGGGGCTCATTTCCCATTGAGCTACAGGGTCCCAGGTAGAGGATGAGGGTGTCAGAAGACTTCTTATGACTTAGTGTTTCTTTGTGAAATGGCATCTACATTAGAAAAATAGAAGACTAGTAGTAGTAAATTTAACCGTTTGACGGTATGAAATCTATTGTGACCTAGGTTAGAAAAAAGTGCTGGGGGGACCGTTCGCTTATCTCAGGAAGATGTGGTCTGGCGTCGGGTAGAATCCTGAATGTTAGGTGGTGGGTCAAGTAGGGTCCTGAGTATTAGGTGCTGCGTCAGGTTGGGTGAGATGGCGTGGTGTGATAGGGTGCTGGTGCCCTGATTCGCGATTTGCGTTCCAGCCTCAGGTGCATCAGACGCACAGAGCGCATGGAATGCAAGGTATTATTTTTGCTGATGTAATAGGAGCAACCAATAACAGAAAAGAAAAAGGTGCTGGGATATCTCTTATCCACATAGAATCGTTGAGCATCAGAGTTAAATAAAAGGATGATTCAAAAAGAACGTTAGGTAATCATCCACTATCTTGCATTCTAAACAATATCTATAGTAATATATATAATGATATTTGTTGGATAATCACGAAGGTTCCATTTCTACATATACAGCTACGACAAGAAATATCCGAATAGGATGAATATCTTTTTGAAAATTGTTTTGGAGGTATGGAAGGGGATGCGATAGAGTGTATAGACTAAAAGTTAGATGGAGTGAAGATGTTTTGGGAACAGGGAGAAATCAAACTAGGAGGGGTCCAAGGTTTGTAACTAAGCTGAGATGGAAGTTGAAACAAGCAAGGATTACACTGTAGGGTTAGCAAAAACAGGCACATGTATCATGAACGTTAAGGAAGGGAATGCTGTGCATGTAGTTGAGACAAAGTCAAACGATTGAGAGACAGGATGTGTTGGGTAGTTTAGTCTGTGGTTTGGAAGTAGAGAGACCATTATGGCAGAAGCGACTTGAGCAATAGAGAAAGGAAAAACATTGGTCTGTAGAAGGGTTTTTGGATGTATATAGGATGCTGCTAGTAGTATAGAGCGGACAACAATCCCAATACACTCTCTACGTATCATAGCCCATTTTGAAGAATATAATAGTATAGTTGATAGCTACTAGTTGTAAATCAGCGGTAATTAAGGCTGATCTTTCATAAGTAATACATATTAGTTATAAGTATCTTATATTTGATACAATGATGTTGCTGGACTTATGTTGAGGCAGAAAGGTCTGGTAACATGAAGGTATAAGTCAACAGATTTAGGGTTATAGGAAGAGCTATATATATTAGGGGTAGCCTTTGGCCCAGAAGATAGGCACTTTACACAATCTTCTAAATACCTTTTTATATTCTACATTTAACATATCTTTCACCACTGATTTATAATAGCAAATTCAATTTTACTACATACTTCACGTAGTTGATAGGTGCAACCAGTGCGGTATTAGGATAGTCTCACAGCATGGATGGCATATTTAGAACCATTCTTATAGTACTTACTATGACCATAAGCCTATTGTATGCTATCTAACCCTATAGTAATCAAGATTATCATTGTGGATAAAAGGATACTATACGAAAGCAGGTGGGAGAGATTAACTGTTCAACTATTAGCTAGTAAATTGGATGGCGAGACTAGCGCTAATGTGTTTGATATCCTGTATGTTCTGCTTTAGCCAAAGCAGTCAAATATGAACAGATTTGTCAAAATAGAAGACTCTATATTGGAGAAAAAAAACACAACAAAAATGTTTCATTAGTTTCAAAAAACTTTAGTTATAGTGAAGTACAGCGGGGCACTGATTAATGCAGTTAACTGCAGGTCCAATTCACACGGTTTTTGATAGTAAAGGATGATTTACAAATGACAGGTTCATTATTCTTTAGTTAGTACACTTTGCCTCACGGCTTGACTTTAGTCATGATACTAATACTAAGGGCATCATGAAACTCTAGTGAAAGTTTAATAAAGTTGACTTCAGGTCCAATTCCCATGCTATTAGATAGTATGTGATGCTTTACAGATCAGTGATTCCTTATTCGTTAGTTAATACACTTTCACTCACAGCTCTACTGTTGTCATGACTCCGATACGATAACTATTATTAACTTTTAGTCAAATTAGGCACAGTCGAATTGCAAGGATGTGGTACGGGACAAATATAAACTCTTCATCAAACTGATTACTGGGAGCAATTGCGAAAAGATGTTCAATTTTGAGACTTCGTTGAATGTATCACCAGCAACTTGCGACTGTGCTTTGTATTCCTGGAACAGGATGGTATTATAGTATACTAAAATGCTGCTTGTCTGGATGATTATTCTATCCTGTGCTCTAACCTTGTGAATTGAGGGTGTCTTGGATTATCTGTTGCCACCATTGCAACACTGATTTGAGAATGGAGTCATAAGTGCTTAAAATAGGGATTTATGAAATGCTAAATTTGATCTTATAATAATAAATAGTGACTAGGATATTGTAATATTAAGATTCAGTATTTCGGAAATAAAGTGAATATTTTTATAAGTATGTGGGGTTTCAAATATCTGAAAAAAGTGATATTTTAAAACATATAGAAAAATAGTATAAGGTATATATATTCAAAGCAACTGGAGTTTAATTTTGTCTCCTAGTACATTAGCAAAAATAATACCTTGCGTGCCGTGCGTTCAGTGCGTCTGACGCACCTGACGCCGGAACGCTAATCGCGAATCAGGACGCGACGTCGGATCGACGTTGTGTCCTGACCTTGCGTTACTTGGCGCCATCCGTCCTGACGCCATCCGGACTCGGACCCCTACGTTCAGTGCCTCCTGACTGCGTCTGGTGCTCTACTACTCCGTCCTGACGTCGCCCGAGCTACGACTCTCCCGCCCTGACGACGTCTATCTACGACTCTCCCGCCCTGACGACGTCTGATCTAAGACTCTCGTGCCCACATGACGGTTCCTTCTCACCAAACGTCAGGGCTTCGTGGATCTTACCACCTCTCCTCCCAATTGTTTCTGCTCCTGACTCCCTCGTCCGGATCCCACGATCCTGATCTCTCCCTTCGTGACGTCTGTTCTGTTCTTCCTGATCTTACCCCCTATACATGCCGCGTCCTGATCCAATCCTGACTATATCAGATGTCGCCTTGTGATCTCTGACACATCGTGAACTAAGTCTAATGCTATCCTGGTCCTACGCCTAGAGGCTTTTCCTAACGCTCTCACCATCAGTTTTACCGTATCCTGATCGCGTGTCACTAATTCTACTCTGAATCCTTGATTTTCCTTGATGTCCTCATATTAATACTAAGCTCCTCCGGGTACCCTTCCCACATGTGTGAGCGACGACCGCATCCAAATGTTTATTACAGCTATGCTACACTTTCTCAATCTCCTGACTGCACGCATCATTACTCCCACCTTGCCCCTGCTCCATATCCGACGGCTCGCTATGCACAGCAGCCTCCTCTTGCTACTCTAGATCTTGAATACTGAGCGCGAGTTGTCGCAAAGTAGTAGGAGTCACGGTATTGTCTAAAGTTAGCCCCATGGCCACCTCCCGTGAGCCGTCCGGGGTCTGTGGATCGGAATCGAGAAAACTCCGGAGTCGCGTTGCTGTCTGGCTGAAATCGAAAGACGAGACCGTGTCCTGTGAATCGAATTGGTTACACAGGGGGGCCGCCAGGGCCCCGATTCCCGGGTTGCTGGGAGTTTGTCTCTGAATCCGTGGAGTCGAGCGTGTGGGGGCAGGTCGGGCCGTGTGGCTGAAATCGAAAGACGTGACAGTTTCTTGTGAATCGAATTGGTTACCTGGGGGGGCCGCCTGGGCCCCGATTCCCAGGTGGCCGGGAGTTTGACTCCGAATTCGTGGAGTTGCGCGTTGGGGGGCCCGACTCGAAATCTGACTCAGTACCTCTGTAGCGCCTACAGCCCAATCGTCTGTAAACCCTTCACGGCGATCTTCCCGGACCCTATGCTCCTGCTGCATCTTGGCTTTGATGGTCTTGCGAATGTTCTTGAGAATCATAGTCTGTACCCAGTCTGGGCAAGAGGCCCAGGTTTGGCGCTGACGGCCAAAAAGATCTTCCGAGCTCAACGTCATGTTAGCATCGGAGCCGGAACGAGAGGACACCGGGTTCGGGGTCAGGCTCACCTGCTACGGCCTCCGCGTTGAAGTGGCATGTTTCAAGATGCACCCCTGTTTGCCATGCTCGCAGAGTATGCCACAGTATGGTACAGGTTAAGCAAACCATGATGCCATTGATGCGACCAAGAAAATCAGGTTCACGAAATCCCAAACATTTTCTTGCCCTTGAAGAACTTTCCCCATATTGCCGCGGGGATCTGGGGCGCGAGGAATCAATTCGTTATTTGCTGGGTCATGTTGATACGCATTAGTTGTGGCCAGACTCACTACCTAGCGCACACTTACCTCATACCCCCTCGGGGAGCACATGAATCTATCCCTCTCAAGCAGGTAGTCCACTCTACGCGCAATCGCCGTCGGGTCTTCTGGGAGATCGTACAAATTTCCAATTCGATCCTTTACGTGGAAAACAAACTGGGATCTTACTACATAGTGTCTCGCGCGTATCTGTCACATTTAGTAAGCACCCCCGGCGGCGTGCGTAATGTTTAAGTATCAGCGTCGACTTACTAATTTTAAGCTTGCATCCGATGCTTCAATATTTCCTGCGTCGGATAT
>Ga0307517_10003514_pt1 | contig 24360 bp, 23 predicted proteins | sample 23_EM_MG_FD_194515 | JGI IMG/M metagenome (GOLD analysis project Ga0307517, IMG submission 194515) | Populus trichocarpa ectomycorrhiza microbial communities from riparian zone in the Pacific Northwest, United States - 23_EM | ecosystem: Host-associated > Plants > Roots > Unclassified | place... | reverse complement strand
GAAACCGATCGAGAGGATAGGGAGAATGGTTTTATCACCACTCGCTGATCGTGTATATATATGTAATAAAATCAAGTTGGATTACCCGTGCTAAAAGGGTCAGGAATGATCAAACAATAGCAGTGTACCGGCCAGGCCGGTGTGCAGGAAAGGAATGAGAACGAACTGGGCGGATAGTTATAAGCCGTGCAAGCATGAGTAAGTCATCTAGCAGGCAATTGTAGGTTCGGTAGGCATGGGAATGTGTCGCGGGATGGTTATAAACTGGGCAGGCTTGGTTAAGTAGTCTAGCGGGCAGTTGTGGGTGAAGAGGCACGGGAATGTGTCTGGAGGACTGTTAGAAGCCAGGGAAGACGGTGGGAGCCCGCGAGCTGACAGCAAGAGTCCGGGGGGAGATGGCGAGAGGAGCGGGGCGAACAAGATAGGATCTGGAGAGCTGAGGAAAGAGCCTAGCGAAAGGGCAAGGGGGGGTGGGGGACGTCCGCCGGATATGGCAGAATACAGGGTGGGATCAGAGGGAGGAGCAAGGGCTGAGGGCGTTGGGAGGAAATAGGGTGAAAAAATAAAGACTGGAAAACGTCCGCCGGATATGCGAGAAGATGGAGGGAATCCGGCGGTGGGGGAGAAACAGAGGTGATGTTGGACGGGTTCCGGGTGAGAAACGGATTCACAGAGAGGCTAGTGACGAAGTTAAAGGAGAGAGGGTATCATGGAAGGAAAGCTGGCGGGCCGGCGTGTCTGGGGGGGGGCCTGGATGTGAGAGGTTGCGGTTGAAAGGCGTCCGCAGGATGGCAGCATGGGAACGTGGACTTTAGGCGCCAAGGGAGGAAGAGGCTGGGCGCTGGAGGGAGGGTTTCTAGGGGGGGGGGGTCTAAGGGGTCTGGACGCAAAAGGGCCGCGTCGAATGCATCCAGACGCTGCCTGTGGCGTCCGGACGCATTGGAGGCGGCCCTTTCACTTCTGGACGGAATGAACCCGGGCGGACGCACCCGAACTCGAGTTTACGTTATAAGCGCCTGGAACGTCCGGCGCACAGGGTGAGCGGGGAAAGATGGGGCGCAAGATGATCTTTTTGCTGATGAATAGTATGTAGCATATCTGGCTTGTGTGAATCAGACATCAAAACTTTCATGAGTTCTTGAAAAGCCATTTTGCTTTTTCTTGATACCATGTGTTTTATTTGGATAGTGAGCTTGAGCTATGTCTTTGAGCATCGCGGAATCTAGGGACAGGTTTTTGTGTTCATACCGGATATATCTCACATAATCACTAGCACAATGGTGGCTGACTCGGCTTCCAAATTCTTCAGGAAGGGGCTTACATTTAGGGCAGGCCTTGGATTTAATCCTTTGTACTGTAACATTTTCCATATGGTCCACATTCCACCCTGACGTGATCAAGAAGCATCCGCGGATCTTGATGTCAGCACAATTCAGATGGGTGTGATCCTGCACACACTGTTTAAGGGCGTAAAAATGAGTTTGAATCCCTTACGGAGTGTGTCGGCATCCAAGTCTATCACGCTCTGGAGTTTGTTAGCCTAAGAGAAGTTTGCGAGCTTGCCTGGAATGGGGAAGAAGAATCGCCATTAATTCAGATCTGTTATGCATTGTCAACAGGTGATTTCAGATCATCATATAAACCTGCTATGCTTTCTTGTCTCTGGAGATGTTCGTGAGATTCCTCTGATCTGACATCCCAATGATTGGAACCTGAGGTAATCCGTCCAGGAGTAATTCCGGTAATCAATTAGTATGCTTTCACATACAAGAGGCTACCAAGCAGTACTTGGACACCCCACCACCAGTCAGCTGTATGCATTTCTCCATTTATTTGCAGTCAGCTCTAGTCATATGTGCGGCGTGGAGCATGATATTACCCTAACGGGAATAGCTTGCCATCATTTAAGAGTCAGGTATATGGCTTCATGGGATGACCGTATATCTGAACCCATGATTCCAGAGTTATCAGCTTCCCAGATGCATCTGGAAGACAACTCAGAATACTGGATGAGAGCATGTTTCAAGATATGTTTAACTTGAAGTGATTGGAACGATGTTTAGAGAACACTACTCCTCTCATTTTCTAGTTGCATATGCATTAGCTGCATAATACTTTGATAGCTGCAAATCGGAACTGATCACTCCATATTCCATATTACAATTAGTATGTATCCATTTGGACCGCATATTCATATATGGTCTATCATGATGAACAGATCGAAGACTGTCTACTGGTGGAGTGGGGACAGCCTCAGGTGAAATAGCAGTTCAGGAGATTCTTTGAGTTGAGCTGGGTAGGATTTCAGGGTCAAACGGTGTTCGCACTTTGTTCTGATGAACTTAATTCTGAAGAAGATACTTCTTAACTAAAGAAGTAGAAGTAGTATAAACATTTGTATACATAGTAGGCCTCTCCTCCGGTGGTTGAAAAATGGTCAAGCAACAGAGAGGAGACCTTAACAATATAACAAGTTAGTGAGTTATATTCTGACTCTTTGATGTTTGACTACACTTTATATTTTTACCTATACCAAACGATTATCTACGAGCCTTCCTGACTATTAATCAGTTGGCTTGAATATCTTTGGCCTAGTTAGCTCAGAATCATGCTGTGTTAGCTATCCTGTAACACCGTTCGTATGGATCTTGCTTTACTAGGAAGCAGACAACTACACAGCTGTAGAGGGCTGTCACGCTGTACCAAGGCTGGGGCTGAAGGGGGGTGTTAGGAATATTCCCTCAAAGTAACAGGAGGGTTGGACGACTCCTGCTCCGTCTGTAGCCCATTTTGTGCGATACCAAGCGGCCTATAATCATCTAAGAGCCCCACAATAGTGGGATAACTTTCCCCTAAGTCCGCGGATGACTTTGTTGGTGAAGGTAGGGTGACTGGGGTCCCTCAGTAGGGTTACTGGGTCGCCAAGGTAGGGTAATGATGTTCCCAAGGTAGGGTAACTTCATCCTGCCATGCCTTTATTCGCTTTGGGAGTCCGTGCAACCGTGACAACATATTATGTTGCCCCGGACACCCATGCAATGGTTTCTATGTTTTCTTAACTTTACGCGAACATGCCCTCCAAAGGTTACCCTGTCTAACCCTATGTTACCAAGTCACTTTGTAGACACTTGTACCAACTCATGCCTACCGGTAGTATACTAAGTATACTGGTCCAGGCTCACTCTGATTACCGGTTGGTATACCATCCAGGCTTGAGCCTAGTCCCCTGTAGCTACCTATCTGTAGGGTCCTTACAAGAATATCTGTCTGGAATCAACTCTTCTTGATAGAGTTACTGGTGAGGAATCACAATCTCTGTACTTGTATCAATAAGCTTTCACTATTTTTACCTTAAGCTGAGTTCATAATAATGATCTTTCTAAGCAATTACTAGTAAACTACTAGAACAAAATAGTTCGTCCGATTGGTGGTTACCGACCAACCCCTCAAAAAACCCCAACTCCATGATCAACCACCCCTCAACAAACATGCCTCCAGAATAGTCCGGCTATCTCACAGACTTTGAGACGGGTCAAATTGTTGCTCTAAAGGAAAAAATCTTTCTTTTTCTGAATTAGGACAACTCTTACATCTTTCCAAGAGTACTGGTCAAAGTTTTCACAACCAGTATAAAAAGCCGGGTGTTGCAACAAACCTCTCATTTACTTGAAGACCTAAAATTATTGATACCAGAACCTGTCGCTGTCTAGTCAGAGAGTCCAAGAAGGCATGCCGCCTACCCATATCAGAATTGCGCAATGCGGTTGAACCACATGCCTCTGTCAATACAATCAAGAAAACTTTGGCATCAGTCAATATAAGGAAGTGGAGAGCCAGGAAGCAAGCATTTCTGAAGGATGAACATGCTATTAAGAGGTTAGCTTCGGCAAAGTAGTATAAGAATTGGACAAAGGAAGACTTTGAGGAGGTCATCTTTAGTGATGAATGCATGGTTGGAAAGTCCAAAGATCCTACGGGTATTTGAGTATTTAGAACACCTGAAGAAAGGTAGTACAAGGACTGTATTTAAGGGGTTACAAAAGGGTCTGGGATAAAGCTGATGGTCTGGGCTTGAATTTAGGGCAAAAATAAGGGCCCTCTGATTCCTATTTTTGACAGCAGTGTAGATATTTTTGTATATATTTCAGTTTTGGAGGATGGCTTAGTTGATGTCTGGCAGGAGGTGGAGGACACAGTTAGAGATCCTATATTTCAGCAGAATGGTGCAAAGATACATACTGCAAGAGATACTTTGGCTTGGTTTGCAGAAAACTATACTAGTATACAGGTTATGGAATGACTACCCAACTCCCCAGACCTCAATCCAATTGAGCACTGTTGGAAAAGGGTAAAGAAGAAGTTGGACCAGCACTTTCCTAACATTCAGAAGACAAAGGGAGATCCAGATACTATTAGAAGATATCTAGCAGAAGCTCTTAATGTGGTTTGGACTCAAGATATTGAAGGAGAATTCTTGGAAAGGCTATGGGAGTCAATGCCTAGAAGAGTGACTACGCTATTGAATGCAAAGGGATGGTATACAAAGTATTGATTTTTTTGCTTTGTAATTTCATATCTGATTTTTCTTATATTTAATGGATGACTATCTAAATTTTTAGTTCATTCTAGGTAGTTGTAGTTGCATAGGTAGTAAATTTAAAGTGGTTGTGGGGTTGCTATTGCTGGAGTGGAGGAACCCTTTTGTCCCCGTACTTTAGGTCTATATTACATTAGTAGTGCACTACGAAAATTACATTGTAAAGATTAGTCTTCTTCCTTTTAGTGTCGGCTGAATACAAATTTTCAGGCTTGCCATAAACTGCTGAACAACATACTTTTCACTTCCCACTCAAAGGCTATGTTTATTATTAGTGGTAACAAATGTTATTTTGGTTCAATTACTAATGGCGTGTTCAGCATACTGTCTGTTCAAATAATCATTATTTCAAAAAGAGGTTTCCAGGTTAGATTTAGATAAGATTTTTAATAGACCAATCACAATCCATACAAAGGGATTTTATAAGGACATTTTCAGATGATGTAATGCCTTTTTCTCTCTTTTGATTAAGCTGTTGGGAATCTGGGCTCAATACAACATGGAAAAAACATTTTGAAAAAATGGTTATTTCAATACATGGTGTGTGTGAAACACCCTCTATATTTCTAGCTACTACTAGGAAGGGTTCAGATTAATTGGTTGCCGGGAGCTTATAGTTATACAAACTTTACCACATTCTGATTTGACTTATCTGGAGGTGTTTTGGCTGGTACCTATTCCACTAAGTGATAACCTTTATTCTACTAGTAGCACTTTAGCTTTCACTCTAAGGACTCTTTAGTAATTAATGCTATAAGAGTAAGCGGATGCAGACAAAAAAGCGTGATTACAACATCTGTAAGGAATTAATATGCAGATATGTACTAAGATGAAGGAATATTATTATCCCTCTTAGAATACTACCTGCTTTGCTGCAGGTGAATATTTTTGAATATTAAAGTTTTTGATTATGAACCTCTCTGAAGTGTACTAAATATCGTCATGTGAGGGAAGGTCACCAGATAAGTGGGCTCCTATGGATATACGGGAAGGGGAAAATGAGTGGGGTTTTGGTGATGTATCAGCCATGCAGTGCTTTCTGAGTATGCTGGTCTTGTGGCTTGTTACAAGATGTGCAAAAAGCTTCAAGGTGAATAAAGAAAGATAAGGGTCGTTCTCAGGGTTGGAACCTACCGTAGTTCAAAGAAAGCAGGAACGAACGAACGAATGAAGGTGCTATCGCAATAGGCTCCAAGCGCTGGAGAATATGGAAGAACAGTGGACTACCCGCCAAGGTGCGTCAATTCCAGACCTTTACCTACAAGGCGGGGAGGGTGGTTCAGAACTTCACTTCGCAGCACAGACATAATAAAACACCACGAACCTAACAGAAACTAAAATACAACTTGCCTTAAAGGGCTGTGGATGGCGTAAGATTAATTCACGAGAATCTCCATACATACGGTACCCTATAAAGACGCATAATAGAAAAATAGCAAAACAGAAAGAACAAGCGGTAGTGAGGTAGGGGGGGGGGAAGGAAACCCTAAAATAGCGCCAAAAGCAGATATAATAACCAGTAGAGCTATGCACTGGTACGCTTGATCAAGGGTTTCCAATGATTTAGAATTAGAGTTTCTGGGGTCCGATAATAGCTTCACCACACCCTCTCGCCGCATGATAGTAGCATATGACAAGGGTGTCTGGCCGTTGAAATCCCGCGAGTTGGGATTGACATCCTCGCACCCCAGAAGCACCTTCACTACACCCTCATGCCCTCTGAAGGCAGCATATGATAGGGGTGTTCGGCCACTGCTATCCCGAGAATTGGCATTGACGTCGTGGGATTTTAAAAGTAGCTTCACCACACCTGGAGCCCCGAAAATGGCAGCATATGACAGCGGGGTCAGGCAATTATCATCAGTTGAATTGGGATTGGTTTCCCCGCGCCCCAGAAGCACCTTCACTACACCTTCATGCCCTCCCGAGGCAGCAAATGAAAGGGGTGTTCGGCCGCTGCTATCCGGCGAATTGGGATTGACACCATCAGATTCTAGAAGTAGCTTCACTACACCCGGAGCCCCGGAAATGGCAGCATATGATAGTGGTGTTAGGCCATTGCCATCGGACGAATTGATATTGACATCCCTGCGCCCCAGGAGCAGCTTCACTACAGCTTCATGTCCTCCCGAGGCGGCAAATGATAGGGGAGTTTGGCCATGGTTATCCGATGAATCGGGATTGACATCCCTGCGTTCCAGCAGCAGCTCCACTACACCTTCATGTCCTCCCGAAGCAGCAAATGATAAGGGTGTTTGGCCACTACCATCCGATAAATTGGGGTTTGCACCCGTATGGTCTAAAAATAGCTGCACTAAATCTTTTCGCCCCCACTTGGCCGCATACGATAAGGGTGTTAGACCATTGCTGTCGGGTGAATTGGGGTCGATATCGCGACTTTCCACAAGTAGCCTTAGTACTCCTCCATGTCTCCCTGTGGCAGCATATGATAGCGGTGATCGACCGCTGCCGTCCAACGAATTGGGGTTGACATTCCCATGGTTCAGAAGTAACTTCACAGCACCTTCGCCCCCGAACTCTACGGCAAACGAGAATACCGTACGACCGTCTCGAATGACCACATCAGGTCTGATATCTCGTTGATCTAGAAGCAGCTCCACCACCCTATCATTTCCATATCTTACGGCCCACATCAATGGCGTGTCGCCCCTAGAATCTCGCCCATTCACATCCCATTTTCCCCTTTCCAACATTGCAATCGCAATTTCTGCAATCCCCCAAAATGCGATGCAGTGCAGTCCGCTAATTCCATAAACATCTCCCTCAAAGAACCACTCACGCATTCTCTCTCGCCAGAAAACAGCGGCAGATACATGGTTCTCGTATCCATCAAGTAGCTGTAACGCCCGAGATTTCACTTGCTCAGTCATCCCCCTGGCTGCATGGGTTCCCCAGAAACGTGTAGAGTATTCAAGAAACGGCAATGCCGCCAGGGATTCACCGGCGTCTGACTGGTGCTCCCGGACTGAGGGAGAGTTCAAATAGGTGAGGCAGACCTCGGCCATCATCGATTGAGTTTCAAATATGTGGGGGCTCTCCCCCAGATACTTTTGAAGTGTGTGATGCAGGAGATGGACCGTTGATGTATCTTCGTCAACCGTAACAAGTCCTAACGTGCAGCCTAGTGCGGTCCGTATCGAAGGCACATTGTCGGTGTTAAACTCTCCAGTCCGTTGTTGTATCTCTAGTGCATAGCACAACTCCTGCGATCTCAAGGGCCGCTCACAGTGGGAAACCCACATCAGGACAGCCACCCCAAGCTTCGATTTGACTCCATCCTGCTGTCTTATCCGGTCTAATGTCATCTTGTATGCATCCTGTAGGCCATGGCCATTGGCTATTCTATCGAGTGCTTGTCTTTTCTGGTGAATGGTCCTACCTGCAAGGATTGAGTCCATACCGATGCGAACAAGAAGAAATCTAGATATCACTGTTAGCCTAATCTGTGGAATCCAACATCTCTCGCGAATACATACATTCCCATGGCCATTTTTGGGATAACTCTAGTTATATCTAAGCGCAACTGCTTGCCCATCGCACTCATGTCTGGGTCCTCCTCCAGCTTCTCCTCCATATATCTTCTTATATCGTCCGAAGTTGGTTCTATTGCAACCACAGCAGCTTCTTCGGGGAGGTAGTCCTCCACTTCCATGCTGATATGAGGCCTTCCGGTAAGAAATAGCCGAGTGTTTGGGCATTCCAGGACAATACGCTGCAGAGAGCTCCAGAGCTGAGCTCGGTGGTTTGAAGAGAGCTCGTCTAAGGCGTCAATACAGATAAAGCACCGCTTCAAACTTATGAGATAACTGGTGAGCCTATCAAGGATCTCGGGAAGCCGAAGCTCGCACCCGTCAGCCTGTTTTTTTAAGGGCTCAAACACATTCTGTACTTCATCTGGGGTCTCGGTGGATGCTCCGACAACCTGTCCCAACACTGACCCCAGTACTGTCGCCGCGGATGGCACATCCCAAGTGTTGAACTCGCAGTAGACATAAGCGACAGCCATGCCGTCCAAATCTGAGAGTGTATCTATTACAAGAGAACTATGCTGCGTTTTTAGAATGGCAACGTGTTAGGGGGCGGCGGCGGTTCACACCTGATATACGTCTTTCCAGCTCCAGGATGTCCATAACAGAATAGGACAGGCTTTTCCGTCCGCCCCTCTGATGTGCGCCATGTAGAAAAGCTCTGGTTGCGAAGTAGCCAATCTCCCACTCCCACTACCCGTGCATCACGAATAGCCTGGTGCCTTTCCGGAGGTGGAAACGGAGGTAACCCTAGAACTTGGCGTCTCTCATCAAGCATGGATGTAGTTCCTGGCGCGGGAAGGCCGGTATCACAACTTGCTCGGGCACAAGGCACTTCAAAACCCCCAGCGCCTCCAATAAAGTCCGGAGAGGTCTCTGTGACACTGGTATTCCGGTCGGGGTTGCTGTTACCATAGTTGGTCCCCAATCTGTACGCTACCGGTATTATTTCGCTTGACATATTGGTTTTGTAGGCGCAGTACCTGATGCTCAAGCAGAGCACAGCCAGGCTAAGCAGTAGGCTAAGCACTGATAGGCCGGCTCTGCCCGGCCCAGCGATTTTAAAGTACCCAACGCGTGGGCTATGATCGATATCGATATCGGTGAATAGCTCCATTCCGGATCCACCTTGGATATCGCTTTCGTCGTTGTGGTGCCTAGGGCTCGAGCTAAGATCTACCGGTACTAGGCCAAGCAGTAGGCTAAGCACTGCTAATCCCATTACGCTCAGCAGACTGGTTTTGTTGAACCCGATGTGTGAGCCATGCACTAGGGGGATTATTATCTCGCCCGACTCGCCGGCTCTGCGGTAGCGGCGCCTGGTTCTCGGGCTGAGCGCGAATAGGCCAAGCAGTAAGCTAAGAACTGCGAGGGCTATTCCGCTCAGCACAGGAGTTCTGGTGTTGTCGCCGTAATCGACGCTGGGGATATTCGGCATTACCTCCATTCTGCCTAGCGTAGCGTATGGGTTTTGTTGTTGAGATTTGTTGCGGAAATCTTTCGTCTAGAGGCACTCAAGTCAAGCGAAGGTGGGCACTGAAGTAATGAACAAAGGAATATGGCCGGAGGAGGTTTGGGGAGATGGCAAATGTCTTCCACATCGAGGTTACACATTAGGAAGCGCCACCAAGGCGGCTCCGCGTGGCTCAAACAGGATTCGCAGACCAAAAACCTCGAACTAGAAAAATGAACTACTCGAGTACGATAGGTACTGGCTCTGGAAGTCGCCGAAGGGGCCACCCGTGTACCCGCACAGCATCTAATAGCATCCCGTACATCAAAATTCCTCACCGTTCTCCCAGCACTACCATTTGACAGGTGTGGGATGTTCTCGCGTATTCCCTTGACTGGATGGTGGTCTGACCGAGACTGCTTGTGAAGGTAAAATGCGTTCGTGACCTTCTCACTATACCGGGAGATTGGCGATATGAACTTGACCTGGTATAGCTACGGTGTAACGTAATCGATAAACCGATAGGGAAGCGCACAGGAAGCTAGGCCCAATAGAGTGGAAGTGAAGAACCAATTACCGTGGAGAGAGTGTGTTGTTGCTGCGCTTGTCTAAACTAAGAAAGAGACGAGAGGCTTATGTGCAGAGAATTCTGCACGCCAAGCTATCTACAAACATAGGGTTCTAGTGCGTACTCGAACGCCCTCCTGACTGCTAAAACTACCCTATACAAGTGCCCTATTCCACACAGGTTAATAGAATTGCGTGTGTCGGTTAATGAGATCCAACAACGTCCTGATGGCTGATCTTATCCCGCATAGGAAAGCACTGACCCTTTTCAAGACTTCTTGGCTGTAGATCCGGAGATACAGCCTCCTGCGGAGATAGCGAACGACGGGAGTTTTTACGGTACAGTACTCGTACAGCACTGTACCACGGTCGCGGCTGTTGTCCCAGATAACATCTGTGTTTTTAAGGACTAGCCCGCTTATTTTTTTCTAGCGGTAGTCTATCGGTTTTGTTCAATATTCTAGTACTGGTAGACCTTATCAGTTGTAAAAGACGGAGACGCCAATAATCCTGGCACATGCATCTGAGTGTTTTCCAACTTACCAAATGGTTGCCTCGATAACCTAGGCACCTCGGTGGAAATGCTCGTACTTGAAGGGCCTGGGCGGCAATTGTAGGTTGCAGGAATCTGCACAGCAGTCGGGAGGCTCTTACGGTTGTCTCACGTACTTTGTGTCATCCAATAGCCATCACCCACCCAAGACGCTGCAGTCGACGTGCTGTGGTCCAAATCCCAAGTGTGGCCCAGCCAATTATTTTGCCCAAACGAGAACAGGGCTGGCAAGTGTGGGGCGCACGGTCTTCCCAAATTTTCACTGTCCTTTCCTTCGCCAGGGCCCTTAGGCTTCCGTTTTCTGTCTTCTAAATTCTCCAATCGATTCTACACCACACGAAACCTTTAGCCATCACTAGGCTTGGGCACCACTCACTAGGATTCTACCCCCCAACAGATCCAGACGCAGGGAGTTATTCTCTTTGCTGTCCAAGGTTTGGCTCTCCGCCGCGCCTATCCCCCCCACCCGCTTATTTCAGGCGCACAAAAGGATATCTAAACGAGCTTGGGATATCTTTTTTTATGAACATGTCCGATCCTCGAAAACAACTCTAGATTGAACTATATTTAAACCCGATGGCTCAGTATACCGCTCTTTTCTTTAAAATATCTACTGCCAAAGATAGGACTTGCCCCTCTGACAATCCATTTAGGGCTACCCAGGACCAATCCGATATCCCCGGAAACTTGAGTGGGAATAAGGGCGATGGCAATATTTATGGCAGTACACGTATTCATCAATATAATACGATTTTGTGGCCCAGTGGGGCCGATTCCGGAGTTCGAAATCAAGGGCTGCACCCAGGGGTGGGAGACACAGGTATTATTATCAGTATCCCGGAAAGGCATCTAGCAAAGAACTAATGTGTTATCTTAACTGAAATAAGCATCTAGGCCCTATCGGTTACTCCCGTATTGCAGGAATAGTGGGTTCACCGGCCGCAAAAGTCTCCTGGAGGAGGTCAAGAGAGTTTCCGAGTGTCAGGGTCACAGCCGGGTCGCACTCCATGGATTAGGCGGTTCCGGGTAAGTACGGTACTGATACCGGATTAACTCAGATAAGAGAACTTTGTCTCGGGCGTATGAGTTTCCCATTTCGACGGTGGCGGAGGAAGCACCAGCAAAACAAAGCAATATATTACTTAAAGGGAAAATCTGGGCTTCCTAAGACAAAGTTCTCTTATTCAAGTTAGTACGATATTTGTCGTGTTCTTCGCAGTATGGAGAGTGCGCTAATATCGCTTAGAAAAACTCAGATCGCCCTCGAATACGTTCATCAGCGCGCCAGCGAGAGCACTTGTCATATTTTCTGGGTGCAGGGAAGTGGGGTATTAAAATTTAGTGAGGGCTTTAGGGCTATCGCACAGCATGCTCAAATTCCTCCAGCAAGGACCAAGACAGACGAAAAGGGATTCCTGCTGAGTGTAAGGAGATGGTTTGAAAGTTCAAACAGCGGTAGCTGGATTCTGGTTGTTGACAACGCCGATAACGAAGCCGATTTTATTGGAAACAACAGCCCGATCGCCGAGTTTATACCACAAGGAATTAATGGGACCCTGATATTTACAACTAGATCTCGACTGGTCGCATCACGGCAGGGCTGTAGAATGATTGAGGTTGGAAGGATGGGGGAGGAAGAAGCCACGGAGCTGTTTTCAAAGCGCTTTCACAGCTGGGACAGTTTGAGGGATAAGGAAAAAGAGCATATCGCAGCGATCCTGGGCTCGGTATATCACTTGCCATTGGCTGTTGTTGGCTCGGCAGCCTACATGACCGAGACTGCGACATCACCATTCACCTATCGGACCATTCTCCAGGAGAATGAGGAACGAATGAAGTACTTACTTTCGCGGCCATTTTGCGACATCCAGCGAGAAGGTGGAACTGAGAGTATCCTGGGTACCTACTTTGTCACCTTTGACCAAATCAGGCAACAGATGCCCTTAGCGGCGGATCTTCTGCGGTTAATGGCATTCTTCAACCATCAGAAAATACCCGAGGAGCTACTGACCCAGTGTGGCCTGGAAGGAATGGACCATTTGGCTAAGTTTCGTTGCGCTATTGGAAAACTATTGGGACTCTCGCTGGTTACGAGTGTCGATTGTGGGGACAAGACATTTTACCAGCTTGACCACTTGGTCCAATTATCCTTACGGGCCTATTTACCAACCAGAGAGCTGAATAAGGGGAGGGCGGCTGCACTGAAAGTGATTTCACGGCTCTTCCCTCAATCTCAGGAAAAGCTGCCGCATATTGACCCTGCATATATACCACATGCACTCGCTGCGACTAGAGATTCAACCGACCCCATTGCCGAAGAACTCGGTTTCCGCGTGGCGCTCCACCTTCTGAACACGGATTCTTACGGTGATGCCGAAATCCAATTTCATGGATGCACTGCACTCCGAGAGGAGCGCAAAGAATAAGACGGTGATGAAGGATACTTGGGGTTTCTGCTTCTGGGAATGATGAAGGTATATCAGGTGCTCGTGCTCCCCCGCTAAGATTCGGTTTCCCCAATTGTGTTAGGTATGATATACGATATGTGGAGGTACGGCGGCCCACTTGGGTCATGTCTTTGGGTTAGACCAGGGTCTGTCTAGGTTTAGGACTAGGTCAATCATTGGTTGTGCGGGAGTGGGCCTGGCGTTTGTGTTTCTCCTTGAATAACTTTGTCTCTTGTATCATACGATTGGACATTAATGAACATCTCACCCAGACCACACTCAACAGTTTGTAATGGCCGGTGTGGGCCGGCCCTTCTCCGTTGAAGTCTTGTGGGGGGCGGAATCGGACATGCCTTGGTAAGTATTTCTTAGCGGTCTGGGAGATGTTTTTTGTGTTGTGCGAATGATAATTTATGATGCAACTTTGTTTTGAAAGTGAGGGGGGGGGTGCTTTCTTGGCCTGTTTAGGGAAACGAGGAGAGCGCGTCGGCTTGCAACTGATTGCTATATAGCGACCTTCCTCTTTTTGCCCAAAAGAACCTTGTGAATTTAGCTCACCACTGGAGAATCCATCATGGAAGATCGAAGAAGCGACAGGATTAGTTTTAGAGGATTACCGAGGGTTATCAGAGCGTAGATTGTCCAACAACCAGAGTCGGTCGGGATTTTCCTTACACTTCGGGTTCTTTCCTGTCTTTCCTTGTGGCGTTGGGCTGGGTTGGAAAGTTGGTACAGTATTTAGCTTGCATTAAATTAAACTGATTGCGGCTTGTGGGGGTTTCTTCCATTTGGGGGGATTTGCCTAATGCGCAGTTGGTGGTTCCTGCGCCCCACAGAGTAGACCTATCGTCCCCTGGCCTTTTACTTCCAGTACAGTGCCGTAAAATCTCTTGAAAATTGCTATCTTCCCTGCAGTGCACCTCGGTCACGCAGGGATTATGGATGGTAACAAGATGTGCATTATAAATGAATACTTCTATTAATATCATACTCTAGGAATGGTACACGAAGAGAATCTCAATGAATATGGAGGGGGGGAAAGGGGCATAAGGGTAGTACTGGACAGACAAGGTGATAAAGAACCCCGAACCTAACCAAAACTGAAATACCAATTAGGACTGTGGATGGCGTGAGATTTATTCACGGGGGTTCGCGTACCTATGGTACACTATGAAGGAGAAAAATGGGAAAATGGGAAAATGGAAAAAACAAATAGGAGAAAAGTCAAAAGGAAAAAAGGAAGCTCTAAACTAGCCCCAAAAGCAGAGATAATAACCAGTAGAGCTACGTACAAGTATGGTTGATTAGGCGATTCCAATGTTTTAGAATTAGAGTTTCCGGCGTCCGGTAGTGGCTTCACCGCACCCCCGCGCCGCATCAGAGTAGCATATGACAAGGGTGTCAGGCCTTTGAAATCCTGTGAGTTGGGATTGGCATCTTCGCGCTCCAGAAGTACCTTCATTACACCCCCATGCCCTCTGAAGGCAGCAAGTGATAGGGGTGTTCGGCCACGGCTGTCAGGTGGCCATACGTCGTATCTGGGGTGTCGGGGTTGACATCTTCTCGCCTTAGCAGCAGCCTCACTACCCCTTCACACCGGCTCTCGGCGGCCCATTAGAGCAGTGTTCGACCAAAATTTCTTAAGCTATCGGGGTCGACATCGTCCCGCCCTAACAGTAGTTTCACTATTCCTTCATGTCCGTTTCCAGCAGCCCACGAGAGCGCGGTTCGGTTATAATTCGCGTCACGCTGATCAGGTTGAATATCCTTTTCTTGCAAGAGTAGCTTCACTACCTCCTCATGCCCGTACCTTGCAGCCCATATGAGTGGCGTCATACCAGAACCATCTATTTCGTTCACATCCCATCTGTTCGTCTCTTTCAAGGTATTTGCGACTTCGGCGATACCAAAGTATGAGATACAGTGCAGTGCAGAGAACGGCTTATCGCCAGGGTCATAGTTAAGGGGCAACCCCCCATTGATCGACTTCCAAAGGAGTTTGGCGGATATGTGACTCTCGAACTGCTCAAGGAGCTGGAACACAAATTCTTTCGCCCGAACCGAGGACCCCATTCGCATATGGGTTCCCCAATATAGGGAAGAATATTCAAGGAAGGGTGTACCTCGCAGGTCAGGGGATGGGCCACCTGAAAGAGCATTGACGTGCTGGGAATTGAGGTACGTCAAGCATGTTTCGGCCATCGTCGAGTGTGGTCTGTCAAAGAGGTTGGGATGTGCGCAAAGATACTCTTGGAGGGTAAAATTGATCAACCTGATAGTCGAGGTGCCCCGGTCTATGGTGACAAGTCCTTGGCAACAGTCCACCAAGGTCGGTATCGCAATAATGCCATCGTTATCGAGATCATTTGACCCTATCCGGATTGAAATAGCGTAACATATCTCATCCACATACAAAGGCCGCCTCGAATGGGAGATCCATATGAGAACAGCCATCCCGAGTCTTGCCTTCTCCCCACCCTGAGCCTTTATCCTCACTAGGGCTGCTTTGTATGCGTCCCCCAAATTTAAACCATTCTTCATTGCGCTAAGCCTTCGCCTCCTTCGATATATGGCTGTCTCTTGTAGAATCTCCTCAATAATTAAGTAGACAAGCAGCCTGGATGCAACATTTCTCAGTACAGCTTTATGCATTTCTATAAGTGTCTCCGCTTCCTACTTACATTTCCGAAGCCATTTTGGGAATATTCTTCATAATTTCCTCCTCTAAACTCGCGTCGATCGCGCCCGGGATCGTGTCCTCTTTCAGCCTTGCTCGGAGGAATATGGTGATATCATTCTTGGTGGGTGTTATGATCATAGTCGCTACCCTTCCGCTAAGGTGCCTCTCAACCTCATCCCGGATATGCGGCCTCCCGGTCATGAATAGCCGAGCGCCGGGGGACTTCTGGAGAATTTGGTTGAGTAAATCGAGAAGCTTCGCCCGATGTCTTGACGGACACTGGTCCAGGGCATCAATGCATATAAATGTACATCGTGATGACGAGATATCCTGCAAGAACCCAGCAATTTCTGGGAGCGGCAGCCTCTGGTCACTAATGACCTTCTCTCGGTCTCGGAAAACTCTGACTATTCTTTCCGGAACTTCATCAAGTCTAGCAACAAGCTGTTTTAGCACCGAACCCAATACAGCGGCTGGGGATTGCTCCTCGTAAGTGGCGAAGTCGAAATAGAAGCACGCAACGGCAGCCTTTCCCTCCACGGCCTCCTTGCATAATGTATCCATCACTAGGGAGCTACCACCGCAGCGTATTAGCAATACCTTTCTTCCCTAGAGTAGCTTCTCTCTCACCTAATGTAAGTTTTGCCAACCCCCGGGCCTCCGCAGCAAAGCAGGGCTGCACCATCAGATTCACCCCCACGAATACCACCGAACCAGTTCCGATATGCCCCAGTTTGAAAGAGCCAGTCTCCCACCTCTTCGACTCTGCGGGCTCGAATGTCCTGGTGCCGTATCTGGGGTTCAAGCGGAGATAGCCAGGCCAAAACCCCGGACTTCTCGTCGGCCACCGTGCATTTATTCTGCACATTGCTAAAAGAGTTGATGTCGTCGCTAATGTGACCTTGAGACATTTTGTATTTTCGCCGATCCGAGGGCTGTAGAGGATGGGTTCTTGAGCAATATTGTGTGGTGGATTTCTATTGAGGTAATTTCTGGGGGGCGAAGAAAAGCTTGCGGTTATGGACAGCACCACTCCCCGACCACCCACTCTCACAGCCAAAATGAAAAACAATAAAAATGAGCATGGCAGATGAAGTTGATAAATTAAATTTCGGCAAATCCAGGTCCAGTACCGGTAGTAGCCAGGCACACTAAAAGAAGTCGGAGAATATTTAACTTGGCAATACAGGTGAGTCATTTGGGTTGCGAAAAGGCTGGTTGAGCGCTGGGTGCCGATGGCCCAGAGCAGAGCCTCATGCGATTCGCTCCTGAACCCTGCATCCGCCAAGCCGTATTTCTCTGGAAAAGCTTGCTCCTAAGCTGGAACCATACAAAACCTAGGCGCTGTACCATACGGTACCCTTCTACAACCATCCAAGCCAGTTCTCCGTACTTACCCTTAATCCCCCGGTACTCTACTTCTACAGGTAGGAGAAAACATACGGAGTTACAGAGCCTAAGTTTTGTAGGTTCCACAGGCGAGGTTTGCTGCCCTTACCCCCTGTGGAACATACAAAACTTAAGAACTGTACCTGCGTAGGTATCCCCCGAGCTGGCAAGACATTGGAGCTTGTTTTGCGACAAGGGTTTTGGGGTTGCACTAAATACAGAAAGCCCGAGGAGAACATAAAAAAAGAAAAACCTCGCGCCCAGTATGTTAAAATATACTCGTGTACATCACATCACATCAAATGTGCCGATGCTACTTGTAGGCCTGGTCCCTTCTGTGTCCTTTCCACCCTGCTCCCATTTCCTCTCTTGTTGCTCGAGCAGACCTACCGTAATCCCTCATAACGAATGATTGGTACAAAGGGTAATGGGTAATGAGTGGCTCTTCCGAACTATTCGAGAGACCATCCTGAAGACGGGTCTCTCCTTCAGAAAGCTCCGAAAGATGCTGACTTAGGGTAACTCCTTGGGGAAGTTCGCAACCACATGGGCACCAAGTGTCTTTACCCAACCCGTCAATGGCACGTCGAAGGGTCGAAAGCAGGCCCTTCAAACTGGGGGGAAAGCACTCGACTTTCAATTTATTCACAGCCTGCAGGAGCTTCAAGTTTATGACAACCTCAGGATTCCTGACCGCATAATCGTTCCAGAGCGGGGTACTATCCGGCCTGCCATTTTCAGTGGCTTTATTGAGATTTCGACCACAAGCTTTGTGAAAGGCTTCCACAAACATCGTAAATGTACCTAACACATCTCCAGTACATACAAAGGATTGCGATAGCTCAATATTTAGACAGTCAATAACGGTTGGAAGGGAGCTTGCAAGAATCAAGCTTTGCCCAATCAATCCTGGACCTCGTAGGGTAAGAACCGAGTAGATCCAACCTGGTGGGAGGTAGAGCGATTCGTGTTCGCGTGTAAGCACTATTTTGCATTCGCGAAGTTCAAGCCCTACAGCCTCATGTTGGATCCCACTCCTTCCCGCATTTCTTTGCCTTTCGGCCCAATGTGGGTAGAAAATCTCAAGGTTCATAGCGGTCGGAGGCCAGAGTGCCCACACCTTCTTGCAAGCTGGAGGCATTTGGGAGACGGTTGCATAGCCCCGGTCTAAGTCAGGTTAGCATTTGGGGGCGAGACAACAGAGTCAACGCAGAATGAGAGGATTGTTGAACCAACATGCTCGTGCACATATGTTCCCTGAGAAGTGAAATTTACTTGGACAGGAAAGCTATAGCGAGCCACCACATCAAGGAATTGGGGATGTGCAAATGCTAGCCGGAGATGTGTTGATGCCAGCACATTGAGGCGCAACTCGGCAATTTCTGGTGAACAGTTTTGTCCATTCGGTTTCACTAACTGGTCTCCCAAAATCGCATCACATTTCTAGGTATTCTGAATATTAACAGAATTAACTAGCTCATCATTTTTCGCTTTAAGAGACTTACATCATGTGGGTCGAGGCTGAAAAACAAAAGTCTGCGAAATCTATCTACACCCAACCAGTCTGGCCAGCTGGACTTCAAGATCGCGGGCTCTGTAGGGGAAGGATCGGTCGAATAGGATGTAGACAGCACATTTCTATGCATGGCATAGTGCTTACCGCCAACTATACTGAGCATGGACGAAGAGCAGCTCTACTCTTTGTGGAAGGAGGTTACTTCGTCCTGAATATCCTTAAGAGAGAGTGGTTGGTTGTACTCGACGGGTGCCATCTGAGGCTGTGGCACTGGATCGGGGAGGAAGGACGACAAAGGGGGCATGGGAAGGAGAAGAAACGCGTGACACTCGTGACAGTAAGTCTAGTTTTGGAAGAGAGAACAAAATCCTGAGGCTCAAACCGATCGCTGTATGCAATATCCCCTTCAGCGCTAAGACACATATCTGTGCCAAGGTCTCTGGATAACTAAGGATTTTACTGGTTGGAACAGTAAAAAATTCTCTGATGACCCCCAGTCCAGAGATTGTGAAAAATGCAATCCATGGAAAAAATAATTACCTCCAGAGGTAATTTTCACATGGATTCACAAGCGACCATGTGCCTCCATCGATATCCGATTTGCTGCACAAGTACCAGTTGGCCACTTGGGCCATGTGCTGTATGCGTAAGTGAGGTGAACTCGAGACTGGCCAAAATAACATGTGTGTAATTCTAGAAACAACCGATCTTTGCAACAGGTTGACCCTGCTAGTGGCCGATCAGGCTATGAACCAACCAGAGGTGGTTCGCCTCACTTACCCTGAACCGCCATTACTCGTGTACTTGAGGTTGGGGTGAGGTGAGCGAGCGGCAAGGTAAGATTAATAAAATATTTGTGGATTAACAGGGGTTGCTTTTCCGACTCCTGTTGTCTTGAAAAAACCTGACCAAATCTCTCCTGCATCCACTGTTGTCCTTTTTCTCCACCCCGCTCTGGTCCCCAACGAGAGTTCAAAAGACGCCTACGGAGGTACAGGGCAAAAGTTTTGTAGGTTACACAGTGGGTGAGGGCAGTAAACTTCGCTTGTAGAACCTACAAAACTTATACCCTGTACCTCCATAGGCGTCTTTCAAACTCAGGTGGGGATCCTCGTCCTGGTTGCACGGTATGGGGTAACATGTTGCCGCCAAGACCTGCAGGACCGAGGTTCAAACCATTTCAAGCATTCATCACCTCACCCACGTTGTTGCATGCAGTTCTCCATTCCTACTATCTTCCCACCTTAGTCACACGTTTGTTCACCTTACCTGATTCCATTTTCTTTCTACCTGATTAAAGGGATTTGCTGCCAGATATCGAAGGGAGGACAGGGAGGACTTCTGGGTGGCGGAAGAGGCAAGCAAGAAGATATGTTTGGTAGAATGGTAGCCCCACAGGTTTGATAGGATCGCTAAGTCTCAACCAGACTTGACAAGGCTCAGGCTCATGGTGACCCAAAGGCTCATGGCGACTATCATCTAGGATACCTCGCGAATACTTAGCCAATTGGAAACAACGATAGAAGCTGCATGTGGAAGACCCTAGATTAGAACACATCAAACTGTTTCAAAGACTAATTTCACAACTCAACCCGCTGATAGCGCCTGATCCCAAAACCCATGACTCAGTATTTCCCACAGATGCTCGATTGCTGTTGCGCAGGTCAATTGGGCGAAATGCTTCAGATAAAGAGCAGTTGCGCATCGGAATTAAGGGGTTGCGAGATGGGAAAATGGATGCCTCTATCTTCTAGGATTTTATGAATCCACAAAAAGAGTCCGACATTGATTCTCCTTCCTTTGGCCCGTGGATGATACCTTTCAACTCTTGAAATAGGACCTAGCCTGCGCTCCGTGCCCCTGTTCCTTGCGAAATATGCAAACTTTCAAAAACTCACGAGCACCCTGGATTATATCGTAGAATCTCAATATCCCGGGATACAGGTTGGGCGGGAAAATGCAAAGGGTTCGTGACTCCTGGTCCCTATACATAGCCTAGCTAACCGGCTGGATTGCGTCGGACAATGCTCTTGGGCTGCTACCCTGCGATGTAGCATTCTTTGGCTATTGTAGCCACCGAATGAATATAACACCACCATCATATCTGTCAAGTCCTCTATCTCGGAAAGTGCACCTGATTTGCAGGGTGGCCTCGTTGCCCTTTGCCATCTAGCCAATTTGCTATATATACCGAGAAACTGGTATTACATTCGCCTTGCCATCCAGGATTGGACTGGACTCTTGACAAAATTCACCCCCCCTGCAGACCAGCCTTCAGGTGGACGCGTTTTTTAAGTGCTCACAACCTTGCCACCGAAATATCGCTTGTTTTTCATTCTGAACCTGCCAGTTTGCAATCGCGGCTCTTTTTCAGATATTGCGGGCCCTAGTTGGAGTTCCGTCTCCATCTGATCTGTAAATTAAAAGTTTTACATTTTAATATTACAATTAAATTCTACTTTTTCTGTTTTCTCTGTCTCTTCAGGTTGATACTCATCGAAGGTAGCTTTGTCAACAAATCTATCTTCTCCAGGGCTCAATTTGGCATATTAATTGAAGCGTCTAAATTTATAAATTGATCTTTCCTTCCTACATGATGTATGAAAGGGTGGTGTCGTTTTTGCATTCGGACTAGTAGTACGATCAGGCTGACATGGTCGGCCCACCTCGTCGATTTCGGCACGTGGGATTTCTACGCAAGCTATGGGTGTGTAGAATTCGGGAACCCAAGGAACGCCCATGACAACTCAGGACTGTTGAAAGTTTGAGAGAGAAATACGCAGGAGGAGTGTGCTTGCCTTTGTACTTGTAATTTTTGACGTTTGTGAACACAACTATGATTGGGGAGGAGGCTCTTCTCCGTTGTGCTCCTTTTGTTATCAGGTCTTGCCAAGTACTCGGGGTGTGCCATAATCTGAACGACATCGATATCCCTTCTTTCCTGCCCTAATTTCAGAATCGTTGGCCCTGACTGTAGCTCGTACTAGAGAGCTTGCGTCCCAAAACGACTCCACCTTTTGCAGACTCCCAATATTTATACAGATTGGAAAACTGACCTTCCGATACGAACCAAAAAAGTTGACCTATAATCTTGGCCCATAAGGCTTCTACCATACCGGTACTCGAGTATACTGCAATCCGACACCTCAATCCTCGGTTCTACATTATACAATAGTATACCTGCCCAAAAGTGTTGGTGAAACTTGTTTTTCACACCAAAAACAACAATTTTTAGCTACTTGTAGCTCATAAACCACACACTATTTTCCAACCTAATTTCTCATATATAGTTACAATATCTTTCTCCTACTTCTAAACAACTATTGATGAAATTAGAGTTCTAAAGTTTTGAGTCGGTGAAAAAGTGCCATTTTAGACACAAAATTGGCATTGCAACAGGTATCATGTGATCCACTTTGAAGGCTTGTAAATCAGACTGATAGCATAAATCGACCTGATGAGTGGCATCAAATGAAAGCTGTAAAATAGTTAGGTAAGTCATGAACATTATATGAAGTAGTGCCAGGTGTGGGGGTGGGTTAAACATGGCCAGTTTTGGTGCAAAAAGGGCATTTCGCCAAGACTTTTGGTGAGGTGCTTTACTATATACTCGTTGTGTCGTGGAAGCCCGGTCCATTTCAAAAACGTCACAATACTACGAGTAAATGTGTAACTCCACCCTTTTGTACTTGTACCTTCACATTCCTTGTTCTGAGTGAAACGGTATATTCTGTTCCTGTAACAGCACTTTCCCACCTACCCCAATATCATGAAAACTCACAAAAAACAAATCAAAAAAGTATAAATTTATTGTAGAATACATAATAAACTAATATTTGATATAGAGATAGTTCTTTACATGGTGTCGAAAGTGCAGGGTGATGTGGAGCCTTGTATTTCGATTCCAATAACAATAGGTGGAGGGTTTAATGAATTTTGTCTTGGTGTAAGGAGAGCGTGGATGGTACGGAGGTACTGGAAAAAAATAGAAAATGCACCAAATGGCTTCTACCTTACAGAAGCGAAGAAGTACGTGAAAACGACTGTTACTTTGAAAAAACACTAAGGTAGAATAACTTACTACACAAGTCACAAGAAATGTGAATTCACTAAGGTATATGTCACAAATCGTGACTAAGCAAGGCAGATTTCACATGACTCATACTTATGAGTCATAAGGTATGTTGGATTTCACACTATGACGATTACTTGACTCATAGTTCTCACATGACTATGCACTTGCGAGTCATTGTTATGTTATGATTGGTTGATGGTTTCATGACTCACGATTGTGACGTCATATGATGTAATGACTTTCGCACATGACTCACACTATGAGTCATGAGTTTCGCGCGTGTGACTCCTTTGAGCACATGACTTGGTTTATGAGTTTTGATTGGTTAACGGAATGTTGGGTGATGACTCGTATGAGTCATTGATGGATTTCGCGCTATGACTCACTATGAGTCATAGAGGTTTATGTAGCGCGAGGTGATGAGTCACCAAGGTTAGGGTTGTGAGAAGATGCCTATATAAGGCACTTGGTTCCGACCAAGAGATAGGACACGAACCATCTCTCCTCCACCTCCGGCGATTGAAATCTCAACACCACGGGAAATCATCGTCACCTTCCCCCACCCACCTCTCTTCCCCCATCATGGCTACTGCCTAGGGGTTGACGTTAAGCCATCTACCCTCCTCTCCTGAGGCACGCATGCCTTCCCTCCTTGGGGTTCTCGTTCCTGTTCGTCGTTGACACCCGCTCATGAAGTTCGGTTCTCCCCCTTACCCCGCACTTGCTTTGCACCTCGCTTAGCATTTTGCACGGTCGGAAAGCTTCTCGCTTCGCTCACGGTCGGCGTTACGGTGTCGGACTCTCGGTCGAAGTAGGCCCCGGCTTGCTGGGCTTGTACCTCTGATGGGGAAAGCCTCGGTTAGTAACATCACGGTCTCGTCCCGGTCTCGTCGTCGTCCCAAAAGCCCTTGCTATGGCCCGTTTGTCGGTTGTGGCTAGCCCGCTCGCGATCCTTCCTCTACCCCCCTCCCGGTTCTGTCCGCTGGCACCGTACTGCCCCATAAGCTGGCACCTTACTGCTAAAAACTCCTCCCAGGCTGGCACCCTACTGCTCACCCCCATCGGCTGGCACCCTACTGCTACTCACCGGCTGACACCCTACTGCTCATCATCGTTGGCTGGCATCCCCTCTGCTCGGTGGCTCCGCTCGCCCCTCTCCCCCTCCGATCGTTCGGCCTCTCCTCGGTTACGCCTAGTCGTGGTATAGCACTGCCTCCGTGGCTTTGTCCAACGCTTGGGAACGATGTAATGACCTGCCCGACCGTACATCATGGTTTTTGGTGGGCCCTCAGCCTATGAGTTTTCCCGTGTCGGCGATCATCTATCCTCTCCCCCAGGCCCCGAAAGGGCCTTAGAACAGCCGTCGTTTCTTTTGTTTTTGGGGAGCCTGCTGAAGGGTTTGGGTCTTTCTACCTGTACGTTTCTATGTATTGTTTCCTTACGTGTCTGGGGTATATTATCTTAGGTGCTAGGCGAGGGGGACTTTTCCTATGGACTCGGGGTGTTTGATTTTTCCTATGACGAGGTGAAGCGGG
>Ga0307517_10003513_pt1 | contig 24363 bp, 19 predicted proteins | sample 23_EM_MG_FD_194515 | JGI IMG/M metagenome (GOLD analysis project Ga0307517, IMG submission 194515) | Populus trichocarpa ectomycorrhiza microbial communities from riparian zone in the Pacific Northwest, United States - 23_EM | ecosystem: Host-associated > Plants > Roots > Unclassified | place... | reverse complement strand
GTTGACTCAGGTTTTTTCTCCTTTATTTATTTGACTTTATTTTTTTTAATTTTATCTTTTGACATCTTATTGATTGAAAACTAGGCTTCAAATAAAATGTTAAAAGATGAAATGAGAAAAAAAAAACAAAACAAAGTCAATTAAAAAGAAAAGAAAAGAAAACTTGGGTGAACCAAGTTAACTCACAAAACTCGAGATCCAGATCATTAGATTGAAATAACCTTATAGAAATTAAATCGAAACAAATCATGAAACTTAATTCCCAACAAACTAAATGTTAAAAGATGAAATTAAAATTGAAAAAAAAATATAAATTAAAAAAATACTATTAAAATATATAGTATTTTGTGAGGTGAAATCATTAAAAGCACCACTTCTTTTAGTATTTTATTAATATAACGTATAAGAAATTTTTCCATTAACATATAATTTTTCCAGCTTAAAAATAAAAATTTCTTAAAAATAATTTAGTGATTTTTCATAGAATATGAATAAGAACATGGGAAGAAAGTGCTAGCGGTGAAAAAGAAATTTGATTTAAAATAAAGTTATGTATATTGTGTTTGTTAAAATAAAAAAATAGTTTATATTCAAATCGGATTCATTTTCATGACTTGTTTTAATAAAAACCTCTATAAATTAATATTTCTTTGATCATAAAAATTTATTAAATAATCAAGATTTTATTTAAATTTTAAATTTACGTTGGAATCCAACAAAAATATCCTTTAGGCTGTTAATTTATCAAATGTTACACTGTATAATTCACTAAATACCTTAATAATCCTACCCTTTTGGAAGCAATTTCAAATCTAATCTCAATTGCAGATAAAGTTTGCCACAAGAACCGGCCACCCTTTATACATAAGAGCACATACATTAAAGGTTAACCTCTAATTAATTAATGCCTTTCTTCCTTCATCTTTGCTTAATTAGTCCCACATGGACAAATCCTAAGTAAATTAACGCATTGCTAATAATGTTTGAAGCTGTCGACTCGGATTTGATCAAGTAAAGGGATGTGATGAAGACTCTCTTTTAATGGGATGGCATTACATTACTTGTTAATTAATTCACTAATTAATTTGTTAATCATCTCTTTCACATCTCTCACAGCTATATAAATAGGAATTGGAGGAACCCTGTTTGATGAACACAACTTGAAGTTGAAGAAAATCATATACTCGATCGGTGCACTTAGAAATTAGAATTGCTACATAGTGTTGAGAAATTCTTACATAGGATCTTGGAAATGGCTTCTTCCATTCTTTTCTTCGGATTCCTTGCTTTTTCCTTCAGCTATGTCCTAGCATCGGATCCAAGCTCCCTTCAAGATTTCTGTGTGGCAGATGAAAACAGTAATGGTACGTACAAGCTCACTCCAAGCATTTGAAGGCCATGGAAATCATCCCAATGGCCAGTCTTTGATCTTCACATCGAAAATTAATTAAACTTTAGATTAACTTCTGGTTCTTTATTAAGATTCGTTTGTTTTATGGCAGTGATAGTGAATGGTTTGGCTTGCAAGGATCCCAAAGAGGTTCAAGCTGATGACTTCTCCTTCAGTGGACTTCACTTGGCAGGCAACACTTCAAATGCTGTAGGGTCTAGGGCAACCACAGTAAACGTAGCCCAGATACCAGGGCTTAACACACTTGGAATCTCTCTTGTTCGCATCGACTACGCACCATGGGGCATTAACCCTCCTCACACACACCCTCGTGGATCCGAAATCTTGACTGTCATTGAAGGCAGTCTTGAGGTTGGGTTCGTGACATCCAGCCCTGAAAACCGTCTCATCACAAAAGTTCTACAAAAGGGTGATGTGTTTGTATTTCCTATTGGTCTCGTTCACTTTCAGAGAAATGTTGGAAATGGCAACGCCGTAGCCATTGCAGCTCTGAGCAGCCAAAATCCAGGCGTCATTACCATTGCCAATGCGATGTTTGGCTCCACCCCAGAGATCCCAAGTGACATTCTAGTGAAGGCTTTCCAGTTGGACAAGAATGTTGTCAGCTACCTTCAATCCAGGTTCTAAACAATGTTGACAAAAATTCATGGAGGCTTTGTGATATAAGTTGTGACCCTGTGAAGGCTTTCTTCTTTGTTGGTTTGCTTGTAACACCTTTGTTGAGTTTGTATTTCTGTGTGCCTCTTTGTGGGGGATTCATTGATTCTTTGGTCTACTAGTTATGTGCTTTTACACCATTGGCACCTCTCTGTTTTGTACAAGATGATGATCCAGACTAGATTTGTTGTGATTGCTTGTTTGAGACGTTGATACATGGCTTAGGCAGAAATGGATCGGATTTTATGCATTGTAGTTGCTTTTGGAGTGTTGACATTATTATATGCTTGCAGATATATAGAAGAAATTTGTAAAATAATCAGATTGTTTTAGTGAATGGCTAAATGATCATCTACAGAAACATTCTGGGGAAAGAACAGAAACGTGCAAAAATCCATGAATTCCAATAACATTTTCTACAGACTCAAGAAAGGAGAAGTGTCTTGAATTCACAAGAGGCTCTATCAGGATATTTCTTAATCAGATTCATAGAACAAACCAGCTTCAGATGAAATGGTCTGCTACAAGATGTGCACAGAAACAAAGCAATAAACAACACAAAATTTATTGCAATACCCAGTTTATTCAACCTAGTGGAGTGGAGGGGATGGAGGAAGATTTACAGTAATTCAATGCTAAAAGGGTTAATTTCAACACCTTGGATAGAATAACTGTACTTGATTATTGTCGTAAACATGTTTGGTTGCAGAGATAGTCTCTTTGTTTCAATTATCTTTGTTTTTTCTGTTCTGAAACAGTAACTAAACATTAACAGTACTTGAAAGTGCAAATTGTCTGATGTTAAGTTACATTTGAGGTAAAATTGATAAATCAAAAGTTTTCCTCCTTCGTTAAGAATCTTTGATATGTAGTGAAATGATTAGTGTGTTTTTGGTTGATAATTGCGCTAGCAATTTAAGGGGTCGGGTCTTGGAAACAAGGCCGAAGAGTTCTTTATTTAGAAAAATGTAATCACAACTTCAGAGCACAAATCAAATGATTTAAGAATCATAATTTAGAATCAGAGATTTTTCAAAGGTGTTTGGAGCTTTCTCATATCTCCCATGTTCTTCTTCGATAGTGCATCAAACAGGACAGCAACTCATCGAAATTCATCCTAGTTCATCATATTGCTTCCCACTACTTTCAACTTCTTTTACAACGTGGGATGGCTAATCCAATTTTTCCTCTCTTTTTTTACTTTAAAATATTATTTTAAAACTTGCACCAGCTGAAATCCGATTATTTTCAAGCTTTTACAAATCCAATAAAAAAAAATTAAAAAAAATAATTCATGGCCTATCAAGTAAACTTGGAATCTGGCCACTCCCAAATCTGGACCGATCCAAGCTAAAAATAAATTGAAAAATAAAAAAATTCACCTTATTTTATTAAATATTCAAGTTGATCTAGTATTCTGATTAATCTTGATTCGATCAAAACTCGACCATTTATTTATGAACTTAATTTTTTTATGAATTTTTTTTGTTAATATAATATTGTTTTAATTTTTTTTATTTTTAAAAGAATGAGTTAAGGGTAGGGCTTGCTCTTAATTTTGAAATTAAATTAATTTTTTTTAATAAAAACACACCTCTAAATTGCTAGAAATCAACAACCATGTCAAGCTTAGACCAAGTCTTTGATGTCTAATCAAGTGATAATTTATGTATAGGATTCTTCCTTTTAATTGATGGCAATCCATCACTCTCACATGCAAAGGAAAACAATATGCACGAGGAAGAGGACTCCCTTTTCCTTTCTTCTCTTTCCAATGAAGATCACACTCTCAAAAGACAAGGAAAGTCCCTTTTCCATGTTCTGCTTCCATACTCTTGGATTGTCTTTCAAATTATGTTTTATATATGATTTTGAGTTTTTTATTTAAATAAATATATAATTCCTTTTTTTAAATGTACTTTGCAAATTCTGCTTCATCCCCCTAGCATAGTTATAGTTTAGCTTGCGTCAATTGAATTATATATGGAGTTTTTTTTTTAATTAAGACTATTGTTTTGTTTAAAACAAATTAGATTGATATATCAACTAACAAATGGACTTAAATAACTCACAATTCAATATTTAAAATCAGATTAAATTCCAAACTAGATGTTATAAATATACTACTAGCATTAAATTTATTAAACTTGAATTAACTAGATAAGTTAAACATGGTTAATTCGAATCATTTTAAAAACAATAACATTTTAAGATAAAAAAATAAAATAAAATGATGTATTTGAATTTATTTTTTAAAAGTAAACTAAGTTTTTATTTTATAACATTCTGTTTGTTTTCGTGTTTCAAAAGCGTTTTTTTAAAAAATTAAATTTTTTTTTGCTTCAAATTCATATTTTTTTTTTGTAATTTTAGATCATTTTGATGCGCTGATATTAAAAATAATTTTTTAAAAATAAAAAATATATTATTTTAATATATTTCTGAATGAAAAGTACTTTGAAAAGCAACCACAACCATACCTTAAACACGGTATAAATAGATTGTATGAATCTTTTTTTTTCCTACCTAGCTCAAAACAGTTTGTTTTTGCGTTTTAAAAGTGCTATTGAAAAAATTTGAATTTTTTTTATTTTTTTCTTTACTTCAAATTAATATTTTTTTTGTATTTTTAGATCATTTTAATATACTGATGTCAAAAATAATTTTTTAAAAATAAAAAAATATTATTTTAATATATTTTTAAATAAAAAATATTTTATAAAATAATCATAACCACATTTCTACAAGTAATATAGAATTTATACTCTAATATATGATTTTATAACCCCAAACAGAACAGAGAGAAATCCACTGTGGATCAGAACTTGGTGATCTGTTCATGTGATCCTCTTGATTTGCTTACTTCATAGAAATTCCTGCACAAAAGCAAGACAGGTACCATGCCATAGCGTCTTGGTAGTTAAGGGGGACACATCATGCCCAAGTGTCAAAATCTTACTGGTAGTTCAAAAAATGTGGGACCCGTTGGTCCCACTTCAACATAATTCCTCCACCCACTTCTCCTCCTGTGTGAGGCAATTTATTGGAATTTGTAAAGTGAAGTGACCCTCAGTAACCCCTAGTCAAAGGGCAGTAAGTGGGGCCCATTTTCCTACGTGGCACTAACCCCAAAAAACTATTTTATTTTATTCTTAGAGTACTTCCAAGCAGAAAAACAATATTAAACCATGCTTGATAAATCTTTTGAAGTCCACCATGTTAGTGTAAGATTCCATGTCTTTTTGGCGGGTAAAACCCTAAATTGTGCCTTGAAAAATGTTGATGACCCCAAAAAAACCCTAACATTTTCCCGCTTTATTATTTTTTTACACTCTGACACCAAGACCCTTAAAAGAAACAAAAAAACAAGAAATGGTTTATTTATTTTTAAAAAATCATTCAAAAACCAAGGCAAACAAATTAGGGTTTTTGTTTTAGGGAAAACCCCCTTGCCTTAGACAGAGAGGGTTTGGTTGTTTCCTATATTAAAGAAAAAAGTTAGTGTCTTTTTGTTGTACAAAACTGTTTAAGCAAAGCTGAAATGGGCAGTAATTAGAGGGCCTTAAGCCAGAATATTTTATGGGTCCCTTTACATTTATGAGTGCTTACATTTTTGGTTTTTTTTTTTTTTAATTTATTGTCCCATTTCCTGTCGTATATCGTTGTAAAGTTCTGTTCTTTGCAAGAAAGTTGTGTTTTTTCTTTCGTTTTTGCTTTAAAGTTTGAGTCTTTTTAGAGTGGGAGATTCTACTAAGCCTACATTGTTAATGAAAGTTGAGATCTTGGTGAGAGAATGCTAAAATTCTTGTTCTTTTTAGATGAATAGATCTCTTTAAAAAAGGGCCCCAGTTTGTGTAGTTGTAGCTCATTTCAGCCATTTAATGCTTGGGTCGGTTGAAAAAAAAAAAAAAATTTCTTTATTGAAGCTGAGTTTTTGTCATTGGAAGCAGTAAAGGTCTCTTGAAGCTCCATTGTCAGGTAACAGTACTGAGTTGGTGATTTTAGTTGAGTGGTACAGTTTGTTGCTGTCTAAAGTGTTCAATCCTCTTGTTTCTTGAAGGAAATGCTTTCCGAGTCTCTCTTGTTTTTGCTATCAAATGGTTGAGACTTGGTTGAAATTGCTGGTTCATTTAGCTTAACAACCTCATTCCCTTACAAGATTGAGCTTGTTTCTTGTTGTCACGAGGCTTGTTTCTTGTAACTTTCAAGCAGCCATTGTTGGGTCTAGTTGTTGAGCTTTATATGGTCTGAAATTTGGTTTTTTAGTTAAATGGTAGAAACCCCCTTGTTAAGTTTTGATAATTGAATATGAAGCTTTTGAGGCTTTTGCTATTATCCCTGTTTTTCCTCTCTGCCATGGGGCAATTGCCTTCACAGGACATATTGGCATTGCTCGAATTCAAGAAGGGTATCAAGCATGACCCCACTGGTTATGTTCTTGAGTCATGGAATGAGGAGTCCATTGATTTTAATGGCTGCCCTTCTTCTTGGAATGGTATTGTCTGCAATGGTGGAAATGTGGCTGGTGTTGTTCTTGATAACTTAGGTCTCTCTGCTGATGTAGACCTGAGTGTGTTTGCAAATCTTACATTGCTTGTCAAAGTCTCCATGGCAAACAACTCTATAACTGGCGAGATTCCTGACAATATAGGTGACTTCAAAAGCCTTCAGTTTATGGATGTGTCTAACAATCTATTCTCGTCGTCATTACCGCCGGGGATTGGTAAATTAGGGAGCTTGAGGAACCTCTCATTGGCTGGGAACAATTTATCTGGTTCACTTCCTGATTCAATTTCAGGGCTTGCATCAATCCAGTCTTTGGACTTGAGCAGGAACTCCTTCTCTGGATCATTGCCAACGTCATTGACAAGACTGAATAACCTGGTGTATCTGAATTTGTCTTCCAATGGGTTTGGCAAGAGGATTCCAAAGGGGTTTGAGCTGAATTCAAATCTACAGGTGCTTGACTTGCATGGGAATATGTTTGATGGTCATCTAGATGGAATGTTTTTTCTTCTAACAAATGCTAGTCATGTTGATCTCAGTGGGAATATGCTAGTGAGCTCTAGTTCTCAGAAGTTACTTCCGGGTATGTCTGAGAGCATTAAGGTTTTGAATCTTAGCCACAACCAACTTAGTGGGTCACTGCTAAATGGAAGTGACTTGCAATTGTTTGCAAGTGTGAAGGTGTTGGATTTGAGCTACAATCAGTTGACAGGAGAATTGCCAGGATTTGATTTTGCTTATGAGCTTCAGGTCCTTAAGCTCAGCAACAACAAGTTCTCAGGGTCCATTCCTAATGACCTTTTGAAAGGAGATTCTTTGCTCTTGACTGAACTGGATTTGAGTGCCAATAATCTCTCAGGTAGCTCTGTAATAACTGCTTTAGCTTTTTGTGAGTTATCTAAGCTGTGCTTACTGATTATTATTATTATTAATTTTTTTTTAGTTGGCTTTGTTCTGTTTAGTGTATTTTTCCGTGCTTCTCACATTGTAGCTTCATCTTTTAGGGCCTATAAGCATGATTATGTCAACAACACTTAGTGTCCTTGACTTGTCATCAAATGCGCTTGTTGGAGAACTTCCTTTGGTGACAGGAAGCTGTGCTGTACTTGATCTATCAAACAACAGATTTGAAGGAAATCTAACCAGAATGGTGAAGTGGGGAAACATTGAGTATCTTGATCTAAGCCAGAATCGTTTGACAGGGCCAATCCCTGAAGTGGCCCCTCAATTTTTGCGTTTAAATTATCTCAACCTCTCTCATAATTCTTTCACCAGCCCTCTCCCAAAAGTTATTACTCAGTATCCAAAGCTTAGAGTCCTAGATCTTAGTTCTAACCAGCTAGATGGATCTCTGTTGACTGAGTTACTAATGTCTCCTACTCTGCAAGAAATCCACCTTGAAAATAATTTACTCAATGGTGCTATTGAATTCTCTCCTCCTTCCACTACTCAATCCAATCTTCAAGTTATTGATCTTTCTCATAATCAGCTTGATGGCTTTTTTCCTGGTCGATTTGATTCACTCAGTGGTCTTCAAGTTCTCAATCTTGCAGGGAATAACTTATCGGGTTCCCTCCCCAGTTCCATGGCTGACATGAGCTCGCTTAGTTCATTAGATTTATCTCAAAACCATTTCACAGGTCCTCTACCGAACAACTTGTCAGAGAGCATTGGAAGCTTTAATGTTTCATATAATGATCTTTCTGGAGTTGTCCCAGAAAACCTGAGGAGGTTCCCTACTTCTTCTTTCTATCCTGGAAATAACAGATTACGCCTTCCAGCTGTTCCTCCTGGATCAAACAATCTTCCTGGTAGAAATTCTGGGAGGAGACCAATCAACACCATTGTCAAGGTGGTAGTCATAGTCGCATGTGTGATTGCTCTGATCATTCTCATCATGCTTGCCATCTTCATACTTTACATTCGTATAAGGAGGAGAAACCCACCAGGTCAAGTTACAAATAAAGGTATCCGTAGGCACACTCAAACAAATCCCTCTGGCACAAGCGGAACAGGAAGTGGCGGTGCATTGATTGTGTCGGCTGAGGATCTTGTGGCATCAAAGAAAGGATCATCATCTGAGATTATCAGCCCCGATGAGAAAATGGCTGCAGTAACTGGCTTCTCACCATCAAAGCATGGCCACTTATCTTGGTCACCAGAGTCTGGGGATTCATTCCGTGCTGAGACCTTTGCACGACTGGATGTAAGGTCACCAGATCGGTTGGTTGGTGAGCTGTACTTTCTTGATGATACAATCACAATGACACCTGAGGAGCTGTCTAGGGCTCCTGCTGAAGTTTTGGGGAGGAGCAGTCATGGGACTTCTTATAGGGCAACTCTGGATAATGGGGTCTTCATTACTGTGAAATGGTTGAGAGAAGGGGTGGCAAAACAGAGAAAGGACTTTTCTAAGGAGGCGAAAAAATTTGCAAACATTAGGCATCCAAATGTGGTGGGTTTGAGAGGATACTACTGGGGGCCTACACAGCATGAAAAGCTCATTCTTTCAGATTACATCTCACCTGGAAGCCTGACAAACTTTCTTTATGGTAAGATACTGATCTTCTAGCTTTGATCTTTATAGTTTAACTGCTACAGATTCCATGATAAGGAAGGAAGAAAAGAAACACTGATTTGATCACACAGATGAAGTGAGACATAATTGTTATGCCTGCGAGATGTGAAGAACAGGAAGAAAGTCTTGCGATTGTGAAACTTGGAATCGTCATGCCTCACTAATTGGGAAATTTGTCTGCCTGACGTTGTTATAGTTCAATTACAACCTGTCTTATGAAAGAACAAAAGTAATCCTGCAATAAAGACGGTTTATTTCCTGTAAAAAGTTCACATGGACAGAGAAGTATAATCTACTCACCACTTACTAGCTATATGTTTCAACAACATAGGATCTTCATAATATGTTGGTAATGGTATGGATTTCATATATTGGATAGAATTGCCTTTTGATTTTATAAACCTGACTTTTCAGATCGACCGGGAAGAAAAGGCCCCCCATTGACCTGGGCCCAGAGGCTCAAGATAGCAGTTGATGTTGCACGTGGCCTGAACTATCTCCATTTTGACCGTGCTGTTCCACATGGGAACCTTAAAGCAACAAATGTACTTCTAGACGGGCCTGATCTCAATGCACGTGTTGCCGATTACTGCCTCCATCGACTCATGACTCAAGCTGGCACCATTGAACAAATACTAGATGCTGGGGTCTTGGGTTATCGTGCACCAGAGTTGGCTTCTTCTAAGAAACCACTTCCCTCCTTCAAGTCAGATGTTTATGCCTTTGGAGTGATGATGTTGGAACTTTTAACTGGAAGGTGTGCTGGTGATGTAATTACTGGGGAAGTGGGGAGTGTTGACTTAACAGATTGGGTGCGGTTGAGAGTGACAGAAGGTCGTGGCACGGATTGCTTTGATCCTGCTTTGCTGCCGGAAATTGTGAATCCGACAGTTGACAAGGGAATGAAGGAGGTCCTTGGAATAGCCTTACGATGTATAAGGTCTGTCTCTGACAGGCCAGGTATCAAGACCATATATGAAGATCTTTCGTCGATATAGCTTGTAGTCAGTTCCATTTTGATTGTGCTTGAATCTGAGGTTTTAATATCTCATTGGCCTCTCTTTTCGGATCTTTGTTTTTCTTTTTGGCATTTTAGTGTTAGCTACTGAGATTAACCATCGTTGTATAAAAGGAATGGATAGAAGATTTTCAGTTCTAGGCTATTTCTTGATGATGATCTTTTGGTCAATGTTTGATTGCTTGGCTGTGCATTTATGAATGAGGAATTGCTAGTGGTGCTTTTGATGATACTCTAATCATTCTCTTGCGCTCCAGCAATGTCCATGTTACATTTCGCTGTGAAACAAAATGTTATCTCAAGCTGTTTAAGACTTTGATTGCTTTCCAAGTTTTTATAAAATTATGAATTAAAATTATATCTACTTTTAATTCTATTTTTTTACCTTACTGTTTTCTGTTTTTGTGTTTTTATATTTGATATCTATATTAAATATAGAATTTTTATTATGAATTAGCATAGTTTTTTTTTATTTATTAAACATGTTACTGTATTTGTTACACCACTTACACAAAAACTAGCGGAAAACAAACGCAGCATAAAATGAACTATGAACTATGAAGACCACCTTTCCCTCCCCCGCTTCTCTCTCTCTAAAACCGCAAGAGACACTTGAGGGAAAAAGCAAGAGTACACTCTCCATTGTCCATAGCATATAAAGAACTCCAAAAAGCCCCACAAACCCACAAACCCCATTTAGATACTTTACTGTTCTTCACAGGTTGCACCCTCTCTCTCTCTCTCTCTCTCTCTATTTTTCTTGTCTTATTGTTTTCGAATGTATTCGTGCATGTGTATTATACAGTACGTACAGGTGACTTTTGAGTGTGGCAGATGGTAAAGTATGTATCTTGGATAATTTTGAATTCTGGGTCATTTAAATTTTTGTATTTCTATGTTTTTCTTTCAATTACAGCTCAATTCTTCTCTGTTTCTCATTGATTGCATAAAGTGTCTTTTTATTTATGGGGCTGTTTGGTTTCTGAGAAAACTCAGAGACCAATGAATTTACTTTTCCAATTGCTTAATTCTCATCCTTGTTTCATATTGGTTGCCTAAAGTTTGTGCCTTTATTGTTGTTGTTATTTTTTTTAATGAAAGTTTGCGTCTTTATTAAATACCACCTGTTTGGTTGCTGGCAAAGGAAAAATAGGGAACTGGGACTTTCCTAATTTTGCATTTTAAGGTACAAGTTTGACTCTTTTTTTATCTCTCACTCATTACATTTTAATAATGTGTTTTTGTATTATTGGTTAGAACCTTTGAGTGTTGCTTATGGAAAATGGAGTGAAGCAATTTTTTTCATTTAAAATTGCTTGATTCATCTCTTTATCTAAAGGTTGATTGCCTAAAGTTTGTGTTATTTATTTATTTTTATGAATGTAGCTGTTTGTTTGCTGAGTAAAGAAGTTGCAAATTGGGACTTCTAGCATTGTGCATTTCATGATAAAGTTTTATTTTACTTTATGTAATTGAATTGGTTTTGTTATTGACAATGATATGCGTGGTTGTGATTTTTATGAGAACTTTTGGAGGTTGCTTATGGAAATTGGAGTGAAGAAGACAATTTTTTCACCTAAGGCTATCATAAACCAAAAGTTTGGTAGCAAGGCATGTTATAAGGTAGAGGAGGTACAGGAGGAGTCAACTCAGAATGGGTTCCCAGGATTGGCAATTCCTCAGAAAGCTCCTCTTTTTCGGTGCCAGCTAGAGCTTCCAGAATTTACTGTTGTTTCAGATATATGTAGAAAGAAGAAGGATGCCGAGCAATCTGCAGCAGATTTGGCTTTAAAAAGGGTATGCTTCAGCTTCCTTCTTAGGAAGCGTTTGGGAACGCGGTTCAACCCGCGTTCCCAAAAAATTTGAAATTGTTTTTTTTTTTTGCTAAAATTTAATATGGTTTGTACGTTTTGGATCGTTTTGATGTGCTGATGTCAAAAATGATTTTTAAAAAATGAAAAAACATCATTGGCATGCATTTTGGCATGAAAAGTTATTTGAAAAGCACTCGCAACCACACTGCCAAACACGCTCTTAATATTATCGTTGGCACTTTTCAAATTTGATTAAACTCGCCAGCTGAGGATGAGTATACAGCTTTGTGATTGAATGATATGCCTTTTCTTCATCATGATTGAATTTTTTATTTTATTTTATTTTATTGAACATTGTTGCTGATAATGTGCAATGAATGTCATTACCAAATTGGGATGGATATGGAATTGATTATTTATTAGTTATGAAGTTGTGTTGGTTATGTAGTTTGCCTGTATCCACTCGTGTTGTGTAACTATGTGACGAGATTAATTTGTTCATTGGGTAATGCATTTGGTTAGAGAGCAGCAATTGTATTTTTACAAGGTTGTTGTTTATTTGTTGTCTTTGCTTTGAGATTAATTTATTTATCATGCAGTTTTCAGCTTTGCTTCTGCTAAAGTTTAGTTCATTATTATGAAGACAGATGTATATCTTTCTTTCATCCTCACCCTGGTTTTTTTTTTTTTGGCAATGCCATTTAATTACTTGACTATTTATTTACTGTTTCTCCTGCAGCTAGGCCACCATTCCGTTGCTGAAAATCCATCTGATAAGGATCCTTGTGATGCTTTGATTGATCAAATCAAATATCTATTTTCAGACGAGGTTGGTAGTTTGTATAGAAATATATTGTGAAACACGTTACAAATAATTGCATTATCTGTGTAGTATTATTTATTTTAAATAAATTATTTTTATGTACACTTTTTAAAATTATGATACTTAAAACAAACCACTTAATCTTAAAATCAATTAATTGATAAATTCACATTCCAATAAAGAGCAATGCCCATTATAATGAGATTTTTGCATCGAAAACATTATGAATGAAAACAATGGCAGTAGGGTAATTTTGCTCAATTTTTTGGTCATTTTTTTATGTGAGCATTCATGATATTTTCATTGAAAAAATCGTTTTAAAAATCATTAGTCCACCCACCACTTGCTAGTGTTATATCTATTTTCAGACGAGGTTGCTAGTTTGTATAGAAATAAATTGTAAAACAGGTTGTGTTGTACATATAATACTCACATGTCACTTGGTTTTTGCAAGACATATATGTACGGATCCTTGAACTGGTTTGTCCATAGTGCTGTTCTCTAACCTCTCCTTTGTTTGTGTCTTTGTTAGTTCTCCCTACCTCTTCATCCATTGAGGGGTCACCTTAGAGCAGCTTTGCTGAGAAGAGGTGATCTTTATGGTCTGGTACCTGCTTCTGTCATTACTACCTGTGATACAAAGACGAGTAATCTGTGTAAATTACTCAACCCTGAGGTGGAATTAAAACCTTTTTTGGCTTTGTCATTAATTATGAGGACTATACCAAGATTATCAGGCTGTGTTACATCCAAGGGGCAGCTTTCAATTCAGAAGCAAAATCCATATCCCACTGAGATCATAGAGTCATCAGATATCCAGCAATCTGATTCCCCAGAAAGCATATTGGTTAAAGCAATACAAATTCCAGCTTCACTGGATAAGACTGTTCAGCCAGTGACTCTTAATATTTCATCCGCCGGATATTACCTGGATGTTATTGCAGAACAACTTGGTGTAACAGATGCCAGCAAGGTTTTGCTCTCAAGGTAGGCGGAAGTGTTTGTAATACAGAAAGCCTGGGATGATGTATCTTTTCACCTAAAATGGGTTCCTCATTCCTTGCAGACATGACATGATGTGATGTTTTTCTTGTTTGGAAGATGCATTATTCTTCTCTTTGCAGCATTATATTCTGTTTTTTTCAAATAAAATCTTATTTTTTCCTATCAAAACAGGAAAGAGTGACTTGTTTTGGAAATACTTCATACTTTTCTCCACAGGACTATCGGTAAAGCTTCCTCAGAGACCAGATTGTATTTTGCTGCTTCTGAGTCACTTGTGATGGATCTGTTGTCGGACCTTGCAAATGTGAAAGATTTTCATGTGGAAGGACCTCCAAATGCAAGGGCAAGTTACTTCTGTGGTCAAGGAATATACGGTGATGCAATCATGGCTTCCATTGGATACACATGGAGGTCTAAAGAACTTTTCCATGAACACGTGTCCCTCCAATCATATTACAGGTCTCTTTTGAACTCTTTCCCACGAATTTCTTGTTTTACCATCACTAGCCTTTCTCTGCAATGTTGCATCAAACCTTAGGTTTGATGCAAACTTGATGTACTCTTTCTGTAGGCAATGCTTAATTCATGTTGAATAATGTCAGCAAAGGATAAGCGTTTTGTTTAAATAAATTTCAAGTTACTCATTCTAATATAATGAATTATTGATGCATTTTCATTTGCACATAATATTCCAAATTATAACTCTTCTTTCGTCTTCTTTTTTTGTTATTTATTTTCTTAATTTATTATGTGAAGTTGAATACTTTCTTATTTAATCAACTGTTGTATGCTCTAACTACTTTAAATCTAGATCATTTTGTCGCTCCTTATTAATTATTGTGGCAATGAATGGCTCCTGCTGTTTATCACCAAAGGCTGCATCTCCTATGCGATGCCTGCAGCTCACATTGTTGCATAATGTACTTTAATACCCTAAGCCTTCAGCTATTCATAATTTAATCAATTTAGATGGTCTTATTCAGGATGCTTATAAGCAAGATACCTAGTGGAAATTACAAGTTGTCTAGAGAAGCAATACTTGCAGCAGAGTTGCCCTCAGTATTCACTACTAAAGCAAATTGGAGAGGTTCCTTCCCAAGGGAAATCCTATTCGCATTCTGCCATCAGCATAGGCTATCTGAGCCTATCTTCTCAACTACAAGTGTTCCTTTAAAGGCATCATGCGAGTTACTGAGATCACAGAAGAAGTTGAAGGTTACTGAGGTAGCTGGACTTGCGACTGAATATGCAAATGGAGGAGGTTTAAATGCGGGCGATGGAGAATCAGTAGGACTGGAAAGCAACTTTAGATGTGAAGTAAAAGTATTTTCCAAGGGTCGGGATTTGATCATAGAGTGTTCCCCTAAGGAGATTTATAGGAAGCAGACTGATGCTACCCACAGTGCTTCTCTGAAAGTTCTCTCATGGCTGAATGCATATTTTAAGGACCTTGGCATGCCTTTGGAGAAGCTAAATTGCTCTGCTGATGCCCTTGACATTAGTTTTTCTCTTGAAAACTTTCATAAAGAGTTTGCTTTATCCCAATCCATTCATAATGTTCAGCAAAGTGGGACTCAAGGATCCAAATTACCAGAATCAAAAAGTACTGATATGCAATATACTTTGTCAGGACAAGATGTTTGCTTACCTAACATTGAAGGTTCAGATTCTGGTGTTTTCCCCTCTAATGGATCTTTGTTGTGTATAAGTTACTCTGTATCCTTAGTGACAGAAGGTGGACATACAAAAGAGCTTATTGAAAGTAAAGATGAATTTGAGTTTGAGATGGGGGCTGGAGCAGTGATTTCTGCTCTTGAAGCAGTTGTTACCCAAATGTCAGCTGGTCAATGTGCTCATTTCAACATGAATCTGCCCCCTCAAGAGTTCATTCTAGCTGCAGTTGATGATCCTGGAAGGATTCACTCATTGTTATCCTCAGGTAATTAATTCACACTTTTCAAATTCATATCATTTTTTTTTCTGGATGCATAAGGGCATTAACTGTGCTTCTTGACATCTGATTAATGAATTTCCTAACCTGGAATTTGAATTATTGGTCCCTATTATCAGATATGGATCCTCTCATGTTCCTAATCGAACATGACTGATCATGTTCTAAACCCCACTGTTGATTTTGAATTCAATGATCTAGATTAGATGAGAGAACATAAATTACAAGTCATTAAGTTGTTACCTTTTCTATTATGACTAAATCATGTCAGGTGTGTTAAATCCGGCACATTAAATTTAGATTTAATAGTTTAGGATTTAACCTGCAGAAAGGAAGACTAGAGCATCCCAATCCTTTGTTATCTACCTAAATCAAGATGTAGCTAACTTAATGCACTGAATCAAGGAATCTTTAGACATGAAGAAGTATATCTTATCAATTTCTTTTTTTATCTTCGGTTGGGAAATTGGGATTGTTGTGTTGTATTAACTTTTAAGATGAATTGCCCTTTCTGTTTTTAATACAGATTCTTTTTTACAAAAATTAGCATGATTTTTTTCTCTGTAACTGTTAGAAACAAACCAGACTGACTATTTAATGGAACTTATGTTGTACGGCAACTTGTACTCTCTTTGGAAATGAAAATTGTTAGTTTATGACATAAATTCAGGTTAACCATTGGATCTGACATCTATCTTATAGTGCATTGATCTTCTGTGTTCCTGTTTTGGCAGAAGCTTGCTGGTTGGAATACCATGTAACGTTGTTGCGTGTGACAAAACCACCAGAAGAAAGAATGGAGCAGGCTCTTTTCAGCCCTCCGCTCTCAAAGCAACGGGTGGAATATGCTGTGCAGCATATCAAAAAATCTTGTGCTGCTACTTTGGTGCATATTTTGTATTTCTCATTAATAGTTAGTTAATAGGAAATTAGGATTGTAATTTTTATCCCTCATCACTGACATCTTTGTCTCCCTTCGTCTCCACCTTTTTTTTTAAGGTTGACTTTGGATGCGGCTCTGGAAGTTTATTGGATTCTCTGTTAGATTACCCAACTTCACTAGAAAAGATTGTTGGTGTTGACATATCACAGAAGAGTCTTGGCCGTGCTGCAAAGGTCTGAACCATCACCGAGCAGTGTTTCTCCACTATATACTCTATGGCCTTTCTTTACTTGTCAGCGAATCTCAGTCACATGTCTTGGGTATTGTTTCTGCAGGTACTGCATGCAAAACTGAGCTCAAAGTCAGATGCAGGCATCAAATCTGCTATTCTTTATGATGGTTCCATCACAGAATTTGAACCTCAATTGTGTGGATTTGATATTGGCACTTGCTTAGAGGTATTTATCTTCCTCCTTTAGTACATTTCCTGCTAGGTTAGAGCTCTTGGAATGGGTTTTAGCATCTAATGTGGTGTTTCTTTTGCTGGAATATCATACAATGGAGGCTGTATTAATCAAGAAGCATGTTTTACCTAACCTTTGATATTTTTGGTTGTTTTAGAACATTTAGAAAGGGGATTCATGTGTGCTTTTGAACACACAATGTATTGGATTCCCCATATTTTTTGGGGTAATTGACATGTTATAGTATATTATTGTGCCAATAGACAACCTCCCTGTGAATGTGGGGAGAGCTCAAATGTGCCTTACAAAATTAATGTTATAGTGGCGTTTTGAAAATTGGTTAGCCCTGTGTTGCTTCTAGTTGTGCCGTCATTCTTATACTTTCCATGTCAGTAGGCTCTATATGTTGTGATGCTGTTAGTTTTTGCATAGGTAATTGTACTGCAACAATCTTTTGGCATGATTAGAGATGTTTCTATAAATCAATGAACTGTTTATCGTTCTCCTGCGATTTTCTTTTTTGCACCTGTATGTTTTTGGAGCTTACAGGTAATAGAGCATATGGAGGAGGACCAGGCCTGTCGTTTTGGTGATATAGCATTGAGTTATTTTCGTCCAAAGGTTCTTATAGTTTCCACCCCAAATTACGAATACAACGTGATTCTACAAAGATCTAGTCCTGTAACTCAAGAAGAATACCCAGACGAGAAAAGCCAGTCAGAGTCATGTAAATTTCGCAACCATGACCACAAGTTTGAGTGGACAAGAGAGCAGTTCAACCACTGGGCATCTGAACTAGCGAAGAAGCACAATTACAGCGTCGAGTTCAGTGGGGTTGGTGGTTCTGGTGATGTGGAACCAGGTTTTGCTTCTCAGATAGCCGTCTTTAAACAGGAGAGCCTGCTTGATGAAGATGATCTTCTGACAAAACAAAATTCATCTCAGCATTGCAAAGTTGTATGGAATTGGAACTGCGCTGACAGATCGGTAGTCGGTACCCTCTCTAACAAGTAACTAATACCAAGGGTTTTGAAACCACCCTGACAAAGATTTTAGCTTAATCAGTACAGCTGTAGTCTGTACTGATAAATTATATGATTTTTAGGAAGCAGAGGGTATCTAACAGAATTGCAGGCTCAGAATGGATGCATGTCTTTTGCTCCTAGGCCAATTTGTTTGGTGCATGATTCTTTTTCTTTGAAAGCCCCCATGCCATTTATGAATCTTTTGAAGGGAAGTCCAGCCTCATTAATACAAGTCTCTATATGCAAAACACCCCACCTCTCTCTTCAAGATGAGTGTCCGTTGGGGACATGCAAAATCATATAATCTATCAGATTCGATAAATTTTCCGATTACTGGGATTCCCAGTCTCATAACATCAATCACTTTTGAAATTTCAATACCAAGGGTGATTAAAGCCTCGCACATAACATACATTTGTTCAGAATTGATATTTTTTTAGGTATTTTAAGTTTATCGTGTTTGAAAGTGTCGTTGTGGTTGTTTTTCAAAGTGTTTTTCACTTAAAAATATATCAAAATAATATATATTTTTTAAAAAAATTATTTTTAACATCAGCACATCAAATGATTTAAAAACATAAAAAAAAATATTAATTTAAAGTAAAGAATTTTTTTTTAAATTTTTTCAAAAGCGTTTTTGAAACGCAAAAACAAATATAAATTTAATGATGTAAAAGCAAGTTGTATCTTGTTACCAAATTATATATAGAGTTTATTTTAATTTAAAATTTTTTCAGTCCCAATTTTGGTTGAATTTCTTGCCATAAAAAATATCATTTTTTTTTAATAAATGAATTAAAGTTATTTAATATTATTACAACAATCCCAAATCTTTATTCACATATTCTAATAAAATCATTGAACAAATTGGTTGTCACGAATTTAGATTTACACGATAAGTTAATTTAAGCCCTAAACCCTTCCATGACACAGAATATTAATGCCCTAATTCAATTCCCCCCCAAAAAATATTCCTTAATTCCAAATAAAAAAAAACTAAGATTTACTTGTAAAAAAGAAGAAGAGAGAATTAACTATCATGGAAAAAAATTACACCAACACACGTGCCCAGAGGCCAAACCTGCGAGTTCCAACGGCTAGTTATTATAAAACGGCTAGTCTTTTCTTTTTCACATTTTCACCTTCTCTTTTGCTTCTCTCAATCATCACACCTCTCTGTGCTTTCTCTTCTCTCTCAATAAAAATTTTCCTTCACTTTCTCTCTAACCAAACGCAAATAAAGCTATCATTCCATTCACAAGAAACCCAATTCTTTGATTTCTTTTTATGTATATCACTTTCTTGTAAAAATTTAAGAAAAAGGGTCTTAAAGATTAGTACTTTCTCTTGAAAATGTGGTCTAACAACAACAACGACAAGAATTCTCCGTCAAGGGGGTTCTGGACACCGCCGGCGTCATGGAGGTCACAACAATCACCGGAGGTGGTGATGATGCCAATGTCAGAGAGGAAAGAAAGGGTGTCTCATCCTAATTGTAAACGTGATCTTTTTCATGTTGTTCATAAAGTTCCTGCTGGTGATTCTCCTTATGTTAGAGCCAAACATGTTCAGGTACTAATTCTCAATGGCTTTTTTGTTGTCTGGGTTAATGGGTTTTTGAAAACATTTTAGTCTTGATGGGTTCTCTTGAAGAATAGTAAATATCTGTTTGGTTGAAATTGTGACAGAAGATGATAAACTAAGGATTTTTTTTTGCTATGGTATGATTTATTCTTAAACAAAAAATGAAAATGCCAAACTCTTGCATAAGTTGATTTTAGTCTATCTTTTTTTTTTTTGTAAGTTCTTTTGTAATTTCTGGTTCGTGATAAAGTTGAATGTTATTGATCTTTGTTTTATGAATTTTTGGGTTTGGTCCATTTGGATATTACAGGTTAGTATGGGATTTGGTGTTGGTAGTTTAGTATTTCTTGTAGCAATTTGAAAAACTGTTACCTATTTTTCATTGTTTGGAACTCTTATCTGCATGAGAAATCAGTGGATTTCACATGGGAATTGCTGTAGGGAAAAAGAGTGAGAAAAGGAAAAGGAAAATGAGTTAAATAGCTATATGCACGAGACATTGTCACCCGGTAAGAGGAATTCAGGTACTAAAGTAGTAAAGAACAATACAATTAGATTATACCACTAGGAGATGTCAGGTCATACATTAGTTTCCTCAGGATTGAAGAAAATGTTGTTTTTTTTTAATTTTTTTATTTCAACTCTTCTTGTCTCCATTGACTTCCCATTACAGATTTTGACTTTCCTCAGGTCATACATCAATGACTGATTTTTGGAACTTAATTGAATAGATTGATTCTCCGGTTTGGTTCCAGTGTATGCGTGTGATTTTGATATTTGAATCTTTAATTACAGTTGATAGAGAAGGATCCGAGCAAGGCTGTGTCCCTATTCTGGGCTGCTATCAATGCTGGGGATAGAGTTGATAGTGCCTTGAAAGACATGGCAGTGGTGATGAAGCAGTTGGATCGAGCAGACGAGGCAATTGAGGCGATTAAATCTTTCCGTCATCTCTGCCCTTGTGATTCCCAGGAATCTATTGACAATGTGCTAGTTGAACTCTACAAGGTGAAGTGATCTTTTCTTTTCTTTTCTTTTTAATCTTTGCAAACTGTAGTGTTTTGGCTAGAATTGACTCTGATGATTTGGTAATGTGATTTGTCCATTTGCATACTGATATTTCATGAGGAAAATCTATGTGAAGAACCCATCTTACATGTTTTGTGAGTTGTCTTCTTAGTAATGCCATCCTTGTAAGGTTTAGTAGTTTTCTTCATTAATGGTGAAGGATCAATCTGTTGCAATGGTGCTGTTTTAAACAAAAATTAAACTCTTTCAGTTCTTGATGTAGTTGAGGTATGAAATTTTCATCTACAAGGGCTTTTTAAGGAGTGCAAATACATGGTAGAGATAATTATTATTTTCAGTAGGAGACCTAAAATATATTGTTGACTTAGAAGCATATATTTGCAATGTATGTGGCTGAATAATTTTCTTTTTGCTTTGAGGAATCTGGTTAGCAGATCCATTTAAGCCAAGCCCATCAAGTTTGGGATTAAGGCTTGTTTTGGGTTGAGTTATAGTTTGGAGGAAATCTGATTATAACTTTGGTCTGCACCTGACTGAGGCTGATGTGATGATTCCTGTTCCTTTTGTGTAGCTTTATTGAGTTGTGATGCATGCTTGTATCTTTTGCAGAGATCTGGAAGGATTGAAGAAGAGATTGAAATGCTTCAATGCAAACTGAAGCTCATTGAAGAGGGTATTGCTTTTTCTGGCAAGAAGACAAAGACAGCAAGATCTCATGGAAGGAAGATTCAAATAACTGTTGAGCAGGAAAGATCAAGGTGATACACCTGCTCTACTTTTTTCCCTACTTTTACCGTATATCTCTGGATATCATTTCATTTTCTACATTAAATGATGCAGAATACTGGGGAACTTGGCCTGGGCTTACTTGCAGCATCACGATTATGGTTTGGCTGAACAACATTATAGGTAAACTATATTTCTATGCTGAAAGATATACCTAGACATGAAAATAATAATCTTCTTCATGAAATAAAATTTGTTTCTCAGGAAAGCGCTCTCTTTGGAGCCAGATCAGAACAAGCAATGCAACCTGGCGATCTGCTTGATGCACATGAACAGAATTCCTGAAGCAAAATCTCTGCTTCAAACTGTAAAAGCTTTATCTGGAAGTAAACCAATGGATGATTCATATGCTAAATCTTTTGAGCGTGCTTGTCAGATCCTAGCTGAATTTGAGTCACATTCGAGAGATAACCCAACTGAACAGAATGAAGATCACCAAAGATCTTTGACATTGCCTACCACCAGAAATTTGAAACAAGTTGCTGGCTCCCCGAATGGAGATCCATACGTTTCTGGATTCATAGACTCTATAAAGTGCACAGGAGGATTTAATGAAGAGAGAATGCTGGCAGATGAACAGAATAGAAGATATTATTGGCAAAATCGCTCTGAGAATGAGAAAAACTTATTTGTGTACAATAATGGGAGTTCTCATTGCATATCATCTGAACTAAGTGGTCCACAGTCTTCTCTACAAACTGCAGCTGACAATAGCTGGAGGAGAGGTTCTTATTTTGAAAGCCCAGTTGAAAGGCTTGGTTTTGTCAGCAAAATGAAGGAGAATCGGTTTAGTTTCACTGAAACAGGCCCAGCTTCCACGCAGAAGAAGACATTTACTTCCCCAGCACTATTTACACAACCGAGAAGATGCTCCTTGGGGTTTGATAAAGGAGATCAGATTAAGATAAGGTGGGGAGAGGATACAGTTGAGACAAAAAAAGAGAATGCAATCCGAAATCTCTCTGAAGTACTGTTAGGCTTATCTGATGATCATACAAGCTGGAAAAGAGTTCAGGAAAATGGTGGCCAAAGGAAATCTGCAATGGAAGACAGCAACACATGTCTAAAGTGTCCGACGGAACAGACCGCCTTTATTGACAATGCAGGAGTATTGAATGCTTCCACTGATTGTGACTGGGATCAACCAGCAGATACTTCTGGAAGTAAATCTCTCGGACAGGACAGAATACTCAAATCTCGTCGCATGAGTTGGGCAGATATGGTTGAAGAAGAAGAAGGAGAAGAACAGGAATTGTTTACTGCAGACCTTGGCCAAGGTTTCAATAGTTGGAACTATGAAGAAGCATCTAATGATGAAAATTTAAATGCCAACATAGTTCATCAAAATTCTTATCAAAAGTTTCAGCAGGGAATATGTCAAAAACTTGAAGCAGTTGATCTTCAAGATGGCATGGGTACCTCTATGAATGCTGTTTCGTCAAGGAATCCAACAGCGCGACGCTCATTGTCTTACGAATCTGCGGAGGATGCGAATACAAAGAGGAGAAACAGGTTGCAGGTTTTCCGGGACATTACTCCTACTCCGGATAGTCCATGAGCTTGAATCAAAATATGTCAGCTGTGAATATAATTCAGTAATGTTTGAGTGTTTGAACTGCAGTTGATCTTCAAGATGGCACTGGTACCTCCATGAATGCTGTTTCGTCAAGGAATCCAACAACATGACGCTCATTGTCTTTTGAATCCGAGGAGGATGTGAATACAAAGAGGAGAAACAGGTTGCAGGTTTTCCAGGACATTACTCCTACTCTGATAGTTCATGAGCTTGAATCAAAATATTTCAGATGTGAATATAATTCAATAATGCTTGAGTGTTTGAACTGCAGTGATCAAAATCAAAGTAATGTGGAGTGTTTATTCTTTTTCCTATATCATTTTATTTTACAGCTTGGTGAGTCACTGTTGCATCAAACATTGTATATCTCTGCCATTCAACTCTATCCATAGTACAAAAAAAAGAAAAAAGTTGAAATGTATGTGAACTATACAAATTATGCTTACTGTTTGATTGAAATGTCTTTATTCATCTCTTTCAAAGATGGTAAACCTGCCGTCTTAATGCCTCAGACACGAGTTAAGTAAGGTAATTCATATTAACTTGATTATTCCAAAACAATATTATTTTAATATTTTTTTATTAAAAAGTTAAAATAATATGGTTTTAAATTATTATTTTTTGTGTTCATAGTAAAAAAAAAAAAAAAAATTGTGATGCACGGAACTATACAAATTATACTTATTGTTTGATTGAAGTGTTTTTATTCATTTCTTTTTGAAAGATATTAAACTTACCCGTCTCAATGATTAGATTACGAGTTAAATGAGTTAATCCGTATTAACTTGATTATTTTTAAAAAAATCATTTTAATTTTTAAAAATATTGAAATAACATGATTTTAATTTTTTTAAGTCAAATTAAGTTTTGACTGAGTTTTAATTGAGTTAATTATATCAAATATCAAATCAACCAACTCAACTTCTATCCATTTTAACTTGAAACACAATCTAAGTTAATTATCGAATTATCATGTCATTAAGTTAGAGCCTGTTTGGCTACGAGGTAGAGATTGCGTTTCTTCAAAAACACACTGAGCTTGTGTTTGGTTAAGAAAAAAAAGTTATTTACTGTATATGGATCCCTCCATTTATTGCGTGCGAGACGCAGGAAAACAGAAAGCAGCAAATTGCTGCTTTCTGCGTGGCCAAACTGAGGCAAAGCTGTTATGAAAGTTCTTGAGTTTTCCTGTTTTGCTGACATGGATCTAAACCTTTACTTTTATCTAGTTTCAAGTTTCAACCTTTAGTAAT
>Ga0307517_10003512_pt1 | contig 24366 bp, 23 predicted proteins | sample 23_EM_MG_FD_194515 | JGI IMG/M metagenome (GOLD analysis project Ga0307517, IMG submission 194515) | Populus trichocarpa ectomycorrhiza microbial communities from riparian zone in the Pacific Northwest, United States - 23_EM | ecosystem: Host-associated > Plants > Roots > Unclassified | place... | reverse complement strand
CACATGCGGATATCTTGGTGTTTTTCGTTTCTAAACATGGCAGGGGGCTCCGCTGGGACTCTTGTTCGTTGTCCCAAGGCGTTGGCCATGACCCGTGAGAACAGGTTGAACTGTTCGTCGTTTTCGGCGTCATAGTCATTTTCTTCTGGCTGGGGTGCGGGTCTCTCATCCCGTCTTCCCTTCCTTCCCTCATCTGGCTTCCTCCCAGATCCTTCTCCATCATCATCCGGGTCTCCTCCCCCGCCTCCGCCTGGAGCTCCTGCTCCTCCGTGTCGTGGTGGTGGTGGTCTTCCTCCACCCGCCCCAGATGCCTCTGGTGTCGAGCCTGACACTTTTCCCTTTCCTTTGACCTGCCCCATCAAGCTCTGCACCATTTCCTTCAGCTCCGCGATCTCACCATCTCGTTCCTGCCCTGCCAACTGGCTCTCTAGCATTTCTTGCTTCATGAGATTAAGACTGATGTCATGATTTTCCAGCTCCCTTTTGTGCTGCGCATTCAACCGGACGATTTCCTGGTCTAGGAGCAGGTCTCGGTGTATTGACTGAGCTTCCGTTCCTTGTACCGTTTCGTGTAGCTGGGATGTGACAGCCTCGTGTCTGGCTTGTCTATCATCGGTTTCACCCAGCCTCTCGGCTACCGTGGAAGCGAAGCTTTCCTGGACTTTCTGGGATTCCTGGTCCAGGATTCGTACCTGTTCGTCCATTTGGTTGAGTTCCTGCCCAACAATGTGGGCACCAGACCTTAACTGCGATTTGATTTTTTGCAGTTCATGGGCCATGGTTAGGACCTCGGCAGGTAGGGAGTTGAAGGATAGATGCCGTGCATCTCGGCTTTCTTTGAGCGTGGGATCGAACCGGCCTAGGATTCTGTCCAAGCGTTCGATTCGACCTGTCATGACAGAGTCGTGGGGTGGGGCAGGGCTCTTCCAGCCTCTCCGTCGTCGGCTTCGTTGCTTGACCAAGAAGCCTATTACAAGGCTTGGGGATCGGGGCGCGGGGCCACCAGAGTGTGACCGAGCTAACCGAGTGCTGTCGGTTTCTACGCTCGGGGCGGTGTCCTGGGACAATTCGTCTTGTCCTTCTCCTCCGGGTGTTCCTTCTGATCGCCATTCCATAGCCTCAGGCACTTTGGGGTCAGAAGCCATCTCTGTGGTTTCTATAAGGAAAACTTATCTTTTGTTTCCTCCCCAGACTATCGGTATCTCAAAACGCTGACTTGAGCGTTGATTGCTTTCTGGGTACGTGGTGTACCAAACGGAATTTGATTTCTCCGAGGGTGTGTGGTTGGTAAAGTTTTCACCGTACTGGTATTGGTATAGTGCGGTGATATCTTCGAGGGTAACGGTATTTTCTGGGTTTATCCACCGGAAATATGATTCGTAGTAGGGCTCGTGAGTCCCTAATTCGGGTATAGGAGTGAGGACTTCTTCTATCGAGATAGTCCTCAGTGGTCTTGGTTCGCAGGGTTTTGTGGGTTTGGGAGTATGAGTCTCTCTGCCAAACATTCGTCTCGGTAACGATGAGAAGTATCAATATACTGTTAGGTGGTAGCTTCGGCGTGAGTTATTCCGACAGCTAGGACCTTGATCGTAATTATATCGGAGAACTCGTTAAGAAGACACGAGTAATGTAGGCTAGATATAATGGTTTGCTTCGGTATAGATCGTCGAAGTATTGGTAACGATATAAAAGTGTAGAATAACTTATTATATTGATAAGATCTCTTCTCCGTGCTTGTTGATCTCTATCTACTCCGGGCTCTTGCCCGCCTCTTATACCCTTTCCCGGGGTACATCTAACTATCATACTAGCGAAGTACCTTTTCCAACTTCTCCTAGTATCTGTGAATGTGCGAACATCGTTTGACCCTGAGTTCTCGCACACCACTTCGGCTTTAATCATTGTCCAAGTAATTGCGTCCAATTACTGGTTCTCGATCTTTATGCCATATGAACTTAGTCTGTATATGCAGCCTGGCTCGCTATCATACCAGTTGTTCCTTCCGGTCATGTTGTGATCAACATTTCTCATGCCGGGTAATCATATGCTTACGTCTTACATATCAGACACCATATGTCGGTCGGCTTAACTTTGAAGCGCCATAACTTCTTATCCAACCGTTCGCACTTCGCCGTTTGACTTCTTACTGATAGAGAAACATTTCTTCTATAGTAATCGGCGAAAACCCCTCGGTCGCATTGCTCGTGCGCTGGCGTAGAGACTGATAACGATCCGTTGTGTAGTTGTAATAACTATGACGGGGGTGTGCGTCGAACACGTGACCTTCTGAAAGAAGTCACGTGTTATACCGACTGCGCTAGTTCGTGTGCGTCAAGGTAGGGTAACTTTGCCCTGTAAATCCTTACGGGGAGTCCGTGCGCCTAACATATATCCAGCAACAATTTAGCGAGGTGACCATCGTATTTGACAAAGCCCACTTGGTTAAGGGATTTTTGGGCCTCATGGGTAGGGCCCAATCGTCACACGGCTTATTCTGCAAAGACATGCCAGAACTTGTATCCCACTTGCTTGGTATAACCTCTTCTCCAGTCATTTGCCACCGGTAGGTCAACGCAAACGAGGCAACTTCTTTTCCTTTCATTCGGCTCATGGTGTATCGGATTCATTGTGCCTCTTCTTTACTGTGCCCACTGTTTTGGCCAAAATACTCTGTGCATGTTAATAACCACATGCGTATATCTTGATGTTTCTCATTCCTCCACAGGGCAGGGCGTTCTGCTGGGACTCTTGTACGTTGTCCCACAGCGTCAGACATGACTCGAGAAGACAGGTTAACCTGTTCGTCGTCCTCAGCATCATATTTGTCTTCTGGCTGGGGTGCGGGTCTCTCATCCCGTCTTCCTTTCCTGCGCCGATCTGTGTTCCGTCGAGATCCTTCTCCTTCATCATCGAGGTCTCCTCCTCCTCCGGGAGCCCCTGCTGCCCCGTGTCGTGGTGGTTGTGGTCTGCCTCCACCCCCCCCTGAAGCCTCTGGTGTCGGATCTGACACCTTCCCCTGTCCCTTGTCCTGCCGTATTAACTGCTCCACTAGAGCCGTAAGCACCGAGATCTGGCCATCTTGGTCTTCTCAATACTCTTATAGGCGTCGCAGCTCGTCCCTCACAAGCTCAATGCTTATCTCGCGACTCTCCAGTTCGCGTTTGTGTTGCTCATTCATCCGAACAATCTCCTGGACCAGGAGTAGGTCCCCATTCATAGACTGTTCGTCAGTTCCTTGCAAGGCTTTGTGGAGCTGGGAGGTCACAGCCTCATGTCTGGCCTGTCTCTCATCTGTCACCCCCGGTCATGCTGCGGCTTCGGTGGCGAAGCTTTGTTTGTCCTTCTGAGATTCCAAGTCTAAAGGTTGTACTTGTTCATCTATTCGGGCAAGCTCTCGACCGACTAACTGGACCCCAGATTTTAGCCCTGTCTTCACTTTTAACAGTTCTTGGGCTATTAACAGTATGTTGGACTATAGGGAACAGAATGCAAGATGTTGCCTATCTTGAGTGACGGTGAGCCTTAGGTCGACTTGGCCTAGAATTTGGTCTAGTCTCGGAATTAGGGTGACCATAAAGGATTCACTGATAGGTTCAGGGGGTCATCGACCGTCTCCCCTTCTCGGCTTCCTATATTTTGCTAGGAGGCCTAGTCCTGGAGGGCATTGAGGTGTTCGGTCCGCTGATTGTGATCTGGCCAGGTGGGTGACCATTGTCTCCACACTAGGGGCTGAAGCTCGGGACAGTTCATCCCCTCCTTCTTCTCCCTCGCCTTGATCTCCTTGTTGCCATTCCATGACTTCAGGCCCTTTGGGATCAGAAGCCATTTCTTCAATCTTTTAACAGGAAACTTATCTTTTGTTTCCTCACCAAACTGCAGGTATGTCAAAACATAGACTTGCATGTTTGTCATTCTCTGGGTATTGGATGTACCAAATCGAGTTTGATATCTGCGAGGGTGTTTTGTATGTAAAGTTGTCACCATACTGGTATCGATATAGAGCGGTGAAGTCTTCGAGTGTAACAGTTGTTTCTGGGTTTAGCCATCGGAAATAAGATTTGTGGTAGGGCTCTGGGTCCCTAGTTCAGGAACATCGATAGGGTTGAAAACTTGATCTATTGAGGTAGTTCTCACAGGTCTTGATTCGAAAGGGTTTTCGGTTTTGGGAGTATAGGTGTTTCTGCCCAACATTGGTCTCGGTAATGATGAGAAGTATCAATATACTGAGAGGTGGAAGCTTCGGCTTGAGTTATTCCGAAAGCTACCACCTGAGTCGTTATTATATCGGAGAACTCATTAAGAAGACACGAGTAATGTAGGCTAGATATAAAGGTTACTTCGGTATAGATAGTCGAAGTATTGTTAACGATAGAGTAGAAATATATTATATGGATAAGATCTCTTCTCTATGTTTGTTGTGTCTAATTGCAGCGAAGATGTTTCGATATTTATATTCCGCGTCTGCGGAATCGCGGTATACATGCTAACTCTATACTAAATAACTATGTTGCTCACAATTCTACAAACCTTACATGAATGCGAACACTCGTAGACCCCGAAAACTCCCTGCCACACCTTTTGCTCCCATAGCCAACGTATCTGTGTGCGCTTCTGTTATTCCTGATGGTGTGGAGACCACGTCAGGTGTCAGCTCATCTGTTTATCTGTTGAGAACAATGGTTACGAATTATCTTGCCTTCGTGTTCTCTGAGGGTAGTCTAACTCGCTGGACAGAAGGTGGCTAATCTTCTTTGCTTGGTTCAGTCGAGAATTCGACATTCAATGGCATGTCGTATTCTGGTCTTCCAGCATTACACGACTTGTCCTCGGGATTGTGCCTATAGGCTTTTGCCCTTGGACTCTATCTTTTACCAACTTGTCCTTTGTGGATGCACCCGATCCACTTACTGGGCATAGTTACCTCCTTTATACTCTACATGTCTTTGTAAGTACAAGGGGACTAACCTTTTTTGCAAAAGGTCCCATTACCATCTACCCACCCCTCCGACTGTCTGTCTTCAAGTGTCTGTAACTTTATGCGCCATTGTACGATTCACCTGCCTCAACCGGCATAAGGTGCCTGAAGGTCTCCCCTCATATACCCTGCGAACCGGATCCTGTCGGCAGGCCAGCAGCGATGTATACGGTGTTATAGGATGTGTTCAGTCGACAATGGCCTTTGGTGTGGGGATGCAACAACCCAGGCGGCTGGTGGTGACCCGCTGTCCCGACGGTGTGGCTGGGGGGGGTGGTGTTGTCTTTTTCCTTCGAAGTTTGTGCGTCTCAAGGTAGGGGAACTTTGCCCTGTTAATCCTTATGGGGAGCCCGTTTGCCTAACATTGGCTAATGGAGCAAAAGGTGTGGTCGAGGCTTTTCGGGGTCTACAAGTGTTCACCCTCAGGTACTGTTTGCAGAATTGCAGACAAGATACTTAGTTAGAATTGAGATAGCAGGTATTCCGCGATTGCTCCGACGTGGAATATATATATCGAAGCATCTTCGCTGCTACTAGTAACAACAAGGACGGAGAAGAGATCTTATCAATATAATTAGTTTCTACATTTTATCGTTACCAATACTTCCCCTATCTATATCGAAATGACAAATTATATCTAGCCTACATTACGAGTATCTTTTTACCGTGTTCTCCGATATAATAACGACTGAGGTCCGAGCTGTCAGAATGCCTCACACCCAACCTACCACGTCACAGCCTCAAACCCAAGTCACAGTCGCTGCTGGTACCTGGATGACTTCATTAAAAATCTCGTCATCGATAAAAGCCGACGCAGCGGGCCTTGGGACCTGTTAGGCGCACGGACTCCCTGTAAGGATTTACAGGGCAAGGTTACCCTACCCTGACACTCACGACCTTCGAAGGAAAAAGATAACACCCCCCTCCAGCCCCGGCGTTGGCACGGCGCGTCATCACTGGCCGCCAGGGTAGTGGCGTCCCAACACCCGAGGCCACAATCAATGGAACACCTCCTACAACACCGTATACGTCGTGGTCGTCCGTCTGACAGGGTCCTGTTCGAAGTCGATTCGATAGAACACCTTTGGGCAATTTATGCAAGTCGGAGCGGGTGAATCGGAGGACGGCGCACAACGTTACAGACACTCAAAGAGACACTCTCAGAAGAGTGGGTTGAAGGTAACGGGACGCTTTGCCCGAAAGTTGGTCCCTTGGTACCTACAAAGCGGGATAGATTATAAAGGTGGTGCCTATGCCCAGTAAGTGGATCGGGTGCATCCACAAAGGACAGGTTGGTAAAAGATGGAGTCTGAAGGAAAAAGCCTATAGGTACGATTCCGAGGACAAGTTATCTAATGCTGGAAGACGAGAATACAACATGCAGTTCCATGTCGAATTCTCGACAGAATCAACCGAAGCAGATTGGCGATCTTTTGTCCCGCGAGTTAGACTACCCTCGGTGAGCACGAGGGCAAGATAATTCGTAACCATTGTTGTCAACGGATAAATGAATGAGCTAACACCTGACGTGGTCTCCACACCATCAGGAATAACAGAAGCGCAGACCGATAAGTTGACCATGGGAGCAAAAGGTGTGGAATAGAGTTTTCAGGGTCTACGAGTGTTCGCACCCAGGTGAAGTTCGCAGAATTGTGCGCAAGATACTTAGGTAGTATAGGATTAGCATGTATACCGCGATTGTTCAGACGCTGAATATACATATTGAAGCATGTTCGCTGCTATTAGAAACAACAAGCACGGAGAAGAGATCTTATCCATATAAGAAGTTTTTATCTTATCGTTACAAATACTTTGACTATCTATCCCGAAGTATATTATTATATCTTGCCTCCATTACTCGCCTCTTCTTAGTGAGTTCTCCGATATAAAGCCATTCAGGTCCTCGCTGTCGGAATCCCTCACGCCGAAGCTACCACCTAATAGTACCGCTGGTCGTGATCTCTCTCCCTGGCCATCAATGGCCACAGTGGCTACCTCACCACGTTGTCTCGTTGTGCATGAGGCCTCTCGTTTGGGCTTTACTGGCCCTCGATATACAGCTGCTACTTGTACCGCCTTTTGACTGTTCTTCCAAACATGCTTCTTCATTCCGCACCCTGTACATTCTTCCTTTTGTTAACAATCTTTTGACATACACCCTTGTGGGCTTTGGGCCACACTGTATGTCAAACCTCGATCGCGGTTCCACCGACTTTTCTTTCTTTACCTTCCTTTCCCCAGCCTTTTTCCCCTTGTCGTCCACTTTTTCTTTAGCCCAATACTGCTTTTTTAATCGCTCTGCGGCTACCAGCGGCCTTGTATCTTCGAACTTCCATTTTCCGCCCTTGTCACGCCCTTGGGCCCGCCCCCTCAAAGCCTTTTTCGTTCTTTGAAGTCTTCTTCCGCACGGTTAACGCTCCTGCCTGCCTCCAACCATTCCCCTTCATCAACCTACTCTTGTAATGAGAGTCTTCGTAATGCATCTTCATGGATTTGGTCCTCAATCATTTTCCTCCCGCCTATCACTGTGACTCTTGTATCGGTAGTGAGATTTTCCATTTCCGGCAAGAACTCAGTGATGCCAGCGTCGTATTCGACAAAGCACATTTCTCCAAGCCATTTTTCGGCCTCATGGGTAGCGCCGAAACCTCGCAGTGCTCTCCGCAAACATTTGCCAGAACTCGTATCCTGCTTGCTGGGTGTAAGCCAATTCTCCAGTCATTTGTCGCCTGTAGGTTAACCCAAATGGTGCCACTTGTTTCCCTTCCAATCGGCTTATAGGCTATCGGATTCGTTGTTCCACATCTTGCCACTGCCAAATGTTTCAGCCAACATTATCCGTCTATGTCAGGAGCCACATGGGTATATCTTGGTCTTTTTCGTTTTTGAACTGGGTAGGGGCTTCCGCTGGGAGTCTCGTCCGTCGTCCAAGGGAGTCCACCATAACTTGGGACAAGATGTTGAACAATTCGTCGTTCTCAGCATCATAGTCATCTTCTGGCTGGGGCGCAGGTCTCTTGTTCCTTCTTCCTTTCCTGCTCTGATCTGGCTTTCTCCCAGACCCTTCTCCTTCGTCATCGAGGTCTCCTCCTCCTCCTGGAGCCCCTGCTGCCCTTTCTCGTCGTGGTGGTAGTGGTCTTCCGCCTCCTGCTCCTCCGGCCTCTGGTGTCGGATCTCACACCATCCCCTTCCCTTTGACCTTTACCATCAAGGTCTGCACCATTGCCTTGAGCTCAGAGATCTCACCATCTCAGGCCAGCTGCGTCTCTTGGTGCCACAGCTCCTGTTTGATGAGATTAATGCTTATCTTATGATTCTGCGGCTCTCGCTGGTGCTGCTCGTTCAACTGGGTGATATCTCGGTCTTGGAGTAGGTCACGCTGTATAGATTGAGCCTCTGTTCCTTGTACTGTCTGATGGAGCAGGGATGTCACTGCCTCGTGTCTGACTTGTCAGTCATCTGTTTCTCCAGGCCTCTCAGGAACTGTGGAAGCGAAGCTTTCGTCACCTTATTGGGATTCTTGGTCTAGAATCCGTACTTGATCGTCAATTCGGTCGAGTTCCTGGCCGACAATCTGGGCATCAGACTTCAACTGGGATTTAACTTTTAGCAGTTGCTGGGCCATGTGTAGCACTTCGGTCTGTAGGGAGCCGAAAGAGAGATGCCTAGCAGCTTTGCTTTCTCTGAGATGTGGATGGTATCGTCCTAAAATTGTATCTAAGCGTTCGATTCGACCGGTCATGATGGGGTCACGGGTAGGCGCAGGGCTCTTCGAGCGTCTTGTCCTTCTGCCTCATTGCTTCACTAAGAAGCCGATCGAGAGGGTTGGGGACCGGGGCGCGGGACCACCTGAGTGGGATCATGGTAGTCGTGTACTGTCAGTCTCCACACTCGGGGCTCTGTCCTGGGACAATTCGTCCCCTTGTTCTTCCTGTTGCCATTGCATGACCTCAGGGGCTTCGGGATCAGCAACTATTTCTTTTTGACTTCTGGTTGGGAAACTTATCTTTTGTTTCCTCCCCACACTTCTCATATCTCAAACTCTGGGCTTGAGCGTCTGCCGTCGCTATAATAAGCCATGTACCAAACCTGTCCTATATCCGTCTCGCTTTCATGGTATCGGTAGTCTTCTCCTTCTCACTGCCGATACATGGCTGCTAGGTCTTTTGTCCTGATAGTATTTTCTGGGTTTGTCCAGAACGCGTAGGTCTTGTGGTAGGTTTCTTTAGTACCTAATTCTCTTGTGAAGAATGGGGTACAGACTGGTGTTAGAGAGGGCGTCCTCAACGGCCTTGGTTTGAAAAGGGTCTCGGGTTTGGGAGTATAAGTGTTTCTGCCAAACATTCGTCACAGTAACGATGAGAAATATCAATATACTGTTAGGTGGTAACCTTCGCATAGGGTTTTCCGACCGCTAAGACATGAATCGTTGGTATATTGGAGAACTCGTTAAGAGGACACGAGCAATGTAAGCTAGATATAATGATATACTTTGGTATAGATAGTCAAAGTATTTGTAACAATAAAATGTAGAAACTTCCTATATTGATAAGATCTCTTCTTCGTGCTTGTTGTTTCTAATAGCAGCGAAGATGCTTCGATATTTATATTCCGTGTCTGAGCAATCGCAGAATACATGCCAACTCTATAATAACCAAGTACCTTGTCCACAATTGTGCGAACTTCACCTAAGTGCAAACACTCGTAGACGCGGAAAACTTTCTACCAGACCTTGTTGCTCCCATTGTCAACTTGTAGGTCTGCGCTTCTGTTATTCCTAATGGTGTGGGGACCACGTTAGGTGTCAGCCCAGCCTTTTATCCTTTGACAGCACTGGGTAGGAATTGTCTTACCCCTGTGGTTAGCGGCAGTAGTCTGACTCTCGAGACAGAAGATGGCTATTCTTCTTTGGTTGGTTCCGTCGAGAATTCGATATGTGACCCAATGTTATATTCTGGTCTTCCGGTATTACACACTTGTCTTCGGGATCGTACCTCGGGGCTTTCTCTCTTGGACTCCATCTTTCACCAACCTGGCCTTTGTGGATGCACCCGATCGACTCACTGGGCATAGTTACCTCCTTCATACCCTACACGTCTTTGTAGGTACAAGGGGACTAACCTTTCGTGCGAAGCGTCCCGTTACCTTCAACCCACTCTTCAGACTGTCGGTCTTTAAGTGTCTGTCACGTTATGCGCTTTCCTCTGATTGGCCAGCCTCAACCTGCATAAGGTGCTAGGAGGTCTTTTCCCATATATCCTGCGATCTGGATCCAGTCGGGCACACAGCCGCGACGTATATGGTGTTATGAGCTGTGTTCGAATGACCGTGGTCTGTGGTGTTGGGATGCCACGACGCCGGCGGCCCGTGACGACATGCCGTCCCAACGCCGAGGCTGGAGGGGGCTGTTATCTTTTTCTTTCAAAGTTTGTGCATGTCAAGGTAGCGTAACATTGCCCTGTAAAGTCTCATAAGGAGTGCGTGCGCCTACCACATACGGAGATTTGTTCAGCCGAACCAATTGTCTCGGGAAAGTGGAGGCTCCTGCATCTGATATGCCATTAGCCGAATGGAGAGGAAGGAAGTCGCACCTCTTGCGCTAACCTCCCGGTGCCAAATGACCTGACAATTAGCTTACACCAAGCTAGCATGATACAAGTTGTGGTACCTTTTTGCAAAACAAGCGATATGATGCTTCAGCCCTACCCACGAAGCGCCAAAAGCCCTAAGAGAAATGGGCTTTGTCAAATAACCTAGTGACATCACTAAGTTCTTACTAGAACTGGACAATCTAAACATCCATGGAATACTCCCTGGGATAGCCTGGAGAAAGATGATTGAAGACCAAATTCCCAAGAAGGCATTATGACAACAGTGATTAACAGAGTATGTTGATAATATGGAATGGTTAGAAGCACTCAGGACAGTTACCCGAGCGGAACAAGTCTTCAAGGAATGGAAAAGTCTCCGAGGAGGGGGTCACTCTCGCCTGACACAGGGCGACAAAAGGACATTCGAGGATTTAAAGCCAGCGACCGCAAAGTCAGTTGTTAGGCGCATGGACTCTCCATAAAGATATCTGGGCCAGAGTTACCCTACCCTAACTGGCACGAACTTCAAAGAATAAGATAACAGCCCTCTCCAGCCCCGAGCTGGGATGGCACGTCATCACTGGCTGCCAGGGTAGTTGCGTCCCAACACCAAAGACCACTCTCATTGAAACATATCCTATATCACTGTATACATGGCGGCCGTCCAACCGACCGGATCCTGTTCACACCATATATGAGAGGACACCTCTGGGCACCATCTGCAAGTAGAGGCAGGTGGATCGGACCACCGCCCAGAAGGTTACAGACACTTGAAGACCAACTGTAGGAAGCCTAGGTCGAAGGTAACGGGATGTTTTGAATAAAGGTTAGGCCCCTCTTACCTACAAAGACGCGTAGGGTATGAAAGGGGTCACTATGCCTAGTAAGTGGATCAGGTGAATCCACCAAGGACAGGTTGGCAACAGATAGAGTCCGAGGGAAATACCCAATAGGTGCGATCCAGACAACAAGTCATGTAATCACCCAAGACAAGAATACTACTTGTCCTCACATGCCAAATGCTCGATGGAGGCAACCAAAGAAGAATAGTGATACTGTGTCTAGTGGGTTAGACTACCTCCGTCAAGCACGGGGGCAAGATAATTCGTAATCATTGCTGTCAACAGATATCCGGATCAGGTGACACCTGACATGGTCTTCACACCATGATCAATAAGTGAAGCCCAGACCGATAAGTTGACCATAGGAGCAAGAAGGTGTGGTAGAGTGTTTTCAGGGTCTACGAGTGTTCGCACTCGAGAAGTGTTCTCAGAAAGATTAGCGAGATGCTTGGTTATTATAGAGATAGGATGTATACTGCGATTGCTAAGACGCGGAATATCAAAATCGAAGCATCTTCACCTCTATTAGACACCACAAGCACAGAGGAGCGATCTTATCAATATAATATGTTTCTACTTGATCGTTACCAATACTTTGACAATTTATACCAAAGTTCCCAATCCTACCTCACTTACATTACTCGCATCTTCTTAACAAGTTCTCCGATATACAACGATTCAGGTCCTAGCTGTCGAAATACCTCACGCCGAAGCTACCACCCAACACCCATTATCGGATTATCTGACCAGACGCACCTTACCAATTTCTCCAGAGATAAGAAACCCTGGCCTGTATACATGACCATTAGCAATATCATTTCCAGGGCAAAAAGCAGCCCTCCTAAGGGGCCAAGCCTGCTACTGCCATTGCTTCTAGTACCCCTAAACTTCACCGACGAGTTAGCCTGTGCTAATGAAGCCTCGCAGCAGACCAATGCAAATGTCCTCTATGATGTCTTCAATCTTGTCCTGGTACTATTACAGCAGGTTGCCCTTGCAGGAACGGTAATGGAGTGTGCAATCAGCAAAAACATGCCTTTGTTTTCCGAATTTATCAATCTGGATTGCAGATCACGGTGAGCATCCTGCCTTGAAAGTCAAACACTGTAAGTTATGCCCAAAGTGTGACCTTCAGTGCCAGAAGCTCTGTGGGGATCGGCGGCTCATGTATACGCAGTGCATGTACATGCTATATAGAGAGAAAGCCTTGACGCATGAGGGGGCAGAAGCAGCCGGCATTGCAGAATACTGGCCGCAGATGGGTGAAAATTTGGAAACAACGGATTCCCGGGATTCGACCGGGTAAGCCCTACCGACCAACACATGTATGACCTCTTGCACAACATCTACCTTGGCTTATTCAGCCATATGATACAATATGTGGAAATTCCTCAAAAACCACAAACAGCAGCATGCGTTTGTCAATGGTTGGCAAGAAATTCCTCCTTACCCCAGATTCAGTGTACCAAAAATGGCCGATAGCGAAATCACCCGATAGCAAGGAACCAAGATCAGCAATCTCGCAAGTTGTATTACAGCTGTATTGGCGTCTGCATTGCGAAATCGGGACAGTCCTTACTCTCATGATTTCAAGAGTCCTTTGAATTATGTTAGCGCGCCGGTGGACTTCACTCTCAGGGCTCAATATCGCAGTGAGAGCCCAGACACAGTTTCCCACATGGAATGCAACCTGCTGATATTCCACCCGACACAGGACATCTTTCTGGAGTTCCGTACCTGGCAGGCTGCTCAAACCCGAGCAAATCGCCAGGTTCGGTAGCCCTTAGGCGCACGGACTCCCCGTAAGGATTTACAGGGCATGGTTACCATACCCTGACGCACACGAACCAGCGCCGTCGGAATGACACGTGACTTCTTTCAGAAGGTCAGATGTTCGACCCACACCCCTGGCGGAGTTATCCTAACAACATGACGTATCGTTATCAGTCTCTATGGAGGTGCATGAGCAATGCGACTGAGGGGTTTTCGCCGATTACTATAGATGCAATATGTCTCTCTGAGTACCGAGTCGAACGGGGAAGTTCGAACAGTTGGTTGAGAAGATACGACGCTTCAAAGTTAAGCCGACCGACATATGTAGTCTCATAAAGTAAAACGTCAGCATATGATTACCCGGCATGAGAAATGTTGATCACAACATGACTGGAAGGAATGACGGGTATGATAGCGAACCCGGCTGCATATACAGACTAAGTTCATATGCCATCCGAATCAAGATCCAGTACTTAGACGTAATTACTTGGGCAAAGATTAAAGCCAAAGTGGTGTCTGAGAAGTCAGGGTCAAACAGTGTTCGCACATTTACAGAAACTAGGAGAAGTTGGAAAAGGTTCTTCCCTAGAATGATAGACAGATGTATCCAAGGAACCGGTAAAAGAAGCAGGCAAGAGCCCGGAGTAGATATAGGTCAACAAGCACGGAGAAGAGATCTTATCAATATAATAAGTTTCTACCTTTTATCGTTACCAATACTTCGACTATCTACGCCGAAGTAAAATATTATATCTAGCCTACATTACTTGTGTCTTCTTAACGAGTTCTCAGATATAATAACGACTCAGGTCCTAGCTGTCGGAATACCTCAGGCCAAAGCTACCGCCTAACAGTAGCAAAGGGAACTAATAGCAGATCAGTGAGCTAAAGAAGTGCACTATCCAACTGTGGCTAATTGCCAGCGGCGTTAGGTGGTAGGTACGGGATGAGCAATTCCGACAGCTAGGACCTGAATCGTCTTATATCGCAGAACGCGTTAACAAGACACCACTAGTATAGGCCAGATATAATGGACCACTTCGGGATAGATTGTCAAAGTCTTGTTAATGAAAAGTAGAAAAACTTATTATAATATTAAGATCTCTTCTCCCTGCTTGTTTCTTGCCCCTAATAGCAGCAAAAATGCTTCGATATTGCTATTCCACATCTAAGCAATGGTGGGATACATTCTAACTCTATACTACCTAAGTATCTTGCTAACAATTCTGCGAACTTCCCCTAAGTGCAAACACTTGTAGACCCTGAAAACTGTCTACCACACCTGTTTCTCTGATAGTCAACTTATCAGTCTGCGCTTTTGTTATTCCTAATAGTCTGGAGACCACATCAGCTGGTAGCTCATTCGTTTATCTGTTGACAGCCCTGGTTACAAATTATCTTGCCCCGTGTTTCTCAGAGGTAGTCTCACTCACTAGGCAGAATATGGCCAGCCTTCTTTGGTTGGTTCCGTAGAGAATTTGGCTTGCGACCACATGTCGTATTCTTGTCTTACTGCATTAGATGACTTGTCCTCGTGATCGCACCTATGGGTCTTCTCCCTCGGACTCCACCTTTTACCAACATGTCCTTTGTGGATTGACCTGATCTACTTACTGGGCATAGTTACCTCCTTCATACCCTAGGTGTCGTGGTAGGTAAGCGGGGCCTAACTAGTATGAAAAGCGTCCTGTTACACTCGACCCACCTTTCCGACTGCCAGTCTTCAAGTGTCTTTAACCTTATGCGCCATCCTCTGATTCACCTGCCCCGACTTGCATAAGGTGCCCAGAGGTCATCTCCCATATATCCTGCAATCATGAGCCGGTCAGAGAGATGGCCGTAATGTATACGGTGTTATAGCATGTGTTCCAAGGATAGTCATCTTTGGTGTTGGGACCCAACTACTCAGGTGGCCAGTCATGACACGCCGTTCCAACACCGGGGCCGGAGGGGGGTTATCTTTATTCTTCGAAATTCGTGCACGTGAATGTAGGGTAACTCGGTCCCCTAAATCCTTATAGGTAGTCTGTGAGCCTAATAGTCGGCTGGCTGATCAACAGAGGATCGAAACTTCTGATCAGCCTGGGGATTTGATACACAGTGAGAACCACTTCAACTTCATCAAGATGCACTACCTGACGCACTTTGCCTCTTATGTAAGGCCTTTTGGATCTATAGGGATGTATTCAACTGAGATCGGGGGACTAGAACATAAGGATAAGATTACACATTGCTGCCACAAGTCAAACAAGAATGAAGCCGCCCAACAGATCTTGTCACCCTATGGCGCCAGCAGGCCCAAGGAATCAGGTTGCAAACAATAGAAACACTTTGAAAAGTTGAAAGTGTGATCTTGGTAGGAGATAGTGGGATGACAATGCCAACTTTTTCAAGTGGATGCATACCTTGTAGCGCTTTGAACGGCCGTATGAAGAACACCAGCAGGCTCACCGAATTATGCACACCCCACCATACCCATTATTCCAACATGATGCAGAAGATTGTGTGTTTTATCAGGCAGACTGCAGCGGATGAATGGCAGTTGCCTGCGGACCCCGCACAGTGGGTTTACTTCCTGTAGAAGGATTTCCTCACCTTGAAATCCCTGTGGCAAACTTTCAGGAAACTGAGAGGTTCCAGATCCCCTGGGCCCGCTGCACTGGACCAATGGCATTCCACAACCATGGTTCTAGAAATGATTGAGTGCAGGTCCAGACTTGTGGGGAAGCAAACTATGGAGCGTTATGAGGATGCATGGTGGCTCAGTTGCTAGCATATTTCAAGATATGAAATATTCTAAGTGAGGCTGCAGCTGTCTATCACTTGGCAGTAGTTTACATACTCGATCCAATCAATAGTGGCAGATTTCACATTAGGAGCAAACAGGTTCAAGTCGGCAACCGAATCAACGATCGATACATGTGAATAGTGAGTATTGAAGCAGTGATTGGACAGGCGCAGGTAATTCCTATCAGGGAGAAGCAATATATAGAGAATCCCACGATTGATCTGTCAAAGTTGAATGCAATATATTAAATTATTCTATCCAATTATTTACAGTATTAATTTGGCTCAGTTGAAGCTTGGCAGTTAAAGTAGCAGTTTCCGTATTGGGTGTTCAGCTTCAACTTGGCCACGGGTGTCCTACAAGATCTGCACGCATTTAACGGAATGTTTTAGATAGCTTGAATTGTTTTGAATGAATATACGGCCAAGTTGATGCCGTGTGCTTAAGGTCGCAGGGCCCATATGTAGTGTCCAGCTTCAACTCAGCCGCGAGAGTACCACACAATCCGTGGGCGTTTAAGGCAATGTTTTATATACCTTGAATTGTTCCACACGAATATCAGGCTGGGTTGAAGCTGGACAGCTAAGGTGCCAGTTCCCATATTGAGTGTCCACCTTCAACTCGGCCGTGGGAGTACAAATACCTGATTCGCTGGGATTGAAGGGAATGTTTTAAAAAGGATGAATTGTTCTGTATCAAGATACGGCCAGGTTGAAGCTGTACACTTATGGTGTGAATGCCCTTATTGTGTGTCCAGCACCCACTCAGCCATAGCAGTACTAGATGATCCGTGGGCATTTAAGGGAGTGTTTTAAATATGTAGAATCGAATAGGCTGCCAACTGGAATCCAGGGACTTAAGCAAGAGAGATTCCCATAAAAAAGTGTCTGCCTTCAACTCCACCGCCCGAGCTCTGCTGATGCTTAATGCGAAACTATGGTCCCCTGCCAAGAGTGAACCCAAGCAAAGTAGAGCATGTGAATGGCGGCAGCACCGCACGTCTTGACAGTAAGAGAATTATGGAACTGATAGTAGGGTGCAGACCAAGAAAAAAGCAACATAGGATGTCAGGGGACAGAAGCGGACAGAAGCAGACAGAAGCGGACAGAAGCAGACAGAAGCGGACAGAAGCAGACAGAAGCAGACAGAAGCAGACAGGCACTGACAGAAGCGGACAGAAGTGGACAGATCCATGTCGCCAGAGGTCGGAGGGTAGGCGAGATGGCTGCCCGACGCATGCAAACTCAAGGTGTAGGCAGGACACCAGGAGACGAGAGGATAAGGGGGTAAATAGAAGGGGGAAGCGCCTGGAGGGGGTGGTAGAGCAACAAGTGTCTTAGAAGCTGTGGAGGCAAAGTTGGGCGTCCTGGTGTACCAGACCCAAGAGTTCGAAGGCAAGGAAGGGACTGAAGATCCCTGACGACCTGATGCAAAGAGCGGACGGGATTCCTCCGCCAGTGGGCTCTGAACATCCAGAGAAACACATTTCTTGGCTGATGCAGATTGGGAGTAAACAGTGATAGCCTAGTTGGCAAACTAGCCCTCTCACCATGTTATCAACTCAGATGATGCTCCCAATTGAGTGTCTCCAGTTTAACGACAATGCCTGTATCAATTGCCCCAACCTGGCGGGGCACCTTCCTCTGGCATTCTGGGCTTCTATCTGAATCATATAGCTCCTCGACCTCTTGCATTACCGCCAGGTTGTGTTTACCACCATTGTTGCCTGGCTTCCCGGATGCTTTCTTTAGGTCAGTCTCCCTTTTTTCATATCTACCCGACCTCAAAACACAAGTGCCCAAGTTAGCATGAGGGACCGATGCTTGTATATGACAAGACGGTGGCTCTGATTTGCCAACGTCTCGCAAATTGATGCAGTGAGTTCGCCAAGTCTTGTGTCTCGTACTAGCACGCCTGCTGGTCCTTGATAAGAAGGTTCACTCTGTGGCCATAGTGGCCAAATCTGCCTGGTTGCCTTCTAAGCTCTGCCCATCATCGCTACCAGCGGATACTTCATCCAAGGCGTCTGGAGCCCGGTCCCTGTTATCATATGGGGCAAAATTGATTGCACTAGGAGGACGAGTGCTATCTTCTGTATTGGTTCTGTGATGGCAGGAAAAGAACAGATCCATTGCTTTGCTTGGCGGATTCAATGACCACCATATGCATACAAGTCTGCTATTTGTGATTCAGATCATTTCAGAAAGCGGCAGTCTCTCCTCTGGATCGTCCTGTAGCAGATTTGTACCCTGTCTTATCCTACCAATAAGCATAAGAAATCTGACTCCCGGGCCATGGTTTTGTCTATGCCCGCTAGCACTTTCAGCAAAGTCGACTCACTTAGCTCCATCCTGTAAAAATATTGCCGACTTTGCCACTGGATCTTGTCCTTCCCGACAGCAAGTCAGTTGCTTGACTTCAGTAAGGATGGCTCATCTGTTCAGAGACAGAAACATCAGTTACCAGCGAGACCTCCAGGGGCTACACACTTCTCGCAACCTTCCTCCCCCCCCCAATATTTCACATACTTCCAAAAGCTTACCCCACTTTGCGTCCAGGTCAAACCCATTGCCCTCCTTTTTCAAAACCTTTCCCAAGCCGGTATGGTGAACACCCACCAACTCCCACCCGGGAACACCGCCTTTGGAAGGTTGTCAGCAACCTCCTCTCCTCTGCCGTCACGTTCTTCTACACCGGCTGTCGACTACCCCCAGGCATTCACGCCAGAACAACTCGACCTTGCCAGGTCCTCCCTCAGTTTCAACCCCCGCGACCTCCCCGAGTTCTCGCAGGATACCATGTCCGGGCTTATCTTATCGGAAACGTTGACTCTCACCCTCCTCTCCCAGCCTGTAAGAGGGCTGGTTATCGTCTCACACGAACTATGCGGGGTTACCCAGAAGCTCACATTCCTCAACGAGGAGAACAAGGCCCTGAAGGAGGCGCTCCACGACCTCTCATCACAAATCGCAAACCTCCCGCTCCCCCAGACCCCACCCCCTCACCAGGACCCCTCTACCCTCCAATCAGTTATTCGCGACCTGTCACACCGGGTGACAGCCCCTGCCCCCCCCGCTCCCACAAGCGTCGGCCCCCCGCCCCAGCCCGAACCCGCTGAACGCCCCCCCCCCACCACGAAGGGGAAGGAAAAGGCCCGAGCTCCCCCCTCCCCTCCCCCTATCCTGCATCAGGACCCTAAATACGTCATACCCTACTACAACACCAAGCTTGAGAGAGCCTTTAGAGATCCGGAACGCTATACCCAGCTGTTGCCCCACTTTTACGAAGCCAGAGAGTTCAGAAGAGGGGCGTATCACGTCGCCTCCTTCACCCCCGGCCACCTCCACCCCAACTACTCCTTCTCACCTTCATATTCTCTGGCTCTCTCTGGCTCTGGTTGGGGCGGCAAGCTGAAGAAAGCCCTGAAGCCCCATTCCCCTCAGGAAGTTGGGAGCGCGGCTGCCCCTGCGTTGAGAAGGGGCCGCCATCCTTTCCCAGTGCCCAACGACGATTCTTCACCTCCTGCCAGACCCCAGCCCCTTACCCAGACTACGCCGCCATCGCAGCAACCTTCCCCGACTTCGTTGCTTGCCTTCTTAGCGAATCCAAATGCCTCCTCCCTCTTGGTTTCTCTGCGTCTGTGAAAGCCCGTGGAGCTATCATCCTCACTGTCACCAACAAGGCTACACCAGCCGCGTCCTAGGCTCCCTACTTCGACTCCCTCACCAGGGCCCTCAACCAATCCTTCCCCGTGGGAGAAAACCCCTGGGCCCTTTTTATCCTCGCCCCTACTGCTGTACAACCACTCATACACATCCTCCCACTCCGGTTCCTTCCTCATGATGAAGAGGAACTCTTCCCATATTTGAGGCAGGCAATCCTCAATGACAAAGCGACCCCAATTCTCTCAGCCCAGTACCTTAACCCTAGCCGAGAGTCTAGGGGCACCAAGCAGGCCACTTCAGTGGTTGTCACCATCAACCCCCAACATGTTTCCCCCCTTACCGCACGCGTCATCATCCTCTCCCAGAAACGCAAGGTGGAACTTGCCTTCTCAGCAAGTCGCTGCGCGCAGTGTAGCAACTGCTGGAGATACGGACACGCTACTCAGCGATGCCCCGCTGCCCACCCAACATGCCCCATCTGTGTGCTTCATCATACTTGCGCGGCTCACAGATGTCAGAATCCAACCTACACCCAGAGCGGAAACAATAAGCCAGTCCCATCCTGTTGCCCGACCTGGCCCCTCATGGATGTAGCTGTCGATGGCGAGCAAGCACTCTCTACTCCCCCGGGCAGGCCTGGTCCCAAACAGATAGACCTCATAACCCCCAGAGAACCCCCACCAGCAGGGCCTCAGCGCCCCAGTTCTACCGAAGGCTTTGGTGGTCCTCTCCCGCCGGAGGAGCCGAGCCTGTCCCCCGCGCCCTCAGGTCGTCGGGTACGTCCCGGAATTGAATAACTCGCCCCCCTCCCCTAATAGGAGGCTGGCCTCCTCCCTCTCCCTCCTTTCCATCGTCCAACATAACTGCCTTGAGAGCTGGGATGTTTCTCTTTCGTTATTCGAGTCTTTCAAAAAGACAAGCACGTATCCTTCGGTTGTCCTCCTCCAGGACCCTCCTGTTAGCCAGGCCCGCCTACCCTGCTTTAATGGCTTCGTACCATTTGTTCCTCTCGTTAGGAAGCCCAGGGTCGCATCCTACGTTCATTGTTCCTTTCTTGCAAAATTTTCAGCACTACCAAGGTTCACAGAAAAGGCCGATATAATGTCCCTAGATGTTTCCTCCCAGAACCTCTTTTTTGGCTCACAGTTTCATTCCTTCAGGCTGGTCAATGCCTCCTCCATCAACTCTGCGGACAGAAGGGTCCACTCCGTTCCACCCGACCTTATTTTTCCTGATGTTGGCTTCCTGCTCCTTGTAGTGGGAGATCTCAACATCCACAACCCCCTCTCAGACCCGCTACGCTGTTTCTCCTCTCAGCAGATTTTGACCTCCGCCTCGTGCTTTGAGTTGGCCGTGCTAGGAGGTTTTGCCGTGCGCAACTCCCCAGGCGTGTGTACCAGGTTCCCCCTCTCAGGAAAAGCATGCCCCTCTGTCATCAACCTGGCTTTCACCAATGCCCTGCTCCTGCCCTTGGTCAAACGATGGGATGCCTCTCTCCCCTCGACAGGCTCTGACCACGTCCCTATCCTCATACTCCTTGCTTCCCCGTCGGCAGTCCTTGCCCCCCCCTAGTTTAAGTGGGACCACACTGACTGGGAGACACTAACCCCCCTTATTGAAAGCTTCAAAGTCCCCCCACCCCCTCTTGCCCCTCTCCGGAGTCCCTAGATAAGTGGCTCACTGGCTCACTCAACAGCCTTACGGGCCTCCTGAAGGAACACACCCCTTGCTCACGCCCCTCCCACCACTCCAAACCATGGTGGACCCCCCCGCCTCACAGTTCTGCACCACGAATACCACAAGGCAGCAAGGACGGCCCAAAAACAAGGCTCCACGGCCCTCAGAGAACTGGCGTACGTCTCCATATCAGGCTGCTTCAAGGCCATCAAGGACGCGAAGAACAAACACTGGTTCTCCTTCCTCCTATCCACAACCCCCCAAAGCTTGCGGACCGCGAAGAGGTTTGCCTCAGGCCGCGCCCCACCCCGCTTCCCGTCCCTCCCAGGGGCAGAAACCCCGCAAGAGATGAACGACGCATTATTGGGCCTCTTCTTCCCCCCAACGGCTGCCTTCTCCCCTCTCCCCAGGCTGAGGCCGCACAAAACGGCACCCCCCCTCACCGTGGAGGAAATAGTCTCAGCGCTATCGCAGTCCTCCCCCTCGTTGGCCCTTGGCACTGACGGAATCCCCTACCTAACCTGGAAACAGGTCAACGCGAGCAACCCCAACATCCTCCTCCAAACCCTCTCTGGGTTGATTACCATAGGCTACCACCTGGCCTCCCTAAAAGTGGCTAACGGTCTGGTCCTCAATACGCCAGGAAAGCCCTTCTACCAATCACCCTCCTCTTTCAAAATCATTGTCGTCCTCCCAACGATCACAAAGATCCTTGAAAGAATAGTGGCAGCCCACCTTCTTATCGCCGCGCGAACGAAGGGCTTGATACACCCAAACCAATGCGGCTCCCTTCCTGGGCTAAGCACAGACGACATTTGACTCACACTTGTCAACGACGTGAAAACCCTGCAGAGACCACGGCTGCAGGGGTCCTCCCTATTTTTGGACATCAAGGCTGGTTTCAACAACATCGACAACACGACTCTGGCCCGCATCCTAAGGGAGGGCGCCATTCCCCCCTATCTGGTCTCCGGGGTAGCGTCGTTCCCAGGCGAATGCAGCTGCACCCTGGTTATCCAAGGCGCACCAGGGACCCCGGCCCCCGTAAACGTTGGCGCCCACCAGGGCTCGCCTATCTCCCCCCTCCTATTTCTCATCTACGTGGCACCCCTTCACTTCAGTCACCCGCACGGCCTGATGCTCTCCTATGTGGACGATTTCGCCCTGACTGTCCCTTCATTTTCCTATCGTGGTAACATCCGCTACCTCCAGAAGCTGTTCACGGTCATTAATTCCAAAGCAGTGCGCGTGGGCATATCCTTTTCTGTCCCCAAGACAGAGCTCATACATTGGAGAACCCCCAGCCAAAGGCACTCCCAATGGTGCCTCTCACCCATAAAACTTGACGGGAACTTTTCCACCCACGGGACTCACAGCGGTGGCTGGGTTACTGGTTCACGCCTACCCTTTGCAAGTCAACACACTTCTCCTGCCGACTGGCTCTAGCCCAAGGGGCCTTTGCTCTGATTAGACACCTTAGCCCCACGGGGGCAGGGCGCCCCATACCTGTGCCACAGGCTGGCCACATCCCTCGTCACGCTCATCCTCCTATATGGGGCGGACCTTTTCTCACCCAACCCGGGCTCCATTTCCAGGCTCAACGTCTTCTGGCACAAGGTGCAGAGGTGGGCCACAAATTGTTTCTCTTCAACCCCTATTGGCATCCTCGCTATCGAATCATGCCTGGCCCCCGTCTCCCTCCTGGTCTCCCAGCGGCAGAGGCTGGCCGCCCTCAGGGTATTCTGTTCCCCACCAGGGTTCAATCTCGGGACGACACGCCTGCACCCCGCCGTCCCCCCCCTGTCCTCCCATCGGGCCCCCAACCCGTCAAGAGCCCTGACCACGGGCCTCTCGTTGGCTTACCTCCCCCTGAACCGGTCAACCCCCCGCCCTTCACCCCCCATCAGGACCCACCACCCAGTGGACGCCGTAGCACATAGAACGATTCCCTTCACACGTGGCTTATCCTGAATGCCAAGGATTAACACAGACCTGGTCCCCGAGCTTTCGGCCGTTCTCCCCCCACCGTCCCTGATGACGAGCAGATACTCTGTCCTGAACAAGAGGGTCAGGGAAGCGCGCATAGAAGACTGGTCTCAGCGTTTTCCCCCGCTGGCGTACTACTACCACTCACCTGCCATACACCCTCGACCCTTCATGGGCCTGTACAAGTTCACGGCAGGACAAATTCACCAGATGAGAGCCGGGAAGAGCTACCTGGCCGCCCACCCCTTGTGGAGGGCCCCTGAAGCCGAGACCTCCTGCCCCCACTGGGGTTTGGAACCTGAGATGTTCAAACACACCATCTTCACCTGCCCCTCCAGACAGGGCGCCCGCGCATGTCTCCTCCATGGCGTCACGAGTGTCGGTAATGCGGCCCCCCTCTGGTCCTCTCTCTCTCTTTTGAGAAAGCTCGCCACCTACATCAGCATCACCTCCATGGGCTTCTCCCCCACGATGTTCCCGCCCACTACCACCCCCTCTTCCCCACCTGTTCCCCTCGCTCCCCCCATCCCCCCATCCCCCCACCCCCCATGTTCCGTGTTTTTTCCTTGGCCGAGGTTTAAAGTAGGTGGCAAGTTGGGTTTCCTCTCCTGCAGCTTATATAAGCTTTCCTTTCGTCCGAGCTGTGTAACCTTTCTTTCCTTACTGTTAGAGTGGCCTCTGGCCCCGCAGAGGAGAAAACTGTATGAGAGTGGATATTTTACTGGTGCCATGACCTTCCTTTTTTACATGTTTGGATTTATAGGTTTTGGTCTCTCCATAGCTCACGCTTGATGAGGCTTTTTGTACCTAAAACAATGAACGCATAATTACAAAAGAAAAAAAAAGAAAAAAAAACCTCCAGGCGATATATTAGCATATATGGTACATCCTTAATTCTGAGGCTTGGAAGTAACTGTTAGGCGCACGGACTCCCCGTAAGGCTTTACAGGGCAAAGTTACCCTACCTTGACGCACACCAACTTCGAAGGAAAAAGATAACACCCCCCTCCAGCCCCGGCGTTGGGACGGCGCGTCATCACTGGCCGCCTGGGCAGTTGCGTCCCAACAC
>Ga0307517_10003511_pt1 | contig 24367 bp, 30 predicted proteins | sample 23_EM_MG_FD_194515 | JGI IMG/M metagenome (GOLD analysis project Ga0307517, IMG submission 194515) | Populus trichocarpa ectomycorrhiza microbial communities from riparian zone in the Pacific Northwest, United States - 23_EM | ecosystem: Host-associated > Plants > Roots > Unclassified | place... | reverse complement strand
TTTGAATTTTCTGAAGGTCATCTCCTAAGTATTGCCAATCCCGGATCGGCAATGGTTAACCTGGAACAAACTGGATGAGTATGTTATATTTTGAACTATTTTGCAGACCACTGATGGTTTGATAACTTTTCTAGACTCTAGTAGCGGCGTCGTCACGGTGTGAAGTCAGGACCTAGTAGTAGTACCCGGTTTGATTACCGGTCTAGCTCGGCTGGTCGACCTGCAGGAGAACAAGGGTCGAAGTGGTTTGGTAAGTATTGATTCAGAATACAACACTCAGGATATTGCTCGCATGGGGCACTCGTTTGCTCAACATCGCCATGTTACGAAATACTAGAGAGTGTAATGACTGAATACACACGGTTTGATACCGCTGTCTTGGCTCTGTCATTCACAAGTTGCTGAGGACAAGAATGAGGACAACGTTCGCATTGAATGGATCACATCTAGAAGCGTGAAAGTACACGAAACAATAATAACATGCAATATATTCGAAAGTTCAAGTCATGACTGCCAAAAACAAAAAAAGCAAAGCAATTCCAAAAAAGCAATCAACAATGGTCGGTCATAAGGCATCGAAGTCGCAAGATCCAGGACGGAGGGCACACCAATGCGGTTGGAGTGGGATTGCCTTGATACCTCTTCGTACCATCCGATACCGTATGTCGTGTAAGCGAGCCAGGGCAGATTTGACGTTGAGAGGGCTGCCGTCTGGTAATGTCGGCCCAGTCCAGAGGACCTTTTTAAATTGTTTTTATCAACACACAAAAAGTTGTAATGGTAATATAAAAGACTGACCTCTGCCGAAGCAGCGGCACGAGGCCAGACTGTGCTGTCGAGGTTGGAAGGATCGGATTGTTCAGCCCACAAAAGTTGTTGGCCTAAGGATAACGGTCAACCTTGAAGGTGAAAAGAGTAATCACGGATGGAATTCTAACCTCCGAGAACAAGATTAGACGAGGCAGTAGAGATATTTGCTTGGGGGTTGAAAGTATACGCCTTGAAATTTGCTGATTAGCAAAAAAAAAAAGAAAGCACTACTCCCGAGTCCGAGGTTACCTTTTGCCAGGTCTTGAAGGGGTCACACCAGCTATTACCATTCGGGACATTACCGATCCAGGCTCCCTGTCCACAATCCTAAGAAAAAAGGCATGAATATTACCATCTTGCTCATCGGCATTGAACCTTACAAGGTAGAAATAATCAGAAGCAGCGTGAACGATTCGGAAACCCTTTTCGACGACAGCAGCAGCGTTTGCTGACGAAATCCAGACCCTGCATTGCGAATATTAATTCATGAGTCAAGTAGGAAACGTTGTGCTCACTTTACGATGGTGTCGTTGGATAAATTTACATTGTGGTTGAGAACCATTTCTACACAGAAGAATCAGCTTTGACCACTTTTCTTCTTTCCCAATTTCTGGTGAACAAACCTTCCCAGACAACAGGAGTCTTTCCAATCTTCCTCAACGCCGCATGCGTCGTCTGCGTGAACGAATCCAAAGCTTGTTCCAAAGTCTTTCCAGATGCAGTCAGATCCGCTTGTGTCTTTGGATCATCCTTGTAACAATTCTGATTGATCTCGTCCCCACCAGTACTGAACAATGTGGACGGCAAGGTCGTGGCTATGGCTGATAGGAAACCGGCTGTGAAATCGGCTGTGGCGGATGTGATGCGTAGTTGACCGGCTGGAGGTTCGTTGGCGTACGTGGCCCAGGGTAAGGATCCGGCGCACGCGATGTGGTCGGGATGAGAAGCGGATATGATGGAAGTATGACCCGGGGTATCAATTTCCTGAGAATATAAGTGAGATTTAGAAGGTGAGGTTATGCGAATCGTACCATCAGGACATCGATTCCTCTCTGAGAAGAATATTTAGAACCTTGGAAAAGAGGAAGAATGAAAACGTACAACACCAGCATATAATACAATCTCCTTTACGTCTTTCGTTGAATATATTTCCCTTGGGGAATAAGCGCCCTTTTCTGAGAGCTCTGGGTATCCGGGAATGTATAGCGGGAAACTCTGAGAGTCGACGACATGCCAATGAAATTGGCTCATCTGTATCGTATTGATGTGATATAGTGTGTTATGAGTGGGGAAGCTACGAACCTTTACGATGCTCATGGCGTCTAGAGTTCTTTTGATGTCATCGACAGGGAAACTGGAAAAAGGGATGAACGACAAATGGATTTGGGTGGATATGACTTACAAGTTGCGAGAAGTATCGAGCATGAATCCTCTGTAAGGCTGTCAAAGTGTTGGATTTGAAATTTTGGAAAGGAGAATATGCGTACATAAGCTGGGGTATCACTAATCTGGACGGGAGCCTGATAGGTATAAGTGGTGTTTTCGCCATCGAAATAGAAGAGCTGTTCGAAAGTCGTCAAACCGCGGAAGAGTCCCAAGGATGAGTTTGCAGTGATGGTTGCCGTTCCACCAGTACCAGGGATACTCAGTGTGTATCCTTCATTCCTGGTACCCAACGGTTTGGTGGCCTCGTCAAATATGGAGTTGACTTTTGAGGCTGAAAGAGACAACGTTAAAGTGGACAGGGAGGGAGCATTGGCCAAAGAGTCGTGGTCTGCAGCACCACGACCGACGGCAAGCCTTTCAAGGTTGTCATGTTTGAGATGGTCCATTGTACGGCGGATGGCGTCATGGAGATCGTCTGGGGGGTTTGGGCAGTCGAGGTTGACGTTGAAAGATGGGTCGAGTTTTACGAATGAGGAACCGGATTGGAAGGAATGTGGAATTGGCCAAAGAGCGATGACCTGGGTTGTCAAGAGGAGGAGTAAGAGAGTGAACATGGAGAGAGGAAGCCGCGGCAAAGAGTAATAGCCTCAATTAGTCTGTCTCATTTAGTACGGATGTAATAGAAATAAGCATGATCAATTGTAAGTATTCCGGGAAGAATTAGCCAAATCAGACTGTACATATTTCCTTGACCACACCTCGGGTTAAACTTGCTGGCGGTACCGCAGGGATCACTGCAGATCATGATTCAGCTTCAATTGAATGCTGATGAGGACCATTAGTGGGCTTGATCACTTGATTGCTATGCAACCAACAATAAAGTGTTAAACATACAAATAACCACTTGATATTCCCACATATCAACGTTCCACCATACCAACATGGCTGACGAGGAAAATGACTCTCCTCGAGACCAGGATTCAGACACAGAGGGCCAGAGAACCAAAAAGAAACGTTTGCATGGTGCCTGCGATCCGTGTCGCAAACGAAAGAGTACGCGCCCTTGATCACTCCGTCCAATCGCCCACTGATCATCTTGTCCAGTCAAATGTACCATTCATCCCTTTTTCTAATAACACTCTGATTACGATCCCTTGCAGGCGACAGTGCAGTCAAGCCCGGAAATGTGTGCTCTCATTGTCAGGACTTCAAGATTCAATGCACCCACAACGCCCCCCGACCTCCAAAGGCAAGTCGCATCCTTCTACCCGCATACATCCACCGACCTCCATTTTTTAGAAAAAGGAAGTCCAAGAAGCGTATGATTGTTGCCGCTTACACACCCTTATACACTCTGACGGTTCTCTAGTTACATACACAGTCTAAAAGAACGACTATCAAAGATGGAAAATGTACTCCAGGCGGTGAATAAATTCTCATTTGTCATTTTCAACGAGACAGCTTATCCTGCTTGTTCAGCTTCATCCAGATAAAAACATCGAAACTCTCCTGGACTCCCCAGAAGAAATCTCCAAGTCAGGTCCTTCTACTAAACGTTCCTCCTTGAAAAGCTTTCCTGAGCTCAAGTATCCAACTCCACATTTACCCTCTACCCTTGTGCCAGATGAATCCAGTTCAAACCCAGCCAAACAAGAAGAGATTGATCCCGTAGAAGAGGCCCAAGACCTCTCTCATGTCGAACTCGCTGAACATCTTAACAAACTGTTTATTGAGGATAAACGGTTTTTTGGACAAGCAAGGTAGGCCTGCATCTACTCAATCATTTTTGTTTATTTTCGTCATCTCAATCCACATAGCACTTATATGTTTGCTCAATATACAATGAACGCAAAGATGGATGCAAGCGGCGCTCAACGTACTGCATATCCCCTTGATTCGAAAATGTTGCGAAGACCCCTTTACTGGGAAATGCGTTCTGTAAGTTCCTTGGTCCTCACAGCAATCAATGTCTTACCAACACTACCCAGTGGGAGGTGTCTCACGCTACATCCCAGGAAAACACATTTGTTTTTCCAGAGCCCGACCTCCTCTATTCCCTCGTCTCACTATACTTTGAGAAATCGAATATTATCATGCCGATCCTTCACAGGCCAACATTTCTTCGTTCTTTGAATTCAGGGCTACACCTGCGGGAACCAGCTTTTGGCATGACGGTTCTTCTAGTTTGCGCGATTGGCTCGCGCTTCACATCCGACATCCGAGTTTTATTGGACGACGATATCAGCGACCTGTCTTCTGGATGGAAATACTTCACCCAAGTACCGGTTTTCAGGAATGGACTCTTCCTGCGATCCACGCTCTACGATCTACAATGTTATACTGTGCGCTGTTTCTTTTTTTCATTTTGAGTTGAACTCATTTAATTTGCTTTCTGTGCAGCTTTCAATCGTTTATCTTCTGGGAACGTCTACGGCCCATGTCGCCTGGCCTCTGCTAGGCTTAGGGATCCGGTTCGCACAAGAGAAAGGCGTTCACCGTCGCAAAGGGCAGCAGAGACGCACAGTGGAGGATGAATCGGCAAAACTAGTCTTTTGGTCGGTTGACATTATGTTCTCTATGCCATCTTTAACTCTTGGATCAGGTGTTTGATTTGTATAGATCGCTGGATGAGTTCTTTCCTGGGTCGACCCTGCTCAATGCAAGACGAAGAGTAAGCGTTTAAAACTTATTCAAGGTGGCTTTGCCTAGTGATCCCCCTTTACCCAGATTCGACCTGGAATATCCTGTCGAATGCGATGAAGAATACTGGGAAACATCTGATCCAGAAAAAGCATTTCAGCAACCTCACGGAAAGCCGTGCAGGATGTCTTGTTTCATCTGGTTAATCAAACTCGCAGAAATGCTGGGATTCGCACACAGGACTCTGTATGCGACGAAGAAATCCAAAATGCTTATAGGTCTCATTGGAAGTGAGTGGGAATCGGAAGTAGTCACCGAGCTGGATTCCTCGATGAATAAATGGAAGGATAGTTTGCCTCATTATTGTGAGACTTCTACTGCTTCGTCCGATAATTCAACATCTAAAAATATTTTTCAGTACGGTGGAATCCAACAAACCCAGATTCGACCTTCTTTTCCCAGTCAATTGCCCTCTATACTTCTTTTTATCATCTCCAGATACAGGTACACCGGCCTTTCCTTATGAAGCGGTCGGCAATGTCACGTACATCGCTTGCAATGTGCACCAGTGCCGCCCGATCAACTGCTCATGTACTCGAAGCTGCCATGTCGAGGGGAGTGGCCCTGTTCCCCTCTAGCCATGTGAGTTGTCCATCCTGATAATGGAAATTGTAATTGATGGTGTCGTTAGATGGCTGCTTTCGCTGCGGCTCTGGTCTTGCTTCTCGCCCATTGGGTACATCAGCAATCAGATTCGACTTTCGATTCGAAAGTGACAATGGACCTTGTGCGAAAGCTTTTCCTTTCACTCAGGGACGGTGAAAGGAAATGTCACATGGCTGGACGTTTTGTGTGAGTTGCATGAATAGATTTTATACGTTTGGTGACGGAGGTCTTGTAGCGACTTGATGCAGATTCTGGGCTGTCTGAGCGACAATCCGAGTAGCTCACGAGTAAAACGCCGACGCGAATCTGGAAATGCGGAACTCCCTATTGCTCAAAGTCAACAGAATTATCGTGGTGCATTGTGGGAACAGCCTAGCTTCGCTGGAGGACCTCTGCAAAGACAAATTGCTGCAGCAAAATTGGAACCGCCTTCTCTCATGCAAGCATACTGTGTGCCTACACCCAACTGGGAATACAACAATTTCGATCCTCAAATGGGTTCACAAATGCAACAACCTTATATGCCCAGTCAGGTCGACAATTCTCTCAACCATCAAGTCACGCAGAACACAGACCCCTCTTCATTCCTTCTCGGAACTAATTTTCAACCAACGTTGCCCGGCCAAAGCGCACATTTATTCGACCCACATATGCAAACACAAATTCCCTCTGAAGATCCAACAGCAGCAAGCTCCACAGGTCCCGATTTGTCGGATGATTTATTCTCGATGTGGGAAAATGCACCAATCAGTTTCAGGTGAATAGTTTCTTGTTCCCGTATCTTGACATGTATTGAAGGCACTCTTCCTCCATCGTTGCAGCACATATGATTGGGATCTTTTCTTGACAGATGCGTTGCAGCCTCAACCACGACCGTCACGATGATGGCGGACGATTATGATCTTAATACATATGTATCATGTGGTTCTTTTTTCTTCTTTTTTTCTCTCGGGTTTTGTATTGGTTTTGTACAAAACTTTCTCCTAGATTGTTGTTTACGCATTATATAACTTGCTGTCTTCTAAAAATTGACTTTTGACTAATTTACTGACCTCTTTCGACGACTCGGCCGAATGACAAAGGAGGTGTGCGCACGGTTGCCCCGCACAATTATTATTAGCAATAGACTCACCTTGAGTTTCTGCGAGATTTCCGTAGGGGAAATAGGAAAACATATGGGTTGTTTTATTAGTAATACTTTCAAGTTACATATGAGGGTTTTCTCTGGTTTTTTCCGTCTCCCACCCGGATCTCAACAATCACAAAAGAAATATGCAAGTTACAGTTGTAAAATAAAATGTGTAGTTGTAGTAATAAACATGCGGAAATCATTCACTAATAATGGTTGTCAGTTGGTGTCGCGATATTTTCAAAGTCCAATTTTCACTAAATTTCGTTTCCATACTACTGAGCGGTCGCAACTGAGCGCCGAGCACAATAGATCAAGGATTGGATAATAAAACTAAACGATGCTTTGAGTACAGTAGTACATAAGTTCACAGTCAGCGTCTGACAGTAAAAAGAGCGCCAGGGATGAACGAAGGAGTTAAGTACAGGGCCAATTAACCGTACGAATGAAAAAGGAGATCAACACCTCATAACCCGGCCATACCCATTTGGAATGAAGCCCTTGTCGGTAGGGAAGTTGGCAATTGTGGAGAAACTGGTGGTTGACCCGCAGTGGGCACCAATCCTGGTCCAGGAAGAAATGCGGGTACAGACTTCTCTTCTAGGTCACTATAGAGTACTGTCATCTCCTTTTGTTCCTTCGTCCAATTTTCGTGATCCCAGAATGTATAATGCCCTTGTTCACCTTGACCGCCTTGCACTTTCTGTGATTGAGATGTACCAGTCTCCTTCGTAATCCACATCCGAAGTTCTTTGTGAAAGCGCCAATTCCGATTCCATCTGAAGCACCAGCGATTAGTGCTGTTAATTTGGATGTAAAATCGGAAGGCTCACAGTTCCTGGGCTGCCACTTCTTGTAGTGCATCCCTTGGACTGGAATAGAACATGAAGAAGAGTGTTTCATCGCTGAACAACACGGCCTTTGCAGGTCCAGGAGGTGGTGCATGCACATTTTGATAGCATTGCGGTATGTGGAAGTCGGGCTCTACCGTCCGTGCAGCTGACTGATCTGCCCATGGTGTAATGAAGGTTGAATAGAGATTACTACCCTCCGCGTTAGATTCTTGTTTGGAAAATAGTTGATGTAGGAATCTTACCCAGAGTATGCCATATCCAATCCCATGGTACCCAAGTCCGTCCCTACACTCGTCAGACCATGATCCACATCTGTGCTGGCATTCCTCATATAGGCGATTAACGACAATAGCCCCCATCTATCTGCTGCGCTGATTAGCACTTGTTGAGCAGGTGTTTGCGGATGTTGTAGCTGTGGTACTGTTGTCGTTTGAAGTGAAGTTGCGTTATTGTTGTTGGTTGTAGCCATTGGATTAGAACTCCCACTGGCATTAGGTATACTCGAATGGACGTGAGCTTCCCCTGCGTTGACTCCATTGGACGAGAATGGACCGCTTATTGAAGGTGTTGCGGAATTCGTCATTGGGACTGACGACTGGTTTTGAGACACAGTGCCTGTATGCGACCAAGATAATTGAGTTACCAATGACATGATGCGAAGGATTGAAATTACCGTTTGTCTAAGGCAAGGATAGCTTCAGATAAAATATCTCCACAGAAAAATATAACTTACACCCGAGGTGTTCGCTGGTGGTTGTAGGTGATGAATTGGATTGGCACTTGAGGGCGTCCATGCTGCATGTGTTACGGAATTCAGCTTCAGCGAAAAGTTAGGCTACAGATTCAATAATTAGCACTCCAGACATGAACACGTAGCTGGAACTCACTCGCGGCTGCTGTTTCTCTGCTTCACCTTGACCTTGGAAACCAGGATGAACGTTACGATGCGTTGGCCCTATGTTCAGCAGTCCTGGTGTATTTTGTTGCAATCCGGTAGAGTGAGGACCGAGCAAGTTCTGCCGCAGTTGTTGTTCTGACGTTTGAAACCCGTTCAAACCAGGTGGATGCGACAAAGCGTTGTCACCATTCGTTGCGTTGGGACCATCTCTACTTTGGTGTTGTGCTGCTTGACCTTGTTGAACGGCATTGCCAACTCCGAGGGCAGGAAAATCATCTGGAGTAAAATCCCTTGTTTGATGAAGATTTGAACTAGTCCCGGTACCCCCTGAGATCCCATTGGTGCTTAATAGCACCCCTGTGCCTGCTTGACTAGCGTAGCTGGTCGTCCCTGATCCCAACCCATTGGTGGTACTGCTCGGATTCGGGTTTGTTGGTCCAGATCCTAATGCAGGGAAATCGTTGGGATCCAATGCGACTTCGTTGCTTGAAGAAATTGATGGCGCGCTGCTAAGTCCTGATGGCTGCACGAGGAGAGAAGACATTGTTCCTAGCGTTCCATTTGGTTGTTGTTGTGAAGACATTGGCTGTTGGCCTAGTACACTCGATGGCTGGTGTTGGCCAAGTCCTCCACCAAACGCATAGCTGCTCTGAGAACCCCTCGTAGGAGTGAAAGTTGTCGGAGGCTGCGGTGTTAATGATTGAGTTTGAGACTGCACAGACGTTCGATGGCTACTCGGTTGAAGGCTGGGAAGATAAGTTCCTGCGCCTTGAATAACGTTGCGTGGCGGCAAGCCATATGTTGGGTATGATGGACGAAACTGGCTGGAATGAGCTGGGTTGGTTGTGAGACTCGGCGGTCTCTGCTGTGGTTGACCTAGAAGAAATATTCAGCGTCGAACGATTGCACAAAGATTTTAGAGGTCGCAGTGCGGCAAAGGACCCTATGACCGACTTACCTGGTCGATTCATTGTTTGGGACAACGATAATGCTTGTAAAGTCTTGCTCTCAATCAAAACTCAACTTTTGATACTGAGCCTACACACCTTGGGAGTCGAGGGCAAAGATATTACCTGCGATATTCACAGTTAATGAAGGTTGAATGGGATCGATTCTCTGTTTGTGGGCTTGTTGTGTGCGTATTACGTAATCAGTAGCACGAGAACTTTCCCTGACTTTCCTCTTAACGTTTCTTGTGTTCAAACAATAGGAAGGCCATTGACGTTTTGCAAGGGTCTCACAGGTAGCGGAATGATTCATTTGGGCATGGTGAGTACACCAACTATTTTCTTGGAGTACTTATACAGCAATGTCTGCGCGAATTAACAGGGCATCTCGAGGGACTAGTCCTTTAAATGCAAAGGTCAGGTACAACCATTGGGGGAAATTCGATAAGCCATTCATTCAGGTGCAGAGGTCGCATTTCTGAACTTGCTCGTCTGACATAGTAGTTATGGCACTTCTTGAAAAGCAGCATCCTTTGTTGTAATGACGAAACCTCTATCACCGACTGGACAGACAAGCAGTGATTTAATTTTGCACTCAAAGTAACTCGCTCTACATCAGATGCACCACCAACCGAAGAACCCCGATGAGCGCCTCACACTTGAAGACCCTGATCAGTTTATCCGACTCTAGGGTTGCAGGAGCTGTCCGTCACCGCCGAGGTCTTCCGGAACAAGAAATGTTTCCATCGGGAATAATCTGATTGACATCCATCATGCTTTCGTTGGGAGGTGGCTTAATGGTTCCTTGTTCATGAATACTAGCCCGTAATCTTCAGGCGGCCCGATTGGTTTTGGCTAATACTGGCGACAAATTTGTATAGGCAATGCAAAGGCGTCCCATTACCTTGAAGAGACAGTGTTTGGTGGACATCATTTATAACGAGAAGTGTGGTAGCAAGGGTTCTGCTTTACTTTTTTTTGAGATCTGTACCTCAACTGTACCTCAGGCCTCAGGCCTCAGGTATTCCAGAAATATTGTGGTACATAGGGATTGACACGGCGGGCAATCAGCTGTATTTTTTGACAGGTGAGTGAACTGTGAATAACCTGTGAATGACTTGTGAATGACCTGTGAATTGTCAAAATGGAATTGCTTGTAGCGGCCAATAATTCACTTCAGGACAACTCTGCTGAGCAGCTGAAGGACTTAAGGTAGCGGAAATTACAATAATAGCCTATCATTACATAATTTTTGCAATCCGCTATCCAGTGACTTCTCCACTGACACCATCAGCGAACCACATCTTCAAGATGAAAACCTTCTGCTACGACCCAGGTCGCACCTATTCCCTTGCAGAGTTTGAGAAAGTCAATTCCTCGACCAGGGCCCACGACGTTAAGATTGATGACACACCAATCAGCCATTTTGATCTCGATTCTAACAAACACCTCGTCCCAATGCCTCAAACACCGATTGAAAAAGAAGCTGCTGTTGGAGAGATATTTGGTCAACTTAGAAGTTGGAATATTCGAACTCGCCAAAACGGCGTCCCTACTACCTCGCAAGGTGGCTTCAATTTCAACGGGGAAATTCGTGCCCCGGACGTCTCATTCACGCCGAAGGAGGTTTATCGAGAACTCGACGAACAACAACGCAGATCTTTTCAAGGAGATCTTTTCTCGCCAACGTTCGCAGTAGAAGTTGAAGATCTCGTAGCGACGGGGAAACTAGCAGACCTCACTCACAAATTCAAACATACGTATTTCCCAGCTGGTCTCAAACTCGGCTGGCTTGTTGACCCTATCAACAAAGAGGTATATGTGTTTAAGCGGGACAAGGATGGTACTGTGCGACGACGTCAACATGGCTGGTACGATACCGATGGCATTGCGACAGTTCTGGATGGTCGAGACGTCCTCCCTGGCTTTGAGCTCAAGTTGTGGCAGATTGACGAGGCCTTGTCCCAAGTATGTTTCATGCCATGCAATCGTGAATCATACCCTGATCATCACTTGTCACAGGATTCCTCAGAGTCGGAATCTTCGAGCGACGAAGACAGCGCTTGCCCGAAATGTGGCGAATCCTTCGACAACACACACCACCTTATCGAGCACCTTGAAGAAGAGCATGCGCGAAGAAAACGCAAGCCTGCCTAGGAAGGTCCCATCTCTATTCTCGACTTGCATCTCCTTGTTTCTTGGTCTCCTGTCTCATCTCCTTCCGCCATTCTTTCCTTCGTTTGTGGATGGGGTTCTACGTGATACCCGCCAGTTTCAGTTTTCATTTTGCCACGATGTTTCCTTAACAATCTATTGTACTCCAATCACAGTAACCTCATTGGCCGAATTTTGTCCACGATCAGCTTGTTTAAAATGCCTCAAGATCTGGACTGTCTGTGAATGTGTACAGTGGCGTACTTGTAGTACTGTGATACTTATTTGAGGATGGCAAGTCAGTTCAACATTCAATTTAAACGTCATCTTTACATGCATTACTCGTTTATACTGTATATTTAACCGAAAGGCTAGTCTCAGCGCATTTCCTTACATAACAAGGGCAACTTTTCTCCCAGACGAGTGCTCCATAATATAGTTACTTCGCGCTACTTTTCCCAACAGATTGCAAATCAAGCCTTCCTCTAGTTCCAAGCAGGGACTTAATTATTAGCTATCTTACTACGGTGTACTCTGACAACAGACCCAAATTGTCTCGCTCAGTGGATGAGCGACAGTGATTGGTCGAGTGCATTCCATTCACAAGTCATTCACAAGTCATTCACAGCTCACTCACGCGTCAAACGATTACAGTTCATTGCCCGCCGTGTGAGCCTATGATTGCGGCCCGGGAATCCCGTGATAATCATTCATACTTTCTCTTGCTATCAACTATGAGACACATAAATTAAATGTACACACCTACACCTGCATTTATTAATGGAGGTATGTCTATCGACCTCTCCACGAGTGCAAAGTACGAATTGTATTTCTAGGTGCTTAATCCCAGGGCTGCTCTGCTCTCCAACTATGAAGTCTTAACCTGGCTGCGCGAACTGGAATCAGAGCACCTCTTACGAACCAAAACCGCCCTGCGCGTCAAGAAAGAGGAGGAAGCTGCTGTGGCGATGGGCGACGGTATACCAGTTCCTTCCACGTTTGGGGCAAGTGCTCATCTCGAAGCAAGCGAAAATTTGAGAACAGTGGAGATCGAAGTGAAGTCATTTCCAACAGGCTATTTCAACGCTTATATATTCTATCAGGCTATTAGTCATTTGGCAGCGGATTACCTCACTACTGCCTCTCAGTCAGATGAAGGCATCACGAAACTCGTTAAAAGTCTTGCCCCTTACGACCTCACCAAAGCCGAAAAACTACAAGTAGTCAACCTTACACCAACACTTCCCGTAGAACTCTACGTGGTAAGTACATATTTGCTCTACACATAACGGACGCGTCACCTACTCCTATGCAGATTGTCGAAGAACTCGAAGACAGATTCGGTGAACAGATCGACGAAATTCTTGACATCGTCAAGGGGTCACTTCTTTCTGAGCCTGCTGACCCCTCCACAAAAACTAACGGAATTCCAAATCCCCCTGAAAATCCTGCAATGCAGATCGTAGTCGAAGAAGGAGAACAATGGGATGAAGACGCTGATGCCATTTATGATGATGAGTACTTTGACGACACTGGTGCGGGCACAGGAGTCGAAGGCGACCTTGAGATGGATGAAGACTGATTGCTGGCCCACACATACTCTGAGGTATACACGAGAATCTGAATAAATTTCCATTGCAAAGATTGTATTGGATTTTATCATAGTGACAACCAAGACCCGGAATACATACATGCGCTGCAAAAGGAATTAACGAATGTTTCCATCGTCTTCTGGGAGAGGTAACCAACAAACAAACGATCGACAAGACGATGGGATCAAAAGTATCATACTGGTACTGAAGGAAGGACTCGGGTGGGAAAGCTTCAATGATGACAATACAGTAGGGAACGAGAGGGAACGGCAATTGTAGTCCATCAGGAATCAATGGTCGAAGAAAAAATCAATGATGGTATCTGCATAAACTTGCGTGATTGGAAGATGAGAGAGCGTAGCTGGAATATCGTGGATGAGTAAAACGGAAATTGGATTCGATCTTGAGGGTTGTACGGCGTGCATTTGCTTGGGCAAGCAGTTGGTGGGATATTGAGAGCTGATCGCAAAACGTTGTTGAAAAGTGGCCAAGGTAGCAAGAAGTCTTCTAGATGCAAAGTGAGAGGATAAGAGCGAGAGCCTTAATGACGAGTCAAAATAACGGTGAGAACGATGAAGGGGATATATGTAAAAAGGGACAACAGTGCCATTATACGGCAACGAAATCTCCAAGATTTCGCGTCTGGATGAACGTGAATATTGGATTAGAGAAATTAGCAGGAAGACATACCGTGCTCTACTTGTGGGTCGTCCAGCATAACACCTTTCTCTACGTCCGAGCCTCCAAGCCTCCGGGTCCTCGGAATGGGTAAAAACGCAGCAACCCACCACAAGGGAAAGATAATAAACCCAAGAAAGAAGAGCCATGCATGCCGAGGACTACCACCCCTTGCCACCCAATTTCCTAAAGTCCATCTTGATTCGCCAGCCTCCCAATGTGTAGGAAAACTCAGTGTCCAGGGTGTATTCTGAATTGGTGGAGGTCTCCTCGGATCTCGCATATGGAACGTCCCACTCCGAGCAATGGACGGGGCGTGTGGCGACACCAAGGCAGAGATAGGAATAGACGCCTGAGAAAGGCTTCTCCTTGAGGGTGCACGATATTCTCCCTGGCCGTGAACAGAGTTTGGATGAGAAGTGCGACTTGCAGAACGTGCGAGGGGTGGTCCTTCACGAGAAAAGAGATGTGACGCAGAACGCGGACCATGACTTCCACGACTCGACCATGATCCAGTGTTTTTGGCGCTGGGTGGACTCCCATCCACCGAACCTGCACGACTTGTTCTTGACGTCGTACTACGACCGCCTTCGGATGAGTTAGTCAGACGCACACGCTTACTTCGATTGAATGACGAAGGAGCGTGGTAGAAGTGGGCAGAGAGTCGATTTGCTGATGAAAAAGAGGGATAAATCACACTAGAAGGAGTGCTCAAATATAAGGTATACATACTCTTTGGATCGGGTGCAAATGCCGCCTTGTGTTCTTTTGATTCTTTTGGAGGCGTCTTGTCGCCCTCAACATCAGCTTCTTCCGCCTTCCGTTTAACCGACCCACTCGAATATGACTTTTCAATGACGGGTGCAAGGAATGATTTTTGGGGCATCGTAGGGGTAGACTTGTAATGAATCCTTCGAGTAGGTGTAACCGGGGAGATGGGAGACGCCTCGGGTGTGGGGCCAATGATAGAGAGCTGAGGAACAAGAAGGGACGAAGAACCCTCCGCTTTCTCTCCTTGTTGACGCGGAGGAGTCCTGGTGCCTGTACTCCCTGTACGCCTCAACGACGTTTTTACCAATGTCGGCGCACTTCCCGAAGAAGATTGCTTTGGCTGCCCTGGCGTTGCTGGGGTGGAAGACGTGATGGTTGTCACAGGGCCCTTTTCTCCATGTGCCATCATTTTCGTGTCGTTGGGTGCTACGTTGTCTATCTCTGGCGCTCGTACTCGATGTCTTGTCTTGACGGTCTTGCTATGGTCGTTATTACTTATTAAATTACGCGGCAATGGACCTACTCGATCGAATCAGTAAAATCGCATCTTAACTGCCACAGATTTGGTGCGAAACTCACTCTGGAAGAAAAACGGTGAACCCAAACCAACAGCCCGCTCACTCGATGGATTCTAAACAAATAATGGTTAAAAAAATAGAAAGGATTAAAGGTTAGAAACAAGCAGTGGCGGCAACAACTCAAGGAACACTGAGGAACACCCACGTTGTCGCCGCATGTTTGACCTGGAAAGGCAATCATACCCGGTGCAGAACCCGAAATCGCGACCGGTTCTTGCACGGACAAACTTATGATCGCCTTGGAGACATCGACCTCCCAGCACCCATTATGGCCCAGAGACGATGCTTGTTTGGCGCTATACTCTGCGCTGGATCGTCGACTGCTGACAATGCTGGTCTTGCTCGATGTCCTGGAGTGACGTACTTTCCTCTTGTTCTGATCTTCTCCGGTACTGGACTGCGACCTTTTTCTTGATTTGCTTTTGCTGGTACTGTTTGTCGCTTTTGTAGCTTGTGCAATGGACGGCAAGGAATGGGCATGTCGTGTTACTTTTTCTGGGACAGGAAAGAAAAGTTGTTTCGTTGATAACACGCCAAACTCGTCAACTTTTTCGCGAAAGACAGGATGGTCGAGCGGCGGCAGTGGAGGAGGAATAGTCCGCTTGAAGCTGAAATGGGTTTCACCTCTGGACCTGGAACTAGATCGCGATGGAGTGGGCATCCCAAACGTGTGCGGCGAGTGTAAATGTTCTGCGTCGGTGTCCCTGGCCTTACCTTGGGCGTAGGGAGCGTAAGGATAAAAAGTGCGACAATGAACGAAATTTTCTGGTGTTGCGGACTTGCTTGAATATGAAGGCGATGGTGTACAACTGATTGCTTGACTCAGACTGGACTGACTCTCTGATCGAGTCGCCTTGGGGTTATGAAACGAATGACGACGTAGTCTTCTACCGAAGGTCGTACGTGGAATGCTTCCATCGTTGTGGAATTCGGTTGTGGAGACCAGGGGGTCGTTATCGCTCTGGTTAACGCTGGGGCCTTTTTCAGGTGGCGACCATTGAAGACCGCATGATTCTTCTGTCTTCTCCTCCTCGCGTTCTTCCTGTCGGGAGAACTGTGGAACATCCGCTGGTTGATTTCGAAAAGGGGTACCTCGATCTTGCTCAAAGACCTCCTTGCCTTTTGGTGAATTTTGAAACCCTCTGGCCATTTCGTTCAAATCGGAGTGAATCTTTCGTTGCATGATATGATCGACATCCATACTGCTCACAACCTGGCCCACGAAAGGTGCAGAAGGCGTAACACTCTTGGCCAAACTACTCCCTCTGCTCCACGGCATATCCAGCTTCTGTGAGGATCTTCTGGTTCTACGGAACGAGGTTTAGTCTTCCGCGGCGATTGAAGATCTTTGTGACACACACCTGTTTGCCGATGTTGGAGGTGACTGTATGCGCGTACCAGAGGGAGGTTTGCGTTTCCTTACATCCACACGTGGTGATGAATATCAACAGTTGTCATGCGAATCGCGTTGCAATCCTGTCGATTCTCGCCAGACCTTCACCGTCGTCGTCTACCAGAGTGTACTTACACGCCTAAAGAATATTTAATTAAGTCAGGTGTGACGTTACGCCGTAACACGCAAACTCTTTCGGAGGTTCGGAGTGTGTTGCATTGCCACTCATCCACCATGGATAGAATAGAATCACTCACGAATACTCTGTCTAATATCACGCTCTATGATATCAAATCTATGTACAATCAGGTGTGTTCTTTATTTTCGAGGAACCACCTCCATTAACTATTAAGCAGGCAAAGAATGTTGTCCTGAATGTCAGCGAAATGGAAGCAAAGGTTCGAGAGGCGACCAATGAAGACCCTTGGTAAGTTGGCGTTTGCGACTCGTCAAACACTGCCTCATGAAGTCGTCCAGGGGTACGAGCTCGACTCTCATGCAGGACATAGCACAAGGGTACGTCGGCGACTCGGTTGGTGACTGGTCCTAATACCCCGCTTTAGAACATTTCACTTGTAGATTCACTCCTTTGCTCTCAAGTCTGATATTCTGACATTAGACCAGCCAGTATTTTAACGAAATCATGCCATGCATCTATTCACGTTTCATGGAGAAGGAGGCAAGGCAGTGGCGACAAATATATAAAGTACCTCTCTCTACTATATATGTCGCTGTTCAATTGACTTTCACTGTTGTAGGCCCTTCAATTGCTGGAATACCTCATCAAGCATGGGTCGGAGCGAGTTGTAGACGATGCTAGATCCCATATTTCCACTCTTAAGATGCTGAGAAATTTCCATTACATCGATGAGAAGGGTAAAGATGAAGGAATAAATGGTGCCTCCTGTCTGACCTTTACTCTCTTACGTGTTTATAATATTTGCTTTCACAGTCCGCAACCGCGCTCGTGAACTTGTGGAGTTGCTTTCCGACGTGGAGAAAATTCGTTTAGAGCGCAGGAAGGCAAAAACTAACAGGAATAAATATACCGGCGTTGGCAATGACGGAATGACCTTGGGCCTCGAGTCAGGTGGCGGACGTTACGGTGGCTTTGGGGGTGACAGCCTCAGTTCGTCTTATAACGGCAGCTATGGGAATGGTGAGTCGCTCCTGGACATACATTTGTCTTATAACTAAATTACAACTCAGGTGGTAGCAGCAGCCGCACTGGTGGCGGAGGCTCGTCTTTCAGCGATAATCGTCGCCAATATGATGAATACGACGCTGGAGACGATGAAATCACACACACGCCAGCAGTATCGAATTCAAGCCGTAATCCCACAAAAAAGTCATCTGCACCGCCTCCAGCTGCGGCATCACAACCTGAAGTTGACCTTTTGGGCGGTTTCGATGATTCTTCTGCAACTACCTCTTCTCCCGGCCCTGTCGGTAATTTGGCCAGAGACAAGGCGCTTCCCAGTGTTGATGGTATGTAGTTGCAAATTCTTATAAACATGTAATCTTAACGTTTGGATAGACGACGATTTCGCCGATTTCCAAGCTGCCCCGGTTCAAGCAGTTCAGCCGTCAGCTCCTACTGGACAAAAAAAGCCATCTCTCATGGACATGATCGGGTCGACCCCTGTCCATGCTAACTCGGGGTTCACTGCACCTCAGGGTAGGAGTACCATGGGTATGACCGCAGGTTTAAGTGGCCATCGTCCACAACTGTCGCTCTCCTCCACGCCGCAGTATACACCCATCTCTTCTCAACCTCAACCACCGATGTACCTCTTTGGTAATACCGCCACCCCGTTGAGACCTACGCCGATGGCAATGGGTTCAGTGATGTCAGCTCCCAGCGCTTCAGTGAAACCCAACACCAATAATCTTCCAACGGCGCCTCCTGTTAAGAATTCCTCCAATTTTGATGATTTGTGGAGTTTGTCTCTCGGCTCCTCAAGTGCTGCGACACCTGCCGCTGGCGCAGGCAAGTCAATTAAGGACCTAGAGAAGGAGAAGGCGACCAACGGACTTTGGGGTGCCGGGCCAAAAAAGGCCTCTAATACGAGCACGCCAGCGGCTTTCGGAACATTTAATGCTGCACCCCCAGGAGGTGTGGATGATTTACTGCTATGATGAGGTGGCAAATAGTTTATTTCTTTGTTTTTCTAATGTCTATAATGGTCGCGAGTTTCCATAGACGTATGCAACAGAGAATTCCAATGTGACGGCTATCCTGGACACTTCTTTGACGGTACTTCTGTCCAGCAAATTCTGCTCCTTCGGCATCTATTTTAGCAACTTCTTCGTCTGTTGATTCATCTAAATTTAATGTCAATGTTTTACGCTGAATGAACCGATAGGCCAAACTCCCTTCAGCAAGGGATTCTCGAACTTGGATGCTCCTTTTTCGACAAAGTCCTTAGCCTTCGGGTTTCACGAAAGGATGGGAGGTGGAGATTGTTGATCAGACGGAATTACTAAATAGAAATTGATGAAATAAAGGTCCACATACTTTATGTAAGTCAAGCTGTAGCATTTCATTAGTGTAATCGACTTAGAAGACCAGAAAAACCTTGCATTTGTCAGGCTCGAAGTAATGGCATATGCATCCTGGGATTTCTTGGTCATGACATACATAAATCCTCTCTTTCACGAATGGCGCGTCCGATACTTTCTTCATTTCGGTATTGTTCCAGATGTGAGAATCCCACTTCCAATGCCTATTCTATGTACTGGTGGACATCCTTGACTTGTACCACCCGTTCCAAATGATTAATGGAATCTGTTAATCGAGGGGCGTGTAAAAAAGGATCAACCGATACACAACCATCCTTGAGTGATTGATTGATACATGAAGGAAATCAAAAAGAGAAGGTGCTACCAGGGATTGATCCTGGGTTTCGGGAAATCATAGCACGTGCTTCAAAATCCCGAGTGATAACCACTACACTATAGCACCGTACTGAACGGCCTACTCTTTGCATTATCAATCTACAGGACAATAAGTTTATGATCACACGTCTTTTGTGACTTCGCTTCGTGCAATGATTCCCACTCACACTCACATAACCGAATACGCTGACCCAGTTCTTCGTCCCGCTTCACCAGCTTCATCACTAGGCTCAGCCTATACACCAGATCAGACATCCTTAAGCGACTCAGAACTTTCCGATACAGCATTCGAGAGGAAATGTCTGGAACAATTGGCTCTCGATCAACCGAGTGGAGAAGAAATCGTAGCGGATAAAGATCCACTCGTTATGCAAGAAGGTCCAGATGGCAAAAGCGTCTGGGTATGTGACGAAGAAGCTATGAAAGCTATGGATCCTGCAGAGACAAAAGGCGCGTATACTGCCAGGGACGTGTTTGGGATGTTATTGAACGTCCCTCAGCACTCAGTGAACGTATCGTTGCTTCCTTAAGTGCAGAGATCGACCGTCTGCGGGAAGATCATCTGTACGAGCAAATTCTACTGCGTGATTCCGGGGCAGCTCTTGAACCGCAGCCGTCTACGAACGACATGAACGCCCTCATGCGTAGTATGATGGGGCCAACTATGGATATTGGATCGAGGCCTTACATGGGACGAAATTCCTTGCTACAGGGGCAAAGGGGAAAAACAAGCGGTGCTGGGATCGTGGATGGGCCTTGGAATCATTTCGGGAAGACCGTTGCTGGTTTTGACATAAGTGTTGCGGGAGATACTAGAGAACTTCAGAGTTCGACTGCTTCCACGTCAACAGTCGGGAAACGAAGTAGAAACGGTGCGCCTAGAAAATCGCGAAAAAAATGATAGGCACCCGTACACAATCAATTCATTTCATTTAGGTAAGTTCGACTGCTTGGAAGAATAAAAACAGATACTCAATACATATACTGAAAGATTATAATACAATCAATCCATAAATTAATCCTCGCACCCTCCTGAATCGTCAAAGAAATCCGACAACGTATTCTCTACTCGCTTGATAATGTCGCCGATCGACTTCTTCGCGTTACTCCTGCATTCGTTATGCATATACGTCGCATTCCACCGATCGTAGTCCTTTTGTAGTATTTTCAGTCGTCCGATGATATCTGCCAAGCCGAGGTTCATGACGCTATCGCTCCTGGTCTTTTCCTTCCAAAATTCCACCCAGGATTGCGTACATCCTTGATGATAAAATGACGCTCCGCATGAATGTGAGTGTTCAAAGTGAGGAGGTGACGCTCTGAGTTTGTCCCATAAGGAAGACAGGCGGTAAAATCCTGCGAGTACACGAAGTTGTTGTTCTTTAGTGATGAAAAGCCGACCATCAGAGTCCAGTGCTCCCCCTTCTCCCGAGGGTCCTTGTATCAGACTGGTTGAACTAATAGGACTTAACACCTGACTGAAAACATCAACCTTCGCCTTCTTTAATACAACTGCCTTTTGCATAACTTCAAGATAGGCGGCACCTCGAAGGGAACGCAAACCAAGTTCGTCAGATAAAGACATTGCCAGATATGCATACTGGACCGATGATGACATGAGTTGCCTCAGCAAGCTGATCATCGTAGCCATCAGCTTTTCGTGTTGACAGAGATGGGCCAGTCGAACGAGTCGAGTGAGATGATCAGCGGTCTCCTTCTGACCATTGTTCGATTGCCAAGTTGACGATTGTTGTTCCGTTCCAGGAAAAGTGTACGCATGAGGAGGTGGGATAAAGTTGAGAATAGGCGAAGGCAGTTGGTTCACGTAGACTTGGATGGCATCGAGTGCCCAGCTTTCCATTGATTTGAAGGAATACTTGTTTGCTACACGTGTGATGTCGATAAGATGGTCAAGATTCGCAGTCGGTGATGTGAGTGATTTTAGTTCGGGAGGTCTGTAGGAGTTGACATCGTTAGTGGGAAGAATTTGAGATATTTTAATTTCGAAGGTAACAACCGGATGGAAGAAACAAAGGGTAAACCGGACTTACAGGGCATATAGAGACCAAAGGAAATGTCGAAATTCTTCGGGCGAGTCTCCCATGAGCACAATTGGATTGTTGTCGGTTCGACCTTCTGCATCACAGCTGCCTTGCGGCAAGGAGAACATCGTGCCGAAACTCGATGAATCCTTCGTCAAGATGGATCTATGGACCTATTCCTGATTATCAGCGAAGCTGGTGGTTTGAAAGGCGAATTGTTCTACATTGAAAAGAGTATCTCCGACCAAGAGAATACAACTCCCGTCTTCCAAGTAAAAGTGGACATCCCTCTTCCAAGTGGGAAGTGGGGGTAAAGACAAGGTATTACTCCCCTTCACATTACTCGAGGATGATTCCGGACAGCTGCTCTGCGTTGGGGGGCTCAAAGGAGAATTGCTGGCCGAACAAACAAGACCTTCCATCTCGGTATCTATATCAATGTCATTACGTCCTTTGTACACCTTTTGGGATGACTTGTGTCCGTCTTTCGGATCGGAATCACAACGGATACGCTTCCTCCTAGATTTGTCTATGTTGCCTGTGCGAGTGGCAGTTAGCGGCCCAGTCCTCAAACGCAGACCGATACGTACTACTATGTTGTTCAGCTTGTTCTTGACTGAATTGTGATGGATTGTCAGACATACACGCTGTGCACGTCGTCACAGATATTGTGTGGACCTCTTGAATACTGTGATGTTGATGAAGGTCAAGCTCAAGACGAGACTCGTGGACACCACAAGCACATTGATGGACTTATTGCTATTTTAGGGTTGAACAAATACCATCATGTGCCGTACCAAATCTAGACTGCACCACACCAGTACTATGCTGCTTCCAGCCCAATACTTAGACTCTCTCCCAGCACCGTATATTTCGTCATGGCCAAAAGTAGCGCCGACCAATGAAAATACAACTGGTTTTAACTTACCACGTGTATAGCCCAGGTAAAAGAACACAAGTAGTCTATAATCTCTGGTGGGTTCAGAGAATGCAGCTGATTTAGCGGCATTTATCAGCACGTACCCCCAGCCCAAACTACTCCTTCCAACCAGTCCGAAACCAATCCTAAAATATGAACTTTGACCGGAGAGAGTGGGGAAGAATGCTCGACTGTTCCACGGTCGTTTATATACTGGCGGGTTCAGGTCCCCCACGTGTAATTGTGGGAAATGCCTTGTGAATAAACACTAGATGGTGCAGTCCATTCGGTTGGATGCGATATTAACCCTGGACTTATCGCCTACCATGTTACCCAGCCTATATACATTCAATCGGACACTTTAAATGACACCCGCTGCCTTTGTCGGAAGGTGCCGGGCAGCCGAACCGGAATAAGTCGAACCTAGGTCGGACTATCTACACTTTTTTTGACCAGGCACCATATGGATCGCACCAAGATCATACCAGGCCGTTCATGCCCAGACCGAACCACCCGGATTGATAATAACGTTTAAATATTTGGGGGCATCTCTTCCTGTAATTAATGTTTGGTTTGTGAGAGGTAAGTAAAGCGACTAAAACTCGAGTGTTGCATGAGGCCCACGTTTTTTCCGGAATTGATGAATTCAATTGTAATGCATCGTGGCTCGGTTGTATCAATTTCTTAGTGTCTTGATGACATGCTGTCGACATCATTAGCCTTTAAAACAAAGGCAAATTTTCTCATCACAAGCCCTTATCGGCACGATATAGGGTCTACATTATATTGTCAACTAACTCAATAACGGCTGGCGAATTTCTCAGATTCATAAGAGAAACTGAGGGCCTGATGTACATGTAACATACATTGATCAACCAGTGATGGCGAGATCGAAACCCTGAGCTTCCTCGTCCTCAATAATAGACAACAGATTCCAGATCTCAACTTGTACAGAGTTGTCTGTAAATTTCGGAGCGTATCTGCCGTTCCTTGCGCAAGAATGGTCAGCAACACGTCACCGCACACCCAACTCAGGTCGATAGATTTGATTCGGTGATACCCGCATACATAACAGATACCGGAAATGGGAATGACCAGCGCCTCAAAAGAGAAGTAGCAAACAATGGTGCGTACCGTCGCCGACCAGGGTCAAGGTCTAATTTCTAAAATGGGAATTATAAAAATTACAAATCGTATGTGCGGTTGGGGTCTTGGAACTCAGTGACTGTCGTAACAAATGTGACATGGGTTGTTCCATATAAGTAAGCATCGATAAGGCGAGACAATATTAATATTTTCATTATATAATACTAATAGTAATAATAGTAATCTGATATTTATTACATAAGCATTGGAGTGTCGAGGCGTGCCCACTGCCCAGATTGCTGCATCCTATGATCATGTCTTCTCTCTAGCTCAATACTCAACGCTCACGGCTCTAGTTATCTGGAATGAGGAGCTCCGGTATACCAGCCATTCAGCAATCTGACCATGGCAGCATTTCGACTCACTTTTGACCATTGAACAATGCAATTACCTTTATCCTGGGTAAGACGATTCGACTGTGGCAGCATTTCGACATTGAACAATGCAATTACCTTTATCCTGGGTAAAATGATTTGACCGTGGCAGTATTTTGATTGTATTTCAATAGAAACTAACTGTCATCCAAATGCCGTGTTCAGAAAATAATCGCAATGAGATTATCTTGTTGTTTACTAATTTTTCCCGGTGGTACTTTTCAAGTGCTGCTTGTAGCGTCTCATCTTCAGTGCCAGCTAGGGAAATTCATGAGCCGCTGAGTGTACACTGTCCGGGGGCCGGGCCGGGCCAGGGCCAGACCACTTTTGCTGGCCCTCGACCCTGGCCCTCCCGGGTCGGGCCAACCTCTGCTGGCCCTGGCCCGGGGTCAGCTTGACCCGGGGCCAACAGGGTCGGGCCAGGGGCCGGGCCAGGGCTACCCTGGCCCATTGTCTAAAAATGTGTCTACAGGTCAAGAAAATCGTGTATTA
>Ga0307517_10003510_pt1 | contig 24367 bp, 15 predicted proteins | sample 23_EM_MG_FD_194515 | JGI IMG/M metagenome (GOLD analysis project Ga0307517, IMG submission 194515) | Populus trichocarpa ectomycorrhiza microbial communities from riparian zone in the Pacific Northwest, United States - 23_EM | ecosystem: Host-associated > Plants > Roots > Unclassified | place... | reverse complement strand
TTATGATGGTTATGGATATGCTTTCCAAATATGGCAATTTCATGGTAATGATACATCTATACACAACATTTATGTCTCTCTTTTTAAAAGGAGAATCATAAAAGAGGTGTTGAGATTAACCTTTTTTTTATCAGGAAGGTAAACCAAAACCAAAACCTGTAGAGTTGTTAGGTAGAAGGGAGAAGATTATTAGATAAAGATCCAAATAGGAGATTTTAGTTTGCTAGGAAGGTCAGAATTACAAAGATGCTATTTAAGTGGAAGATTAGTGGCTCAATAACACATACCATTACCTTGAGGGCAAAGCTTTTAACGAGGGAGGGAATATAACTAACTTGGAAATCTTTGATAAAAGGGAAAAATAAAGATAAAAGGAAATGATTTATTCAAAAAGGTGAGACAGGCTTTCGAAATATGATAAGATTTAGAATGTGGAGCGTCGCGTGGCGCTCCTCACAAAAAGCATGAATTTCATGCTTTTTAAGAGGTGTGTTGCACGGTGCATCTCTTAAACAAATATACTCTTAAAATGAACTAACTATATGACTCACGCTCCACCACAAGTCAAATAAAAAAAATTAAGGAAAAAAACTTACATTCAAGTGATGCAATCACTTTTTAAAGGATAAAAACCAATATTAAAAAAGAAAAATCAATGTCATATAAAAATATCAAGAAACCTCCTGTATATTTTAAGATAAGAATGAATGAAAGAAAGTTAAAATTATCAATAAGCTATTATAAACAAACCACCATGAACGTCCATAGTTTTACAAATCTTCACTGAGAATAATTATTTTTATTATAATAAAAATGATAAATTTATTTAATGCTAAATATAACAAGTTTTCCTTAAGGAAGAAGCTTATTCCACGTCACCGATTACATAAGCAAAAGTGCCAATTAGCCGAACTGAACGTGCTAGAAGCTAGACTCTAGAATGTTCTCGCTTACGGTTGCAGGCAAAATATGACCGGAAAGTACTAGAACACCCCTGACCCTTCCCTGTAACTGCTATAAATACCCCTCTCCACATTCTGCCTCTCCGTAACATCATCAAGTAAAAAACAATCAAAGCAGAATCTAATTTAGCAGCTCTATATACTGTGATATACTGCCACCATCTTTGTGCCGTTCAAAATGTCGATGATCCCAAGTTTCTTTGGCAACCGAAGGAGCAGCATCTTCGATCCTTTCTCTCTTGACGTTTGGGACCCTTTAAAGGATTTCCCTTTTCCTTCCCCTTCCTTCCCTCGCGATGAAAACTCTGCTTTTGTTAACACTCGCATCGACTGGAAGGAAACCCCAGAAGCCCATGTCTTCAAGGCCGATCTTCCTGGCCTCAGAAAAGAGGAAGTGAAGGTCCAGATTGAAGATGATAGGGTTCTCCAAATCAGCGGAGAGAGGAATGTCGAGAAGGAAGACAAGAACGATACTTGGCATCGCGTGGAGAGGAGCAGTGGCAAATTCTCGAGGAGGTTTAGGCTGCCTGAAAATACCAAGATGAATCAGGTCAAGGCTTCTATGGAAAATGGGGTTCTCACGGTGACCGTGCCCAAGGAAGAAGCAGTCAAGAAACCTGAAGTCAAGAGCATTGAAATCTCTGGTTGAGATTTGATATCTCTATTTTGGTGTCGATGCATTATTATTAGGATAAAAGAGTAGTACTACGTTTGCTATCTGCCTTGAAAAACATGTTATGTTTATGTTCCTGTTGTGTAGGTCGAGGTGTGTGGTGATGGGTTACTTGTGCTGTGCTGATAAATAACTGAAATTAACTTGTATTTTCTGTGACATTAGTTACGTGGCTGTGCTGGTGATGTTTGATCTGTACAATGTTTTATACATTACTAACTGAGATGCTTGATTCCCATGAGAAATGCTTAGATACACAAGCAGGGCATCGACAATATTAAAGGTTTAGATTTCTATGGCGCTGCATTATTATTATTATTATTATTATTATTATTATTAGAAAATGTTTAATAATAAGAGAAAAACAGTCCTCCGTGATTAGCAATCACCAAAACTTTTACCATAAACTGTTACCATAGTCATCATCAGAACAATTTTCATAATAAAGAAAATCACATGTTTCTTCAACAGCATCGTCTTCGTTTTCATCCAGTGACCCCAAACCATCATTTTCATTCGTATAATCTAATCGACAATCTTTGCCGTCTGTATGGAGCACCTTGTCAGCAGAGTCAGAACGTGATTCTGTTCGCGGTTTCTTGGCGTCCTTGGCCTCCTGTAAGAAAACTCTAATCACTCACAGAAATACATGCATCGTAATCTAAAATACTAAAAGGGGATAAAGCAGAGGACGATACTTCTAAGGTTGCTAGATGCTCATCCTTGCAAAAGGATAAAAAAACAAAGGGAGAAAATAGAATATAGTCTCTTTACATGAGAAACTAGAGCATCTGAAATGACAGTCTCTTCCTCTAGGAGCGTGGAAGATACGATGTTCACTTGCTAATCCAAGGATAGACAAAGACATGGCAGTCCTCCACACTGTTACTTCGTAAATAAATCAAGGGAAAGATCTTTAATTCCTTTATTGTTTTACTCTATAACTAAAATTTGATCTTTACAGCATTAGATTTACAATTTGCAGATTAATATTCAAAAGAGGTAAACACTATCCCCGGTTGTGACTGAACATGGTCGACAGAAAGATACTTAAGAATGTGGTTCAGAATATATCCAGATGCACCAGCTGAATAGTGCAATAAGAAATGAGTGACGCATCAAAGTGGGCATGAAAATTTGAACTTTTCCCTCGTTATAATTTCGAATCACCAAATGGACATGCTCTTTCAAAGATACGCTATAGGAACTAAACTTAATCTCTACTAAAAGTAGAAAAGAAGATGGATGATGCGCGTATGAAAGAAGAAAAGGTAAACAGCAATAACATACAGAATCCTCAAAGAGTTTCTCCAACACATCATAGTTGATTTTCGAACCGAGTCTCTGCAAAAGAAATCATAAGCACATTTCTCATTAAACAAAAAATGGAGAATGCCCATAGATTATGCTTTGGGAATACGAATGAACCTTAAATACAAAATGTAAAAATATACTTTACATTTATACAGAAAAGCCAGCGTGTTCACACACATAACATGCATTGAAGCACAAAGCCACTGTATCAAACTGGCAAACAAAAGTTTTAAGAATGACCAACGAGTATCCTTCCCAGATTTTCTGTTCATTTTCTTTCCCTGAAATTCACAACATGACATGACTAGCCTAACTGCATTCTTTCAGGATGCATTATGAGGTCATTGCAAAGGTTTTGAGCCAGGAAGCCTCCATTTGCAATGGTTTTCTAATACAAAATCTTTCTAAGCCATTAGATGTAATTTCTCGTTAAGATTTAAATTCTAATAGAAATTCTTCACAATATGAGCTGGCTTGACTTTAAATTTCTAATAGAAATTCTACCCAACTGAGATGTGCTACTGTAAACAAAAACTTTACAGCTGAATGCTGCCCCGAGAGTGAAATTAATTAGTTAGCAGCTTTTGATGTTGCAAATCAAAACAATAGTAACTTGCAGAAACAACTTCCTTTATTATCCATGTCAATTACCTTCTTAGTTAGCATTCGATGGACAGCTTCTGCAGCAGATTTAGCAGGAGCCAAGTTCCTAGCTTCAGAAGCTCGCTTTTGTTGAATTTCCTGCAAATAAATATTAGAAGAAAATTAGTCAAACAACTTGAGACATAGTAGGAAGATAAACAATAAACATCGTTAAGGTTCTAGACTTTGAAAAAAAGAGTTAGAAATACATTTATAGCAGCCATACACCGCTCAGTATTGCAGCAGTTTATGTATTTTTTGACAAAGTCAATACACTATCATCATATTTCACATTCAACTTTCTAAATAACCTTTACAGTAACATTTTGAATGGCTGCAAGAAGAACAAAAAGTTGAATAGAAATATAGAATAGTTATTCACTAATTTTGGCTTTTAATGAAAATAAGCATATAGTAAATAGACATTTTATGCACCTATTTTTCGCACTTGATTAAAGAGGAACAAAGTACATACGCCCTAGCAATTTATGTCACTTAATTACAAAGCATAAACAAATTAAATCATAAGCAGGCTTTCTATGTGATTTGAAACTTTCAGAAATATTAGTTATCCACAAGTTGGAAAGTTGAATGGAAATAAGGGCTCAAATTCAGTTGAGGGTTAACCATCACTTAAGCCTTAAGTTCTGTGAATTAAATATAAACCATTGAGCAAAAAACTTCAGCAGGGAAAAAAGATGGTTGGACATTTATGTTGTTGTACTGCATGAAGAATCCAAGACATCATTTATAGTATGCAAAAAAGAGAGGAACACATTACAGAACTATAGTTGAGATCTTCCAATGATAAAGAGTACATAAAAAATTCTCCTAGTAAACCAGAAATTTACCTTTTTAGATTTTGCTAAATCAGCTTTTACTGCAGCATCAAGTTTCTTTGCAGCTTGCAAGTCCTCTGGGCAATTCTTGAAATTCTCCTCCCAAGCTTTCTTAAGAGTCGCTGCGGCTGCTTCTTTGGCTGCCTGTTCCTGTAAATAGCAGTCACCAATGAACTTCAAGATAAATCCATAGAACTAGAACAAGAATAACAACTGCATAGAAAGCATTTTATCATGCAAAGACAAGCAAATATATACCCGGCAATTTCCCAAGATGCTAGCTAAGCAAATAAAGAAATGAGAAAAATGACCATATATTAAGCTGAAGAAAAACTAGCTAATAATTTTAAATGGTGCAAGATATGACAAGGTGTTGCATACAAACAATCATCCAATTCAGCACACGAGTTATGAGAAAACAAATCCTATGGTATATGTTTTGGATTAAATATCATATCACAGTTTGCTAGAAAATATAGAAGTAATAGTTGTAACACCAATATAAACTTATCGAGTAGCTTCTCAAAAGAGAAGTTACAAATTCATAAATAAAGCCATAAGATGTCAATGCTCATTAACCTGTCATGAGCCTGCTGACCTACCCTTCAGCATTTTTGCAAGAAGTGACTGCTATAAAGACTTGAATTTGCAAATATGCTTTTGCAAGCCCAAGTGTTACAATTGAACCAAGAAATGGTCCCTAGCCTGTGATGTAGAAATTAACGGAAATTTGACTTCAGAAAATTCAATTACCTGAAGATACTCTCGGTTCATTTCTTCCCAAATGATTTTTTTGTAACGTTTTTCCTCCTCGTTATGCAGGTAGCTATCAACCTATAAAATATCTAAACAATGAAATCAAAAAAATAAAATGAAACATGCAATTGAATGGATATAGATGAATAGAAATACAAACTAGTTTATGAAAAAACAAGGTAAAGCAGAATGAATTGACTAAATAGCTACTGTTTGAATAGCAAAGTTCAAATACATCAAATTAGTATAAGAACAAAAATCATGAGAATTACAGTCTTATTATTTCTTAAAAAATATTCCTGGAAAAAGAGCAGCGCCAACAGTATTAGGTGCCAGATTTGTCAGACTCCAGCATTGCAAAATGATTTTCTTTTTTTTTTTCCTTCTCGACTTTGCTGGGCTAAGAAAAGAGGGGGAGTTTGGGTTTCTATTAGGACACTCTTAACAGTACTCATACACATGACTGCATGCATGCAAGGACGAGGAGTTGCACAAACAAATAGACCCAAAAGTGAATGGACAAGGTATTATGACACTTCCTGAATGAAGTTTCAACAATTTGAATCCAGAATGACAAATATTGTTCAAATCATGTAAGAAAAATAAAATTCAAAGCCCAAATACTGTTGTGATACAGTACATTAATACAAAACAAGATGCACGAGCAATGAGATAGGCTTGGGATGATGAAGATTAGAAAAAAGTTACTGCAAATCACAAAGCTTAAACACAGAAAGGCTTCAGTTTCTGAAATTCAGTGTTGCAACCCATGCTTAATATTGCTTTTGGAACATGATAAAAGCAAGATTCTGAAATTAATGATTTGTAAATTGTAACGGGCAGGCTTAAGGTTTGTGTTACTTGTATCGATTCCTCCATTATATTTCTGGCATGAGAGCACAGAAGCAACCATGAGCAAAGCAAATCAAGCCAAAGCTCTTAATTTTTTTTAGATCCCCTCCATTATATTACTTGAGATTTGTAGAAGATGGGATGCATGCAAGCAATGATATGCATAAAGGAAACACAAAATGTTAGAATCTTTGGTTCTCACCTCAGCATCATCAATATCAGAAAAGCCATCTGACTCGTCAAAAGCTTTAGAACTCATATCACCCACACCGTGCAGTTTATCAAAATCGTTGGCTAAATGCCCCGTAGCAGCTCCTGAAACATTTTAGTTTCAAGTAAATATTTTTCAAGTATTTTGGAAGAAGACCATGCCAATTTCAAACCATAATATCTCTTCATAAGGATAAAGAGGGTAAACCCACCAGCACTTTCACGCTCGCGTGTTGGCCTTTCTTCATCTCTGCTCTCGCATTGGCTGTTCAATTCTTTTGCAAACTGAAAAATAAACGAGGATAAAAAGATCAATAACAACTTACAATTAAAATGCTGAAAAGCAAATATAAGTTTAACATTCACCAGAAATTCATAGCATAACATCAGAAACACATAATTCATTGCATGATTCTCTAATGTTATCATAGGTACTTTTTCCTAATAGAGTGTTTGGTGGTAAGATATGCTCATAGCTAATTCTAATGTCCTTGCAAATCATATGCTTTTAAGTGTTATCTAATACATCCAAAAGATCTTACTGCAGCATATCTTTATTGATTCCATGGAAAAATACACAAAACACACGCTTGGCTCTATGTGTGTGCACATGCGCAACAGTGAAAGATATTCGGAAAATAATACAGAGAGAAGAAGAAACACTTAATTGACTATTGAGGAAAAGCAGATATCTGATTGTGTAAGCTCTATCTCAAGTCCATTGTCCTCTACATATAATTTTATATGTTTAACCCACAAAAGCAGGGTCTAAGAGATCTGAATTTCTACATGAAAAAACTCCACAACCCATTAATGCAAGATGCTAACTATTACACTAGAGAAGCACCATCCAAATGTGCCCTCAACATGGCTACATGTCCCATCCCAAACCAAACAAGTAACATGAGTGATAATAATGGTGGTTTCAAATTGAAGAGAGGAGAGAAATTTCAAAAAGAGCTAGTGACATCCATGTCTGATAATTTGTGATAAACTCCACGGGAATTTGTTTGGAGGTTTTGTAATATGTGACGCAGCAAGAGATGGAAGAAAAAAGTAAATGAAGCGCATGCTTGGATTGAAAGTTAAGAGTGTTTGAAAGAAGAATCAAGTAGTTAGCAACTTAGTAGCCACAAACTAGAGTAATTGTACAGGGCTTATTGACTCAGAAAAACCAGAAAATTGCAGCCCAGACAGGAGACATTGTCAACTAACAAGCATTTTTATTACGTCAAACCAAAGAAGGCAAATTTTTAGCTAGCATTTTCCATCTTGACCTACTAACCAAACAATTTGCACATCAGAAATGATTAAACATGAATATTTCAACAGCAACAAAGCCAATAGAGAAAGCAAATGGTTAAGTTCATTAGTTTAAGAGTACTCTAGCTTGAAGGAAGACATACTAACCAAATTTGAGTCACTCACGTTATGTCTAATAGATGATTTTTTCATTCTTTGACTCTCAGCATTTTGGAAAGCTGGAGGATCTGTTCCTCCATCAAATCCTATAACCTGTATCAGAGTAGGAATGTGAATTGTAACATCTTTTGTTAGGGCAAAAACTAGTTAATTTTCATAAAAGGGAGCAACACTCACAATTGCATAGCAATCTTTACAAAGTCCAAATCCAAAAGAAGGTCTATTTGTACCCTTGTGTTGACATAGCAACTCTTTTGAACTAGATGGCTCCCCAAAATTTCTTCGTGGCAATGAACTTTCTTTCAGTTCCTCCACCTTTGCATTCAGTTCCTCAATCTAATAGTATAGGAAGATAAAGAACAAAATTTTCATACAACATAATTTTGTAGAGAAAATAACATAAAGAAAAAATCAACAATGCAAACAGCTTAGATGACAAATAATGATTTGACTTCTTTTGTTTTATCAAAATTAGAAAGAACAAATAACTTTTCATCTTATGCCCTAAATCAAGCGGATCAGAAATATAACTTGCAAATCTTTCTCTTTACAGTAATTTTCAACTATAATCAATGTTTTTTTTAGATTTACATTTGTCAATCTTTTAGCATCTCTGTCAGAAATTTATAGAATGTTTAGGATACCCTTGAGGGAGGCAAGCGCATGTAAGCAGACCCTGCTGGCAAGTTTGAACTGAATTAATAAATAGATTTGATACTGCTAAAAAAGAATACAACTGGTAAGCTAGTGTTAGTTCAACTAGTCATTCTAAGGAAGTCATTTGAGTAGAAGAAAAGGCAGTAAGAAATACTGAAGGCAAGCTCTAGGAGTGGCAATAGAGATGGATATGACCAATCCACTACAAGATCTTTTTTTTCTTTTTAACTTCAAACCCTTACTATTCTGCAGTCTGTTTTATATGCTTCGAATCTCCATCTAGTTAATGATTGTGGTAAAGGTGCATATTTATACATATTGAATTGCCTATTCATGTTTCTGCTTATAACATTTGCTTATGATTATCAGGCACATGTATTACAGACTCACTTGTGGTATTAGGCATCAGTTATTTTAGCTTCTGGGTAGTTTTGTTCAGCGGATTCTGTAAATAGTTAGATAGGGCTTGCGGTAGCTGTCTTCATATCCTCTTGTTTTGTTGTTTTTTTCTTAAATTTTTTTATCCAGTTTCCACCTCTTGGGCTGCTATCTTGGAGCCAAGCGTGGTTTTACCAACTAAGCTAGCAAACCCTCATCATTTTCATACTCCTTTTTCTTTCTGAGGCATCAAATGGCCACATCTATGCTAAGTGCAGCATCTTTTACATCAAGTTTCCCTTTTATTTATACTTTTTTTAAGATATTTTAGATAAGAGAAAAATATGTTCACTGAAAAAATTACAAAGGCATATTGGAGAATAAGCTGTCCTCCAAAATACGAAAGCAAAGGGGAATATCATAAAAGAGCAGCCCTAATCCCGCTGAATATCAGCTAAGGAGAATTCCCTTAAAGCACCTGCCTTATTTGGAGATCAGATGACAAAATAAGAATAACCTACCATGTAGTAAACTGTAATTTGTCAATCACTACATAAATCTAAGTGAAAGGTATAAAAAGAATGGAACCTGGTACAGCAAAACACAACTTTCCAGTCAGATGTGAAAAAAATGAAAATTAGCCTGTTCAGAGGGACAAAGTATAAGTCGCCTTTCAGAAGAGGCAGCTTGTCTGCCAAAGAGTAAAACAAACTGTTGATTCCGACAAGTAAATTTTTGTTTACTATGAAATACCATGTAGGGTATCAAGGAATGTCAGGGTATCAATAGTATGTCCACCAATATGTCATAGAAGAGAGCTCTAATGAGCTGCTCATAAGTCAACCATGTGCCAAGATAACCTTATATCAAACAACATCAATCTAAGCATGAAATGCTCTACTGAATCGTATGTAGGAAGGGGACTGGGGAGTGGAGATATGGTGGTTTATATGTTTCTTCATGTTGTTTTCTCAATACTGATCATGAAAGGTGTCTCACTACACAGTTAGAATAATATTACCTTATAGATATGCTAATTCGAGACATAATGCATTATTTTTCAATGTTCTGAACAACTGTAGCCTAAAAAGTCAGAAAACACTTTCAGAAATATACCGTTAAGCTCCCAGACTCTGTATTCTCAAATTCAACCAATCTCTTTGACAGTGTTTTCCCGCAAACATGCACCAACCTTAACTGCATAAGATTAAAGGCAAGTATCAAATAACCACAGCATGGACCAAATGCCAATCCTAAAAGACTTCAAGGAGGCTGAGGCTGTCTGTCAAGAAAAAAAGCAGGCTCATAGGCGAATAAAATTCATAAAATACGAGATGAAAGTATACTTGAAACAAGAAACAAAAATTAATGTAGCAAACTTGTAAATCAAGTATAATACATTGCTTTGAAATATATTGGTTCAAGAAATGATACATAAGTTACAAATCTAGAAAGAATAAAGTAGCCGGTAACATAACTATCAATTGAGACAAGCCAGACAGAAGCTTCATGGATAATCAAACTCAAGCAACCTAAACTTTCTTTTCCCTGGAAGTTCTTCCCACGCCTCATGATCACCTATCAAAGAAGCCCTTTCTCCACCTTCCAACCTCCTTAACACTCTCCCTGGTCAATTTCTCTCATCGGTTTCAAACTTGCAAACATGCACATATTGGTTCTCTCACAGCCAAATATCAACTTGGTGCTTCAATCTATGAAGAATAAATTAAAAAATTGATTCCGTGAAGAAATTAAACAATCATTCCAAGTCTTATGACTTTCAATGCAATTCACATCTTTCCTTGCAATTCCAATGATATGGATTCACCAGCAATGTACTGATGAATCCAATCCACCAATATCACATGAACCCTAAGTTGAATAGTGACTAGGTTATGCCACCGCAAGGTGTCAGCATACTAAAGTGCTTGTAGATGCCTTCAAGGCAGCGAGGCATCATCGCCAGGCCTTAACATATGCTTATAGGCTGACACTAGTAAGTCCACTTTAATCAAGATCATAACTAAATCATTATTTGAAATCACCAGCCTCTGCAACTAACAACTTCTCCAGTTCTTTTCTTTTCTTTCCATCTCTTTGAATAGGAACTACAGCTGCTCATATGAGAAAAAACATACCTCACTAAACAATGAATACTTAGGTGCAGCACTCAAGAAGAAAGACAGAAAAGTTCTGCATCAATTAAATGACTTTAATACAATTAAGATGACTTTTCAATCCATTTAATATTTTGTCAATCATCAACTTAATCGCGGCACATCAACAGAAATTTCAAGCATGACTTACGATGTCAGATTTGGAGCAGTTGAGGCCATGTGAAAGTGCAGATATATATAATGCTGCACCCCACAATGCACTGGGCGTTCTCCCTGTCTGTGAGTAATATCAAATCAAACAGAACATTATAAGACTCTGGATAGCTCAAAAAGTATCCAATAAAAAGACTGAAACAATGTTCATCTTTCCTATAATATCAGAAAAGAATTTCACACCTGTATCCAATGGTAATTCATACTTGCTATAATGGTCAGTGCATCATCAGAAATTTCCTTGTTTTTTCCTCCTGATAAACCTAAAAAACAATGGTTGTTACAATCTCCCACTTGAAAACACATCATATGCATTCGGTTCCAAATGGAATAATTTAAAGACTCTGGTATAAAAGAAATAGAGAGGGGTATCCCAATACTCTCTAAGCTTCTAAGAATACAGTTCAAGAAGCCGATCAAAGCATTACCAATACTCTTCCTCTTTGGATTCAGGAAAGAGAAACCAAAGAACACTAGGAAAACCAACACAAGATCTGAATGTGCCCCTTAAGCTCGAGATAGAATTGGAAAAGGAAAAGTTTAACCGATAGATAGAGATGGAGTTCTTTTCCAGGGGAGGGGGAAGAACAGAAAGTTGAACGGGGTATTATCGTACACTCATATCAAATTTAACATAATGTGTTGCTTAAATAAATAGAAGGTTTTAGGATAGAGGAGGGTGGAGTATTTGTATTGCTTGATAGACCTCCGAACCTTGTATTCCAAAATTTCAACCAATTGGCAAGAGAACATATCCAATGCCCTCTATTTTAATTACTGAAATAAAATCACTAATCAGCATTCAAGAGATTATAGAAACTTACTAGCTGTATATTTGTGTATGAAAATGGAAGGATCATGAAGTTTCTGACAAATGGCATGCTCGGTAAGATTTAAAACTTTGCAGAGCTGCAAAAATACAGCACCTAGTACATAACTGTAAACAATTTCAAAAGAAAATTATGTTATTGACACATAAGCAAGGGATAATCATGATGGCAACAAGCTAAATTTGGCTGTGAAATGACAAGGCTCCTCACATATTTATCTGCAAGTAAATAGAAAAATCAATAAGAAGATATGGTTTTCTGTTTTCCCTGAAAAAGAAAGTCCAAAAGTAATATCAGAAAATGTCAACATTGCTAAATTCTAGTATGATTGCACATAAAACATATTCAGGAATCAACTCAAAGGAAAAATAAACAACTTTCCCACACTAGATGCTACAACTCAATAATTGGTAAGTCACGTTTCTTTACGACAAATCAATTGCACCTTTCACTATCATTTCCAGGGTATCATTAACACCTCCTTGGGGTGAAAACATTTTATCTGCTAGCCATGAAGTTGGAGACTTATGAGTCACATTATGAAGATTTAGAAAAGAGTGCTTGACCACAAATTTAAGTGGTGAGACAATGATTCTTGAAAACTAATTTGGTTTATGTGAGGAAGAACAACTATGGAAGTTATCTTTCTCCTAAAATAGTTGGTCAGGAAATTAAAAGAAGAGCGGATAGAATAATGAAATACTAAGATAAGTCCTTTAGTGAATGTTGGAGATGGAGGGAGATTTTACCACTGCATAAACATGACAAAAGATATGTATAGAGGCTAGAGGGCATCTGATAGTAAGAAGATTGCTGATGATGAAAGAGATGGATTCCCCATTGGCTGAACCAAAAAACTGCCTTATCCTATACTTTAGCTTTGGCCTTGGATAAATTAACAAACGTACAGAGGGTGGCAACCCATGGGTTTGCTATTTGCTAGTAGCACAGTTTAGATACGCAACAACCAGAACTGAAGTTGAACATAAGTCACAATTGTGGAGAAGAACCTAGTCCCAAGGTTTCATATTAATAAACCAGCATAGGTGCATGAGAACTTTAGAATTAGTAAGGTCAAAGAAGATGGTTTGATTTTAGTAGAGGTGCAAAAATGTAACAAATTATTGTTATGCAAAAGAAGTCATACGATCTAGTTTCATGTATTGTAATTGGATCCTTAGGATCTGAAACTTGGTTCCAAGGGAATAAGTGAGAACTCGAATATTGATTGCAAGTTGATTAATTTCCTAAAATTCAAGCAAAGAATCGCAACACACAATCTTGTATGAAGCTTCCACTGGCCTTGAAGAAAGGGAATCTTAACCACAGAAACAGTAATGGCAATAACAAAACAAATGAAACAAAAAGTACTCCTCCAATTCCATATTTAGTTGTCGGCACTCGGCATTCTATTATGGAATATAGAAAACTGTTTGTCCAGGTCCTTCTTCAAATTAATATGTTTGTGAAGAGTTAAAAACTACCCCTGGTAAGAATTCTCCATAGAATAAACAAGGGTGTTTTTAGTAGGTTAAGAAACCTCACTCGTTCATGAATGAATAAAAACACAAGCATAGCATGTTTCCTCAAAAAGATGGGATACTAAAAAGGCACAAAGGAGTTGGAGAGATGAATTCCTTACCGACATGCAATGTAAAGACAAGCAGCCTGTACTTGATCTGTCCTACGGCCCCTAGTGAAATTCCGTTCAACTGCTATCTACACATAACAGATTAAGAGAATTCAATAAATTGATCAAAACATGCCTGTGATGTTGAAGCTTAGGTGCAAGGAAACATACTCTGTAATACACCATAGCTTGGTTAACTATGCCAAGATTTTCACCCATGCCTAAGCCATTTTTTATGTTTAGCATGTCATCACGTGCTGCAGGATAAAAGGAAATTAACCACTACCAAAAACATCATGCAAAAGTTCATGATGTCCATGCAATTCCACAGGTAGATCTTCTTAATGGAATGAAAATACATAAATCTTTGGACATTGAACAATCATTCAAGTCATGAACAGTGATCGTGGCATCTTACCTGGTAAATGAGGAAAGCCAGGTTACAAAACAAAAGGGGCAGGCTACTTAGGTGGTCTTTCCCAATCAAGGTTTATCCTGTCTTATCTCTTTCAATGGTTAGTTTATTGTGATCTTTTTGACAGTTAATATTAAATTAAATTTAAGAGTTAAAATTACTTCTTGCTGAGGCTTCACACTTTATAGAAGAAGACTGCTATTGCAGCAAAAACAAGGATTATTGTTCGTATCTAAAAACTTAAAAATAGCTCCTTTGGTTGAGATTTCGTTTCTTTTTCTCACTTTAAGATAGAACTCTAGATCTCTTTACGATATCTTCATTACCACTTTTATTAACCTTGGAGAGAACTCAAATTGGAAATCAGGAACCTTTCAAAATTTGATAAATAAAAATCCTTGTTATTCAAGACAACAAGTTTCATCTTTTGACTAGGAACCACTTTCTTTCATAGTTTTTCTGTCGACTTAGAAATATTTAACAAGTACAACCACCAGAAACATGTGTCAGGAAATGAAATCTACTACAACATTAAGAAGGACAACAAACAAAGCATACCTCTTTCATACAACCTCTCCCGTGAAGCGTTTTCGCTTTCAACAGACCTAACAAACGAACCTGCCACATGACTCTACAAGTAAATGGAACCACGTGAACATAACAGGATCATTAATTAGCCACACCATTAACATTGAGTAGAAAAGCAAATAGTACATCAAAGAAAAGAAAAGAAAAACAGACCTCCCCCGACCTAGTTTGTACAAAAGAGGCTTCAGATGAAAGATAACTGAACTCCAGAACTTTCCCACAGCGACTACATGACCTTCAAAGCACCAAACATACATTTATAACACAAAATTCAAAATTAATAATATAAGAATCATGTCATGAAAACAATCATAAATAAAACAACAAAAATCTGAATGCAATGACAAATAAAGGACTTACACGATGCCATTTTCGTCATAATATGCACGAACCTTTTCTCGACAAGAGCCACAAGACCTCATTGTGTACCTTTACCGAATAAAAAGAAAAAAGAATTACAAAATCAACAGCAGATGAAGAACAAACTATCAATTTGAAACTTAATTGAGAAATTCATTCGAATCAGAAACGCATCAGATTTTCTTACCACCTGCACTATTTTTCTTTCGTTTTCTCGGAAAATTTCTGAAGATACAGAGTTCGGAGAAAAAAAGACGGTTTAGGGTTTATCACAACTGGCACAAGTCGGGGTTTTAGGGGCGGAAAAAACGCTTTCCAGGTATAGCAGAGCCTGGGCTGTTTTGTTAAAGGTCCCTCATCTTTTTTTTTATTATTAATTGTTTTGTTTTTCCTTTATGAATAAAATTTTCTTTAAATAAAATTATTAAAATTATATTTAAAAAATAATATACATGTCATAATTTTAAATACAATTATATTTTTTTATGGTTAGAAAACTTTTATTCAATGAAAATAAAATATTTATTTTATTATTTTTTATTGTAATTTTTTATAATATTCTATCAAATTAATTATTCTTTTATTGTTTTTATATAATCGGTTAAAAATTATTAAGAATGATTTTTTTTATTGTAACTTGTTTTTCAAAAAACATGAATAAAAAGAAAAATTGACTTAAAAAATATATTTTAATTATTGCAAAATTAATAAAAATAGATTTTGAATATGACAGCGTGCGTAAAAAACTAATACATGCTAATGATACTAATATAATATTATATGGATATGGGATATTAATATCAATTAAATTTTTTTTGTTTCAATGTATCAAAATTCCTAATGTTGCTTAGTTTATTAATCAAAGCAAGAAGCTTTAGAACCCACAAGCAACCTCCATCAAAATTTGATAATAATGATAATAATAAAAAAAAAAACTCCATCAAATCTCATAAACTGCTATCAGTTGTTCCTACAACTTTTCATTAGTCAAGAAATTATGGCTAGGTTGGTTATTATTAGGCTATTAGCTGTGAGATTAATTAGATAAACAAATCGTTTGTACAGTTAAAACGATTTGATTAATTCCACCAACTTGTTCAAGGAATTATAGGATGAACCACCAGTTCTAATGCAAAGTTCTGCTTTCTCCTTCAAGTCCATTGCCCTCTGCCTCATCTCGTCCCCCTCTTTATCAACCATCAGCCTTGTAATAACACTTTCTATTTCTCCCCTCTCCAATTCATCCTCCAAATGCAGACCTACTCTCCATACTTGACTTACATACCTAGCTGTAACCTTCTGATCCCCAAAGCTTGGTCTGCATATCATCGGAACCCCTTCAGATATACTTTCAAGCAATGAGTTCCAGCCACAGTGGCTCCAAAACCCTCCTACTGCATTATGTGCCAAAACTTCTTTTTGCGGTGCCCATTTCACAACTCGACCTTTCTCTCCAGCAATTTCTCTGAATCCCTCAGGCAATGACTCAGCCCGTTCTGAACCATGTACTGAGCCAGGTCGAACCACCCACAAGAAGGGTTGTTTGCTATTTGCCAAACCCCAGGCCATTTCTAGTATGTCTTTCTCATTCATGGAAGCTAAACTTCCTAGACTTACATAGATGACCGAGCTCGGAGCTTGCCTGTCAAGCCATGACATGCAGTTAGTGTCCTCTTCTAGTAAGCTACAGGATGGTGCAGGAACAATCTTGTGAATCGGTCCTATTGCAAAGATTGGAACATGGCAGTGTTGTTGAAGCTTTGCTAACGATGACCCTTCAAGGCAGTCCATTGTATTGTAAACGATTGCTGAAGACCTTCTTACATCTCGTGCATTACCTATTAATTTAAAGAAATTTTTCATTGGTCCAAAACTGGAGATGGGCAAATCTCGCTGTCTGAGGGGAGGATGCTCCAGCACTGCTTTCTGGGACAAAGGATCTGTACATTATAGGAAAGATCTTGTAAAAATTAATGTAAAAATATTATAATATGGTCTCATAATATAGATGAAAACCAGAAGTAAATAAATTCCAAAGCAACCAATATGGATACTATCCCCTGCACCTCCACAAGAAGCAGACTAGGAGGCAAGACGGGGGATCTGCACCTTCTAAAAATAGAAGCATGTGAAGGTAAGGATGCGAAGCAGACTACTAAATAATCAGGTTCATTTCAGTTTTATCCATTCTACATCAGAAAATGGATGTTCATGGAGATCCACAAGACTTTGATAGAAATGTCTCCTCGTTAATAACAGACAGAAAAATAAAACCTTGGGACACGAGGAAAAAACTTAGCAGGCAAAATCAGTATACGACTTAAGGGAAAATGCCTTGCATAGTTGCATGATTTCATAAACATAGCCAAAACCATAAACCTGCCAAGGGGATGCGACCCAGCATATACATTTCGATAAGAACACTGCGAGCGAGAAAAGTGTTGGCATTGCTAGTGCGAAATATAATGCTTGGAAGCTTCAGATTATGAGCCGTGGCTTCAGAAAAGTATGAAAGTTCATCATAAATAACACAGGCAATTTGATCATCACGTGTCTCCTGTTCCTTCACTAGCTTGGCCAGGCATTCTTGGAAAGGTAATTGGCATTTGTCGTTGAGAACCAAAACAATGGCAGTTAGGTCAAGAGAAGCAATGTCATGGTCAGATAAGCCATCCTGAATGAACAGGAAGTTGAAATCAGGATAGTTTGAAGGGTCAGGAGAATTGAATTGGGTGTGAACAATGGTGATGGAAAATCCTTTAGAATGAAGGACAGCACTCAGCTGAAGCAATGGATTGATATGGCCTTGGAATGGAGCTGCTACTAACACCAATCTACGACGCTGTTCATGCCCTTCCTCAGCCATGTTGAAATCAATAGAAAGGTTCCTCTGTGCAAGCTTTATGTTGAAATTACTGGGAATGGGTGCTCACAACTATTAACCTCCGCACTGGTTAGATTTAAGGCGTCATTATCATGGCAACGTGAGGACAGTGGTTTAGAGACGATCCAATTTATGGAATTGGACAGATTTGATCATTCCAAATAAAGATTGGTGTTCTCTTTCTCTCTCTTCAATGATGGTCGAAAATTTGGATGACAAAGATTGGTTTGACTTTTGCTCTCTGCAATCAAATCAATAAGATTAAAGATCCAAACAAACAAATGCCCAAAACTCTGTTGTGCCAATCGAACAGATTTTTGAAACTTGACTGAACAAGAAAACACATAATCATAGAATTTCAAGACTACAAAAACAAACTTTTTCCACATCTTAGCCTGTTATTATCTTCTTCACAGCTTTCTAACCAAACAAACAGTGAAAGAGGAGAAAGTTATTGTATTTTTACGAACATGCTAGGAAAGGAGAAAAAAGGGTCTTACCATCAAAGCTTTTTGTTGCAGTGGTGACGTAGAGACAATTGAACTGAAGTGAAGTCAATACAGAGGAGGTAAAAGGGACTCAAAATCAAGACTCAAGAACTAAAACCTTTAACAAGACAGCTAAAAATCTCTGGCAAAAGAGAGAAGGAATAAATAGTTTATTCTGTATATTTTTTTTATTTTTTTTATATTAATATATTAAAATAATCATCGAACGCGCTGTAACCTGCTGCATTGGTTTTTAGTTGAAAAACAGGCTGAAAAAACATAAGCAAAAGTTTTGGCAAAGTCTACACTTGCTCGATAGGGTGGGGGCACCGCATCAAGATGGTGGAATCTGACTCACTCTGACATTGAGTTGAAAATTGTTTGTGAGTAAAACTAGGGGCCAGCCCGTGAGCATTCTGCCTGCAAAATGTGGTTGCCTGACGGGAAAATAACTTCTCTTTTTGACAGGGCCGGCAACTATAGCTCCCATAATTAACCAAAGCATAAACGCCCACTAAACCCATAATTATATTATTACGGCAAATTAAATACTCCATTTCAACACGCAGAGTCTCTGTGAGGTGGACCACCAAAACTTACACAATCACAGAGCAAAGTGTCCAAAACTCGAAAGGGACACATTACCCTAAGCTTTGCTGTACAACCATCTGAATATGGATAGTCTTATTATTGCCAATGGAATAGCTTTTGGCATTTGCGAAGAGTGATCCCATCTTCTAGTTGTCAGCATGATAAGATATGTTCCATTAAATTGTTGATGAGAAGAAGGAAGAGCCGTCCTCCACCAAACAAAGCTTCGCCTTCTCCTTAAATTTTACTGCTCTTTGTCTCACCTTCTCCCCGTCTTTATCCCCCATTAATTTTCTTACAGCTTCGTGTATTTTTCCTCTCTCAAATTCGTTGTCTAATTCAAGGTCTACCTTCCATAGACGACAAACATACTTAATATTCAAACGTTGGTCTCCAAAAAATGGCCTGCATGGCATTAGAATTCCTTCACACACACGCTCCAGTGTTGAATTCCATCCACAGTCGGCCCAAAATCCTCGCGCACGGCAACATGTCCTGATAGAGAGCCCATTTCACAACGCAGACTCTATTTCCAGCTCTATCTACAGAATTCTTCGGCAATAGCTTAGTCAAATCTGAACCTCGAACCAAACCAGGCCTAATTAACCACCCACAAGAACTGAAGAAAGGACGTTGCTCACTTTCAGCTAGGCCTTGGAAAGAAAAATCTCTAACACGGTTGATCTTAAAAGTCTGTATCTGTACTGTTGTTGGACTTGCATGGGACTCCTAGGGGTCTGTGTCCCAGTTGTCTTTGCATGTGAGGGGACCGAATCATCGAGGTTCAATTACATGTTAATGTATTTACACTTATATTCAATTCATTATAGATTTTATCTATAATATTTAATTTAAATTTTTAATTTAATTAAAAAAATTTAAAAATCTTCAAATATCACTAACAACTTTTTAGTCCATCAAAGATTTTGACTGTAATATTTAATTTAAATTTTTAATTTAATCAAAAATTTTCAGAAACCCTTTAAATATCATCAATGACTTTTCAGTCTGTTGGAGATTATGTTTATATATAGAGAACAATAATTAACAGTGTAATTGAGATGTGAACATTTCCAGAGCTCTTAGAAAAAATACCGACGAACTTAATCCATTGGTAATCCTGTATGTAATTGACAACATGAACCATGCAGTTGAGAAGTGAATAATTTCAAAACTCTATGAAATATACCGATGAACTTAATTTGTTGGTGATACACTTTATATTTAACACAATGAACAGAGTTAAAGAGAAATGAATAGTTCCAATGCTCTATAAAATATATTGACAGACTTATTATGTCAATGTATTTATTAGTATTTTATAGTTTTCATCGTGCTTTTTTTCCTTAAAAAAAGGAAATGATTATCAAATTCACATCGGACCCTAATAAACACCATATGTCATCTTAGAACGAACCCTTAACTAATATAGTTCCAGCAACACCACGAAATGACGCTTTTGGAGCTCAAAGGAAGTTGTACCTTCCTTTCTAGTATGGTGACTTCTCCAACATGTTGGCACGTGCATTACATTCAATAGACACTTTTTTGCTTTTTTTATTCATTTTAGTCCTTGATTCTATAATATCTCTTCAATTGAATCTCAAAATTTATCTACCTCGATCTTAGGCTCATTCTTTTAATTTAGCACCTGACTCTCTAATAACTATTCGATTTAGTCTCGGATAGCATCTCACCCAGGACTAATCAAGGAAAGAAAAAGGTAATGGAAAAGAATGAGACAGTTGGCCCAAGTTAAGACCTGGGTTGATCAGGAATGATCGAATATGTCGTTGTCTCGATATTAAAAAAAATATCATCCTTAACTTTTTTTTAAGTTGACTCACATATTTATCAGTTCGTCCAAGTTACATTTGGCCCTATTAAATTAACCAACTTACTTCATTACAACTCTTACATATTTTTATTTGAATCTCAGGCCATACAAGAGATTGAATTATGAAATTTTAAGATTGACTCATTAAACCCATATTAATTAAACAATTAAATAGTTCCTCGTAGATTCCATATTAAGAAAAACATCACTTAGAATGATTTTTTTTTTTTTTGAAAGTTCGAACAACATCATCTTACACATTTTTTTATTCAAATCGAGTTTCCATCAATTTAATATGTTTTGAATTTACATATGTTGTTTATAAAATTACTAACGAAAATATTACTAACAGCTCGAATCCACACCTGTAACGGAACGAAAGCAACGAAACTAATGGAGCTAGTAACTATCACTCCTAGCGTACTATAAAATCTTTCCATTCTCATCATCATCACTAAACAGGAGGAAATATTTTGGGTTTAACAGATCGAGAGAGCAGGGAACATGATCATGATATGCCAAGCATGAGGTTTAGCCCCGTGATAAACTGTTTTGGTAAACCCAACTTGACTCAGTGTATTAACTCAATGACCTGAAGATCTATAACTTGACATATGATAGATTTTATATTAAATTGGATAAAAATTAATCGAGTTAAGTCCAGTTAATTTAGTGAATAAGCCTACAAATTAGTCCACTTACTTAAAACTCAAGTGAAAACTTATTTAATTTTATAAAAGTAACAAAAAAATTAAAATAATATTATTTTAATTATTTTATATAATTCTTTATAAAAACAATGTTATTTCAAATTAATGAAGGTCGAAAATCTAGATATGTACTCAAAACCTAAAAACCCAGGCAAGGTTATGACCAAGCTGGGTTTTATAAAATGGTTTTGACATCAAATCGAACAAAACAAGCGTACGATGTAATACCATGTAATAAATGTAGTCTAATTACTACAAGTTCCATCACCCAATTATGTGTACTACCACGAATTTTGCCGCCCTTTATTTCATTAATACTAAGTTATTTTTCAAACCCTTGATGTTTACCACTGTTATAAATATATCTAAATAATATTTTTTTATTTTTTAAAAATTATTTTTAATATCAACGCATTAAAATAATTAAAAAACACCAAAAAAATATTAATTTAAAGTAAATAAAAAAATTTTAAATTTTTTCAAAAACAATTTTAAAACGCAAAAACAAACAGGGTTACGTTCTAACCTTGGTTTTTATAAAATTTGAATTTTTTAGTTTTAAATTAATTTTGTAGTATTTTTTTTATTTTGATGTGATGATATTAAATGATTTTTTAAATAAATAAATAAATTATTTTGATGTATTTCAAAATAAAAAACATTTTAAAAAATAACCGTTATCACAATATAAAATACTATCTCAATCTCTTTAACTTATCAAGTAAAAATATTCTGGTTTTTCTCTAATAATTTAAATTGTTAAAGGGTATAATTCTTAATTCATAAAAAAACCCCTAAGAAATTATAAGATTTTTATAGTGCACAGAAAATAATTAATTACATCTTTTTAATTATTCCCTTAAGTGGGAGATCATAAAATAAAATCCATGACCCACTAAAAATATCTCCATCTAAAACTTATCTTTTCTATTTATATCTATTTATTTCTTTAAAGTACTTTACATTAAAAAAAAAATCATTAATTATTTACAGTATAAACACCATAAAAATTCTCATAAATGGTTTAATAACACAATTCACAATAATCAACAAGCATCGAGGAACTACATTATAGTTTTTCAAAAAACAATAAGTGTTAATTTATAATTGTGTAAGAGTATAGGGGCCAAGTAAAATAATTTACTCTTTCATTAAATAGCCTCAGCTCGTTCTAAATGGAAGTAGATTCATTCTCTTGACCACTTGCCCTTCTTACACTCATATAAGAAATTGTAGAATATTCTTCCGTGAAAGGATTTTTTAAAAGTATTTTTTAATCTATATTTATAATTTCTTATTGGTCAGGTTTAATCTTTTTAATATCTTAATATCTGTTTTCTTTGTTAAATAGATTCGTGGAGTAACGATTACTCCCGGCACACTATAAAATCTTTCCATTTTCTTCGATCATCCCTCAACAGAAGGAAATATTTTGGGTTTCAGAGAGAGAGAGAGATCATGGAACATGGTCATGATATGCCGGGCATGGGGAGCATGGGGGGCATGGCTCCACCGCCGCCCATGAACATGGCAGGAACGATGCAACACCACGAGATGATGATGATGCACATGACCTTCTTTTGGGGGAAGAGTACTGAAATTCTCTTCTCTGGCTGGCCTGGAAGCTCTGATAAGAGACCACACATGTATTTTGTGGCTTTGCTGTTTGTTTTTGTGCTTTCCATTCTTGTCGAGTGGCTATCCCATTGCCAATTGATGAAGCCTGGCTCGAACCATGTGGCGGCTGGTCTAGTCCAGACTCTACTGCACGCTTTGCGGGTTGGTTTAGCCTATATGGTCATGTTGGCTATCATGTCTTTCAATGGCGGCGTGTTCCTGGCTGCTGTGGCTGGGCATACTCTGGGGTTCCTGTTTTTTGGCAGTAGGGTTTTTAAGAGAACCCAAAATCCTGCTAAAACCTCTGATCTTCCTCCATCGAGTTGTTGAATTATGCTCATCAGGTATCTGCAGGTTCTTAGGTTTGGCGATGCACAAGTTCTCTCTAATTACGCGTTTTTGTTTCCCTTTTTACCCTCTTGAAACTTGAAGAATAATTTCTGTTATGAGTATTTGGTGTGTGGATTGTTATTTGTGCAAAAATAAATTTCCATTAAATATATATTTGTTATGAACTAGCTGTTCTTATTACCAGTAGATGAATCTTTAGCCGAATCGATCAGGGAGAAAGCTAGAGCAAGAAAGCAAAAATTTGTGCTTGATTTTTGAAGTATAAATTTATTGAGAGGCTGCGAAGACGGTTGGCACAATAAAATATTAAAAAAAATCAGTTGATTTTTCCCCGTGAACTATTAACTTTATGGTCCACACATTTGCATGGGTCGATAAGGTCTCAGTGATGGAAATTAATGCCAAGTGAGTCCAAAGCATTAAATTTGAGGATGGGAATTTCTTGAAGAAGCAACGAGCAGTTGCCTCGAAGGCGCAAATGCCTAGTTATTTTCCACAACGTTGTGCCTGCCATTGATCAACTATTCGTGAGCCCTTCAGGGGATGCTGTAATTCTGCTATGCTGATTTCAATTTTTTTTTTTTTTTATGGGAAGGATTGTGGAACCCTTAATTATCTAACAAATAATTAAATAATTAATGAATTTTCAATCTAAAACAAAATCCTCAGTTCTCACCTTCCAATTCTTCAATAGAAACTCCTTAAACAGAATTTTAGAAATTTCTTTGTTTCGAAAGTCAATATTCTTTTGCAAAATATATTTTTATTGGCCTATAAATTAAAATATGGTTTTTTCCTTAAACGGAGAAAGGTGAGGACTTTTCATTGATTGTACTTTGTATTGTTGTTGTGTGTTGTGTTTTCTAATTGAAAATATAATAAAATAATTTTTTTTAGATTTTATTTAAAAAAATTAATTTGATAATTTTCATAAAAACTAATTGAAAAACATTGTAAAAAATAAATCATAATACAAAAACAACCATTATTACAATCTCAAATGTATTTTTAAAAACCTCTCCTCTCTCTCT
>Ga0307517_10003509_pt1 | contig 24369 bp, 16 predicted proteins | sample 23_EM_MG_FD_194515 | JGI IMG/M metagenome (GOLD analysis project Ga0307517, IMG submission 194515) | Populus trichocarpa ectomycorrhiza microbial communities from riparian zone in the Pacific Northwest, United States - 23_EM | ecosystem: Host-associated > Plants > Roots > Unclassified | place... | reverse complement strand
TTAAGGATTAGAATGATTATTGAATTTTTAGTGTCAAATTCTTTTTCAATTCTCATAACAAATTTAGTTAGGGTTATTTTATTTTTATTTTCAAGAAAGTTTGAGAATTTTAGACCTAAATTTTAACAGGTAGCTAATAAAAATTAATTTTTTAGGGTTTATATTTTTTAGCTAAGAGACTAAGTAGTTTGCCAAACAAAAATTATATAGATGACTTATTATTTCTGAGAGGCAAATGTATAGTGCTTTAATATGTTTTGTTAACAGTTATAAGGTTACTTAATCACTTGTTATTTTATTATTTATTAGTTAGTGACTGAAATAAGTAATCTTCAAGTTTATAAATAGAAATCAATAACTTGGATCTTAAAAAAAAAAAGGATTAATCTCTAGTTTTTGCAGTTATTGCTACCAGTTATTTATAAAATAAAGCTACTAATTTAAACATATAACCTCAAAAACACAATTAATGATCTAAAAAATATTAGTTACATGTTTTATATATATATATATATATATATATATATATATATATATAGAGAGAGAGAGAGAGAGAGAGAGAGAGAGAGAGAGATTGTTACTTTATAATTAAATGTAATTGAGATTGTTTGATAGATAAATCAAATACATTTAATGTCCTAATGATTATTGTGTAACTTAACAGAATTTTTTATTAATAAATTATTGTATAGTTGTATTAATTATTTAAAAATATTATTGACATGGAACTTAATGAGTTATGATGATTGTTTCACTTAAGTAAGTACAAAGTTGTTTTTTTGTGTGACATATTTAAACTCAAGTGATTTTTTTTCTATTTTTAACAAAGAAAAGTTTATTTGCCTTACTCATTTTTATCCCGACAAGTTATCTATAGCGAATCTTATGGTACTTGATGACCAACTTGATTCGTATATTATTGATCCACGCAATGATGATGAGTTCTCTAATATTGAAGGTATTGCTATTTTTGTAGAGAAAATGGTAAAAACAAAGAATGATAGTTTGAAGAGAGTTTTTCAAATCTGTATATATTTTTGGTATATATACTTATCAAATTGCTATTACTTCTACCAATTACAATTGTTATAGTGGAGAGAGTTTTTCCTACCATGCATATTATCAAGAGTAAATTACAGAACATGATGCGAGATAAGCGGATAAATGATAGTTTGGTTATGTATTTCGAGAAAGATATATTTGATGAGATTGATAATGAAGTTATTATGAAGAGATTTCAAAATATAAAAATTTAAAGAGAATAATTATAATGCAAGTTTTTGTATTTTAAAAATATTATGAAATTAATTCTGTTTAATATGAATTAGCTCATATATTTCAAGTTAATTTATCTATATAATACATGTCTATATAATATAAAATATTTATTAATAATTAATATGTCTTCTCATTTAAAAAATCCAGGCTTCACCACCGGCTGTGTGCTGCTGCATCAAGAATTTGTCATTTAAGAATTTCCATGAAGAATTTTCTTCTCTCTGCACTTTCGTGAAATAGAAAAGAAATACAATGATTTCATTCCAAATTCTTGGATTTGCCATTTATATTTTGGCTGTAGGCTGGGCTTGAAGCTATATTTCCCGAAGCCACACGTCTACAAGAGCACACACATCAGTTATAAACCTTTAAGCATCCAGTACTTGACTTTGTGATTTGACTGCATTGCGAAACAACACTGAATTCTCTAATATGTTGTTAAATGAGAGATGATTTTCTTCTCTGTGCGCTTTCACGAGAATAATGAGATTACAAATATAGAAACGTTGACTGGCCTTGTTAAGCACAGAAAACCTCTTTTGCTTGATTGCAAGCTAAAAGGGAAATGTTGATTTTTCTAGCCTCCGCTTCCTGCTTTGATTTTTCTTGATGGCTCGGCAAAGGTCAGGCTTAACTGAAAGGGAAAATACTGATCACGCACCGACGAACTACAAAAACTATAAGTTGATATAAAAAGGCCACATGTAGCTGAATATTTAACACGTCAAATGTTAGATAATAATATAAATTATATCTTGAGATTTTATGTAATAGTTTAAGTTATTAGATTGAAATGATTATTTGATATAATATCAGAACCTTAATGACTAAGCAGTCACGAATTCAAATCTTACTTTTTCTATTTATTTGATAAAAATTAAATATAAAGGAATCTGGGCCTATACAAGTTTTAAGTACAAAGAGTTTTTATTTGAGGGGATGTGTTAAAAAATAATATAAATTATATCTTGAAATTTTATCTAATAGTTTAAGGTATTAGGTTGAGGTAATTATTTGATATAAAAAATGGTCTTCTGCAATCTCAACTTTCATCATTATTAATGACAAGATATATATGACCTCCCTGGCTGTAAAGAATGTTGTCTCACGTAATTTCTGAATTTTCAAAATGGTATTTAGTCCACGATCTTGTCGTCTCAAAACATGTCTCTGACAAACAAAATTCTCAACCTCACACAACCCTTGGCTTTTCTCGGTTATTAAACACCTCCCTCGTCTTGCAGGCTCTATTCTGGGTTCTCTCATGACTCGTAACGTCAGGCAACAAAACCTGCTGATTCGTTTACTATCTCGAAGTATGATAGAGACATACATATATGTGTAAAAACAAAGGGCACCCGAGAGACATCTAAAACCATGCTAACCCAGTGCATGCACACAAGATAATTAAACAGAACAGACTCTTTTTCAGGCATAATAAATTGTGATTTATCTTGTCTTTGTAGTAGTTGCCACTTTATACAATGCTTTCCTCTGTTCTGATAGGCATGGGTTTCATTGTTCGGCTAATGGAAGAACAGATACAAGCCGTTGAGTCGGTGACGGCATGGTTTTCATAAGGTTGGTTTCATTACTAAACATAAATGTCTTTTAAAATAGTAGTTTTTCTTTCTACCAAACAACGAATGAACGAAGGGTTGGGCCGAGAAGATTTTAGGGGTCTGACTAGTAAAGAACCCACGGCCCATTTACTTGTGGTTGGATTTAGAGCACAAACAAAATTTATAGAGTCAATTTAATGTTTTTTTTTAAAATAAATCTCATTTAATTTATCGAATTGACGCAAACCCAGTACTAGTAATAAATTGGGTGTTTTTCATTACAATATAATTCAACTCCTTTACCAAAATAACCATACTTTAATTCATATGGATTTTTATGCAAAGGTGCTTCCAGAATATGGCTATCTAATGGGATTAGAACTCCTTGAAGTGCAATGCTTTTTGGAGTGTGCATTTAGTCACTTTGTTGAGTTTTTTTATATATTTTCTTTTATCAGTTTCAAGTGAATGATGACACCCCTAGCTAGTTGCTGCCAGGGAACTGAATCCTTGTTTCGACCAATCTAATTATGCAACTGATCGATGTTTTGATTTCAATTTAAGTTTTGGATGTCTAATCTTATAATATTCATGAAGAAGCAACCAAACGACTGTTGTGGTATTAATTGATTGATGAGTAAGTTGAGAATAATGTCTAAGAGATGCTGGGAGAATCGTTCTGCCACCAAGTTAAATTTGCTGCATAATCTCCTTTCTCACTTCCTTAAAATTCGTAGTGGATGGCTCAATATCTCTGTTATTCCCCACAAACCGAGTCCTTGAAGTCCTAATAAAGAATAGAAGTGGAAATCAAGAGAACAAAAGGATTGTCATAATGACAAGCAATAAACAAAGAACGTTGACCAACTTTGTATGTGGGGAGTAGTAGCTAGAGGAAATCAATTTTTTCACTTGATTCCAATTGCTAACATTCTTCACTTTTGGCTTCGTTTTTCTTCGTCTACTGGCAGATGGCAATGACCTGCTGACAAGCGGTGACTAAAAGGGAAACATAACACTGATCATGGGTTACAAGACAGAAAATCAAAGAACTATAGCTTGATATTAAAAGGTGATCGCTGATATCGCATGCAAAGAGAGGAAAGGAATTTCTTCTTTTGCAATCTCAACTTGCACTATTCTTGCTAACAAGATAAGGCCTCCCACGATGGCAGGAATCTTCTCTCCACACGTAATTCTATTTGGCTTAAAGTGGCTTTAGGCTTCGATCTTGTCTCGTAAAGCATTTCCTCTGTATCGAAATTCCCACCCACTTAACTCCTTATTGGCTTTTATCAGTTGTCAAGTAACTGATCTCTTATCTTGTTGATCTATTCTCGGGTTATCTAGCAGCCATAATTGGCATTGCAAGATTAAGAAAATCAAGTTACAATTCCATGCTTCATTTATTTTACAGGAAGTGTAAGAGAATATGGAGAGAAGCTGATCATAATGGGCTAACCTTTTGTCTTCTGCAACTTAATTAATGGTGACTTTTGTCAGTGTAGGAGCTAAAATGGCCAGCCATCGTCAATATGGTGAAAGAAATATTCAATGCTTAGCCATAAGAGGTGAGAACTTACACAGGTTGCGAACATAAACTCGGTTGTAAATACGACAACTCACTAATGGCAGACACAAGGCTAATAATCTCAGCTCTTCATTAATATTGCGTGATAGAATTGATCATAGATGAAGCCATTAAAAAGACTGATCGGTGAGTAATAAAAGGGTATATGCTTAGCCTCATCATCAAGAATCAATGGTCAGTTACTTGCATTCCTTGACTTCTATCCTTCATGAGGCATGAAGACATGTATATGAGAGACCAAGTGCAGACGAGAGATTACAAGGCAGCAGCAGAAATTTTTTGGTTCCTGCATGCAAATCAAATTTTATGAAACCTTTAACTAATCCATTGATTGCAATAAGATTTCATTTGACTAGCTAGTACAAAATTAAAAACACACGAATGCTAACAATAGCTTTAATTTTTGTGGACTAATGACGTGGCATTTGCTAAACATATTCGTTGTAACACTGAAGTTCTATATAATACATGTAAGTGTGCAGACTAGAAACATCTCAAGAAATCGAACCCAAAAAACGTAAAGCCTCTGATAATCTGATCGAACGTAAGGAATACATAAAAATAAAAATAATAACGAAAAAAAAACTCTAGTTAACTAGGGTTAATTTGACCAACCCACGTCTCAGGATATGAGATAAGGATAATCCCGCAAATAAAAAAGGCACAGATCACGACGCTAAAAGCCCAATAACTTAATGTCAAATGATGAAACTAAAAAAAAAATTATTTTTTAAAAATGACTTAAAAAAGAGACCAAACTTAAACCAAGTTAATTTTCAAAACTAGTAGCCCGGGTCATGAGACCGAGATTACCCTGTAGAAAATAGACATGAAAAAATAATAAAGAAAAATTATCAATCATAAGAAAATAAAAATCACAAAAAAAAAACAACAATCAAAATAATGAGGATCAAATGTTGTACATAAAATAAAAGCAAGAAAGTAATTAGGGATTAATTAAATTGAAAAAAAATAAGAAAAGGATAAAAAAAATAACAATAAAAAAAGATCAAAACTGGAAATAAATTAAATGAAATAAAATGTTGAAGAATAAAATTAAAAAAAAATTAAGTAAAAAGTAAAAAATAGCAATTAAAAGAACGAAAATCAAATTTGATATAAAAATTAAATTAAATTAAATACTTTGGGATAAAATTGAAAAAATAATAAACTTTAAATGACATTAACATAAAAAAAAATAGAAATGAAAATAAAAAGGAACAAATTTAAAATAAATACAAAGTGGATTTAAGATTCACCTCTGGGTTTTATGATCACTAATTGAGACTAAATATACAAAGCTAGATGATATCGAGGTGCACTGTATTATGAAATTAATTAATCACGTAAATCGGTTTCGTGCATGCAGAAGAATCTCTACCTTACAGAGAAAAATACAAGCTTGACAAGCATCAACCTGCTCCATGAGCATGGAACCGCGTATGACTATGATCACTCGGCGTACATACAAGCATATACATACGCTATTAATTTGTTTGGCCCATGAATCTTTAATCAGTATATACACTTGTTAATAAAAAAGGCATACGTATACAAATACATTTTCCTCAATTTGTACCACCCACATTGCAACTGGTACACAGAAACAAGTAGTGATTAACGTTAGCTTTGGTCGAAAACAAAATTATGTTAACAGGACCCATATAAATCATGTATTTCTAGGGCAGTGATTGCAAGAGAGTCATGCTAGTACGTAGGAATCAATGAATGTTTGACTCCATATCAAGATTTATCAAAATTCCTCAACGAATCATGTAACAGGAAAGAAAATCTTCTCCTTTTCTGTTTGCTGATATGAACAAGCATGGTCTCATGGAAACTTGAAACTGGTACGTATAATATATTGGCGAGGCATATTTAAATTAACTGGGAAAGACGTACGTAGTTCAAGGTTCCATGTCCTCCACCAACAATTCTCTCCCTTGCAATTCTGGTTCAGAATAAAGTATGCCCCTCTAAATATTTTCACATTTTTACTCATTGATAGTTTTCTCAATTTTCTTATTAATATTAATTTTTACAGCATGCCATGAGTTCTTCTTAATTTCTTCATTTTTTTCTGAGTAGGTTATGAATTCCTTCCATATACTAATTGTCCACGATCAGTGTTTAGTGTATAACAAGATTAATGATTGATCTTTACCTAAAATCCTGCGTATAGCAGAAGGAGGTCATGTTTAATTATAAAATCCCGGCAGCTCAAATTACACCATACATACCACCAAGAACACAATTATAATTACCAAGAAACTTTTCCTTTTGCCGCAGGCCATATTATAAACTCACCATTATTTAGAACTTTTGTAGGCACTGTAGGGACCTTAGCAACTTAATTACTAAAAAAGATAACTTATTTTTAACTTATCTCTCTAATCATTAACTATCCCACCGTTTTCGCTTCTTTTATTTAAATTTCCCTTTTCATAGTGAATGGAACACTTTTTATTTATTTATTTATTTTTCTATAACGAATGGAGAAATTTTTTTAGCTTTGTGAAAGCGACTGTTTGAGATTTTGTTTTTTATTTTCTCCAGGTTTTGTTTCCGCTGCTTTCTTCTTTTGTCCATATTGATGAGTTCGTATACTGGATCGTGTTGACTCCAGTATTAATTTTACCAAGGCAGGAAACTCTCGTCCTCCTTCAAATTAAACCCCGTAGAATGTTTCTTTCTAGTTTTTTATCACTAATATCAAGTTAATCAATGTCATTGTTGATACACATTAATTTATCATCGATCAATAGTAAATAAGGGCAAGTATTAGGGGCAATATCCTTGTGAAATCACTAGCTAGCTAACAGCAGAAGACACGCACATTAATGAATTAACTTGAATAATCAGTCAAGAGACAGAGATAAAGCGAGACAGGGAGCATATTGTGGAAAAGTTGATAAAAGAGGAGGAACCGAGTGAGGAGATGAAGATGGCCCCTCCATCCACTAAACATGTTATGTTTACTTACTTCAGGATAAGAAACCAGGAGTTAACGATGCCATCAATCAATCAATGGAGATAAAACTCACTGGCAAAATATATATTGGAATGCTGTGAACTTTTGACTGAGAAAAAGAAATCAGTTTCACCAAGTAAATTCGTGCAAAACTAGTTACTTTCAGAAGAAATTTGCATCGACACTTCAATTAAGAAAAACAAACCCTCTCTCCATGATAAACTTTGTGAGAAGTAGTTTATTTTTCTTATTCAATATTATTAGGATTTTCTAGTTTTATTTATTTATCTATATGGTTGTAATAACATTTTGACTAGTAAAGATTTTGGTGAATAAAAATTGAATATTTTTAATGTTGTTGTTGGTTTTTTAAAGTTTTGAGCTATGGCAGACTCTGTTATCCTTGTCTCTGTGTGTGTCAACTGAGACCTCTGTGTCAAAAAGCAACTAAAGTATGATTTTGTTTCGCCTTTTCCCTAATAACGTGTGGTAGATGAGATAACTATATATGATCTTATGATACCGACACTGTTGCGTGATTTAAATTTAGAAGGCGCCCTTCTCTTGAATTTGTTTTGTGGTGTCAAAACGGAAGAGAACATTAGTCTTACAAACAACATGTTAATTGCATGAAAGAATTGGGAAGCTTTCTAGTATATTAACACCATTGCCACTTCATTCCGAGTGATATATACGCATCCTGTATGTAGTTTGTGAGAGTTGAGATTACCTAGCAGCGAATAGCTCTTTTCCTATCGTATTTTACGAAGAATCAAGCATGAGTTTTGGATTGGGTTTTAGATATTATAATCTCGATAATACAAACATGCCTTTCCAGCAAAGTATCAATTAATACACACATCCGAATCCACAGCGTGATACATGGTGGCCTGTTTTATGAAGATTTCCAATCTTTTTTACAGAAAAAGTGCCGTTTTACTGCAAATTTAGTCACTTCCTGTAAGTGCTCACAAAATGAAGAGAGAGAGAGAGATCCGCCCAACTCATTTAAAAAAGGAGGGTATCAAAGTAACCATTGAGACCAACACTCACATTGAACAAGTAGCGCGACAGAAACTTGTCATCTGAAAACACACAGGCAGAGTCAAAATATTTGTTTTTCTCCGTTTCTCAAAACACTAAAGGGCAGGGCAGGCAGTTTTCTCTGCAAAAAACCAACTCCTACTTGGTGTTTCGTTTTGTCAGATCTCTTACAGTTGCAGTATTCAAAGTTTCCTTTTAAAGATAGATGAGAGAGAGAGAGAGAGAGAGAGAGAGAGATTCACTTTTTTGCTTGCTGGGTTAATCCGTGAATCGGATTTTGATGCATGCACTGTAAATTCTTTTCGGTAAATCAGCATTTGAGAGAAGGGTATCTCATATTTAGTAAGGTAAAAGAGGAAAATTAGTGTATTGCCAATTTGCCATCCATTGTTTCTATCACTATAGGCAAAGCTTTAACAGACGTTTTTGGATTACAGTACTCTACTAGGAGTTTTCCTACTCTTAAAAGGTATAAAACGAGAGAAGCACACCTGTGCTGACAAAGGGAGTTAAAGAGGCACAGGCTTTGCAGGGCTGTCGCACATTTGTCCGTAAGAGGCCCCTAAATTCCTCTGTCTCCACGTTATAAATCCAAGAGAGATCCCGGCGGTTTCCAAAACCAACTATCATCATAACTTCTTTTAGTTTCTTGGTCCGTTCTCTTCGTATACTTCTGGTTTCTTGGTTTGGCCCAGACGTTGTCTTAATTGTGGCTTCACTGTTTGTTTCAGATCTGTAGAGGAGCATTGAAAGGAAATGTCAACTCAGAAGCAAGCAGAGGAAGCTATGGTCTCAAACAATGACACTGGGCATGAAGAGAAAGAAGTAAGCAATGATGAATCCGGTTTTAGCCTTAAAAGCGTTCTTTGGCATGGTGGGTCTGTCTATGATGCCTGGTTTAGTTGTTCTTCAAATCAGGTACTATTACACCCGGTTCACAATTTGAAAAAAAAGAGAGAGAATCTTTTCCTTAATTTTGACCAAGAAAAAATGGAACTTTCTTTTTGGCGGTCACAGGTTGCTCAGGTTCTGTTAACACTGCCATACTCTTTCTCTCAAATGGGGATGCTTTCAGGCATAATTTTGCAGATATTTTATGGTTTTCTTGGAAGCTGGACAGCTTACCTTATCAGTGTTCTCTATGTTGAATACCGAAGCAGAAAGGAGAAAGAGAATGTCAGCTTCAAGAACCATGTTATACAGGTTAGCCTTCCAAGAACAACCCCCAATATAAGAACAAAACAAAGTTAGATATAAAAATTCGAATATGCTTTCTAAAACCTCTTTTTTTTTTTAATTGTCTATAATATCACTTTTGTTTTGTCAAAATTTTGAGTCTGCAGTGGTTTGAAGTGCTAGATGGATTACTGGGTCCAGCTTGGAAAGCTGTTGGATTGGCCTTCAACTGCACTTTTCTCATGTTTGGTTCTGTGATACAGCTTATAGCCTGTGCAAGGTCAGTCCTCGTTCCTTTTCTGTTTTGTAATTTATCTTTTCTACTTTTCCAGTATTTATTGAAAAATGGGATTTGTTTTATGCACTGATTCGAGTGCATTATTGGGGTAATCACAGCAATATATACTACATAGATGACAAATTTGACAAGAGGACATGGACTTATATTTTTGGAGCCTGCTGTGCCACCACCGTGTTCATTCCTTCATTTCACAACTATAGAATGTGGTCTTTTCTTGGACTTGGAATGACCACCTACACTGCTTGGTATATGACTGTTGCATCTCTTGTTCACGGCCAGGTAACTAAAATTTAGATCAGCCGCCTGATCTTTTATAATATCTCCTTTATCCACATTCCACACCAGCAGGATTTGGTTTTTGTTTTTCCTTGAAATATTAGTACCATTATTTTACAGGTTGAAGGGGTAGTTCACTCGGGCCCAACAAAGGCAGTTCTTTATTTTACAGGAGCCACCAATATCCTCTACACTTTTGGTGGGCATGCTGTCACTGTGTAAGAAGCCTATCTTCTTCTTCTTTTAATTGCTATCTATCACTGTGCAAGAAACCACATAAAGGTTTTTAGATTATCCCTCGTGAATTTATGGGTTAACAACGAGGACAATTTTTTAAACCAACTCGATGATTATACCTTAAATGATCTAGTCTTGGGAAGTTTAGAGTTAATGAGATTCCATCTATAAAACGCCAAAAGAAATCAATTCTGATTCTGGTCAAAGGAACCGTGATTGGAAGGCATACGTTACACCTTAGAATTTAGATAGGGCCTGGCTTTGACCAGTCAAATGTAACTTACAATTTCATCTTCAATTTCCACACGCTATATAAGCACCTGGTTGGTTTTCCTTGCACAGATGTTAGGCCCGCCATGCCAGGGCACTTCTTGTCAGACTCTCCATAGTCTAATGTCGTGTCATCAAATTAATTATATAAACCTGGACAAGCAAGTGGATTTAGTTAGCTCTTAGCAGATACAATACTAAACCGTTTGGTTCGAGTTCCACTAACACCCGGGATTAAAGGAATTCAGGGCAATGTCTTGCTTCTTGTAGTTCTGGGCTATCAGACTTTCTAAAATTTACACTGCGCTTCCTATTCTATAATACTTTACTGACTCATCTTACCTAAAGTTTTTGGTTTATCATAACAAATCAATCTGTCACTCTTGTTTGATACTGTCCAATTTCAAGTGGATTATTTGATGGCAATGGCTTCTTGCTTACAGGGAAATTATGCACGCAATGTGGAAGCCTAAAAAATTCAAGTGCATATATCTACTTGCTACCCTTTATGTGTTCACCTTAACGCTTCCATCAGCTGCTGCCACCTACTGGGCCTTTGGAGATCAACTCCTCACTCATTCAAATGCTTTCTCCCTACTACCCCGCACCCCATGGCGTGATGCTGCTGTTATCCTTATGCTTATTCATCAGGTTTTGTTTTTTTTTTTGCATATTTTCTGTCATTAGTCATGATTCATGAACTGTTACGTTGACACATACGATGCTGTTTGATCAGGAAAAGACAACCAATATTAGATGACAAATTCGTGTAAAAAGTTGTAATTGATTTGATTGATTAATTCGGTGCATGTGTGTATGAATTGCAGTTTATAACATTTGGATTCGCGTGTACACCATTGTATTTTGTGTGGGAGAAAGTGATTGGGATGCATGATACAAAGAGCATCTTGTTGAGGGCGTTGTCTCGGTTACCCGTGGTCATACCTATATGGTTCTTCGCAATTATATTCCCTTTCTTTGGACCAATCAACTCAGCTGTGGGGGCTCTTTTGGTCAGCTTTACCGTCTACATCATCCCTGCTTTAGCTCATATGCTCACTTATCGATCTGCCTCTGCTCGACAGGTAAATGGTCCATTTTCTCTGCCTCTTGTCTTCATCTCTACCTAATGCTTGTATTGTATATCTGGCTGGCATTGTCTAATGCTTCGACGAAGTAGCTAGTCATTGATTTCACTTTCTTAGTTACAATAAATTATAAGACAAAATGACAGATAGATGTACATGTACCCAGAAAGGTATAGATGCTGGGATTTCAGCCATATAACTAGTCACCAGGGCAAGTCCGTTTTGGTCCTAATTTCATGCTAGGTAACTTGATTTGGTGATATCAGCCACTTAATCAGTAGACAGTGTCTAATTCCTGACCTCATAGCCTGTTACTACGCATTTCAGAAATTAAAGCATACCAAAAGCATTAAAAGATGTGGTAGATGGGGCATGTCCTGTTGTACAAAATAATTAAAGGTAATCTCAATGACTGTAGAAAAGGGGATTTGATTTTCGAAGTGCCCACAATTTCATGGATAGCTCCAACTTGATAGCTTAGCTTGGACAGTGAAATTGACTTCGCTATTCTATCTCCACTAATTTCTATCTGCACAAGATGAGGTTGGTAACATCTCCTTGTCATTCAGCTATGTGCCACATTCACTCTTCTACTCTTTTGTACTAGCCATACCTTGGCAATGGCTGCCAGTCTCTCTGAACGACTTGCCTGGGTCACTGGTTATGTCCTCAAAATAAATTACTATAATACTGCTTTGATCATTACTTTTACAGTACACTTGAACTTAAAATTAGATTCTGCTGACTAATGTCAATCAAATAAAAAAAAAATTAAGCAGTGCTCATTAATCTGTACTAGTGGACATCTTTAAAATTGTAGCATCCTTGACAAGTCTTGTAAAAACAATCGTCTCATTGTTGGAAATGCAGAATGCAGCTGAGAAACCTCCTTTCTTCATCCCGAGCTGGACAGCCATGTACGCATTGAATGCGTTTATAGTAGTATGGGTACTCGTGGTTGGCTTTGGATTGGGAGGGTGGGCTAGTATGTCCAATTTCATCAAGCAAGTTGACACATTTGGCCTCTTTGCCAAGTGCTACCAGTGCCCTCCTCCGACTCCTGCAAAACATCATTAAGTTTGAGAATCTCAAGTTAAACCATAGATCCTCTTATAGCATTTTAAATTTCTCTCTCTCATGCATTATAGACGTCACACGGAAGTTGGCAGCAGCATCTCCTCTGCATTGTGTTTTGTTTAAACCCTTCTATAAATAGTAGGTTATTTGCGAACAGTGATGTTTTCTGTGGTATCATATATATATATCAACGTTGTTATTCTCTGTTCACAAGAGTGCTCAGCATCTTTTAGCTATCTCTTGGGGATCTGCAGTATTGGCAATAAGAGTGGAGTGTGCTTCTGATAATGTTCGATAAACCATCTTTGCTCTAGGAAATTTAGGGGGAGATTTGTGAGTGGTAGTGCTCACATGGCTTGCACATTACGTAAAAACCTTGTGTATATGAACCCACATGAATCCAAAACAAATCATTCGAAGATTATAGTCTACCTTAGATCTCCTTTGACTGCCTCTTTTGGTTCCCTAATTCGTTATTCTATTTATTCATTCACATGGATTTGTTACTTGTATCTCCTCCTGCTTCCTTATTGAAACCTGTTATGGGAGTTGACTAGTCAAATGAATAGAATGAGTTCAGAGTTTTCTCCATATTGATTTTCAATAACAACAACAACCAGAAATGAAAAAACAAAGAACGATCCAAATGTAGTGTTTGTAGCTTTCATCTTTGTTTCCTTTCCCTGAATTTTAGCCACTTTTCAAATTCATGCCTGTTCCTTTTGCCCTCGTCCCCGATCCATCAAGTCGGGAAGGAGAAAATGAGTGAAATGGACCGACTACAACTTACAATTCCATCAAAGCTGGGAGAATTCAAATATTGCTGGGAACAGAAACAAGAAGGAACAAAAATAATGATAAACAGCACGACCGCTTGCGTCTAAATTGGGGATGATTCTCGAGCTGCAAGAGCTTTGCAGTTTTTACCATGTTTGCCTTGCCATAATGGGGTTAACATCAACTGTTATTGGTCTATGAAATGTCCGTAGACCCACTTAAAGTCGGTCTTAAATGCGCTCGCGCGCTTGCTTTCTATGAAAAGAGACGAAACTGGTTTCTTTTATTATTTGACAAAGATGGATCAAATGGCTTGTTGCTTTAAGGACTAGCTACAAATATCTTGTCCCTGAAGAAAGGATATGATGTGGATCTTGTCGTTTCTTATGACTTTTGGACTATCAAGACTTTATCAAAAGTTCCTCGAAGAAACGTGCTTTGAGGAAGATAGAGCCATGCAGTCTCAAGTTTTCATTTTGCTCACAAAAGTATTTCTTTTTTTCCCGAATAAACATGTGTGGATTGAAAGTGAGCTAAATTTACTGTGAGCGATAATGTTCTGTCACCTGATAGTGCTATCATTTTCACTTATTCATGATGGTCTTTGTACTAGCTGGTTAATTTTGACTTCAGAAAATGTCCCTCTATTTGCATTTAAAATTTTTGACATCGGTGCGGCCGTGCGGACTGAGGATCTCCGTTCCCAGTATGAAAAGCTCTACTTACTGGGCTTTCACTGTGCAACCGTGATACAGTAATCTAGGCTCAAGAGGCCACGCCCATCTGCATAGATTTGGTGTGATCCATAATGTTTTGGTCATAAGATTGAGAATTAAGTAATTGGTGGTTTGCAACAAAAATCACAGACATGAGGCTGTTCGGCGATGAAATGGGCTGGATACCTGCACTGCAGTAGTTTCAGGCTTCTAGCCCAAAAGGGCCATATTCATATACCAAGAATCACGGAGACGCCGTTTCAAGAGCAAATGCGGTCCGAAAAGGGTCCAGAAGGGTAGGGTTGTCTATTTCATGTTATATTCTGATTTATTTATTTATTTTGTTTTAAGAAATAAAAATAATAAAATAGATGAGAAAATATATATTTTTAAAATAAAATACTATCTGATTAAGCATAGTCAATAGTGTTCAAGGAAGCTATAGTTAACTCCAAAGAAATAAGAATTTTAACTTAAAAACAAAAAAAGATTTACTGGTAGCGGGATTTCCTCACTCCATGAGTCAAATCCGTATTTGATTATAACTTAAGTTGGATCAATTCTAGGAGGCAGACTCTTCGAGCCCGCAAACAACCATACCTGAGTATCACAAAAAAAGGAGGGACTTTTCTAGCGTTTCTAGGAGTGCAGTTTAAAAATTCTGAAATTATTTTTATATATAATTTTAGATTATTTTGATACCTTGATATTAAAAATAAATTTTATAAAATAAAAAAATATGTTTTTAATATTTTTAAATAAAACATACTTTTAAAAAATATTTTTTATTACTATCTCAAACACTCCTTTATTTAATGGATGAGAATGAGCTTATAACCTGATATGCACACTCTTGCCTTGCCACTTGCAATCGTCCGCTGTAGAAGAATTTTAAGTAGCAACACAGTTGGTATTTTAAGTAGCAACACAATTTTAAGTAGCAACACAATACACTAACTAGCTTGATATGCTTTCGACTTTATCTGGCATGTCAATTGTTAAACATTCTGATAATGGGTAACAATATCTCTGCATCAGATAACTGTAGCCGGTTGATCTTGTTTTTTTCCCCCTCTAAGAAGAGGAATCTTGTCTAAGAACCCTGTGATCATACAATCGCATGCCCGTATAAACTGCTCTGTATAAGCTCGTTTAGCCTGCCATGCTCAGCAATACTGCTTTCATAGATAGATTGTGTGCCTGAGTGGCCCTTGACTCTCTGAATAGTTTTCGATGTTGATGCACATGATTGTGATTCCGTTGAGTTGGGCATGATCTCTGCTGTTGGACATATCCTAATGCCACGATTATTTCTCTAATTCCATGTTTCTTGAAGGATAACACCATGAAAGATGAGTCTGAAGAACCATTCACCGCCCAGCACCGGTGGTCTTTCACTCCAACCAAGTTCAATCAACAAGCATTCCGTATCCAGTACAATGGATATTAGTCCTTATCCGTCGAAGACTGATGCACCAGATGAGAAGCTTGGAGTGAAAGACCCATCCCAACAAAATCACTCTGCACAGGCTTCCTCTGTTGTTAAATGATAGTTAGAGAGCTTTGCTTAATCCAAGAACAACGAACCAGGAGCAGAACAAGAACTTCAAAGGTTACTGCTATCCCTCAAATTTTATTTATAGATAAAATCAAAGATTTCAAGATCTTTATCATAAAGAAAAGGAATCATAATAGCCATAATCTCATTTATCTAAGAGATTACGTAAGTACATAGGCTTATTCTAAGTCAAGCAAATATCTAGCTAAATTTAAACTTAAAAATCAGGACATAAAAAAAATATCATAACAGATAGATAAGTATGACTAAAAAATAACCGATAATAACCTCTAGCTTTAATACCCCACCACTTCAACATCCTCCTCACACTTCAGCTCTTCACATATAACGGACATTTTTACACGTTCTTTGAAGGATATACAGCCCTGTCCACAGATATCTTCCACAGCAGTCCAATCTCCACAGCTGTTCTCCCCATCACCAGTGGATTCTCTTCCTGTTCAAAGGCATAAACCTTGTTATGGATGGCTTAGCAGTGATGATGAGGATTAACCATTTCTTTGCTTGCAGGATTTTTTTTTTAGATCCATATATTTGCAACATTTGTTAGTAAATGAATGTTTAACATTGTTATAGTTTTTGTCATTATAATTTGATAATTGTTTTATAAAAAAAATAGAAATTATAGTTTTTTTTATAACTAAAATCTCAAGAATTTTTTTTAATAAATTCATGCAAAATTATAATTTGTATTGATTAATTAAATATTTTTAAAATTATAATTACAGCAAAAGACAATGACAACCACACCATACCACTACCAAACAGACGAAGAAAAAAATAAAAATAAAAAACAGTGCCGAAATGGGTTTTCAATTTCAGCTGGAACCTAATTAAATTTTTCAAATTACATTTTTACCACCGAAAGTTGTTGAAATCTCAAAATAGCCACTCAAGCTAGCTCACAAAATGTACACGTGTGGGATCCGGATTGGGAATTTCAGATACCGAAAACAAAGGAAAATATCACAAGGCTTAGGCGGGTACTAAAAGCAGAGCAACGAACAATAAAAGGGATAATTCCCTTTAGAAAGCAAGGTTTCTACTTCTTCGTCAGCCATCGTCACTCACTCCCAAGATATCTATCTGTTCCAGCCCCCGATAGACAACACTGAAGAAAGAAAAAGACGAAAAGGTTTCCAATTCGTGAAATTTCAATGGACACTTAGGGTTTTAAATAAAAAGAAAGAAGACGTTATTTTTTCTTTTAGATGCTAAAAATGAGTGTTTCGGCGACATTTCGTGGCAATTTTAGTTCCTTATTGATACCACAGAGCAGCTATTGTCCTTGCGATTATCGTCCACGCCACATTTTAGCTTCTTCTTCTGTTATTTCTTGGCGAAAACGATGTCGTACAAGAGATTTCAAGTTGTACCAGGTTTCAGAGTAAGAGTTCTTCTTCTTCTTCTTCTTCTTCAATTGTTATGGATGCTTATAATTTATTTATTATAGTATTACTCAAAAACGTGTTCTAGTTTTTTCTACTTGTAGGAAGCTAATTATACTGCTGTGTTTTAGGTTTTGTGAGAGGAGAGAAATTATTGTATGTAGAGCTGCAGAGACAGAGATTGAACCGGATAATAGCAACAATGATAATAAGGTTATTGCTACCTCTTTTCTTTTCTTCTGTTTATATATATACAAATACAATAATAACATGCAATGTTAGCTAGATTCTACCGTTTATCTGGTTAATTAGTTAGTTTGGTGCGTCTTTGATTTGATTTAAAGTTATTGAATTTAACTTAGGAGGTGAAGTAACATATGATCCCTTTCACATGCTTTGGTTGAGTTATAGATTTAGTTTTGAATCCCATTTCATGAAATTGGATATCTTACTTTGGATGTGTGGGAATTGGAATACAAATCCAAGATCAATAACTTGAGAGTTATAGATTTAGTTTCATGTTAATGTTTTTTTTTTGCATTCACATACGTGGGATTTATTTAACTTTGAATTTGTTAAATGTATCTAGGAAAAAGAAGTGCATGAAGGAGGAGAGGAGCATCCTACCATAGATTCCGTTGGCCAAACTGACGACCAACCTGATTCTCAGCCTACAATTCTAAATCAAATAAATGGCGGGGAAATTACTACTGGAGGTGGCACCCAGGTATTTATATCTCTTACTTAGTATAAGACTTGCAGTTTTTAGATTCTTTGTTTTTATCAATATAGCTGTAGACATAATGTTTGCTCTATGCGGTCAGCTATTGCATTTCCTTTCCCTTTTAACACTTATGCATGGAATAACTGTATGTTTAGTCTCCTTCTCTTGAAGGGAAAGATGTGCTGCTTCTAAGTGGTTTTGAATAACTACAGATAAATGAAACAATATACAATGGTTGGCCACAACGTCCTGTAGCCATTCAAATTTCATAAGAAAACTCTGGCTCCTGCCCTTGACAATTCTGTTCATCTCAGAGTCATGTTCTTTGACATAATATTATTTTTAATAGGTTCATGTAATTTTCTTTGGTTTGGGAGCAGGAAACTCATTATTAAATCCCCTGACCCTTATTACATTAAGGTTGTGTTTGAAACAGGAAGCTGATGATGAAGTTGTCAGTGGGTCCCCTCTGCCAGGTGTGAAGGTGATTTGCAAGTGCTTAGTTTTTTGCGTTTCAGTAGGGATCTTCTTTCAAAGCATACTTTCTTACTTATTTTTAAAATTTCCTTAACAGCCCCAGCAACTGGATGAATCAATCAGGATTCCTAAAGAAACAATTGATATTCTCAGGAACCAAGTGTTTGGCTTTGATACATTTTTTGTGACAAGCCAGGAGCCATATGAGGTGAGCTACTAATGCGCAAGGCTTTATGTTTTTGCATTTGTTTCCTTCTGTCCATTACAAATTCTCTAAGAGGGAATAAAACCAAATGGATTTGCAATCTAGGCTAGAAGTTCTGACTGATTATCCAAAGCTTACATCTGTTCTAACCAGTAGCCCAAGTTTATGTTATCCTCATTGTGCTTTTATCATGGATATCAGACATTTCTTGAACAGTGATTAGGTTTGCTCCATCTTACTCATTCTCCATGAAAGAAATGCTTTTGCTGACATCCTTGCTGAAAGGGATCTTCTCAAGATTGTCTTATAGTGTGGACTAGTCCAACATATTCATCCACAGCTTCTATCTGATTGTTCTTGTGTCTTATTTTTGAGAGGGTAGTTTGTTTTTGTTTCTTTTTCCATTGTACCAAAAAGAATGGCTCTTTCTTCCTTTAAATTTTTTGAAATTCTTTACAAATTTACCTGTGGAAGTTGAAAATCCATTTAAGAAGGGGGACAAGGAGTGTGTGAAATAGATACATAAGAGGAGTTTGCTATTTCATTTTACTCTTTCTAGTCAAGAGTGAATATTTCATGTCTTTCTAGTTAATTTGTTTGATTTTTTGTTATGCTTTTGGTAGGGTGGAGTCTTGTTTAAAGGAAACCTGCGAGGCCAGGCAGCTAAAAGCTATGAAAAATTAACGAACAGGATGCAGGTGAATTTATTAGCTTCTTCATTTTCCCCCTTTTCATGCAGTTTTGTCACTGATACTGCACACAATTCAATTAAACAGAATAAACTTGGGGATGAGTATAAGATTTTCCTCCTAGTTAATCCGGAGGATGATAAACCAGTGGCAGTTGTGGTTCCAAGAAAGACCCTTCAGCCAGAAACGACAGGTAGTTTTATAGCCTAGTACAGTGTTGTTATTTTATTTTTTTTGCCTGATCAGCACCTTTTTTCACAGTAAAATACTTAAATCTCTCATCACAAGAGTGAAGACACAAATCAGAGCCAATTTAACATCTGGTTTAAACTACAATGGATTTAGCTTTATTTCTGCAGCTGTCCCAGAGTGGTTTGCAGCTGGCGCTTTTGGACTGGTTACAATTTTTACATTACTTCTCCGGAATGTGCCTGCATTACAGTCAAACTTATTGTATGTAATTTATTTATCTATTCTTATGAATCATATTTACATTAATAAAAGCTATGTTTTGCTGAAGCTGAGGGTATTTAGATTAACAAAGAACTTTTAATTGTTTTCTGTCAGACTTTTCATTTAGGCAAGTATCTGAAAAGGTACAGTGTGATTTCCATGCATACCCTGTTGTGGTTCCTTGTGCCCTCCTTTTGTGTTACATCTCTTGATTAAGGGTGATAACTTGAGCAAATTCTTTTTCTTTGCCTTTGCTACATGCATTTTCCAGAGAGGGTACTTCACTTTTTTTTGTCCTTATTCATGTGGATAATTTTTTGTTATGCTGGGTGTTAATAGTGCCTTTTATATCTACTCGTCTTGTAGTTTATCTTCAAGGTTTCTAATTCATTTTTGTATGAGCATTTTCTTTGACCTTCTAGACTTCTTTCATGACACAGAACTCATAAAAATTTTCTGACTAGAACATTAATATTTTAAATGTTCCAGATCGACTTTTGACAATCCTGAGCTGTTGATGGATGGGCTACCCGGAGCCCTTGTGACTGCACTTGTTCTGGGGGCACATGAATTGAGCCACATACTGGTTGCAAAAAGTAATGAAGTTAAGCTTGGGGTGCCATACTTTGTTCCAAGTTGGCAGGTGAAATATATATATATATATATATTTATATATATTGTTGTCTTGTCTTGATCTTTACTTATGCTGTTCCCTAGCGTGATTTCTTTGGGGAACTGGCTAGGAGACTGTTTTCTATCCAAAGCAATCCTTTTCTATTGACTGATCTATCCTGGGTCGGTGGCAGATAGGTTCTTTCGGTGCTATCACAAGGATAACAAGTATCGTGCCCAAACGTGAAGTTCTTCTGAAAGTTGCAGTGGCAGGACCTTTAGCGGGGTTTTCCTTGGGTCTTGTTCTTTTCCTTTTGGGCTTCATCTTACCACCTAGAGATGGTATTGGTCTTGTTGTTGACGCTTCTGTTTTTCACGAGTCATTTCTTGCTGGGGGTATTGGTAAGTTCATTTTGGAGTTTATTGCATACAGATCTGCTAGTGCATTCTGTTATGACTTGCAATGCTACAAAGATTGATGGAGATCAAATTTATCTAATTATAGTTGACTACCTTGATCTTTATATTTCTTTTCCCAAAAAAAGACTTGCATTTTTTTTTCAGTGATCAAGTTATTTACTTCACATGTAATTTTACTCAAGCAAGTTGGAGACCGGTGATATTAACTTTGAGCTTTGCTTTTACCTGTAGCTAAACTTCTGCTAGGTGATGTACTCAAGGAAGGCACTCCCATATCTGTTAATCCACTGGTGATATGGGCGTGGGCTGGACTTCTTATTAATGCCATCAACAGCATCCCTGCTGGAGAGCTTGATGGTGGGCGAATTTCTTTTGCTATCTGGGGAAGGAAGGTATACCATTTAAAATTAAGCACAAGAGAAATTATAAGATACTTCCAATGGATTGCCTCCCCGCCCACATGAAAGCGGGACCCACTATGATAACACCAGTGGGGTCCGCTGCTATATGAGTGGGTAGTAGTACGCTGGGAGTATCTGATGATCTCTCTAAATACAATATAGCAATAACTTGAAGGTTTAAACTCGATGTTGTTGACCCGAAAGTCACTTTCAAATGGCTCAGGAATTAAAATATAACCTTTTAACCTCAGATATTTTTCTGAATGTTTTGAGGTGAAGAGAGTGTGACACAGATCTAGTTTTTCATTTGACAGGCTTCAGCTCGCTTCACTGGTTTCTCCATTGTCTTGCTTGGACTATCCTCACTACTTAACGATGTGGCTTTTTTCTGGGTAGTTCTAATATTCTTCTTACAAAGGGGGCCAATTTCTCCAGTTTCTGAAGAGATAAGTGATCCCGAGAATAAGTATGTTGCCCTTGGACTCTTAGTTTTGGTCTTAGGATTGCTGGTGTGCCTACCATACCCCTTCCCTTTTACAGATGAAACCGTTACAAGTTTCACAAGTAATGCCATTTCAAGTCTCTAGTCACAATACAGTTTCCATATACTCCAGCCTAAAGTTGTTCTTAGAATGTCAGACAGCCTTGTTAGTGTAACTTGTACAAGGAAATGCGATACACATTTTAGCCCATCAAATTGGTGAAATTGTGCTGTGTATTGGCATCAAGAAATTCATATGCATGGCTATTTTCTCCCGTAATTCTGTTCGTGTAATTTCAATAAAGTCGATGAATCTTTTTGCGGGTGCTTCTATTTTTAAGTAATGCCATGGTCGAAGTTAGTACAGGACCACATTCTGGGTGAACTGAAATCAGCGAGAACAGATAACTATCCTGGATTACCTTCAAAGGCATCGAGTGCCGTTAAGTTGATATGTACCCTTACAGAATGTCATGTCATTTCAGCTTGTAAGAACTGGGGAAAACGTTTCATAGCTAGCTAGATCCTTGTTGTCCAGAAAATTCAAGTATTTTGGAGCGGATTATCATGTGTGTTTTCGGGTAAGGATATACTTGGCTGCGTTTGATGCATAAATTGGGCAATTATCATAATAAATTTAAAAAATTGATGAATTGACATAGGTTAAAAAAATTCAAGTATTTAGTAAATGTTATTTTTTTTAATGCGACAAGATAGTTGTCATGTTTTAGAATAGTAATATTTAGTAAATGTCGTGTTTTTGAAGCGTGAAATGATTAAACTGTATCATTTCTGGCTTAACCAGTTGACCTAGTTTATAATGGTTAATGAAATTAATCGATTAATTTTAAAAATAATAAGAAAAATCTCAAAACTATCAAAATTAAAAGGCTCGGCGAGATTTTTTATATCTAAAGATCTGATAGCCTACGTCGGTCTCTGAACTACCAATCGAATCAAAAGTTATGGTTTTTTTGACATGTTATTCTAGTCTGGCATGACTAGATCTTCTCTCAAACCTAAATATGTTCTATTGATTTATAAATATATTTGCTAGGTTATTCATAAAAAATTTTAGGATAAGGACGTGTTTATTTAGTTAAGACATATATTTTCAAACCTAACTCATAGGTGTTATTTTGATGAGAAATCATCTGCTATTTTATTTATAATGTTATTGATGGTGATACTGATAAAACTCTGTTTATGCAATTAAGTTGTGTGGAAAATAACATGCAAGTTGCCAATGCAGTATTTGGTTTCATGCAGATTTGAGGTGTCGATGACCAGTATAGATGGAGGACTCGTCCTCTTTTGGCTGATTATCTAAAAGCAAACTTACTAATGACAACCAGGTTTTCCCGATAATGCAAGTCACCGGAGAGTTGCATGATGATCACACCTTGCTGGGATGCCCTCCGTGCTGCATTGCCTGTCGGAACTGTCAGTGGGGCACCAAAGGTTTGCTTTTGATCGTATTATTTCCCATTCAGATGCTCCCAACTTGACCTAGTGTTTGAGCTGAACTAAATTTGCGAACATTATTTATTTCGTCACTACTTATGCTTTATCACGGCATGTCTGGTATGAGGACATTCTTGCCTGTAGTGGCAAGCCTCTCTATGGAAGTCTGTCATGATAACGTATAGACTTTATGGTCCATTTTTTTCCAAATTGCTTTTCTAAGCACTATCAAGATGCAATCTTCCTTTCCCTTCTTCGGAAATTCTGATGATCATCATTTGAATTGTGATACAGGTAAAGGCAATGGAATTGATTGACCAAATGGAGGTGTCGAGGCGTGGTCCTTACAGTGGAGGATTAGGAGGGGTTTCCTTCACTGGTGATATGGACATTGCACTGGCTCTTAGGACCATGGTATTCCCAACGGAAACTCAATACAACACAATGTACTCGTATAAGGATGCTCAGCTACGCCGTGAATGGATTGCTGGTGCTGGTATAGTTGCAGACAGTGTACCCGAAGACGAGCACCGTGAGTGCCAGAACAAAGTTGCTGGGCTTGCTCGCGCCATCGACTTGGCTGAGTTAACTTTTGTTAACAAGTCATGAGGTTTAGCAACAGGTACAGATATAGATTTCCAATACCAGCTGACCTTTTGTATGTAGCCAACCTGCTCTGGAAGCAAGCTAGAGTTGCTTGAGGAGAGGAAGAGAGAGTAAGAAAAGAATGCTAGCCAATTGTATGTAAAACTTTTGCAATATAATCAATTTATCCATGCCATGCACCCTAAAATCTAAATTTCTCTTCCCTGTCCATCGTAATGCAAGTGGTGGCATTTTCTTCAAATACTGTAAGCATCCATACAAGAAAACTAGTGATCTAACTCTAAAAGACAGCTCAACTGATCAGGCCTTGAGTTTGTTCCTCAATGATCACGAGTTTGAGTTCTTTTAAGGTAACTGGAGGCTTACATGGTCGTTAATTTCAGAATCCGTGAGATTAGTCGAGGTATGCGCAAGCTGGTCCAAACACCCATGTTAATAATAATAAAAAAAAAAACTAGTGTTCTGCTTTTCAATCTTACAATGCCCGCAACTGCTCCCTGTGCTTG
>Ga0307517_10003508_pt1 | contig 24375 bp, 33 predicted proteins | sample 23_EM_MG_FD_194515 | JGI IMG/M metagenome (GOLD analysis project Ga0307517, IMG submission 194515) | Populus trichocarpa ectomycorrhiza microbial communities from riparian zone in the Pacific Northwest, United States - 23_EM | ecosystem: Host-associated > Plants > Roots > Unclassified | place... | reverse complement strand
AAAGTACCCTCGGTGGCTGGCGGGACCGTCGGAACGGCTATAGTCATCACGTTTTCTCCTCACGGAAATTGCCGCCGTAAACGATCGCCGTCATGCACGCCGTAACTTCCAATTCCCAAACTTACTGCCTAGGGCTTGCCCAGGCTCCTTGAATTTGGATCTCGAAAGCTGATCGGGATTGAGCCCGATCGCACCGAAAAGATTGGCCTTTGGCGCAGTCTTTCGGGAAAGATTAGATTGGCCAGAGTTTTGGGCCCAATCACGTGATCCAAAGACCTTCAGAATTCAATCTGAAAGGGAGCCTGAGCAAGTCCTGAGCGTCTGGTGAGCTCGATTGTGGCGAACAAGAGCCGAAAACCAACCAGCTGTACCAGGCGCTGACGGGGATGGTGGGTGGGTCGAAAAAACTTGAGGGAGACCGAGAAAAGAGTTTTCCCGCGTCAGAACAGGACCCGAAGCGATGGGGAGAAGCACTCCCCAATGCGAGAATATCTATTCATTATTTGTATCTATGATTTACGAGGGGAGAAGCAAGCGCTTCTCGGTTCTGACGCTGGTCGTTATCTTATCCGATTATGAGCTTGCCCTTGGGCTTGCTCATCGCGGAACGAGCGTTTTTCAGTGTGACAAAAACGGCAACATTTTTTTGCAAGCCGACCACCAGTCATCATGGCTCCAAGTACTATGCATCGCGACTCCTCCGGCGACCGGTCCCAACGTCGTGCAAAACCCCAAGCGCGCCCTCGACTTCTCATATTTCCGGTATGATCGCGTAAACCTCCCCTTTCCTCCTCACAATATCTTATCTTATTTATCCATCATTTATATAGCACATCCGTCCGGCCACCGCACTCCTACCGGTTGGACCTGCGTATCTGAGACAGCTTCAGCTCTCGTTGCACCATGCTCATTCGTTCTCGTCGTTGGATAAGCATCTCACCGCCGAACGCGAGCGCCTTGCTGCGTTACACGGAGAGGACGCCACTGGGGAGGATGATTTGGGTGTTGAGGATGAGGAGGAGCCACAGGAGTTATTGAATTTGGATCCCAAGGACTGGAAGGTGCGTTTGTTATTTTCGTGGAAATTTTTTTGCCCCCTTCTAACCTGTTTTTTTTATCGACAGAAACAAGACCATTATGCCGTTCTTGGGCTGACGCATGTCCGCTCCACAGCCAGCCTGGAACGGATTAAAATCGCGTGTACGTTCGAATTCTTTCTTTTATTTCGTTGGATTTTAACAAATCTGCTATTCTCTAGATCGCAAAAAAAGTGCTGAAGCACCACCCGGACAAAAAGGCATTGAACACAACCCCCGTTTCCAACTCCTTGTATTTGACCAGCATCAATCAAAATACAAACGACGATGCGTTCTTCAAGTGTATACAAAAAGCCCACGAGGTTCTCACCAACCCGGAGAAGCGCCGCCAATTCGATTCTGTCGATCCTGTATTTATAGAGCTCGAAGAGGATATCCCTACCGCGACTGAATTCGCCAAGGTATTTCCGAAACGACTCTCTCTATCTTGTCTATTGATAAAAAGTTCACGGATAAATGACTTGAAAAAAAGAACATGCGGGCGATATGCCGAACACGAGGACTGCTTATATAAATTGCGGCTCTTCGTTCAGAGATACCAAGAATTCCTCTTTTGCTGCCACCATCTATCTACAGCTGGTCGAGAACCATAACCTGAAACATCGACATGGCTGACAGTACTCCCACCATGACACACGAACAATGTGAGTAATGTGAAAACCGGTTGATCTCGATGATCTATCTAGTCAACGCTAGCGATTCTGACGTCACAATCCAGTCTGCAGACGCTGTCCTCTTCAATCTCCATCGTAAAAACCTGGAAGTGGGCACCGGCGCTTTCCCTGGGTCCGAATTCGAAACGCACAGAGAACGCGTTTACTTGACCGAACCCGCACCAATTTTGGAAATTCTTTTCCAGTTTTTATACCCGAAGAAACACCCAGACCTGAAGGACTTAAAATTTAATATTCTGGCCCAAGTCGCAGAGGCAGTCGAGAAGTACGAGGTTTTCTCTGCGATGACTCTGTGCGAGAGACGATTGAGGTAAGGTTTACCTCGCTAGTAAATTTCTGAGCTGATAGGAGTCCTAAAACTTGAATGGCAATTAGAAAATTTATTCCGGCACACGCCGTTGAGATATTTCTTCATGCGGCCAAGCATAATTATTCAGATTTGATGAATGCATCTAGCTCGTACATCGCCCCCTCTCCTATGGTCCCAATGTTGAAGAAATTGCCCGGCTACGCTCTGGTTCCTCTGGTAACTTTACAAAGGTTTACACATACTATCGTTCCGCTAACCAAACACCAGGTAAAGTATCGTGCAGCCTGGGATGCGATGTTTGAATGTGCAATCCTACACCTGCAAAGCTCGCCGGGTCCGGGTACGACAGCAGATATTGTATGACACATCACAGGAGTTTCGATGTTTTCAGCGATTGTCGACTTTCCTTGGTGATGTGGGTGACATCGCTCAAGACAATTGACAACACTTCCGAACTGGAGATGGCAATCAAAGCCCGGTTCTAACGGAGACGAACTTCCCCCCAGGATCGTGCCCAAATTGCACCTACCATAAATGCCGCGGGTTGTCTGCATTAGTCCGCGTCATTGAAGAGGGAATCCAGGCCATTCCTCCGTTTTCACACTTTCTGAATTCCGAGACATCCGGAGCCGCATCTGGAGCATAGGCAACCTGGAGATCGTCCAAGTCCTCGTCATCCGAGTCGATTTCAAGGCCTGCGAAACTGAATGTTGAAATTACTAAAGTTGTAGAATATAGTATAGCAAGAACATAGCATAGCGGGCGCCCTTTCTACCCTTTCACCCATCCATCCCTCCGAGTGACAAGTCTTTGGAGATCGGTGATTATTTTCGGAAGGGAGATGGGGTGTCGAGGAATTGGGAAAACCAAATGATACACTGAAAATTCTACAAAGTTTAGATCTTGAGTTTCTTGTTCGTGCGCTACCTGTTCTCGGCCATCTTATTCACAATCTCTGGGGTTTCAATCGAGTCTAAGCTTTAGCCTTTTCCTTTCCTAGAGGAAGTACGAGGTGGTGGCGCATCCTCCTCTTCCTGAGCAAGTTGCGTTCTGCATTGTCTTTTTCGTGGCGTTTCGGCGCCGCCTTCAGCCTCAGCCGCTGTCTTCCGGGCTCTCTTGTGCAGTCGGCGCAGCGTCTGTAGGAGGAGGTTTGACTTTTCGTAGCGCTCGGCGGGCTTGGGATATAGGTGCTACAGGAAGGGCAAGGACTAGGGGAGGCGGAAAAGCTCCTGCTAGAGGCATTCCGGCACCGAACATACCGGCGCCAAACATGCCTCCAGCAAGGCCAGCTCCCAGACCAGGCACTCCCATATTGTTCCATTGGGGCGGGGGTATGTCAAATTCAATCATCTACGAAGTAACTTTCAATTACAATTATGCGAGGTAACCCTCAATCTGGAAAAAAAATCGCATAGTAAGGTAAAACTAACGACGCGTACCGATGTACAACTTGAAATACGCCCGGGCCACCACCGTCATAACACTCATAGTCCTCCGATCCGACGTAAACGGAGGGAGGGGGTTGGTGAATTGGTGAATTGGTAGTACGACCATATGACTACTAACCCCTGTTGAGAGCGAATAAGGTGGAAGGATATCGAAACGTACCACGGCAGGCAAAATCTTGGCAAAATCGATCCTGTTACCGCCCGTAGCATAACCGAGGGAAGTCGCGGCCGCTGCACCAAGGTAAATACCATAACCCATGGCGGCACCATGCGATATAGGATATCCGCCCATGCCGCCAATTTTAAACCCGCCTTGCAATATCCTGGAAAATTTTTGAGGGAACAAGGATACGTGAGTTGGCAAAGAGAACTGACGGGTCGATATTAGCGGCGGGTGTCCCATGAAACAGCTGCATCTCCGGCGGTCTTCCATCATATCGAATTTCGAACCGTTTTTCGAGCTCGTAATGGACAAAATCCCACCATGAGCCACCATGTCTGTTGACCCCAAGACTAACGACCCATGAGCGACCTACCAGGTGTATACAGCAACACTACAAAAGCCGCAGGAACACCGACAACGAACACATCCCAACATGGCCGTTGCTCTCCCGTAGGGATGTGGCACTGCCATGTGGCCGTCTGGGGTGCCGAGGAGCTGTGATGTTGCTCCCTTTCTTGTAATTTGTGTTGCATTATATTTATATTAGCTTGTCTTTTACAGAATAAATTTTGAACATGTACTTGACTGCGAAAAGAGTTCTTCAATAGGATGGTCAGAGACTCTGGACATTACTCCATCACTCCCGGAAATGTTCGGCAGGAAAGCATCCCACTAATAAAAATCGATCACATCACACTTTCGCAATGTAATCCTACTGACAGGACTTGGGGACCACACTATTTGTGTTCGCTATCCCACTATCCAGAGTAGAATCCTACTATTTTATTGTTATAATGTAATCCCACTAAGTACTACTATTCTCGTCATCACCCATATTTTACAACAGATATATGTTCGCGTATTTAGTATCCTATAATTATAATTCTTATAATTCTAACAATAGGAGGCTTCGGGTGGGCAGCTTTGTTGCTCAGCACTCGTTCCATCCCATAGGCGACGTGAACAAAGGCACTGGCGCACTTGAAATACATCTCGCCTGTTCATGGCTGGTTTAAAGAGTTGTGGTACTGTCTTCTGGGCGATCTCTGATTTTATCCAAAACCGTCAGCAGATATGTTGGAGGACGAAAGCCAACCAAAACTCCCGTCCGAGCCGCTTCACTTCGAGCTTTCTCCTCTAGATCAAAGGAGTTCTGTTTATTTCGCATCTATCGCGAACGACCTAGTCAGTAATTTCTCCTAGACTAAGACAGACTGTCACGCAAAAACTCTACTCGTCTACGCTTGATTTCACTAAGATCAGAATGACATATATAATGCATTAGAACTGGTGTATTCAATCGAAGGCCGGGTGTTGCAAAAAATCTACTTCGTTAAGCCAGAACTTCATCAATGGCCAGTCCTTTCGAAATCATTATCGGTGGAAACACCTCACACAAGAGCGGCCATGAACATAGAGCGCGAATAGCAGGGGTCAATGATAGTAATGGAAATGTGGTGTACAAGATTCTAAGACCGCAGAATGCAGGTGATGTATGGACCTATCTTCCGTATCTGATCAAGGCAATGTTGGATTAGACGATGTGAAAGACCAGACAATAGGCAAGGGACATACTTCTGGAGCTCCCATTCACGATTGTCCAAGGGACAAACATTTCTCGTCTTCAACCAGCGGGAAATACAATGGAAGTGGAATGCGTGCTGTAATCATCGGAAGGCGATGTAAGTGAAAAATCGCATTAGAAAATGGGCGATTGCAAAAATGTAAACCTACGTTGCAAATTCCCCACGCAGCATTACACTCCTCACTGGTGGCCGAGACCTGATTGGCTTGGCAGTCGATGCCTTTATGACAATGGGGAAAATGAATCGAGTATCGGTTAAGCTGCCACTCATCGAGATGGGAAGAGATAAATAGGCGTACAGAGATCCATGATATGATTCCTGCAGATGGCGCAGTTATCGACGACAATGTCTATAAGCGACTCGCTAATCAGCGCGCGGTCCTCGAAATGTCGCAATAGAAAGAATTTACCCCATGCCCAGAGAGATACAGCGTTCCACTACCATCGAGGCGAATAATCAGTAAGCCATGCACTTATTGAGGTCCCCAATGGCCAAATATGAGTAGGCCCATTACTTACCTTCTTTACTTCGAAACGTGCCTTGCTGCTATCTTTAGCCTCCTTTTTGCCTTTGGTCTTTGGCTGATCGACATCCATTTCATCGGCCATGGCTTCGAACGAGAGCGAGGTTGGAGATGTTTGTGAAGAGAGATGGAAGGTAGTGGCGGTGGAGACCACTAGCAAGAAAAGTCCGGTAGATTTGTTTGCTAATTCCCTTGGAATCAAATATCGTTTTCCTCGATTTTCAGGAACTCCAAATTACTCCTGGCACCACCAGGACTCACCGAGTCCTCGACAATTTGGTACTGCATTCTGTCGACATCATGGGTAATTCAAATTGGACCTTTCTGCAAACTTTTACACCCGAATTCCAAGCCATGCGGTCTGGTCTGCACTCAACCTGATCAACATGATACTCCATCTAAATATTCGAACTAGACCTGGATTCTAAGGTTGAGGCCGCAAAAGCTTTACCGTCTCTCTCTCCCGACGCTCTTAATGAACTCTCTGTGTTACTTGCCAAGGCCACCAAAGCTCTTGCTGATGCGACTGGCTCAATACCCACATATGACCAGAAGCAATACGAGATCGTCCGTGTTTCTTTCATCTAAATTTTTACTCGCATTTTTGTTGAAACCTTCTTTAGCAATTGAAAAGTCTAGAGAAATCTATCGAGACTCTCAGAGCCACAAATGTTGCGAAGCCAAAGTTCTCATTCAAACGGAAACCAAAGCCTGCTCCCACATTCCCTCCGGCCTCTACATCAACAGCATCGCCTACTAGAACTACTGCCCCGACTCCTTCATCAACATCCACGAATCTCATTCTATCCACGCGTACCCACAAATACCTAACGAGAGCAGATCTTACTGACCATCCTCAACAAACCGACCTCGCTATTTCCGACCTTGATTTTTGCATCGTCGACCTACTCCCATCATCTACGACTACGAACGATGGATCTCCGGGCAATCTGACCATCTCTGCCTTGCACGCCCGAAACCTCACAAATTGTGTTCTCCTACTGCCTGTGATCGAAGGTAGTGCGTTGCTACACGATATGTCGCAGTGTGTCATAGTTCTTGGATCCCACCAAGTTAGTTCATTTCCGACCTTTACCTTCGCATGTTTATCTTGTTCCTTGATTAGTTTCGAATGCATTCTTCAAAGAAAATCGACGTCCTCTTGTCTATATCCTCAAATCCAATCATAGAAGATTGTGACAACATAAGATTCGCACAGTACCCCCAGATATTTTTAACATCCCCTGAGAGCGAGAAGGTACTAACTCTAAGCTTTCACCATTCGCACTCGGCTCAAATTTCCTTTAAAAATCAGGAATTCACACCGTTTTCAGTGCAAGATTTCTCTCACATTCGGCCCACCCCCTCGCCCCACTACTCCTGGATGAAAGACGAATTCCAAAGCAATCTCGTTCGACAGCTAGTGTCCTTACGCGCAAAAGCCGACGTCGTGGAAATCGATGATGCACTGCCTCAATAACCTCGGGTCACATCGACCATATCATGAGTTCCTCGAGAGTCGGGTAGTTGTACATGGATGTGGACTGTTGGAATAGTGTACTGTCATGAATACCAAGCGCAGTGATGAATTTGTTCACAGCCTCTCAGAATATGTATAATCCGATGAACGTGGAAACGCATACATAATACCCTGGAACTATTTATAACACATCTCTTCAACTCTCTCCTTTGTTCATTTTTCAATTTCCCTTATTCCTCAATTGAATGGCTGACCATGGTGGCGAGGTTTGCGGCTGTTGCTGTGAGCTACCCTTTCCAAGAACTATCTTCACCCTGACCTCACCTTCTCAATTGCAACTCGCAGGTGTCGCCATCTTTTCCATCCTAAACCCCTGGTGTTCAACGTGTCAGCCCTTCTTCCTCAGTCTCTCTATCCTTCTTATCTTTTCTCAACCATTCCCTGTTCGCAGCTCCGTACGGTGCGGGTGGCTGTTGCAACAGCAACTCCACAGCCGGATGTTGTGGTTCCTGTTGCAAAGGTTTCGACGAAGACACTTTCGACACTCAAGTAAAGAAGGACCTCGAAAAAACCCGAGACCCTAATGCTCCTCCCATGAACCCAAGCCAGCCCGAACCTCAACAGGAAATGTCTCTGGCTGGTACACCAAGTTGAGCAGGGAATGTAGACAGGGCGACACCTGCAGTACAGGAACTATTTTACTGAGCCGGTGAGTATTTTGTCCCTTCATTTCCTCGGTGTGTTGCACATGTCCACAGCTGAGATTTTACTACCACTAGATTTTTTTTGCTGGATGTAATATCCACCACTTTATGTAGCCGCAGATACCTCGTCGTAATATCCCCAATACTTTACGCAACACTTTTACTTCCCGGAAACATCAGGCATTCCTTTGGCTCTCGCACTCAGTTACTCGCAAACGATATCCTTCGAGATTCAACGGCGAAGAAAAACTCGTGCAGCGGATCTGTAACTTACTTCGATCTGCGGTTGAATCACTGCGCAAACTCCACAAAGATCCCAGCCAGCGAGGGACAGGTTTGCTAATGCATTGTCTGTGGTGGTATAGAAGCTTGATACCAAGCCATTCTATCTCTAGTTGGGCGATATCGTGGTGATTTAAATCAATGCTGGGACTTTATTGAAGTTTGCGAACCTTCCTCTGGTCTACCCCCTTCAGCGCCGAGGGTTGATTTGTTATCGGTTACGGCTGCCCGCCACCTCAAAGTTTTAGCACGATGCTCTGCCACGGTATGGTGATAAAAGGCTTGTGGCTTACTTGGGATACCATGTAAGACCACCCCAGGTGGCGTCTTCCGCAGCCCTCGAAGAATTCATACATTTACTGACTAACGATCGTGCAACGGATTCTTTACGGTGTGTTCCTATGCATTCTTTGTAGCAGTTTTCGCTGGATTACCTTTTTTTAGTATCTGCGTTATCAATTATATCCGTCACAGGTGCATTTGTTCGTCCGCTATGGGGTAAATGGTAAGCGCTTCAGCAATACTTTACTTTGTAATCTCATGTAAGTTCCTCTATACGTATCTTATTAAATCTTCACGCTCTAGTCTAGCCTCAGTATTACGGTGAGTTTCAATAGTTTAATGTAAGTTATGCCATTCACTCCTGTTATTGAATTACCGTGCTCAATTTTCGAGTTTCCCGATGCACTATCATGTTCATCCAGGTCGCTGCACATTCCTGGCAGTCGTCTTCTAATGCCTCTGAGAGCCGGTCCGTATATTTATTGTGACTTTAGACGTGATTCTAATGCTTCGTATTTGGGCATTATACAAATCGCAGAGACACAGCCAAACGTGGAATGACCACCGCTGTCTATACATTATGCTCGAGATAGGGTCTTGAGGGCATAACATTTGCGCAACGATTTACGTATGTACATGTTCTTCATGATCAGTTAGTCCTCCGAGTACACCGAAATAGATACAGGCAAGGCCGACTCAAATAATCCCTTACATTTCAATCGTAAGGTTTAGCCACACCCACCTCATTTATTAATAGGGCTCGCTTCTTAGGTCCTAGCTTCTTAGGTCCTATGCAGTTCCTCATGCTGTGTGCGCGACAAAGTTCGCGAAGCTTCGGCGTTTGTTACAAATACATATCATTGGGCCATTGAAGCGAAGCGGTGCTACTCTATTTTGACTCTATTCGCCGACATCGGCATTCTCGGCAACCATAACTGTTGAAAGACGCCCGTCAAATATCGAATATAAATGGATCAATTTCAGCCGGTGAATGTTTCTGCGCCACCCGACTGGGTGAGGAACCCGAAGATGGCATTGGTAAACGCCGAGGAGCAATTTGCCAGGTTGGCGGAGCCTGCAAATTCCGAGGCTGCGCTGCTATCATCCCTCCGGAAGTGGACGGCTCGGCGGTATATGACGAGCCTGGATATCTGTTATAAATATTGTTCCGCCCTCCCGTAAACGTCTGGTTTGACAGCATATCGGGAGTCCTCGGCGGTGGTGACGTATAATGGGTTGGATCGGACAGTGCTTTGATGGGGTACCTCGTCATCGCCGAAGATGCCAATGGCGTCATTGTGGGGTAGGTCAAAGGCGTAATTGCCTCAGGCTGTGGCTCCCCAGCATACGCTAACGGAACACCTGAATTACCTTTGGCTCCAACCGCCAGGCTGGGATCCATCGAGAGACTTGGCAGTGGTGTAAAAATATATTTTGGGGCAATAGTGTGAGGAGTAGGAGCGGAAAGGGGAGACGAGGCAGAGCACTCTCGAGATTGGGGATGGGTGGGTACGTCTATTGGAGGATTGGTTGTGGTTCGATTCTGTGATCCACTGGGCGTGGTGGGCTCGTGTTGATTAATTCCTCCAACATATAACAATTCATCGACCCATTGATCTTGAGTAGGTGCCGGCTTTCCTTGCTCCTGAAAATATTTGTGTGCATCAAACGCCTTTTGGAGCATGGCCTGTAGTACCAGCTGTAATTTCGTGGATTTTATATTTATAGCTGGAAATTCAATCTAAATTACGCACCAAAGCTCGGGCGGCTCTACTACTCGCCTCTGAAGCACTCGCGAAAAACTTGCAGGTTGCTTCGAATTCCGCCAGAGGCGCCGGCTCTAGATGTAAGTGGACTCCTCTAATAGCCAACGTGCCAACGACGATCTAATATGTGGGAGAATGTTTTACTTTTCGATTATTGTGTCTTTGAAAATGCTTTTTCTTACCGCAGCGGAGAAAGTAAATGACCAGGTTCTACACACTCTGGCACAAAGCTCCGGCTTGCTAGAAAACTGGGCTCTCATACGCTGAAGCACGATGCAAGCACTAGAATACGCCCCCATCACCGATTGCCTGTACGGACTGCTTAGGGGGTTATCTGGGCATTCCCTCATCGCCTGAGCAAAATAAGCGCGGTGGAGTAAGAGCAGCACTGCGTTGGGTCAATCAACGCCAAGGTGACATGTGCAGGGAAAAAATAAGGTTGTTTCATCAATTATCTTAGCATGCAACAATGTCGAAATGTCCACATACTGAGTTCTTGACAATGCGATCTCCCAATGGACGTCGCCGTGTGGGGTATATCCGCTCTGGAAGGCGCGAGCTGGCGGATTTTATCGTCGAGTTCCATTATTGTATCGTAGCTTGGCGGTTTTACTGACAGAGTAACGCGCACAAGCGGCACTAAACATTCGGAGCTTGCATTGAAACCCCAAATGTCAACTACGACAAAAAAGAAGTGTCAGCACTCGTCGTTGTTTACCGAGAGGGTCGATAAGTTGAACACACAACCGATAGTGATCTCGCCTTCCTGGAACGCATTTTCATCTTCAACGGTTGGAACGCGGCAATCAATGCAGGAGGTTAACAGACTCGACGGTCTACCGGTGACCAGGCTCTGGAAATAATGGAAAATGCAGCGGTTAAAAATCGGAAAACCGGGTACATTGAAGAGGGACGGTACATACTTGCCACAAAACTCCTGACATAAGGCTCCAGAAATAAGCGCGTCGGTCATACGCCTCTCTGCCCTCAAACCCCCACATCGAGGGATCAATATCTGGAGAAAGAGAATCGAATTTAACTATCGCGATCGGCATTTTATTGATCAAATCAGTAAGAAACGTACGAAAACCAATCTGATAAGATAAATAAATCATGACCAAGGGTTGATGAACGTCTAGAGACGAAACACCCACCCTGAGAGCGACTTGTCCTGCTAAATCCAGAAGAACATACGACTGTTCCAGGTATCTCTCCTTTCCACTCATTCCATTGTAGATGCTCATTAAATGCAATACCTTTGATCAAGGTTGTCAATATAGATAGAGACCGCAGCGATCTTTTACACACCTTGATGGTTGCCACAGATTGAGCGCCCAAAATGGGCTGCAGTGCCAGTGTCGCTCTCGATAGCCGATAATAATGTTGTGCCTCAAAACTATATGGTGGGAGATTGAGATCAACAAGAGAACCTATTCCGAGGACGACAAGGAGCAAAGCAAGATCATGGGGGCCATACGGAACGGGTATCTGCTTGTAAACGATTGGGATGAGTTCATTTATCAACTTCTTGCGAGATACTATGTGAGTCATCCACGATAGTTCTAGAAAGGTGTTGCAAATGATTATGGCTCTGTCAAATGAGGGTAGGAACGACTCTATCATTGGCTGCATAACGGAAGGGATAACGTTTGGCGGTGTAAACGGAAATGATTGATAACAGTGGTTGACTTCGGGGGGGAGGTAAGATGGGTCCAATTCCTGGAGCAGGGGCCCTGAATCTTGGTTCAGAATTTTCCCGAGTTCTGAACTCTGTGGAAGATGTAAAAAGTCGACGTTCACGAGGCGGAAAACGTATTGCGTACCATCAAGAGCCTCTACCAAGGAAAGGGATCAGTTTGATGCCTCTTAAAAATGAAGAAGTCCTACTTCTGATCCACCAGACGGTCCAAAAAAAAGAGAGCCACCTTGTCCATCCAACCAAAGCGTCCCTAGTGCTTCCCTAAGCGGCACTGGTGATTGAGGTGCCTCCTCTTCGGCGCCATTGAATATTGAAACTTCCTCCTCCTCGATGCCTTCTCTGCACTCGAGCAATGGATGAGGTTTGTCGGATTCAGATGAATAAATTATTGCGATGACATCTTCTAACGACCGCATCCTTGTTTCCATTCTCAACATTTTATGGCGAAGGTGGTCAGTGGCAGCAAGAACAAATCTTCAGACATTCCGGACATTCAGAATCGGGTGCTGGGAGATATAAATAAATGCGCACCGACTTCCTTCCCCAGGGGGAATAGTTCCTAAGATATATTATGGTCAGAAACTGGAGAGTGATTCCAAGGATTATATGAGAATACCGTTCGGACAGAGAGCACCGCACCCTCGCTTAACGCAGGTAGAGCACGGTATAATCCTGTCACAACGAACCTTAAGCCTTCGACATTCTGCGCATGCTATCTCGCCCCTGTGAGTAAATTCTAGTAAATCTAAGCATCCGAGGAACAAAATGCAAGGCGGACTTAATTCTCCTCGTAGCTTTTGTGGGCACCCTTAGCTTTGCGTCGATTGGGAGAGAATCTCTTCCCACCATGGGCATCTGGGGAGAGAAATTGGACGCTTGTGGCTGCCGGTGTAAATTCTGATTTGCGTCCATCGGCGATATAGAGAAGGGACAGGCAGCATATATCGAGGTCGGGCTGAGCGGAGTAGAGATGGGGAAAGTGTACCAGAAAAAAGATCGAGTTATAAATTATTCTGGGTCGCATGCAGTTGTTGAGAAGCGACGCCGACGAAATATACGGCACTATCTATTTTCAGTCGGAGAGCGCTCAATGCAGATTCTGCCTCACAGGCTATGCCCCAGGTGCCGATCACTTCTCCATCTCTACTTCAAACAGTCGTCTTCGAAAATTTAATCGCGCGTGGCTTGGCCTCATATCTCCGTCGTACATTCTCCAACTCCCAGAGGAGCAACCTACCCCTTGTTTGTCCCCAACTCCAATTCTTCCGAAAAGCAATTCGAATCATCCAGATGATTATTCTAATACCATGACACAAGCATCCCCTTGTGCCGATCATTCGAGGGCCGATATTCGTCCTTACTGCAAGATTTGTAACAGTAACCTGTCTACTTGCAGAACCTGATTGACGCATGTAGGCAATTCCTATTCTTTAGGCGCGACAAGATTGCCGATGTAAGATCTTGGGGAATCCCAGCCCCCCGAAGAAGCAGAGGACCTTGATCGATACGTAAACGTGGGTGCCATATGTGTGAACGAGAAAGATTGTCCCGATTCCACTGATTGATGGATGACCGCAAGTTCAAAAACTTCCGATGACGCCTGGGCTAGGGCTTGGCTAAGGCCGGCTCTTTCAGCACATGAACCTTTTCCTTTTTTTGCAATAGCAACATTCTAAAGCAGACCTTTTAATTGCGGGAGGTTCGGCCATCTCGGGGGGACATTAATACCTTTTGGCGATTGTGTGTTTAATCTAAGTAGTCTAGTACCTTCCTCTTGTACGTAAATCACCCATGTTTTCAAGGTTTTCTCCTCGAATAGGGATTTGGACGGTTTTTAGAACAACACATTAGTTTCGACCCATCTACCAAGCAATCAGAGACCGCTGTCAGCGGTCCAGTATCCCCAACATCCTCACAAGTCATGCTGCGCCACTCCGCACGTCAGAAATATTGACCGTGGCTCACTCCAAGAGATGCAGAGAGCGTTGTAGGTTCCGCCGGCGTCCGAGAGCTTCAATTGAGATTCTTGGGACCCGTTAACGTCAGCCATTAAAATTATGGGATCCATTGGTCGATCTCGGCAAATGACGGTCTTCAACTTGAAGTCTTCTTCGATAGAGAATTGGAATTTGGATTATCATGATTTGTAAAACCGGTTAACACCGAATTGCCGGCGGCTATCTCGAACTAAAACTTTGTCCAAGTCCATTGGTATGAGCCCCATTGCGACTTGAGCTCACTACCCCTCACCATCTACATTCGATCCGGAAGCCACAGGTTTAAAGAAGGTGAAATATTTAATTCCTGTTCGTGTTTTAGTACCGGGACCCACAAAAGATGTAAAAAAAAATGGCGCATGCTTAAGGCATTCCCATGTAGGGATGAATCATAAGAAAGAGTGGGTTACCCCGTAATGGGTGATAGGCTGGAAGTGCAAGGGCCATGCGATTATCTATCAATATCAATCCACGCCAGTTGTGAGTCTGGTGAGGCTCACAACACAGACGACCTCCGGATCTTTCCATCTGCTTTCCATATTTGTTATCAGTTTACCAAGAGGCGTGGGTGCATTGACTGCATTGCCATCTCGAGGCATAGGGAATTCGTGAGCCATTCTTTTCTCTGGAATTCCAAATATTCAGATATTCGCCGTATAACGTTTCATCGCTTCACTCGTATACATGTGGCATGTCTATATATGGGTTCGAACTCCTTGGGATTTAAATTTCAGGAGGTAAGCGGTTGTTTCGAAGGCAAAAATTCTCCAAGTTACATTTTCCATATTTTTAGGATTGAGTTCGTTTCTCTGAGTGTTCTCGACACCCAGTCGCTCGTACATATATACCAAAAAATGCCGAGTTGCAATTAAATGGTTGCCAAGACAAGCCCTTGTGTATTTTTAGTTCACATTCCCATTGTCCCGACGTCGGACGAGCTTGCAACAAGCTATGTTACATAATATTTCGATCTGCTAAATATGAAACGAGTCAAATCATCTCCAACGCTGTACAACGCTTGTCGATGGGGTGTCGCCTGAAGTCAAAGTCCAGGAGACATACTGACTCGTACCTCCCTGAAAATTTGTTGATCGTCATCAATTGAATATTGAAATTCACAAACATGACACTGATGGTCGCACGAAAATTGCAGGGACGACTTGCCTTGGCCATTCAAATGGCGTATACATAGACAAGCAGACTCATACCCCCCTCACTCATTCCTCCCCGCCTCGACTACAAGGTGACATGTCAAGTCCTCCAAAGCCGCACGGTGATCAGCCTGGCGCTAAACCGCCAATGGGTGCGTCATTTTAGAGCCGCTGTGGTCCCCTGACAATAACTCAAACATTAAAACGCGACTAGCTATCAATTCTGAGATGCAGGACTTGGCTAAAAAAGCAGGGACAGAATATGTGAAGGGATTGGCGAAAGAGGGCGGCAAGGAGACAGCAGCCTACGAGGCAGACAATGGCCAACAGCAGATGCAGGATGCCCAGCAGCAGTTGGATGACGCAAAGGCTCAGGCTCAGGTGAGTCACCAAGAACCCGTTTCTTCTTGCTTATATCGACGTGGTTTTTTTCTTCAACGACAGGGCATGTGGGCAAAGTATTGTGGTTGCCTTTCTGGAGCCTAGGTGAATTTCTGTAGTAAAGAATGGCCATCAACAGAACCTGAAATAGACTGGGTGGTTGGCTGTTGAATATGACTCAGGATTGGTAGCAAAGACAAGAGCGACGTGCGTGCGAGATGTATTCGGGAAATACCATGAAGATGACAGATCTTATCTTATCTAACATGCATTTAGTCACCTTCGCACACAATGTGTCAAAAGTAATTAGTAAATTGTCGTCAGTGGCGCGGCCCGCAGATTACACCTTGTTTACCTGAGTTATTATTAACGAAGTCAGCCTGAAATTACTTATTATCAATTACACCTCCAATTACACCTACCAATCGCTGAGTACTTTGAGTGTTCACATTTTGAATTACTCACCTCTCGCCGGGTTCGTTCACCCACCCTCTTCAAGTCTAGCGTGCTACTATTCCAGGGTAGTTCGTCTCCGCACCCTTGACGATAACCAACCGATGAGTCGCAAATACATTGCCAACAACGGTAATTCTTCCTCTTCTCTCCAAAAAAATTCCGCCCACACAAGAACGAAATTAATATCCCTTCGTTATGATCACAAGGTTTCTTGATTTTTTGGGAACTGGCACCCCGAACATGCGGTTGCGGCAAGTGCAACGTCATTGGCCAACAGCCTTCGACGAGACACGAGGTCCGAGGACAAGATTACCTTCTGCTTTAAGAAATGCAGGGGGTGTAAACTACCCACCATCTTCTTGCATTGGTCATGGTACCTTTCTCCGCCGAGTGCACGGTTGGGCGCTGTGAAAAAGCAGCTTGTTGCGTTGCCTTGCGATTGTGTTTCTCTCGGCATTTTCCTAGTCAGATTCTCACATATCCATTTGTGCACTCACCCTCAGACTGGATAAAATACTCAGATATCTAACCCCATCAAGGAAACTTGAGGATACAAGTTTATCGTTGACTCATCTTTCGTGTGGCTGCTGCGCAATTGGCTCGTGGAATCCACGGGTGTGCACGCCATTTTATGTCGTACTTGTTGGCCTACTGCATTGTTGCGGTGAGGCGTTGCCCTCCCCTGGAAACTTGAAACATCTTGATACCTCCTTTTCAGGGCCTTTAAAAATCGCTACTTGACTCGGAAAACGACCTCCAATATCCGAGTCCACGATCTATTTATGCGTTGATTGGATCCCAGATTAACTAACTGGAATCCTTGTGAATGCTACTCCACCAACTGAGTGACATTTTCCTCCTTCCCGCTTTCCGTCCTAGTAATCTCCGAAGCTTCCTTGTCACACTCGTGCTATTATGATACCTAAATCGCTTTTTAACTCAGGAAAACGGTGACTCTTATCTCCCAAATCCTGCAATCTGGACAATGGTGACTACACGATTAAAAATGGACACTTATTTGTCCTCCGACTCTCGGAAGAAACTACTCTGAGACGCAGATGGCAGTCACACGTCGATAAAGGCCTCAATCCCTGTGGCACCAACGCTCTGAGGGAGGCATGCATACAAGCTAAGCTTTCGGTACCGGCGGGGCGAGTCAGTGCTGCACATTATGCAGAGCCAACTTGCCAAAACTGGTCCGATTCCAAAAACCCCTCTGCCCCATCACGAAGCTTAACTTCCTTTTAGAGATGGCACTTGAAGAGAGGATTTCAATAAAAGCGTTATCAAGAAACTCCAACTCTCCAAAAGGATGTGAAAGGACGCAAAGTGACTTCGTAGATGCTTATGCTTTGTAAGTTCTGATTGGTTGGACTTTGTTCTGTCAAACCGCAGATAAGGACGCTCCCATGAAAATGGCATGCGACTCACAAGTCCAGTATTCGAGTCATAAACGAGAAATCCTCTCAGGCGATCGCACACGCGCTCCATCCGTAAACGTAATCTCATAAGTCCCTGTCACAATATTTTATGTTTGATACCTATCTCCAAACGCTGAAATGAGATCTTCCGCAATGTGTTTCCCTCTATATGTAAATGCAACGACTCAGAAGCGCAGTTCTTGTTTTCTCGACTTGCAAGGGCTACCCTAGACAATGACTGTGAATAAGCGCTCGGCGTCGCACTGTTGTTACACCCCAAATATATAGGTTCCATTGCAATGAATTTATGACGAACCATCTAAATTTTATAGCTCTAACGACACATCCAAATTCCGAAAGACTATGTATTAATATGTGTTTCATCTAATCCCAAGCTTTGGCCCCCTATTATGCACCCATTTCCGACCTCCTGTTTACTGACTTTCCAGGGAAGTTGCACTAATTCGGTAAATATAATTACCCTCTATATGGGTACATTTGACAGGGCATAAAGTACAGAGACATCGGTCCGTGATACCCTGCGTTGACTTGCCGTCCATATTCCTCATCTATCGGACGCACTTACTCATGTTCTGCAAAGGGCTCGAGGTGTTGAACGTAAAGGGAAACATGCCACTGTTATTATGTATCGATAAATGATTAAAAGTTCTCTGGTATAGACAAATTAAAGTGGTGTATAGTATCGTTGTTGGAAAGCGGAGGATATTCAACCTCGTGTTTGAATGGTGGGGAATCAAGAGAGTACATGACTATATGTGGATCCGGGAGTTGGGTGATAAGTATACAAGTGTGTACATCGACCTAAAAAAATGTCCTTGGATCGAAAGAAATGAGTAGAGAGTAAGATAAAAGTAATTTGACCCATAGTCCCTGGATGAGATGATACCTCTAGAAGAATACATAAACGAGGGGAATTATGATGCAGTGGGGAGGCATGAAAATGGGCTAGTGCGCTTTACGAGCTACTTCAGGTTTGATGTTTGCGAATTCGTTCCGATTGGGGACTCCCCTTTCGCTTTTTACTGCATAGCAGTTCCTACAGTCGCCATCGACATAGGCGGAGTTATATTGCCAGGAGTTCGAGAAGAAATAGAGGTCCCAGCAGCGCCAGGTGACCTGGGCCACGTCACCGTTAACATGCCATTCAAAAGATTGGCAGTGATGTCTTCTTGCTGCAAGGACATGGTCAGTGAGTCATTCATGGCATAGATAGGATACGAGTCAAAAAAAATCATGATTAATCACCTTGATACCGGCTGGGAGCGGAACAGAGCGTCGAAAATCGCCAAAGTAGAGCTCTTTGACGGGGAATTTGGGTGTCTGATGTTCTGTGCGGACAATCTCGGGGGCGCTCTCCGATGAAGCCTCAATTGGACTATGAGAGGAACCTCCTTGGATGGGCGTGAGATTATAAGGCGGTTGTCGTTCTCCACGCAGAACGAGGGTCCCCTCTTGTATCTGCAAGCTAAGTCCACTCAACGGGACCCCTGGAATTTCAAAAACGGCGGAGAGGTTGGAGGATGATGGGTCGTCTACGAAATCCATGCTAAAAATAACTCAGCAATCAATAATCGGTGTTAGAAGTGAAGGGGAACATACCGTGGTGTGTACCACGATGGTGCTTCATGGTGACGCTGGGGAACATATTTGAATATACCCGCTTTAACGGCTTCCCTACATTTCGCATTTGCGAGCCGGTTGACCTCAGCGCGGAATAGAGGATGGCGGAGTAGTTGGAAAGTATGAGAGTCGCCAACGGCATTCATTGGTGTTGTGGTCATTTTGCGCATTAGGAGAGAAGAGTGTGAATACGAGTGCTTGGAGCGAGTGGTGTACAGAGTACTTTCAGGCGAGCGCTTTATATAGGCCGCCGCATATGCCGGTATTTGCCGAATGATCTAGAGTCATCTCGAATTGGACCGGTGAGTCATCGGGAATCGCCCAGGCGTCAAAATTCGACCACACTTTTAGGTCAAGTTCCGTGTGCGTTTTACGTCCGGACGAATTTTGTGGGCTGTGCACATTGCGCACGTCATCATCGGCCGAGGTACCTCAGCGGATGACGGGAGAAATAATTCGTCATGTTTTAGCCAGGCAGGAGCTCCGCTTCGACGGCGTCGGCTGAAAATGCGGTGAAAGCGCAGCGGAGGGAGCAAAGACCTCGGAAGATCATGACCGATCATGAAGAACTTTTGTTTGGCTGTGGTTTGCATCCTTGGTATTGCGCAGCCCGTCAAATTGAAACAAATAAAGGTTTTCGGTGCAGTGCAGTGCACTTTCCAGTTCAGGATCACATCGCACATTTCTTGTACCGTTCACAAGCTTCGTCCCTTTCTCTTATAATAACCTCTTTTGCAATGTCAAAAGTGGTATTCGGTGCGCAAATATCTTGTTAATGTGTGTCGGATCGATTATTAATCCTCTCTGCCACGCAGTCGGAAATGTGCCCTACACCATGGGTGAAGAGCAACTTATAAACACTTTCAAATCTGTTGGCCAAGTTGTGGGCTTTAGGTATCGTCATTTGCATCTAAATTCTTGCTCTTAGGGCCCTTTCGGCTGAACTGGCCGCGCCGACTTCCCTACAGGCTCGTTTTTGACCGGGACACAGGGAAACCCAAGGGTTACGGTTTCTGTGAATTTGCGGGTATATCTGTGTTCTATCTATACGAAAAAATATCTAATCGTCCTCAAAACTCACTCTTCCAAATCTTGTCTTCGTGTTTTTCTGTGGCGTTCTTCAAATACCTGAAAACTCGAAAAAAAATCCAACTATTGACAACATTGCATCAAATTGCGGTTTTGCGCGCCAATCTCATATCTTTCAACCCTGAAAACGTCAAATACTACGATTGCAATCTTATCAACTCTGAATACCTCAAATACAACGCTCGCATGAATCTCGATCGTAATTGCAACGCAACCCCGACATCAAAACGTCCATCACACCATTGTTCTCGCTATCAAACCATTGTTGTACTCTCTGGTTCAATTGGAACCACATTTCATTCTTGCAATGCGACCTTCTCTTGCTACACGTGAACTATGCACTCCCACACAAAAGACCACGAAACGGCACTTTCAGCCGTTAGAAACCTCAACAATTATGAATTAGGTGGCCGGCCTCTTCGAATCGATCTTGCAGACTCGGATCCTTTTCTCGAAGGCAAGACAACCGTGAGAGGAGAGCTTTTAGATGGTGGATATCCTGGGCCTTCAGAGCCTCGTTCTCAATGGCGTACAAGTGGCGGAAGTCGCGTGAACGAAGCAGAGAGTTTTCTCGCCAACGTACCTCCTGGCATTCAAATCCCGAAAGGGTCATCATCGCTGGACAGCATTAGCCATACTCTCGCGGGAATGCCTCCAAACCAGCTCATGGAAGTGTTAGCGCAGATGAAGGTGCCATTATATCTGTCTGCTTTGAACCCCACTTAATTCTGTATCCAGGCATTCGTCATCACCCACCCTGAACAGGCGAAAACGTTGTTGATTAAGCACCCCCAGCTATCATACGCGCTTTTCCAGGCACTTGTGTTGAATAAAATCGTTGACTCTGTCATCTTAGAACGCATGCTAGCCTCATCGCGGGGGCCGAACGTAGCTCCACCTGCTCCTGCTCCAACAGCACCTCGTGCACCACCGCCAACCCAACATCATTATCCCTCGCAGATGCCGCCTTTCCCCCCGCCCATGCCTGTTCCGACACCTCCCATGTATGGCCACCACCTTCCTGCACCTCAGCCCACAAACTATTATCGTCCTCCACCTCCTGCTCCCCTAGCTCCAGCGGCACCAGCGCCCGCAAAACCAGCTGCTGGCGCAGAGATCAGCGAACACCAGAGGGTATGCCGCCAACCAATGCCGCTCGCTACGTTAGATGCTAATATCTTTTTCTAGGCCATGGTGATGCAAGTTCTCACCATGACTCAAGCACAAATCGATGGCCTTGCAGAGACGGAAAGAAACGCAATTATGGAGCTGGTACGTCTGTTGAGAAATGCTTTTGAAATTATTTGATGAATGGTTTGCGCAGAGAAAGCAGTTCATGGGAACGCTTGGCGGTACATAGGGTCGTATACTACGTTGCATCATTGTTTTCTTCCCCGCGCGCATTATCATAGCTTAAGCGTTCATGTGTATACATATTTCTATTCTACAATCAAGTTGTTATCTTATCAGGTCGAAGAAATAATTTTGCCGAGGGCATACTGTTCTTGCTAACGTGACCCGATCGATTCGATTTTGGATGCTTGCTCTGACTCGAATTCAACCAGCTCTTCAGAGAATCCACCGACTACTCCCAACTTGTCACGTCGCCCTCAGTTCTTATCGCTGTTCATTGCCACGTCCTGCGCGTATCAGAGCACTAGCCATGGCTCACCCGATCGCATCCTCCTCGCATCCTGTCCAGATCCCAGCGTTAGACAGTCCACATGCATCTGACCCAGCCAAGAAACCAAAAGATTCGAAAAAGTCAAAGGTCGTCGCTGCTGCCACTGGACACCCATTGGAAGTGAGCTCAACATCGCCAGCGTTCGTCCTCTCATACTAATTTGATCAGCTTCAACCCGCTCCAGAGTTCTTCGACCACCGTTTGAAGATCTTCAATGAGCTCAAAACTGAATATGATACCTTTGTCGCAGGCACCCAATTTAAATCCATGGCATTGTACCATAGCTAAACTGGTTTTTCATTAGCCCAACCAAGGGAGGAAATCACCGTCACCATGCCCGATGGTTCCGAGCGAAAAGCAAAGAGCTGGGAAACGAGCCCAATGGACGTCGCGAAGGAGGTGTCGAAGAGTCTCTCGGAACGCATCGTAATTGCCAAGGTACGCCATACCACATTCTATCGCGTCCAGGACTTCTTTTTTTAATGTCGATTGCAGGTCGATGGCGTTCTGTGGGATTTGGAACGACCGCTCGAAAAATCATGTAAACTCGAGCTTCTGGACTTTGAACATCCCGAAGGCAAGAAGGTGTTCTGGCATTCATCTGCCCATGTTCTTGGAGAGGCAGCGGAACGGCATTATGGTTGCCATCTCTGCCTCGGACCTCCTACTGACGATGGCTTCTTCTATGAAATGGCCATCGAAGAGCGGTATGTTTTGATTTTTCGCGGACTGTTTCTCGTATTTATAATTTACCTTGCAATTCAGGCCAGTCACGAACGCCGACTATCCAGCTCTCGAAAAGGTGTCCGAGAGTGCGATCAAGGAAAAGCAAAAGTTCGAGAGACTTGTGGTATCTAAGGAAAAGCTGCTTGAGATGTTTAATGTAAGTCCTTCGTTTTTCATACCAACTTTTCATTCTCATCGACTGGTGTAGTACAATAAATACAAGAAATACCTCATCGAAACCAAAGTTCCCAATGGCACCTCCACCACTGTATACCGCTGTGGTCCTATGGTTGATCTCTGCATTGGCCCACATATTCCCCATACTGGAAAAATTAAAGCCTTCATGGTCACTAAGGTATTTATTTCCCTTCTCCTTCCTCTTTCCATGATTTAGATCCATACTCAACCCGTCTTCAGAACTCGGCTTCATATTTCCTCGGTGACTCCAACAACGACTCCCTGCAACGCATCTACGGAATTTCATTCCCAGATAAGAAGCAACTGGCCGACTACAAGATCTTCCTTGCTGAGGCTGCCAAACGCGACCATCGCAAAATCGGAAAGGACCAGGAGCTGTTCTTCTTCAACGACCTTAGTCCTGGAAGTTGCTTCTTCTTGCCTCATGGAACGAGGATATACAACTCGCTTGTTGAATTGATGAGGGTCAGTCACTTTCTATCTTCGCCCCCTCACATTTTGACTAATATTTTCCATTCAGTCTGAATATTTCAAACGCGGATACCAAGAAGGTAACACAACTCATCGAATGTCCAAGGATACCATTTATTGACCGATTTATGTCTACCCCTAGTCATCTCGCCAAACATGTACAACAGCAAGCTCTGGGAGACCTCTGGGCATTGGCAAAATTACAAAGACGATATGTTCGTCCTTGACGTCGAGAAGGAGAAATGGGCACTGAAGCCCATGAACTGCCCAGGCCATTGCCTGATTTTCGACTCCCGGGATCGCAGCTACAAGGAGCTGCCCATCCGTATGGCAGAATTCGGAATTATCCATAGAAACGAGGCGAGCGGTGCATTGACCGGGTTAACCCGCGTAAGGAGGTTCGTGCAAGATGATACCCATGTTTTCTGTATGCCGTCGCAGGTCGGTTTGGTTTTTTTTTCTTTTTTAGTTCTTTTATTCGGAGAATTGATCATGGGGTCGGTTTAGCTCGAGGACGAGATCAGCGCACTTTTCGATTTTATGCAACACATTTATGGACTTTTCGGGTTCGAGTTCCATCTAGAACTGTCCACGCGACCGGAAAATTATTTAGGAGAGATCGAGACCTGGAACGTCGCTGAAAATGTTAGTTCCGCAATTCCTCTCATTCTATCACATTCCAATGAAACTAAATCTTAATTTCCCATTCGTTCCTCTAGCAACTGACCCAAGCTCTCAACAAGCATTACCCTGGGAAATGGGAGCTCAACCCAGGCGATGGCGCCTTCTACGGCCCCAAGATTGACATCACCATCCGCGACGCCCTCCGCCGCTCATTCCAATGCGCGACCATCCAGCTCGACTTCCAGCTACCCGAGCGTTTCAACCTGAGGTACCGATCCTCCGACGAGTCGGTTATGCCCAGGCCAGTTATTATCCATCGTGCCATTCTTGGCAGTCTCGAACGTTTCATTGCTATCATTACGGAGCACTTTGCTGGCAAATGGTAATTCTAGAGGCTTTTCCTGTGCTGAATCACAGGCTAATCAGTGTGGTGTGTCTAGGCCGTTCTGGATATCTCCTCGTCAGGTCCTCGTCATCCCGGTCGCAGCACCCTATGTCCGTCTTCCGCCTTCTCACGACTTT
>Ga0307517_10003507_pt1 | contig 24380 bp, 24 predicted proteins | sample 23_EM_MG_FD_194515 | JGI IMG/M metagenome (GOLD analysis project Ga0307517, IMG submission 194515) | Populus trichocarpa ectomycorrhiza microbial communities from riparian zone in the Pacific Northwest, United States - 23_EM | ecosystem: Host-associated > Plants > Roots > Unclassified | place... | reverse complement strand
ATTATTTTTAATTTTTTAATTGTTTTTTATTCGAAAAACTAGTGTTTAACATTATTTAATGACACTACATAAATTAGACAGAGATCGCTTGATAAAGTAGCATTTGCAGAATTTGATCGCAATCCTAATTTCGTTCTTGATTATATTTTACCTGATGTTATTCCGCGCTTAAACAACTAAAAAAACTGTAGTCCTTGTCGGATGTATTTCATACGTGATGGAATTGTAGATATTTTAATGGAACAATAAAAATATTTTATATAAAGTATTATTTATTTCATGATGTAATAACAAAAGTTAAATCTACAATATTTAAATTAAAAACTATCAATATTAATATATATATTTTAAAATTATTTTATAATCTCAATTTCAAAAGCATTCTTAACCAAACACATTAAACTACTTTTTCTTCAACCTCAATTTCAACCACAGTTTTAACCAAACACCTATTTTTGCAAACCAACCTCAACTAAAAGTACTTTTTATAAAACAACTTTTTTCAAACCACAACCACAACAGCTACCGCAATACCAAACACACTCTTAGTTTTAAAAAGAAAGAAAAGATGTTAGATTTGACCAAGAAAGAGGGAGAAGAGAAAGAAATACAAGGAGGAAAAGGAAAAGTAAAGGAAAAGAAAAAGGGAAAGGAGGAAAAGGAAAAGGGAAAGAAATACAAGATGTTAGAATATTTAACATAATTTTCCCTAAGTAATTTAATATTATTTTCAAAGTTTGATTTCGATCACATATATTAGTAAATATCAATTTGAGAAATATTTAAACTTTAATAGTATGAAATTGCTATGTATTATTTTTACCATGAGTTATAATCTTTTTAAATTATTTTGTCAAAAAAAGTCACTTATTTAAATAAAATCTATTTAAACATGTAACTTTTATTATATGAGTGCAAGTTTTATTCAGGGCCCTACAAACTTTTAGTATAATGATATGGTATTAAAAGTAATTTTTTATTTGAAAGAGTTATTTTTAATTATATATAATGCGAATGGAACATAAAAATATAGGTATGAATAAAAAGAATTTGAACCTATATTTTAATGAGTTTTTTTTTTTTTTACATAGCAATAATTTTTTTAAAAATACAATTTTTGTGGATAATTTTATCCAAAGAAGTAAAACGTAACATGATACCATAAGAATATATATATATAAAAGACCCAATTTAATAATTTGATGAACTTTGATTTAAATGTTATTATTTTTAGATTTTAATATTATTGGTATTTTGAGATTATTTTTAAACAATTCTAGAGTTTTCATGGGCAAAATGAAATGCTAATTATATTATTTTTATTATTATTATAAAAGAACTAAAACTCCTTGTTAAATTATTGTGCACCTATTAATAAATTACTATTCATTAAAATAATATAATTATGAATTTATCCTTATGTGATAAAACTTTTGAACTATGCATTGGGGTAAATTGGTCTTTTAACTAGTGTACAATTATCATTTTCAAATCATGTAGGGATATATTAGTATTTTTAATTTTTTTCACAGTAAAACGACTTAATTACCCATCAAATAAAAAAAATTAAACTTACATTTAGAGAGGGGCTTTTTAGTCTTTTCAAATTTTTAGCATTGTTAAGATTTAATTATCCTTAAAAGCAAAATCTACTAAACTATCTTCCAAGTGCTTTTTCATCCTTTCTTCATGTTTTTTTTTTATATTATTATTATCAAGTTGATTTAGAGACTTTTTTTGTATTTTACTAAATATTAAATATTACTAAAAAACTTAATGACTCGTGCAAAGTAAGCGCTAGTAAGGAGGTGGTATATGCAATGCTTTCCAATAACCAAACGCTGCATGATTTGAATTATCTTGGTGGACCTTTCATGATGCAGAGACGCATGTGGCTAATGGATATCCGGTTTAGTGTCGGTAAATACTGGTCATTACTATTACTCCGATGAATAAAATTTTTGAACTTCCATCTCTTTGAATTAGACCCTGTAGAGCTGCTCTTCTTGCAGCTCCCTGGAGACCCCTCCTTCTTTTTTGGCGTCCACACACATTAAGTTCCAGGCTCTAGGCTGTCAATATCATCAGCTTCCGATGAAGAACACAAAAAGGTTTCACGGTCCTCATAGAAGAGCTTCCTAAGGGGTAATCTATTTGGTTTCTTGGCATCTTCGGTACTATTGGTTGCAGTTTTCTATCTGGGTAGGGATTCTTGGTCGTCTAAGAGTAACCATTGCTTCTGTCACGCTGCGTTCAACTACCTCCTCCCTGAATCTTTAATTTTATCCATCAAAGCCATCTCTCCTCATCTCTCTCTCGTCGTTTCTCTCTCAAGCCATCTCTCCTCGTCTCTCTCTCACTATAGCTACTTGACCGGGTCTCACCCGGGTTTGACCGGGTCCCGAGTCGACCCGCCGGGTTGACCGGGTTTTGCCGGACCAATTCCCAAGCGAGTTTTTGCCTCTACCCGGACCGGTCCCAGGCCCGGGTCGACCGGGTCCCAGGTCGACCCGCCGGGCCGGTCCGAGTTTTAAAACTATGATTCAAACTATCTGAGAGATGGAGAATCACCAAGTGATTATCTAGAAAATTCCTGAGTTTTAAAAAGAAAGAAAAGATGTTAGATTTGACCAAGAAAGAGGGAGAAGAGAAAGAAATACAAGGAGGAAAAGGAAAAGGGAAAGGAAAAGTAAAGGAAAAAAAAGTAAAGGAAAAGTAAAGGAGGAAAAGGAAAAGGGAAAGAAATACAAGATGTTAGAATATTTAACATAATTTTCCCTAAGTAATTTAATATTATTTTCAAAGTTTGATTTCGATCACATATATTAGTAAATATCAATTTGAGAAATATTTCAACTTTAATAGTATGAAATTACTATGTATTATTTTTACCATGATTAACTACTATCATCGTTATAATCTTTTTAAATTATTTTTTCAAAAAAGCCACTTATTTAAATAAAAATCTATTTAAACATATAACTTTTATTATATGAGTGCAAGTTTTATTCAGGGCCCTACAAACCTTTTAGTATAATGATATGGTATTAAAAGTAATTTTTATTTGAAAGAGTTATTTTTAATTATATATAATGCGAAAGGAACATAAAAATATAGGTATAAATAAAAAGAATTTGAACCTATATTTTAATGAGTCTTTTTTTTTTACTTAGCAATAATTTTTTAAAAAATATAATTTTTGTGGGTAATTTTATCCAAAGAAGTAAAACGTAACATGATACCATACAATATATATATATATAAGAGCCAAGTTAATAATTTGATGAACTTTGATTTAAATGTTATTATTTTTAGATTTTAATATTATTGGTATTTTGAGATTATTTTTAAACAATTCTAGAGTTTTCATGAACAAAATGAAGATTATTATTATTATTATTATTATAAAAAACCTAAAACTCCTTGTGAAATTATGGTGCATCTATTAAAAAATTACTATTTATTAAAATAATATAATGATAAATTTGTCCTTTCATGATAAAACTTTTGAACTATGCATAGGGGTAAATCGATCTTTTAACTAGTGTACAATTATCATTTTCAAATCATGTAGGGATATATTAGTATTTTTAATTTTTTTTCACAGTCAAACGACTTAATTACCCATAAAAAATAAATTAAACTTACATTTAGAGAGGGGCTTTTTAGTCTTTTCAAATTTTTAGCATTGTTAAGATTTAATTATCCTTAAAAGCAAAATCTACTAAACTATCTTACAAGAGCTTTTTAATCCTTTCATCATGTTTTTTTTTTTAATATTATTATTGTCAAGTTGATTTAGGGATTTTTTTTATATTTTACTAAATATTAAATATTATTAAAAAACTTAATAACTCATTGTAAACGCTAGTAAAGAGGTGGTGTATGCAATGCTTTTCAATAACCAAACATTGCTTTTCACAACATGATTTGAATTATCTCGATTGACCTTTGATGATGTAGAGACACATGTGATCAATAGGCCTCCGGTTTAGCGTCGGTAAATACTGGTCCTTATTGATTTGAAAAATTTCTTAATTAGGCTACAAAATCCAAAACCATTAATGTATTGATCTAAAGCATCTTATCTTATGCAATAAAATCGTTTTTATAAGAGAACATAATATTTTCTGTAAAATATGGACACCGATATTAGAAGGAAGGACTTTATTAAAGATTTATGATAGGATTGGAACCTAATTGAATAAAAGACAGATGGTTATGATATATTAGGGACTAATATGAGTTTGTCCAAACAAAACGAAGAAAAAAGTTGGTCCTAGTACCCTGAACTTGCTCCGAACCAAAACTCTTGCTCGTCCGCCATAAGCCAGAACCCTGCTAATACCCAGAAACCAGCAAAACACGCCCACACAGAAGCCCTAAACCTCACTCCATAAAACCAACTAATAGAGAAAAACGGACACTTAGTTTGTCTATTTGAACCATGTTACACAGTAAAACTTTTAACAAGAAAACCAGAGGTGGAAGAATTCAAAAGCTTGTAAGAGAAGTGTATTTGAGAGATGATATTTACTGTGGAGCTTTGTTTTGCAAATCTTGTGAAGATAAATCGAAAGCTCGGCTGACCGCTACTGCGTCTACTATTCTCATTCTTGACACTAATGTTGTTCTTAATCAGGTAATCTTTAAATGTATTTGTAGGGGTTTTAAGTGCTTGATTTTGCTTATAAATAATTTGAGCTTTAATCATTTTGTGGGTTTTTTTTCTAAGATTGATTTGCTTGAGAATCCGGCTGTAGAAGATGTGGTTTTGCTATCTGTGGTTTTACAAGAGGTGAAGAATAAAAATTCGGCTGTTTATGGAAGAATTAGGAATCTTATTGATAGTCCTGCTAGGAGATTCGTTGTTTTCTCTAATGAATTCCACAGGTAATTATTTGTTTTTTGCGGGTTTTGTTGGTTCTTTTTTCACTGTCATTTGATTTCCTAGCTCACTTTTGAGTGTGAATTGATGATGTTTTACTTGTTGGTTAGGGATACTTATGTGCAGATCATGGCAGGAGAAAGTCCGAATGATAGAAACGACAGAGGTTAGTTTGACCCTTTACTGTTGATAATTCTGGATCCTTCTTGATACAATGTGTTGTGTATTTGTCAGATTTTTATCATGTCATTGGGATTTTTTATGTTGCGGCATCTCTGCTATGTAGCTATGTGCTTTTTTTTGTTGTTGTTGTTGTTTGGCATGTGTTCCTAAATTTGTAAATTTGACATTGAAGAATTTTTTATCCAGCCATTAGGGTTGCTGCAAGGTGGTATCAGAGTCATCTTGGTGAAGCGGTGAAGGTTCTACTTATTACTAATGATAGAGAAAATAAGAGGAAGGCTACTGAAGAGGGTGTTTCTGCTGAGACAAGTATGTATTATATCATCATCTGCAAGATTTAATTATTGGTACCTTGTTAGTGTGACACTTTTTGTGGAAATATGCTTGCTTAGAGCTGACTTCTGAACTGCTGTTTCTTGCAGTTGAATCATATGTGAAATCATTGGGGCAACCAGCTTTACTTGACTTGCTTGTTCAGCCAGCTTCTGAAGATGTAATCATGGAAGAAGTCGAAGATATGAGACCTTCAAAGAGGAAAGTTGTTTATCCTGAGGTATTGCTTTAGTGTCTGCTAACTTCATGGTTTCTAATTTGTTTAGCTTGCAAGAAAATACGACATGATGGGTTAAAAAAAAAAAATTCCTTGCACTTTGTTCTTTGTTCAGCATAAGCCCATGTCAGAGATTACTTCTGGTTTGACCAAAGGAATATACCATCAAGGAAAACTTCGTGTGAACCGTTACAATCCATTTGAAGCATATGTTGGAAGTGAGAGCATTGGTGATGAAATAGTCATTTATGGGCGTGGAAATATGAATAGGGCTTTTGATGGTGATGTTGTGGCAGTGGAACTTCTTCCACAAGACCAATGGCACGAGGAGAAATCGTTATCTATAGTAGATGAAGGTATGTTTTCTGTCATGCTTTTTTGGGCCTCCTAGAAGGTGCATGTGTGCAAAATGCATCACTTGCTTATGAATTTCTAAACAGGTAGATACATCAATTGTCCTTTTCACCTTAACATTGTCTTTAGATATACGAGCTCTAGCCCACTTTGCTTTGGTTATGTGTAAGGTTTTGGGTTGATGACCTACAATAAGGAAAAATGGGTTACATTCTTGTCTTCATATTCAGTTCTTATGCCATAAGACAGTAATGCACTTTGTCACTATCTTTTTTGCAAGTCTCAAGAGTTGCTTTTTTCATTGCAGCTTATGATTTATACTAAAAGCAAAATGGAAGTGCAGAAAATATTTCTCCTTTCTACTTAATGAGTAGATGGATCTCTTTGTGTGCACGTGTGTTTGGGTTTGGGGTGTCAGAGCAGTGTGGTTGCATTTTGTCTATGTTCTCTCAACAATTTCATTTTCCCTTGCAGAGGATGAAGAAGAAGATGTTCATCTAGTCCCAGGTAGTTCAGATGATGCTCCCAGGACTTCAATTCCAGTATCAAGTTCAACTTTTGACACAAATCCTGTCTCATCTCGCCCATCTGGTCTTGTTGTTGGTATTATAAAGCGGAATTGGCATTCGTAAGTCATCTTGATGTTAATACTGATTGATTTCTGCATGAACATATGCATATTGACTTTGGTTATTTTGTTGGATATGGTTTGAATGAACCTGTGATAATGATGTTAGTCTTATCATTGCATCCATGTAGTATCATGCTGGAGATAGATGCATGTCTACCTTATGTGCTCCATAATGCAATTGCTCCAAATGCTTTGCTTGTGGAACATAGCTTTCTTATTTTGCTTGTGGAACATAGCTTTCTTATTTTAATTCCCTCTTTTAACGTAATGTACTTTCTTTTAGTCTTCTTTTTGTGCAAATGGGATATTCCTTGTAATCTGACTAGTCATGAAATATTATTTTTAACTTTTAATAAAAATTGTATTTTTTTGTTGCATTGTTTGTGTTATGGATTTAGTTTTTTATTAAATGATCTTGTGCAGTTACTGTGGATCTTTAGAGCCCATGCCAATGCCTGCAGGAAGTGGTGGTCTTGTATATGCTTTATTTGTCTCCAAAGACCGTAGAATTCCTAAGATTCGGATTCAAACTCGGCAGCTTGACAATCTTTTGGACAAAAGAATTATTGTAGCAGTTGATTCCTGGGACCGTCAATCACGACATCCTTCTGGCCATTATATACGCAGTATAGGACAGATAGGCGATAGAGATACCGAAACTGAGGTTGGTAATCATTTTATAAGTTATGAGTGCATACTTGTGTGTGGAGGAATTTTTATTATTTGAAAACTGCTCCTTCAGATACTATAGACCTTTACCATTGTTCCTCAAGCTTTAGATACTATAACCTTTACTATAGACCTTTACCATTGTTCCTCAAGCTTTAGATGCTTAGATGGAGTTGTTATATGTTGGAGAATAATATAAATCATATCTTGTAGCCCCACCTAACAGTTTAAGCTTTTGAGTTGAAATGATTTTTTGACATGATATCAGGTCCTTAATGACTAAGTGGTCAGCCCCTATTCTATTTGATAAAATTAAGCATAAGGTAGTGATGAGTCTGTACAAGTTTCAAGCCCTAAAAACTTTTACTTGAGGGGGTGCGTTGAGAGTAATATAAATCATATCTTGGAGCCTTACCCAATAACTTAAACTTGGTTCTTTGACAATGTATTTTGATCTTGTGAATTGCAGTTGGTCTTGATAGAGAATGATATTGATGCAAGACCGTTTTCTGCCCAAGTTTTGGCATGCTTGCCACCACTACCATGGTCGGTTTCCTCTAAAGATTTGAACGAATCAAATAGAGTTGACTTACGACATTTGTGTGTCTTTAGTGTTGATCCTCCAGGTTCATGATCCATTTTCATGTTGTTCATTTCTACTATTTTTTATAATTTCTCGTCTTCTTAGTTTATGTTACTTGCAGGATGCAAGGATATTGATGATGCACTACACTGTACTATGCTTCCAACTGGAAATTTTGAAGTTGGAGTCCGTATCCTCTGCTATGCTGAGCTTAATATAATATTTTTTCTTAATTATTTTAACAAAATTAAGGGTTATGTAGGCTATCAATATGGTTTTGTGCACGTGCGCACACACATACACTAGACTGCTTGTTGTTTGAACTTAATGATTTTAATTTTCTTTAGGTAGTGTTCCCTATTTTGTCATGTTTTTTCTGTCAATGTTCCCCTGTACTAGATTTATTCTCTCTTTTAGCTTTTTTAGTTCTCTTAATGCGGTACCATTCTATTTAGTTGTTATAAGAGCAAATAACAGTCTTCAGTGGTTTCTTTTATTGATATAAATTAAGACATTGCTGATGTAACGAATTTTGTTCACCCTGGCACCCCACTTGATGATGAGGCTACACAAAGGGGTACATCTGTCTACCTTGTTGAGCGTCGTATAGACATGCTTCCAAAACCTTTAACAGAAGGTAGATTTTCTATTTGATGTGTATCAATCTGTCAGAATTCATGGTATTTTGTGTGTGTGTATATATATATATATTTTGTGAACCTAAGGTCATTAAAATGAGTTTTATGTTGTAGATATATGTTCTCTTCGAGCTGATGTGGAAAGGCTAGCCTTTTCTGTTATTTGGGTATGTGCTTCCATTTTTAATCTTTAGGCTAGCATTTTCTGTCATTTTTTTTTTCCTTTGATGGGGTTCTCCACTGTATCACTCTCTGCTCTCTACTTGTCTTGATGAGGGACTTCCTCCAAACTACTCCTTGCTTTAATTTATGATTGTTTAAGCATATGCAGTGATAATTAAAAACAATATATTTTGAATTCTAATGACCAATTATACAGGAAATGACCCCTGAAGCAGAGATTATTTCTACAAAATACACAAAAAGTGTCATCAAATCACGTGCAGCATTATCTTATGTTGAAGCTCAGGCTAGGATGGATGATAGGTAATGTTTTGACTCAACCATTAGTTGATGAATGAAAATGTTTTATATTTGGTCCTGGCCCCTATGTAATTCCTGAGATTCTAGGTGTTTCTTCTATAATGATAATAACCATGTGTGCTTCTCTCTGTAAGAAGTGAGAATAAGCTTCTCCTAGTGACTTCTGTTTGTTTTGCCGCATTGACATGTATATTAGGTTTTTTTCATCCTTTTACATTAATGGCATGCCTGATTTAACTTGTGAAATGATGACATGGACAGAGTTAGTTTTATACAGAAGACTGCTCTCATATATCCATCAGATGTATCTATAATTAATATGATCTTAGATTCTTAGTGAAGATATGCAGAAATGAAGATGTTATGCTCATATCAGAACAAATGATTTCAATCACACAGAAAAGACCAACGGATTTCTTTTAAGAACATGTGGATTGGGTTAGTTGAATATGCTTATTGAGTTTCGGGATTTCGAAGCAGACATGGATCTTCATGTTGCCGATTCATGTCATGTTGGGATAAGTCTTGATAGAATATTTTAATATGAAAAGTGACTTTTAGTATTAATCTTCAAGAATGTCGTAATTATTCCAGGATGGATTTGAGGAAACCGGTAGCACTAATAAATCAAAAAAGAAACCAAGTAATTGGTCCTGTGGTGGCTTGCTCAAGTCCTCAGGTGCTAAAAAAGGTGCTCAAGCTCTGAGTGGTATTATATAAACGAGCTGGTAGTGTTTTGGCCAAGCTAGCACCAGTGATTTGTGAAAATCTTGATAGAACTCTCTATCCTTTTCCTTGCTTCCGCTGTCACATATGGCCATATCAGTTTGTTGAATTTGTGGCATTAGTGTTTTTGCTTTCTGGCTCATCTTTGAAAGTCTCTTATGCATAGTTGGCTGATGGGGTCCTAATCAATGTAATCTTATTTTCAGTCGATTAGTTGATCCAGTAACTAAAGATTTGAGAAATATGAATGCTCTGGCAAAGGTATGCATCTTGGAGCATGATTAAATTATTTTGTTCACTGGCCACTATGAAAAATGCACTCAGAAGTTGCTTTATATACTATTCTGCAGATAATGAGGCAGAGGCGAATTCATAGAGGAGCACTAACACTTGCTTCTGCTGAAGTCAAATTTCAGATTGATACCGAGACGCATGATCCTCTTGATATTGGTATGTTTCCCAAACAACGAGTTTTTTTTTTCTGGGCTTAGGGTGGGTGTTTTTGTGCCCTTGCTATACGACAAAAAGAGGAAGTGCATGGAGTGCTGGAATGGATCATGTATGTGTAAATTGGTGAATTTTATAGAGCTGTTGGTGTAGTGTCCAGCCACAAGAATTTTTTTTGACTTTGATTTTCAAAAAAGACACTGGAAAGATTTGCTTTTTATTGTTTAATAAATTTCTTACAGAATGCTTCAACCTTCTTTTATATTAAGCATGTATTTGGGTTTATAAAGGTTGCAGCATTGTTTACATTTTTTGAGTTTTTTCTGTTTATAGTAGTGAAAATATCATGTCTAATGGTCTCCTTGTTTCTGCAGGTATGTATCAGATTCGAGAAGCAAACCAAATGGTTGAGGAGTTTATGCTTGCTGCAAATGTTTCTGTAGCTGAAAAAATTCTTAAAGAATTTCCGGAGTGTTCACTATTGAGGTAAAGTAACTGTATAATGTTTTTTTTTTTTTTTGGAATTTCATTTTTGTCACCTTTTAAGCCTTATCAACAATACAAGTGGTCATTGCCTAATAAGTAATCGAAGAATAAGTTTTAAACAAAAAATAATTATCTCTTGTCCATTAGTCAGGTCTATTGTTGCCAAGCCTCTTGAAAATTGAATTATGGGATAATATTTAACTTGACAATGCATTAATAGCCTAAACATTGTTGTGAGAGAATTGTGATGTAATATCAATTTTTGTTTCATGTTGGAAGTTCTTGAGTAAGATTGTGTTTAGTAACTGATTTGTGTTATATTTGTTGAAAACATTATTCTGGAATAGTATTCATAAGCATAATTGTCAGATGTTTGAGAATTGCAGAGAGATCTTTTGATATACATGTTAAAAAGTGTATTTTTAAGCTTGAAATTGCTTTTAACTTGCCAAGACTTGAGTTTCTTTGGATTTTCTTTTATGGGCAATTGTATTGCAGCATGTTATTTTAACGAGATATTCAAACTGTTGCAAGGCCCTTTTAACCTATTGAAAAACCTTTTCTTTTTTATCCATAATTTGTTTTGAAGTTTGAAGAATCTTTTCTGACGTGTTATTTTCTATTGAATTCTTCAGAGAGGAAATAAACTTCTCTTGGATTCTTTAAAAGTGCTATGGTGTAGTATTATTTTGAACTACTGTTCTGTTATAAGAAAAGCAAAAGACTCTCTTTTATATGCCAAAGATTTTCCAGTTTTCCATTACTGAACTATCTCAATTGTGTTTCCTGTGGACATGTGCTCTCTTTTCAGGCGTCATCCTACTCCGACAAAAGAGATGCTTGGACCTTTGCTTCGTACAGCTGCTGCTGTTGGTTTGAACTTGGATGTCACATCTTCAAAAGCACTAGCCGATTCACTTGACCGTGCTGTGGTGAGTTGTTTTTTACTTGACACTGTTTCCAAAAAAATATAAAATTTAAAATCAGTCATGATTTAGCCTGATCACCATGTGTTCATAGCTTGCTTTCTTTTCTCTTGTTTCATTTCTTGCAAAATTATGTTTTCCAGGGTGACGATCCATACTTTAACAAGCTGATCCGTATAATGGCAACTAGATGTATGACACAGGTAATATTACTTAAATTGTTGATTTTCAGGAGTACTTTGTATATGGAATTTCTAATTTTTATTTATTTATTTTTTGCTTGAACTTTGATCAGGCAGTATATTTCTGTAGTGGAGAACTCAGCCCTCCAGAATTTCTTCATTATGGGCTTGCAGCACCTCTTTATACTCATTTCACATCACCTATCAGGAGATATTCTGGTTAGTAAGAGGTTTTATCTTGTTCAGTTTTACTTTTTACTGATGAACACGATACCTGAATTTGAGTTTTGATTTTACTTTCTTGCAGACGTGATTGTACATAGGTTGCTTGCTGCATCCATAGGAATATACAAACTTCCAACTATATTCCGAGACAGGCCCCAGCTCACTAGTATTGCTGATAGTAAGCAACAATGAACTTTCCAGTTAAAAATATGCCATGGTTTAACTGCAAGTTCTGATTTGATTTCCCTTCCCTTTCACAATATGTTCATACTCTCCAATATTAGGTCCTCCAATTGATATGTTTCCTCTATTGAACCTAACCACATTTTTTCTATTATAGATTTAATTAATTAGTTTGGCATGCAATGCATTCTGTGTGTTTGATGGGGCTACTATTAATTCATATCAACCATGTCATGCTGAATGATAAGAACATTCCTTACTGTAAATTTCCTGCAGATTTGAATTATCGGCATAGGAATGCTCAGATGGCAAGCCGAGGCTCAGTAGAGCTCCATACTCTCATATACTTCAGAAACCGGTAATTTGTGTGATCTCTCCCAATTCCCCTGCTGACCCCAACCTGCATGCACATAAATACATGCTAATCTATTTATCATAACTTTTTTCTTGTTGTAGGCCGACAGACACAGAGGCCAGAATAGTAAAGATGAGATCAAATGGTTTTATTGTATTTGTTCCCAAGTATGTATTTCCCTATTTGACCTTTTAATGGATAAGCTTACTCTTTTTCTCTTTTCTTATTTAAATGTCTCTCTCAATTACGGTTTGCCCTGTATAGCACACCCAGTCCCCTCAAGGAACCCAAGATATGGGAATTAGAATACAAACAAGGAAAAAGAAAAGAGGAACTCTTCTACTATCGTGCCCAATATTGTGCCAGAGAAATGAATCTGGTGGTCTTTATTTTTGGGAAAATTGCTATTCAGGGTTTTATTTGGAAGAGAATTAAATTTAGCATTTAGTAGCAAATTTGGTGGGTATGTGGAAGCTGGAATTTAAGTAATTAGGTGAAGGATTTCTGGGGCCGAAAGCAATTGTGTGATAGTTGATCTAACTGTGATTTGTTTGGGTCTGAAAGATCAGGAAGTGCAGATATTATGGAGTATATAATTTGCTGAGTGGAAGCATAAAGTCTAGGCAGTTGCATTCACGAGTTCACACTTGGAAACATAATGCACAATCACGGCTTCTCAAGAAGTTCACTAGCTGCATAAATTCCAATGCTAAAGCAATTCAAGGACTAGTATGAGCTGTGTGCTCATGCCATGTCTAGAACAATCACACTTTGCTTATCAAAGACATGATATATATGTGACAGTCTATTATGCCATTGGTTTTCCTCAAATTGAACATACCAAAATAAACCAAATACACCCTGCATCAAACTTAGTTCATAAATCTAGATTCCTTGAATCTTTCCTTAGTCTTTGTTCGATGCATGATGGTCCTTCACTTTGTGGAGGAGCAGAGGTTATTTATATGCGCATTGCATAGGATTTAACATATGTTTTCTGCAGGTTTGGTATAGAAGGGCCAGTATACCTGACAATGAGAGGTGATAAAGGGGGTGGGGAATGGTTTGTAGATGAGCAGCAGCAGAAGATTAGGAAGATGGATGGTAGTGTTTCATACAGTATCCTGCAGGCGGTGAAAATTCACTTGGAGGTTTTAGAACCGAAACCAAATCGGCCAAAACTCCAACTAACCCTCCTCTAAATTTTATAAGACATAATTATGGGAGCCATTCCAATGCTGAATGTTTAGCTTGTTTATGCCAGGATAGGGTGTCTTGGTGCCCAGAGGGAGTGCATGATTTTGTAATGTCAGAAAATCGTTTTGTTTTATGCTTGTATTCTTTTGAAATATTTAACTCAGGATTTGCTCTTGGGACCTTTCTTTAAGAGGGCATTTAGCTTAGCAGATGACTTGAGAGACTAAAAATGATTAAATCGAAATTGTCAATTCTTTTCATAAACTTTAAATCAGTCTTCCAATTGAATTTATGTAAAAACTGTTCCAGAATCCACTCTGAAAACACTTGCAAATTAAAGGCAAACTAACATAAATTGTATCAAGAAAAACTTATTAGTGGAACCAGTAGTAAATAAGTAAACCGTAGAACATGTTGCAATTTGGCAACATCACCCTGCTACAACGAAGATCTTTGGTACGATAGGACAGGGCAAATGAGCTAAAATTTATTTGTTTTCCAGGTTGAAACTATGAAGTCTTCTATAACATGCACCCGTGTAAGTAGATAAGAGCTGCTCCGAATTTCAGGTTCTGTAGCTGAGCAATACACGTTATCATTTCTACTAGTTCATTTCCCGTATTTCATTGTGGGCCGAACCATGTTTTTAGTTATTAATAGCACAAATTTTTTTTAAGAGCTATAAATTCAAGCAAAACAATAAGTTTTTAAGAGCTAATTTGGTATGAATTGGTTTATTTTAGTTTATTTAACAGGTTTAAAAAAAATTTGAATGATCTTTTTATATTTTTAAAAACTAATCTTGAACGATAAAATAAAAAAATAAAATAAAATAAAAATAATTATCAAGCCATGTAAACTTTTCGAACTAGTAATTTAGGATATTAGATAAAAAATATCATCAATGAAAAAACAAAGAAACTCAATTCCCAACAAATATAACATCGAATGCTGAATTATCACAATTATTATTATAACAATTACTATTCTCATCGTTATTATTATCATTACTAATATTGTCACTATCATTATAGCTACCACCATTACTACTATTATCAATAAGTAATATCATAATTATAATTAGTATTATTATCATGATCACTATTATTATCATTATTATCGTTGTTATTATCATTGCTATTATTATTATTGTTTATACTATTGTTATAATTATTATCACCACCACTGTAATTAATATTATCATTATTTTTATTCTTATTACTACTATTACTACTATTATTATTATTATTATTACTACTACTACTGTTATAACTACAATAACTACTACTACTACTATCACAATCACAATTATTATTAACTATTACTATACTATAATAATAATAATAATAATAATAATAAATTTGGAAAAAAATATTATTACTATTAAAAAAAATCATAAATTTGATTTGAAGGGTAAAATTAAAAACTATAAGAACTTTGAAAAAAGAGTCAAGAGAAAAAAATAAGAAATCAAAAGTAGAAGGACCAAATTGAAAAACATAATATACACAAATTAGAATTAAAGGGTTAAATTGTAAACAAATAAAACTCAAATAAAAGAGAAAAAGTCCAAAATAAAAAATCAAAACAAAGAGGATGGATTATGAAACACCAACAAAAAATAGGACGGATTTAGGAGGACTAAAACTATAAAAGGAATAAAATAAGAAATTAAAAGAATGAGGACTGAAATGAAAAACAAAACATATAAGAAATTATGATTGAAGGACAAAATTAAAAAAAAAAAACAAAACTTTTATAAAAGGAATAAGGATGAAATGAGAAATTCAAAGAATGAGAACTAAAATTGAATGACAACAAACGAAGAGGATAATTGTGCACTTTAGTTATCAGGAGAGAGAAAAGAAAGAAAAAAAAATCGATCACTCGCGGCAATCCAACTATTATAAGCTTACATGTGCCACAACATGTGGAAGAGGGCATGACTGTATAACCAGGGAGACGACGAATGATCAAATTTGGCCACCAGGCGGCGTCACACGTGCCACTTGAATGGCACGGACACCGACCACTCGCTGGTGCGTGTGGAACACGAGCCAATAACTTTTCGATTAAAAAATAAAAATAAAACGTGAAAATACCAAAACACCCCTCATGGTCCTCTTAATAACACAAAATACCCAAGTGAAAATACCAAAATATCCCCAAAAGACAAAGCTTCTTTTTAGTCTTTTTTAATGATAAAAACGTTATTTTACTGTACATGAAAATTGGAAAAACCTGAAATACCCTTGTCCAGGAGCCTTTTTTTTTTATCATGGGGGCAAAAATATATTTTTACTGTTACGAATATTATGAAAAGTCAAGAAAGCCCTTGGTCAACAGTTCTAAATTTTGTTGACTTTAGAGGTAAAAAAGTATTTTCACCATGTTAAAAAATTTGAAAAGACGCACACACCCCAAACAATCTTTTAATGATCACTGAGCTAGAGGAAAAGACCAAAACACCCCTAAATCAAAGGCTTAAATTTAAGCTACTCAAGGGTAAAAAAGTAATTTTACTGTATCAATTCACAGTAATCTGTGTGTAGAGCTACAATGAAATCCTCATACGATTTAGTTTCTATTAATTTAAAAATAATGGTATGTGTGCCTATGCTATTCACCTTAATCCATTTCTTATCAGACAGATCTGCTTTAAAGATTATAAAATCTATTGATTTGAAGGTTAAACATTTGAGTGAGTGCGAGCCTCGTAAATTGGTTTTATGTGTTGGCATAATAATTATGTCCAATTTATATTATCCTCTTTCTACTCTATAAACCCATTGTTGTCAACACATTACGACAAACCATATCTTCGGGCTTATTTGTTTTTGCGTTTCAAAAGTATTTTTGAAAAAAATAATTTTTTTTACTTAAATTAATATTTTTTTAGTTGTTTTCAGATTATTTTGATGTGCTGATGTCAAAAATAATTTTTTTAAAATAAAAAAAAATATTATTTTGATTCATTTTCAAGTGAAAAACACTTTGAAAAGCAACCGCTACCACACTCCCAAACATTATTTCCTCTTTTCTTTCTCTATCTCTTTCCCTTCTCTTTTGAGTAAATCTCTCTCTCTCTCTCTCTCTCTCTCTCTCTCAAATTCAACTTGGTTCTTAGTATTTAATTCAATTTCATTTATTGCATTAAAATAGTCCCTTATTATTTCTACTTTTCTTAATTCATTCATTAGCTTTTCAATTATTTAGCCAATTTCAACACTTTTCTCAATACATCTCAATTTCATTCCTTATATATATTTGTTTTATTTTTAAATTTTGTGTGTGGATATTTAAGGGGCAAAAAACTAAGTTATGACCCCTCTTTAAAATACTTACGGTATTAAGTCTACAAAAAAAAGAAGCTTTTTTAATAGATTTTGTTTAGAAAGCTTGTAAAGAAAACATAAAATACATGGAGATTTTTTGAAAGGTGGTCAAATCGAGAGGTAACTATTTTTAAGAATTAAAATTTGAAAGAATAACCTGGGATTCGAATTCAAAAAAGTAATGTTTTGGAATTAAGTTTGCAATAGTCATCTGAGACTAAAAAAATAAATAGAAATCTACAAGAGTCCTCTCAGACAATAACGATGAAAAATTTACAAGAGTCATTCGAGACTTCAAAATAAAGAAAAGTTTGCAATAGTCCTTTAAGATTCAAAAAGTAAAGAAAGATTGCAACAGTCCTTTAAAACTTAAAATTAAAGCAAAATTTGCGAGATTCCTTTGAGACTCAATCGCAAGAAAGATTTGAAAGAGTCCTTTGAGACTCAAGAATAAAGAAAGATTTGTGAGAGTCATCTAAGACTTAAAACGCATGGAAAAATTTGCGAGAGTCCTTTGGGATTCAAATGTAAAGAAATATTTGTGAGTCTTTTAAGACAAAAAGTAAAGAAAGATTTGCAAGGGTCCTCTCGGACGTAAGAATGAAGAAATATTTTTGAAAGTCCTTTGAGACTCAATTTTGAGAGATTTGCTAGAGTTTTTTGAGACTAAAAAAGAAAATAAAAATTTGTGAGAGTCATCTTAGAATCAATTGCAAAAGCCTATTTAATGTGATCCAAGCAACACCAAGAGACCCATTAGAGGTTCTAGTTGGTCCAATGACAAGACTTAGGGCTAAGAGGTTCAAAGAGGTTTTCAATGGACTTTTTTCAAGACACATGGGCTAACTTCAAGAAGATATTAAAGTATAAGCCTTGATTAATTTAATTCATATTCAAGAATGACTTGTAGGTAAGCATTCAGACATTATAAAAAGATTGGAATAAAAAGATTCAAATATGCTAATTTTAACCTTTAGCTACTGTTTTGGTCATAACTAGAGCTACAAAAGGAAATTTAATGCGATTCTAGTTGCGTTGAATAATAGATATCTATAGATTTCTAGTGACACATGTTACACCTTCTAATTTATTAATACGAGAGAGAACCATGCATTAAATGGTGGCCTTTGATTTTGTCACTAGATTACAAAAACAACTTTAATCATATTTAAATTAGTTGGGTTGTTGTTTTATTTATCTTTTAGTTATTATTAGAATTTTTAGATATATTTAGGGTCTTTATTTAAATTTTGGTTAGTTGGAATATTATTATTTATTAGGTTTATCCATATTTATTAGGGATACACTATTATATTTATAATTCTTTTTAGTATAAAAACTCTTTTGTAAAGTCTTTTTGAGGTAAGACTATTTTTTTAATAAAGAAATCAGCATTCATGTTATGTTTTATATGGTTAAGAGATTCTCATACTGAATTCTTGATTGAAATAACAGGGTCTTTAAAGAATTGATCAAATTCAGAATGATTTTATAGTACTTGTTCACGTCTCTTTATAGACATAAGGTGAGAGTGATTATTGCATGTAACTTTGGTGTTTCGAGGCAGGTTTGTTGGGTCAAGTTGCAAACCATTCAAATTTTATTTAGCTTATCTTGGAAGGTGTTCGCATCAGGTGGTATCAGACTTGTGCTATTATAGGTTGTATTCCTTTAATCTATAGTTCGTGTTGTTTCTTGATTTTCTTTCTTTCCAGTTTTGGATAGGGTATTGTTTATATATATAAAAAAAGTCTATTCTTCTCTTATTATCTCAAAGTTTGTGTCAAACCCTCTATTAAAAAAAATCATCTTGCTTAGATTCTTGATTTTGACGAACATAACAAAGAAAAATTGTGTTCTTGATCTTGATCTTTTATCTTTCTTGATTTTGGCCTAGAGAAAAAAAATTAAAAAGAAATCCCGTTTTTGCTGAATTACAAGGATAAAAAAAGAAGGAAGAATTGCAAGAATTGATTGAATTGACAAGTTAGAGCATAACCGAATACAAGCCCTTGAATTTTAGGGTTACCCAAAAGTTTCTTGAATATTTTCTTGATTTTTTTCGAATAGATACATACCAAATCTTGGTATTGCCAAATTGAATTCTTGTTTTTCTTGGGTTATCTTGCCTTGTTTCATTAAAATTTAGTTAGTATAGATCTTTCTTGCTTTATTTTAATTGTTTTCTTGAGATTCTTGAAGTTGAATTTTTACTTCTTGAATTAGTTAGTTTTCTTTGAATCCTTAACATAACTCCATTGCTTTTATTTCATGACTTCTTTTCGTCATTATATTTTGCACGAATTTAGATTGTTATTCGTAAATTTATCCTCAAGTTTTGTTTTGATTAGTTTCATATATTCCTTGACACTTGAGTCTTTATTATTATAAAGTCATTACATTGTTTTGATTGATTATTTGAGAACTTGCTAAGTTACCTAGAACCTAAGTAAGGGAGTAATGGGGTTAAGGTCATAGTGAGATTATTAGAGTGAAAAGCCTAATTGAATTGAATGAAGCACGAGTGTAATGACATTAAATCGAGTGTAAACTCATAAGGGAGTGTGTGAGGGAATCTTTCTTTGCCACTAACCTTTATTACATGTATTCACCATGACACGATAAAAAACAAAGGATCATGTAGAAAGAAAAGATAGGTTGGTGGTAATGATGGAGGCTTTGATGGGAAAGATGGATAAATTGAGTACTGAGATGATTAATAGACATGATGTTCCTAGTAGTAAAGAAAAAGAGGTTAAAAGGCCTACTAGACAAGCACTTTCTTCTCCAGATGAAAGTGTAGCTGAAAACTTTAATGATGAGGAGGATGCTGTAGTAAATCATGGAAGGAAGTCCCATACACACCAAAATCCCTTATATAAAACATGGCCAATAAGAGAGTTTGGTGGTAGATTTTGGCTAAGAGAGGAATTTTGATGATCAAGATGATTTAGATCGTAATTTGGGTAGCATAAAACTTAAAATTCCAACATTTCAGGGAAAGAATGATCTAGAGGCTTATTTGAATTGGAAAAAAAAGATGGAATATTTATTTGATTGCCATCAATATTCAGAGGTCAAAAAGGTAAAACTAGCTGTAGTTAAATTCACTAATTATGCTATTATTTAGTGGGATCAACTTGGTACAAGGAAAAGGCGTAATGGAGAAAGACCCATTGATACATGGGAGGAGATTAAAGTAATCATGTGAGAAAGAAATTTGTCTCTAATCATTACTATATGCAAGTATATAATAGATTGCAATTTTTTTCTCCAGGTTCTAAAAATGTTGATGAGTATTTTAAGGAAATGAAAATAGCAATGACTAGAGCTAATGTTTTTGAAGATAGGGAAGCCAAAATGACTAGATTTTTAAATGGTTTAAATAGAAATATTGCTAAAGTGGTTGAATTGCACCATTAAATAGAAATTAAAGATATGGTGCACATGGCTATAAAGGTAGAAAAACAGTTGAAAAGAAAAGGTAGTGTAAGACCATACAGTTATTTGAGATCATCTCAGGGTTAGAAGTTGAACTTCAGGAGAGAGGGTAATGCACAAACAAAGCTAATAGCAGATACCTAAGGTTGTCGAACCCTTATATGTTAAAAAACATGTTGCGACAATAAAGGAAAAAAAGGAAGAAATAATGTTTAGTAGAAGCATAAACGAGATATTAAGTGTTTTAGGTCAAGGACTTGGGAATTATGCAATAGAGAATCCACATAAAAGGATTATGATTTTGAGATATGATAGAGAAGTGGAGTCACCTAGTGATGAATCTGAATGTGAAAGCATGCCAACATTTGAAGATGCTAATGATGTTGAATATGCTGTTAATGGTGAGTCCTTGGTTATAAAGAGATCTTTGAATGTTCTTGTCAATAGAGAAGATATTGCGCAAAAAGGAAGAATATATTTCATAATAGATGCCACATAAAAAAAAGCTATGCAATATGATTATTTATAATAGTATTTGTACTAATGTTGCTAACACAACTTTAGTTAGACAGTTGAACTTAACTACCATTAAGCATGCTACATTGTATAAGCTTTAATGACTTAATGAATGTGGAGAAGTTAGGGTGACTAAATAGGTTTTAATCTCATTTTTAGTAGGGAGATATAAAGATGAGGTTTTGTATGATATTTCTACGTACACCTATTATTAGACAAAACTTGATAATTTGATAGGAAAGCCAAGAATGATGATTTTAAAAATAGGTATTCACTAGAAAAGGAGGAGAAAACATACATGCTTGCACTATTATCACCTAGAAAAGTGTATGAAGATCAGTTGAAGCTAAAGAATACAAAATAAATCGAACATGCCTTACTACAAAATAATGGTGAAAATGTGAGGCTGAGTGAAAATAAGGAACTTGAAGATGTATTTCTCGATGAAATTCCAAGTGGATTGTCACCTATAAGAGGAATATACATTATATTGACCTAGTACCAAGTTCAACCATTCCTAATAGGCCAACCTATATAAGTAATCATGAGGAAACAAAGGAGCTTCGAAGGCAAGTAAATGAGTTAATATTGAAGGGGCACATTCAAGAGAGCATAAGTCCATATGCTATTTATGTACTTTTAGTATCTAAAAAAGATGGTACTTGGTGAATGTGTATTGATTATAGAACAATCAATAACATAACAGTAAAGTATAAACATCTTGTCCCTAGATTAAATGATATGCTTCATGAGTTGCATGGATCTTGTCTGTTATTTAAAATTGATCTTAGAAGTGGATAACATCAATTTTTAATAATTGAAGGTAATGAATGGAAAACTACTTTTAAAGTTAAATATGATTTGTATGGGTGGTTAGTCATGTTTTCTGGACTTACTAATTTGCCTAGTACTTTTATGAGATTAATGAACCATATATTGTGTGCATTCATTGGTAGGTTCATAGTTATTTATTTTGATGATATATTAATTTATAGTAAAGGATTAGATGAGCATATAGATCATTAAAGATAGGTACATGATGTGCTTAGAAAGGAAAGTTTGTATGCTAATATAAAGAAGTGTGACTTTTGCTTAGAAAAGGTTGTTTTTTCTTGGATAAGTTGTTAGTGCAAATGATATTGAGATGGATCAGGCTAAAGTCAAGGCTATAAAAGAGTGGCCTATATCTAAGATGGTAAGTGAGGTAAGAAGGTTTCATGAATTAGCTAGTTTCTATAGAAGATTTGTTAAAGATTTTAGTATAATTGCTTTTCCATTAACTGAAATTGTAAAGAAGATAGTAAGTTTTAAATGGGAAATCTAACAAGATAAAACTTTTAATTTGTTATAAGAAAAGCTTATTTTGGCCCCTTTACTTGCTTTACCTAACTTTACAAAAACTTTTGAGATTGAATGTGATGTTTCAAGTATATGTATTGAAGGTTATTTAATGTAGGATAAAAGACCCATAACCTATTTAAGTGAAAAGCTTAATGGTGCAACTTCAAACTACCCAACATATGATAAAAAGTTGTATGCATTAGTGAGGACGTTGAAGACTTGGCAACATTACCTTTGGCCTAAAGAATTTGTAATTCATATCGTTCACCAATCTTTGAGACACTTGAAAAGTCAAGGTAAGTTGGATCGTAGACATGCATAGTGGATGGAATTTATTGAGACATTCCTATATATTATCAAATACAAGCAAGATAAGAAAAATATAGTTGTAAATGTATTATCACGAAGGTATGTTCTTTTTAATAATTTGAATACTAGGCTTTTAGAATTTCAGTATGTAAAAGAACTTTATTTTGATGATACTAACTTTGGTGAGATTTATTTCCAATATGAACTTGTGGCAACTAATGGATTTTTTAGGCATGATGTATTTTTATGTATGTCTAATTGTTCAATGCATGAATTGCTTATAAGAGCAGCTTATGATGGCGGATTAATGAGACACTTTGGGATTATTAAGACTTTAGAATTTCTACATGAATATTTTTATTAGCCTAACATGAAAAGAGATGTGTAAATAATTTGTGATAGATGCATAACATGTAAACAAGTTAAGTCTAAAGTAATGCTTCATGGGTTATATACATCTTTACCTGTTCATAAGGAATCTTGGGTTGGTATTTCTATAGACTTTATGTTGGGTTTAGCTAAGTCAAGGAAAGGAAGAGACTCCATATTTATTGTTGTAGATAGATTTTATAAAACTAATGACACATTTCATATTTTTTCATAAAACTGATGATGCAACAAATATAACAGTTATTCTTTAGAGAGGTAGTTCGGTTATGTAAACCCTCGCATAAATGTAAAATCGAAGTAAGAAGACCTCGATGAGTAATAGAGACTCAATATGAAAAGAAATTAATAAATAGTAGAAATAATAATAAATGTGACATGTAAGGGAGAGAATGATCTCCATATATAAATTTAAAGGTATGGTGGAAGTCGAAATGAGGGTTATGAATTTTGGATTAAAATTCATAACGTTAGTGAAACCAGAGAAAAGTCTTAATGGATAAAAGAATTATTTTGATAAATCAGTGATGGATAGGATAATATTGAATTTAATGAATAAAAATTTTGGAAAAATTTCATGATGTTCTAATTGAATAAATTAAAGCATGAAATTCGGGTTTAGAAGTAAAAGACATCAACTGTCTAGTTTTACGGTATCAATCATATCTTCCAATCCGACTGTTGGATCGGGCTGAAATTTTGTGGAGAATTTCTAGACTTACTGTTTTATCTTGGGTTAAAATGTTAGAGCATTCAGAGCTCAAAAAGGTATTGCAATACTGATGGTGCTAAGATAAAAAATACAGAAATTTACACATGGACACATTAAGGGTATTTTTGTAAATTGATAGAATTTCATTATTCCTCTATACTCTTCACGCTGAACAGTACAAATAAAGGGAGAGAGAGAACCATTTCTGAAATTCTTCATTTAAGAGCTTACAAACACCTTCCTAAAGAGTGAGTTAGAGTTATATGAGTGATTTTAAAGGAGAAAAGTGTTGGTGCTGAAATTTATGAAGGGAAAACTTGTTTAGAGGAAAGGAGCTTGATTGATTAAGTGTGGGTTATGGAAGAAGAAGAAGAAGCTTGATTGATTAAGCTTGATTGAGACATATTCTTTAACCTTTTCCTTTATTATGTTGATTTTGGTGAGTAATTTGGAAGAACCCCAAATTTTAACTTCTAGGGTTCACACATAATTTGGGGGAAATAAAAATTCTGAATAGGGATGAGAAATAAAGGTCCATTTGACATATAATATGTTGGAAATTATGAGAAATTGATGATAATAATTGGGTTCTAAGGCCATGTAAGTTTCGGCCAAAAAACAAGGATAAAGGGG
>Ga0307517_10003506_pt1 | contig 24382 bp, 11 predicted proteins | sample 23_EM_MG_FD_194515 | JGI IMG/M metagenome (GOLD analysis project Ga0307517, IMG submission 194515) | Populus trichocarpa ectomycorrhiza microbial communities from riparian zone in the Pacific Northwest, United States - 23_EM | ecosystem: Host-associated > Plants > Roots > Unclassified | place... | reverse complement strand
ACGAAGTAAACAAAGAAAAAAATAGAATTGTCTTTGATAATGATATATAAAATAAATTGATTATTTATTTATTGTGTTTATTTGATTTATAGTTAATAAAATAAAATAAAATATAAAAATATTTATTTTAATCTTAATAAATATTACTATTAAATTTACATATTTTAAAAATAAGTTGATGTTATTTTTCCTATTTTATCTTACATTGATTATTAAAATTAATAACCTTACTTATTAAACCTAGACCGGCCTGTAGGTTTATCCAGAATTTGGTCAGCTCAAGGTCAGCATAAGTTCAGGTTTAAGAAGAATAGAGGATGGATTAACCTAATTTGACCTGGTCAAAACTTGAGTCGAGTCGCATCCTGGTTGGCCCGATGGTGAAATTTATGTCAAACCCTGTTGATTTTTTTTTTCAAAACCATGTTATTTTGATTTTTTTAATAAAAAAATATTTTTTAGGTTAACCGGGATTTTTTTTTATTTAATTGATGGATGGGATATGTTTAAATATGGCAATATAGATTAAAAAAAAAAGATTGGGTAAGTGCTAATTGACAGAATTGAAGAGAAAATCTACCCCTCGCCCTAAATGGAAGTTTCGGCCAACATAGGGATTAAAGGCTTGAATTTGTTTGATTCATTTTTTTGTGTAAAATAAGTATAATTGTGTGACTTTAACAATAAATGGAGATTTAAGGGATTTAAAAATAAATCATATTTCTCTTCCTTAAGTGATATTCAACCAAAGCATGTAGAAGAAGAGTAAATTTAATTAATTTAATTATTATGATATTTGGGTTAAATCATGTTTAAATAGGTGTATGATGAATGATTATGATGAGTTAGATGTGTAGGAATTGGAGGAAACCCTTAGTTTCCTATAAGCTGGGCCAAATTTGCCATTAAATAGGGAAGATAAATTGACAAAATACATGCATGAAATTATTATGAAAATATGTTTTGAATCTAATTATGTTGAGTTGACATCGAATTATAAAGAAGAGATGAAGAAAATCAACCATGGACAATCAAGGTGGCTATACGACCAAGATAGAAAAATAGGGATCAAGTATGTGGAATCGGTTTGCTTTAGTATTGATGAATTAAATGATAAAATGAAACTTGAATATGGATGTATAAATGTATGAGTTTGAAATATGTATATATACTAAAATAAAAGAAGGGTGTTATCTTGGGAATCTAGGTATGGATCCAAAGGTTATAATAAAATGATAGTGATGAATTTATCTTGTGTTGACTAGGGATACCACTGCAGCCAAACCATAGTTCGGAGTAGGAACTTCATGTGTAGTATACAGGTGTTTTACACCTCAATATTTCTATTTGTATCACTTGAATTGTTTAACTGTAATTTCTTTAAATGTATAATTCATTATTAATAAATGAAAGAATGGAGGGTGAAAGAAATGTGGACTTGATTAGCTAGATTTTATATAAACTCTCATACTTTATAATTAATGCATTATATAATTGATTATATGTCTTATTGGATGAGTTGAAATTACTGGAATAGAGTTGATGTGGATAATGATCCAGAATAATTAGATCAAGGAATTGTGTTTGTGTGTGGAAGTAAAACAGGTTAAGTTGATAACTTGTGATGTTGTATTATAGAGGAAACTCTACTAGAATCTCGGTAGAAATTATGGTAGAGTACTTAGTAATTTTAAAAGGTTATTGTACATGCTAAAAGGAATACATGTATGAAAAAAACTTCTTAATAATTTTGTATTTAAGTATGTGTTTTGTCCTAGAAATTGGGGTTGTTACAGTTGGTATCAAAGCATTAGCTTTGATCCAATAAACTTGGATTGATGATTGATATGAATTTGGAATGTGTTTTAGAATTATCCGAACTAGACATGGAACCAGGACTGATCCATCACAGGTTCAGGGAAGAGAATACAATATACTCTATAATGATGATGGGTATGGAGGAGATTCATTGATAAATATTGCTTCATATTACATGCAGTTTTAGTGCACTTTAAAAGGGGTGAATCAGCTGGGCGTCGGGATGATTATATTTCTTGATGAACAGATGTATCATTACCCAAAGCATCAGATAGATAGAGGTAAACAAATAAGCCCCCACCCATAATATTGGTTGTCATGCCTACACCATATCAAACCCTATCTTTTTGAAGCAATTGGTTAAAGCAATGGGGACAGAGATAATTGAAGCTTCTAGTATTGCATCTAAATAAGAGAAAGTTGTCACCCTGGTACATTGAGTGAAAGGCATGAGAGAGATAACATGTGTGATAAATTTAGGGGATAAGGATGTTGAGATTGTAGGACACTAGCTGAGGAAGGTAGAAAGAAAGATCAGTGAAATGTTGGTGCAAAGAGTTATGGGTTGATTGTGTGACCCAGTTGTTAACAGAAAATGCTCACTCTTGGTGGGAGACTATTAGGGAGAGGAGGTCTAAAGAGGTGCTAACTTGGCAGGATATTAAGGCAGAATTTGAGGAGTGATATAACTTTTGGCAGCATAAAAAAGACAAAGAACATAAGTTCTTATACTTGAGACATAGAGATGTGATTTTCCTGGAGTATGAGAGGAGGTTCTAGGACCTATATGTCTTTGTTTTTCCATACCTTTCTACTAGGCGACACTAGATAAAAAGACTGTGTGATGGGTTCAAGAAGGATTTGAAAAAGGTACTGGTAGCCATGCAGTTTAAGACAATGCGAGAGTTAATGCGAGTTGTTCAGGTTATGGAGAGAGTGACCATGAATGAACAGAAAAAGGAAGCTGAACAGGGACATGTGATGGGAGTGAAGATGGTGGATTATGTATTCTTCATTGGTAAACCTCCTCTTCTAAATAAGAGAAAAAGTGGACAATCATCTAGTCAGTTTTAAAGAAAGGGAGGAAATTTCACCCTAAGAGGAAATTCAAGAGGATGGATACATGTTAGTGGAGGGGGTCCTCTAATAGACAAGTCTGTCAAAGGGTAAGTGTTGTAGAAAGGTCTACTAAGTAAAGAGGATCCATATATCTGTTATATACAAAGTGAAATTAGAGACATCTTGGGGGTTGTTTAGCTTTAACAGGAAGGTGCCATATGTAGAAGTGAGGGGTATAAGTGGAGAGATTATTAGTATTTAAATAGATACTGTTATTACTATGGAGAGATAGGCCACGAGAAGAAGGAGTGTCTCTGGCAACCTACAACAGTTACTTAGGGTCAAAGGACTGCTACACAGATTCAGGAGCAATCTATCATTGTTAATAAAATATCATTGTTAATAAACCTATAAGGATCACCTAGTCTAGAGCAAGTGTTAATAGAAGCCAACCCATGATTCAAAGGGAGAGGACCCATGGTCGAGTGTATCAAATGACACTAGAGGACGTGGGAGCTGCACCAAATATTATGGCAGATACATTGCAAATAAAATCTATACAAGGTTATGATTTGTTTGATCCTTGAGCAAGCCAATCTTTTGTATCATGTCAAATTATAAATAACTTGTATATGTTGCTTAATAGAATGGATATAAGAGTAACTATTAATACAGTTCTAGGAGAAAATAAAGATATTGATAATGTATATAAAAAGGTTAGACTTGATGCCTTTGAACTTGTGTTATTTTGATTTGATTTTGTGTGTGAATTAATTATATGTACATAAGGCATAAATGGATTGTTTCACCAAAATAGTGATTATCTAAAGGGAGTGTGGCAAGAGAGTGGCATTTAGAAAAGAGAGAAAAGTAATACCCAACTACATGATTTTGGTCATGGAAGTTGTAAAGCTAATGAGGAAAGGATGCAATGTATATTGGCTTATGTAAGAGAATTGGAAAAGGAAAAAATGAAGCTAGCTAGTATTCCAGTAGTGAGGGAATATTCAAATGTTTTTCTAAAAGAATTCTTGGGGTTACCTCTAGTTAGGAAGATTTAAGTGCCAATTAAAGTATTACCGAGAACCACCTTTATAGCACAAACTCTGTATAAAATGACGCCCGTAAAGTTGGCAAAGTTAAAGGTTTAGGTTAAAGAGTAACTTGCATTAGAGAGCTTCAGGATTTACTAGACAAAGGATTTATCCAGCCTAGTAACTCGCATTGAAGAGCTTCATTGTTGTTTATAAAAAAGAAAGATAGCATTATCAGGTTGTGTATTAATTACTAAAAGTTGTATCGATTAACAATGAAGAATAAATATCTACTTCTATGGATAGAGGATCTGTTTGATCAGTTAAAAGAGGCAAGGGTATTCTCCAAGATAGACTTGAGGTCGGGTTACATCAATTGAGGAATAGGGAACAAGATATACAAAAAAACAGCTTTTAAAACTCATTATAGACATTATGAGTTTTTGGTAATGTCTTTTAGGTTAACTAATGCCATAGTGGTGTTAATGGAATTGATGAATTGAATTAGACCATTTTTGGACTAGTATGTGGTGGTATTCATTGACGAGATATTGGTATATTCGAGTTCTTATATAGAGCATAAGCAACATTTAAGGAAAGTATTGCAGATTCTAAGTGAGAACTAGTTATATGCTAAGTTGGATATATGTGAGTTTTGGTTTAAAAAAATGGTGTTCTTGGGGCATTTATCTCAGCCAAGGGTATATTTGTGGATCCAGGTAAAGTGAATGTTGTTTTAAAATGGGAAAAGTCTACCAATGTGATAGAGATTTGTAGTTTTTTTGGGTTTAGTAGGGTATTATAAAGTATTTGTAAAGAGGTTCTCCACGATAGCTTCTCAAAGTGGTCAAAGAAATGTGAGGAAATTTATCAGGAGTTGAAAAGAAGACTTACCTTTTTTCCCCAGAATTAACTCTTCCCTCGAGGATTGAAGGGTGTATGGTGTATAGTGATGCTTCTAAGAAAGGTTGGGGGTATGTGTTGATGCAGAATAAAAAGGTAATTAATTATGTGTCAAGACAATTGAAGTCACATGAGGTGAGCTACCCAGTACATGATTTATAATTGACAACGGTGGTATTTGCTTTTCGGGTATGAAGACATTATTTATATGGAGCACGAGTTCATATTTTTACTGATCATAAGAGTTTGAGGTACCTAATATCGCAAAATGAATTGAATATAAATAAAGGCATTGGGTGGAGTTGATAAAGAATTATGATTATGTAATTGATTAACATTCAGGAAAGGCCAATATAGTGGCTAATACCTTAAATAGAAAATGTAAAGTGGTGATGAGTAATGTGGAGGTCCAAAGAAAAAGAAACTATTAGAGTAACAAATAATGAAATTATAGCTAAGTTTAGGACCTGAAAGATCTTTGATATCCCATATTAAGGTCCATTTCGTGCTTCAAGATAAGGTTTTGAGGGCCTAATGGTTGGATATGTAAGTTGAAAAGATCAGGGAAAAGGTGAATTAAGGGGTTGAAACACCTTTTAAGGTCCTAAATGACAGGTTAATGGTGATAGGTAGATGAATCTACTTGTCAGATATCAAGGCTTTGAAAGAGGAAGTGTTATGGGGAACTCATGAATCCAGGTTTGTAGTACATCCTAGAAGTACCAAGAGGTATGGGGATATGAAAGAGTTTTACTGATGGTCTAACATGAAAAAAGGAAATAGCATAATTTATGGCAAATTATAGGGTTTTCCAGCAAATAAAGATAGAACATTATAAACGTGCTGGAAAGTTGCAGCCAATATTGATTCCATAATGGAAATGAGAGGATATCACCATATATTTTATTTCTGGATTACTCAAGAAAAAGAAAAGTAACTATGTCATATGGTTGATTATAGATCACTTGACAAAATCTGTCTTGTTTTTACTGGTAAAGATAATGGATTTCATGGATAAATTAGCAAGGCTATATGTAAATGAGGTGACAAGGTTACATGGAATACCAATATTGATTGTATCAGATCAAGATCCAAGGTTCACGTCGAGATAATAGCCAAGTTTGCAGCAGTCCTTGGGAACTAAGTTGAATTTGAGCACTGCATTGCATCATCGGATGAATGGTCAATCTGAAATAACTATATAGAATCTTGAGGATCTTTTTAGAGCCTGTGTACTGGAATTCAGAGGTAACTATAATAACAATTATCAGGCTACCATAGGTGTCATAGCATGCACGTCGTCAAATGACGGGTTTTCCTTCTAAATCGAGGGGGTTTTGGATATGTTGGGGTTAATCATAAAATTATGATTTGAAGGGTTAAGGAATCGCCACTTAGTATTATAGTTACTAGAAAACCTACTAGTCTGGGTAAAGAGACTAGTTGTGCATAGGAAAGACGCATCACTCCTAGTGCACCATACATATGGTAAGTTGTATTATTGATTGATTTTTTTTCTATGTTATATTTTTATTTATTGGTCTGTCTAAGATTTGAGACAGATGCTCCTCAATAAAAAGGTCTTTATCTTATCAGACTAAAACTTAACCATTATAAAGTCTAAATTTTAATGGTGTATTTATTTTTATTTTATATCTTTAATACTTTTGGATATATTTATAGTGTAATTTCATACTCTTAAATATTAAAGTCTACAATTAGTTCCTAACATTTTATTTTTGCCAATTCGTTTAATTTAATACCGGAAACATGCATTATATTGTAAAATTCATAACCCAAATATTAATTAAATAATTTTATTTTTATGATGTTTTTGAAATTTTAGTCAAATCTTAATGGATAATCACAAACTTATTATGATACTCTTTAATTGAATTTTTGTATTTTTTGAAGTATGATAAAAATGCAATTTATTTTATTTTAAAATATGCATGAAAACTTTTTGAATTTGGCCATATGCAATTTATAATAAAGTTGTATTTTTTGAAAGAAAGATTTTTGTTGTTTTTGCATAAAGAAACAAGTTTATTTAATATTGGAAAAACACCTCTCGTGTAAGTTACAATCCTAAATGCTAAATATGAAAGAGTAAAAATAAAGTGGAGAACTCAAAATTAATTACATAATATATCCTTAAAAGAATAAAAAAAAACTTTGTTTTATAAAACAAGGAATGATCAGTAAATCAAAATTGTCAATAATTCGTTAGGGCATGTTTGCCAAACATGTCCTAAGATAAAAAAAAATCCTTTATAAAATTTTGCACAACTAAACACTACTTTAAACTAGCGAACTTAGACCAGCCATGTTGGCTATGTCTCCTAACCCTAGCCTGTGGAACTAGAGCTCAACCTAAAAGGAAAAAAGTAGACCTAAAGAATAATTAGGCTCAAGTAAAAGGCCCAGCCTCATTGTTTTCTTTTAAAGGAAAATAATCGTGGTCCAAAAACATCACCCATATGAATACATAATATTTAACATATCAAAATGATATAAGAAAAACTGTCCAAAAACCATATACACAACATGCCTCTTTTAGTTACAAGCTTTATTCTCGTATGAACCCATAGTTCCTATTATTATAAAGTAACTAAAACTAATCCCAAAATAGCATATAACTTGAGGTGGTAAGGGAGAAACCTTACCTGGCCTTGAGTTGCTAAAGTTGATGGCGTTAGTCTGGTGTTGAAACCAACATGTCAGAGTATTGTTGAGATTTTTAAATCCTTGCTACTCGCGAGATATTGCAGCTGTTAAGGAGGACTTTGCTACTATTAAATTGCTACGTTGATGTTGAGGGGGATACTACACTGATATTACTACTATGAACTAGGGGAGGAAAAGAAGTGGTGGTTGTGGTGTTTCTTACAATGGTCTCTGGTTGTTGTTCTTAGCTAGAACATGGGAGATGAGGTTGTGTAACATCCTCTCGCCCAGAGGGTTTACAAGTTATGTGGTCATCGGTATGGTGGATTGGGTGCTGGTGTGGTGTCTTATATGGTGGACTTGGTATTGGAACAGGGGAGATAATGTTGTGTTTTCGACTGGTGTAATGGATTGGGTGCTGCTCTTGGTCCTTTCTTCAATATGTCTACTACTTTTATTTATAAAAGATCCTTATAGAGGTTTCAACTCTCTTCATCATTTTAATCTTCACCATTCAACCCCGTTCTAACCAATCATTGCCCTTCATAACAAACCTTATACCCTCTCATCAAGCTTTCAAAGGCTGACTGAGTCAGAGGTTTTAGACGTTCATTACAGTAGCTCTCAAGTGACAACTTGACAGAAATCATACTGGAAACATTGTACGATGTCAGGTCTATCAGAGGCGCATCCTTTTTTTTCTTAACGAAAGCGTGGAAGGGCATTTAATGGCTTTACGAAAAGGTCTCTCACCAAATTTGTTTATAGGGACAATGAAGGATAAAATGAACAGTGACGTCAAACAGAGTTGTTTTGTTCATTTTTTTTCTTTATTTTCAAAATAGTCCCCAGTCTTTTCATTTTCACTAAATTCAATTGATTTTCCTAATTTTCTCTTTCAATCGAGTCCCTGGTCACGTCGATTTAGACCCTCAATTTCGATGCCTTTTTCAATATGGCACCTAGTCTCAGATATTCTTCAATTTGACCCTCAATCAGCCTTCAATCTTTAAATATTTTTCAATTGAACCCTTGATTGCATCAATTTAGCCTTTCAAAATTTCAATTGTCCCTAATCTTTTGATCTTTATGAATTGTTCGGAACTAGGCCTCCAAACTTAATTTTTTTTTAAATTAAGTCATTGATTGAATCTGATTAAACTTGTAAGAATTAAATTAGGTCCTCCAAAATTCCATTCTTCTCCATTATGCCTGAATTAGGCTTTCAAACTTAATTTTTCACTAATTAAGTTCTTAATAAATTAATTTGACCTATTAAAAGTCTAATTAAGTCCTTGCACTTAATTAATTATTTTAATTTTGGCCTAAGCTAATTCTAAACCTAATTAAATCTTTAATTAGGCTCATAAGTACATCAATTGAGCCTATTAAAAAAATAATTAAGTCCATAGACTTAATTTTTATGCAAATTCATCTAATATTCATTTAAATTCACCTTGGATTTGCATTGTCTTTTATGTCTAGGTTCTTTAAGGGTGCAATTGAGTTTCTAATTTTATCAAAGATCAAGTTTAGTTCCTCCATTTCTCACTTATACATTTTCTCCGGCCTATTCTTGCTAACCAAGTCACGTGTCCTACATAATTTTATTTTATTTTTTGATAATTTTGGGGAACCCAAAATCAAGTTATGACAATAGGAATGGTTCCCAATGATGCTTTATATGGTAGGAAATGCCAAACTCTAGTTTGTTCGGAGGAAGTTGGTGACATGAAGCTTATTGGGCTTAGATTGGTGCAGACTACCATGAATAAGGAAAAAATTATCAAGGATATGATGAAAACAGCCTAGGATAGACAAAACAATTATGCAGACAACCTAAAAAGGTCTTTGAAGTTCTAGGTGTGAGATAAAGTGTTCTTGAAAGTGGCACCTTAGAAAAATATCATCTGATTTGGGAAGAAGGGAAAGTTGGCACCAAGGTGTATTTGGTATTTTGAGGTTGTTGAAAGAATAGGACTTGTTGTCAATAGATTGGTTCTACCACCATATTTATCCAAAATATATAATATTTTCCATGTATCCTTGCTTTGTAAAGCTGAGGTTGACCCCTCCTGGGTGTTACCACAAGTTCTTGTTGAGGTCAGGAAATACATTACACTTGGAGTTATGCTAGTGCAAATCTTAAATCGTAGTGAGAAATAATTGAAAAATACAAAGGTGTGGATTGTAAAGCTGTTATGGAGGAGTTCTCAAGTGGAGGAAGAAACTTAGAAAAGAAAGTCAAAAATAAAAAAGAAATATCCCAAATTTTTTTTGGACTCAGGTACGTGGTTTAGTTTCGAAGATGAAGTTTTTAAAGGAAGGGAGAATTAAATCCAAACCTGAATTTTTCAGTATTAATAAAAAATTAAATTTGATCAGGGAATAAAATGGGTTAATTATAAAATAAAATAAAAACGTATTAATTAGATTGAAATGAGTTTTAAGGATTAAAAACATTTGTATATGTTATTTAAAAAGTAGGCTAAGATGAAATATCTTGTAATTAATGATAAAATGGGTAATAAAAATACCTTGTTGGCTTTTCTTGGAAGCCATTGATAGCTAGCCAAAACTTGGAGATAAAGATAGGGTTTATTATTTGACTTTTCTTGATTTCTTCTAGTCAAACCATTAAAAATAGGTAGATTAAGGGATCAAAGAGAGGTTGAGGGGAGAACTAAGGTAGAAATAAAAAAAAAAAAAACTTTAGGGTTTTAAAGGTTTGATAGTGGCAGGTTAGAGAGGAGAAAAACAGGGGTAAAGAAAATTCTCTTGAATCCTTGTTCTTAGAAGGTAAAAAACTCTTTTAATAAGATAATTATTGATTATTTTATATTTTCAAGCTTAGTTATGTTGTATTTGTATTATGGAAAATGAGTTTGTGAAATTGGATCATTGGTTTCATGATTTTATGAGTTAATCTTGTTTATTAGTATGTGAATAGATTGGGTAAAACATGAATTAAGTTAATTGAAAAGGAAATCCACCCTTCTTATTTTAAGGGTTTCAACCAAACCTTAGGAAATAAGGAATGGAGTTTTTTATTTAATTGATGGATGGGATATATCTAAATATAGCAATATAGATAGAAAAAGGACTAGATAAGTGTTAATTAAAAGAATTGAAGAGAAAATCTACCTCCACCCTAAATGGAAGTTTTAGCCAATATGAGGATTAAAAGTTTGAATTTGTTTGATTTAATTGTTGTGTAAATTAAGTATAATTGTGTTCTTAGACTTCAATAATGGATGGGTAACTGGGAAAAAGTGAATTTAGAAAGAAATCATGTTTCTTTTCCTTATATGATATTTGGCATGTGGGAGAAAAATGAATTTAATTAATTTAATTATGATGATATTTGGGTTAAATCATGTTTATATAGGTGTATGATAAATTATTATGATGAGTTAGATGTGTGGGAATTGAAAGAAACTCATGGTTTCGTACGAGTAAGGTTTAGCTAAAGTGGTCATTAAAGAGAGAAGATAAATTGACAAAGCACATGCATGAATTATTATGAAAATATGTTTTGAATATAATTGTGTTAAGTTAATGTCGAATTATAAATAAGAGATGAAGAAAATTAAACATGGATAATCATAGTGGCCATTTGGCCAAGATAAAAAAAATAAGAATTAGATATATGGAATTGGTTTGCCATAATGTTGATGAATTAAATGATAAAATGAAACTTAAATATGGATATACAAATTTATGAGTGTGAAAATGTATATATATTAAAATAATAGAAGGGTGTTATTTCGAGGATCTAAGTATGGATCCAAATGTTGTAATAAGATGATGATGATGATGATGAATTTATCCTATGTTGACAGGGGATATCACCGCAGCCAGACCATAGTCTGGAGTAGAAGTAGAAACTTCACATGCAGCAAGTAAGTGTTCTACACCTTGATATTTCTATTTGTATCACTTAAATTGTTTAACTATAATCTCTTTAAGTTTATAATTCATGATTAATAAATGAAAGAATAAAGGATGAAAAAAATATGGACTTGATTAGCTTTTCTTGAAAAATAGAAAGGCTAATGATGTCAATTGGTTCATTGACATTGGCATGAACATGAAAGGAATATATGAAAATGGAATTGATTAGCTATTCTTGAAAAACAGAAAGGCTAATGATGTCAATGAGTTCATTGACATCGGTATGAACATGAAAGGAATATATGAAAATGGACTTGATTAGTTGCTCTCGGAAAATAGGAAGGTTAATGATGTCAATGGGTTCATTAACATCAACATGAAGATGAAACGAATGTATGGAAATGGACTTGATTAAATGTTCCTATGAAATGGGAAGGCTAATGATGTCAATGGGTTCATTGACATCGGCATGAATATGAAAGGAATATATGAAAATGGACTTGATTAGTTATTCCTGAAAAATAGAAAGGCTAATGATACTAATGGGTTTACTGACATCGGCATGTACATGAAAGTAATATATGAAAATGGACTTGATTAGATGTTCCTAGAAAATGAGAAGGCTAATGATGTTAATGGGTTCATTGATATCGGCATAAACATGAAATGAATATATGAAAATGGACTTGATTAGTTGTTCCTAAAAAATAAAAAGGTTAATGGTGTCAATGGGTTTATTGGCATCATGGAAATGGATTTGATTGGTTGTTCCCTAAAAATAGGAAGGGTAATGATGTCAAATGGTTTATTGGCATCGACATGTACTATAAAATTTGATTAGTTATCCAATAGAATGGAAACTAATGATACTAGGTGGATTTGGTATCGGCACACCTTTGATTAACCATACTTGAGGTGATAACTAATAATATTAATTTGAAATTGATATCGACATAGATTAACTGATCAGGTTATGGGTGACAAATGATAATATAATATTAGATGTTGGAAATTAAAATAAAAGATAAAAGGATGATAAATAAATGGGATAGAAAGGTTTTACTTATCAGCATAGGATAAAGAAAATAAAGCCTGGGTCCATTTTATCTGATGTAATATTATTAGATAAATTATGTCAATTATATATGTTTGTTAATTGTATTTTTCAGGGCCATCTCATACATGCCAAAAGTAGACTTATTTATCTTTCTTTTTTTTTACATAGACTAGGTATAATAAGTTCATTTTGGATTGTAATATATTTTGTTTAAGTATGTAAACATTAATGCTTAATTTTTGTTCTGTGTGTGTGTGTGTGTGTTAATATTTATCCATTTTTTATTCATTCATGCTGAACTTTATATAAACTCTCATACTTTATAATTAATATATTATATAATTGATTATATGTATTGGATGAGTTGAAATTACTGGAATATGGTTGATGTGAATCATGTTCCAAGATGATGGATCAATGAATTGTGTTTGTTTATAGAAGTAAAACAGGTTAAGTCGATGACTTAGAATGTTCTATTATGAAGAAAACTCTGTCGGAATTTAGGTAGAAATTATAATGGAGTACTTAGTAATTTTAAAAGGTTACCGTACATGCTGAAAGGAATTTATGTATGAAAAACAATTCCTAATAATTTCGTATTTAAGTATGTGTTTTGTCCTGGAAATTAGGGCTATTACAATAACAATATTTAAGTCGTGGAAAAAAATTTAGTAGACAGATCAATTATGAAACTTCTCAATTTGACAATTTTCCTAGCTCATGTTTCAAATTAAATCATTTGAGAGTGGTCACAACGTGACAAAATTGACATAGTAGGTCCAAAGTTATTTTAGATGACCAATAAAAATATAGTTTGGGTTTAAATAAAAATCTAAAAAAAAAACATTACTTTTTAAAAATATTAAGATGGAAAAATATTGGATCCACCTAGGTTTCGTGGCCTAACAGCCAAACCTATGAACTAGGTAATGGTCTCTACCAAGTTTTATAATTTTTTTCTTAAACTATTTTTTATTTAATAATAAATATTTGCTCGTAACATTAAGCACCAACTCAATGGTAGGACTTTTATTTAAGATCACGATGACCATTTACAAATCAAACAAAAAAAAAATCATAAAGCAAATTCTTAATCAATCTAAGTTAACTTGTAAAGCCCGTAACCCAAATCATGGATTTCACTGTGTTTAAAAACCTTTTTTAAAACTATTTTTTTATTAAATGATAAATAAAATATATTCACAAAGCGTGCATTAACCCATTATTGCGATGTTTGTTTAAGATTGTGATAGTATCATAGAAAGTAAACAAAAAAAAATTATGAAACATAATTCCCACCAACCCAAGTTAACCTCTTAAAGTTATTGTCCGGATCATAGATCTTATTGGGTTTAATAGCTTTTTTATTCTAAAACTCTATTTTTTTTCTTATACAATAAGTAATAAATACTTCAAAATTGAACACCAATCAAATATCAAAACATTTGTTTGAGACCATGATAAATCTAAAAAAAAACATACTAAAACAAATTAGTTCAAAAACAACCAAATGTTTAAATATGCAATTGAGATGAAAAAAATATCAATAAAAAATATCTTTTAGGAGAAAAAAAAAGGTTAGCACTATTGGGTCTTAAAAAAAAAACTCAAGTGTGTTGGCTTAATTCATTCTTTTTTTTTCATATAGAGTGGATGACATGATACTTCTTCAAAATTACAAATAACAGGTGAAACTTTATATGTTGTTTCCATATTTCAATCATCATAGATGGCTAGAATCTTGAAACCTAACTTCAAGGTGTTAAAAATTTATTTCACCTATTTTTTCAACTAAAAAGTCTAAAAACCACCCAAGGCACCTTAAAAAAAACCATTTCTAGTATTAAATTAGCTTTTAATTGGTTAACAAACAAAAAATTAACCCGAATCCAAATAAATAACAAGGCATGATCTATTTTTTTTTAGCAAGAAAAAAGGGAAAATGACGTAAATGAAACTCATCTCGTCAAATGGAATCTATTTACACTAAGAACGATGAGTTTTGTTGTTGAAAAGTGGTCACTAGTCAACTTTTTCTCACTTTTATCGTAATTCAACGACTCTTTTATCTCTCAAATTTAATGACTAAAATGTGAGCAAAATAAAGTATTAGACCAATTGTTGCATGTTCAAACTAAAGGGATGAAAAAGGATTTTTGACAAATTTCCAAAGGCAAAAAAAACATTGACACATTTTCTTTTTTCTTCTTTTAAAGGCCTCATTTTTTTTTTCTTGATTCAATTCTAGTCCTCTCTTTTTCAATCTTTCTCAAACAATAAAATCATATTCTTTCTCTTAAAATCGAGTATCAACTCAATACCAGGATATTTTTCAAGAATGATTTAACCATGTAAGAGTATATGAAAAAAAAGTATTAATTCAAAATTTCAATAAACACAGCATTAAAGGATCAAATTAAAAAAAAATGATGATTGAAGACAAAAAAAAAACAAGAAGAAGAAGAACAAACAGGACTAGAGTTGACACTGTATTATCTTAAAAAATAAAAGGTTTGTCATTATTTTTTTGTTTTAATTTTAGTTATCTGACTTTTACTTTTTAAAAAACAAAAAAATAAATTTCTTTCTATAAAATTAAGTACCAACTTGATACCAGAATGTTTCTAAATAGTGGCGGAGGGAGGGGGGGCTGGCAGGGGCCCCGGCCCCTGCAAGGAAATGCCCCTCCCTTGTAAATATTTAATAAAAGTAACATACTGCAAGGAAATGCCCTTCCCTTGGCCCCCTTAATTTTTTTTTCTTGCTCCGCCCCTGTTTCTAAAGATTATGATAATGATATAATATGCAAATCAAAACAAATTATTAACTCAAAATCAAAATGAATACAACAATAAAAGATCAAATTTAAAAGAAAAATGACAAGCTGAGATTAAAAAAATAACCAAAATAATAATAATAATAATAATAATAATAAAGTAGAACACGATGCGAATTCATATCCACACTCTTTTGCTTCACAATCTATGCATGTTTCACCGATATCACTCTTTCCTTAAAAGAATTTAATGTGCTATATGAATCATTAATTAACCGAATTTATTATTCAACTAAAAACCGAAGCTTTAAACTTTCCTCACTAGTCAATTCGAGATTAGCCTCGATGAGGAACCGATATAGGCATTTCGAATCAATGATCGTGGTGTGGTGTGGTGTTCTTGGGTTCTCCATATTATTATCCTGACATTTTAGAGTAATAAGAGAGTGTTAATGGCGATGGCACATATTTCAGAGCAATCAAATTTAAAATGAATCGAAGCTGTAATGATTTGATATTTTAAGAAGTTTAACATATTTAAAAAATAAAAAATGGTAGAACAAGGCAAACCGAAATGGTACGCACCAGACAAAGCAAAAGTCAAGTGTCAAAAAAAGAGAACCCAGTCTTCACGGTTTCTTTTACCATCTCTCTCTCTCTCTCTCGAAGGGTCTGTTTTGTTATGGAGCTTCTTGAGGCAGAAGACCATGGGCGGGCGTAGACGCGTCATTACCAGCCCACGCTCTCTTGCATCTCCTTCTATAAAGCGCGTGAACAATAATACCCGACCAGTTCATTCTTATGATCCTTCTCTTGCGTTTCTGCTCTCCTACCATGATGCCTCCTTTTTCTGGGGAAAAAAAAATCTTAGTACAGAACATCACTAGTTCGGAGGAGGGAATAGGATAGAATGTGCTAGGTGGTGAGGCAATAGCTACCTGTAACTAACGGGCATATCCCTCAAGACTTCCCGATAAAGACAGCTCTCGAAACTCCTGTGGCTGCCCATCTCGTCTCAAACTGTTCGGTGGAAGCCCATTCCCGACGACCGAGTAAAATGTTCATTATCTTGTATTATTATTATTAAACTTCAAACTTGGCAAGGTGTTCATTGACCTTCTAACTCGATTTTTTAGCTAATTTAGTTATAAAATTAAACGTGTAGGAGTAGGAGAGTTGTGATTTGGTGAATTTAAAGTTAGCCCGAGTAAAAAAAATAAAGAACAGGGAAAGGATCTGCAGCCATAGTAATGTTATAGCCATGTTATTGAGGACATGTTCTTCCATGAATTTGACTAATTGTGACATAATTACTATAAAAACATATAAATAAAATATGAGAATTTACGAGTTTCAAGTTTCAACGAGGAAGACCTTCACAGTTGAAGGGACCCAAAGACTTATGCATACGGGAACCTTCATGGATTATTAACGAGGTCCAAAGTAAGAAACCGCACCCTCATTTCTGCAATCGTCACCTTGCACCCTAAGAAAGAAAAGTACTTTATTTAGCTATAGTAACCGTAGTTATAGTTAGGTCAAGAAAGACCAAAACACAATCATACTTTTTGATCAAATTAATTACTATATAATAATCAAAGAAATTACCTTTCTAAATTTCTCTTCACCTTCATCTCTGACCAGCTAGCTGCTGTGCCATTTCCAACACAGAGACAAAAACCCTTCCTTGTATCTTCCTTCCATATTACTTGTTTATTAATCCTTGAGCTATTAATCTGTTATCAAGGCTTCTGTAACAAGCAGCAGGACGAACTTGTCTCTGGCTAATTAAGAGGATAGGACTTATAATTAAGGACTGCAGTTTCGATTGTTGATGGAGTTTTTTACCAAAACAAAGGCAGTTAAGCTCCGGAGCCACCTTGAAAAGTACTTGATCGCAGACGAAGACCTAGAAACTGCTCGTCAAACACGACACGGCTCGTCACGCAAAGCAGCCATATGGTTCGTGGAGTTAGTCGATGAAAAAAGCCATGTTATTCGTCTCAAAAGCTGCTATGGCAGATTCCTCACAGCCTCTGACATGCCCTTTTTATTAGGCATGACAGGGAAGAAAGTGATCCAGACAGAGCTGTCTGAAAATAATTTTGACAACTGGAAGCTGGAGTGGGAGCCTATAAGAGACGGGTTTCAGGTTAAACTTAAGAGCTGGTGTGGCAAGTTCTTGCGAGCTAACGGAGGGACACCGCCGTGGAGAAACTCGGTGACTCACGATGAGCCACACACTGGTTCGACGAGAAAATGGATTCTTTGGGATATTGAGGCGGTACAAGAGATTGGAAATGATTCCTTGAAGGATTACTTGTCGTCTATGTCGAGCTTTTCTACAGTGTCCGATGATGTTCTTGACGCTATTTCGGATGATTATAAGGGATCGGAAGCCGGGTCTCCGATATCGGTTGTGTCGTCCGGGAGGACTCCGAGATTGACCCTAGTAAAGTCAATGTCTCCAAGATTGTCTTTGTTCTCAACTAAGGTACGTTCTTCTTTTCTTTAAACTCGGTAAATTAAATTTGGTGTTAATTATCTTATTTGGAATTTAATTACGGTCATCAGAGATAATTGATTAATTTGAACCTATTTTTCATTTTGTTTATTAATCGCTTCACTATTTTTTTTTTTTTCAAGCTATGCAGAAAACATCTTCTTTTTTTATAAGTTTATTTTTCTCTGTTTAAATTATGCAAAAAAAAAACCCTAAAAATAGTTACCCAATTAGTCACTAACAGATAGAGTGTGTGGTGATATAATTAAGAGCACGGTGTAGGTTTTGAGCAATTTTATGAACTGATTAATCATTAAAAATGCATGCCTTCAAAAAAAAAAGGATTAAAAATACAAAAATACATTTTTAAGAAGAAAAAAAAACTCTAAAAATCACCATCCTTCTTCCGATCCGTTCTTGAATATTCCCATTTTAGTGAGCTTTTTGTTTGTGTGAGAAAAGCCATTTTAGTGAAAATAAATAAAATAATTTTGGAGGGATAAAAGGAGGCGGATTGGAATCACGAGTCAATGATTAATTTGCGATGCTTAATTCTGAATAAATTTAATAGGATGAGTAACTTACTTAGTATTATTCTGCATATAAAATAAAAGCATTTGAACTTTGTATTTTATTTTTTTATACGAGAATTGATTTCTGTTATTATGTGGGAGAAAATACTTTTCAAGATACCCCATTTAAGAAACTCGATTTTATGTGCCCTAGCTTGATTGAGAGAGAGAGAGAGAGAGAGAGAGAGAAAACTCGTTTTGGGTGTATCCTTGTCATCGTTGATGATGTGCAAACTCGGTCTCTTGGCGGAACTTGCTATGAAATATTGAATATTAATGATAAAAAATATTAAAAAAAAAAAGGAATGATAATACATTAACTGATAATACTTATGGATAACAACTCAGGATGGAAGATGCTTTTAATTCTTTTAAAAAAATTCCCTAATTTCCCTATAGGGGTAATTTGAAAACATGTTAAGGAGCTTCTTTGTCTCATCTATTAAACGATTAGTATAAATCTTATAATAATAATAATAATAATAATAAAGGAATCATTGTAATTTAGGTAAATAAAGATTCGAGGTGGGAAAAGAGGGGATGGTGGACAAGATTCTTGGTTCAACGCCACCAAGAGATGATTCAAGATAAGAGTTGATTCAGTGTTAAGAATTTAAAACGGGATCAAGAAGTTTGTTTTTTTCGTGATTTCAGGTTTAAGTTCTAAGATTGCTAATATTGATAGTCACTGGAGACTTACCTGGTTGTTAATTTCAGAGCCTGTGAGGATTAGTCGAGGTACGCGCAAACTGGTTGAATCAAAAACAAAAACAAAAAGATAAGATGCAAAAAAAACAAAAAAAAAGATGTAACATAATTACGAGGGGTGTAGTTTAATTGGTCAGGTTTTGAGTTTATTTTCTAGAGATTATAAGTTCGAGTATGTCATAAATCTCAAGATCATTAGATGTTTATCTAATCGTTAATTTTAGGATATTGAAAGATTAGTCGGGGTATCTATAAGCTGGTTCAGATATCTATAATTAAAAAAAAAAAAGGAAAAAAAGGAATAAAAAAGATAAGACGCAATATCACCCTTTCACACTAGAAAAAGGTGGTCAGAAGAAACAGAAACAGAAACAGTAGTAGAAGAAAGAAAGGGCACTACGCCCCACTGCTTATTAATCTGGTCACCTTTGCACTCCTCCATTTCTTTCGTGGCGCTTCCTTAGCGACACTGATTTGGTTGGTACACGTCTTTGTCACCCATCGGAAAATGATAGCCAATTGCAGTGCGCACGTACTTCTTCTTCATCTGATGTCCAAGTGCTTCAACGGTTGAGATTGGAGGACATCATTGGAAGAAGAAGAAGAAGGTTACTCTCTCTGAAACTCTATCCAGATTCTACAATCTCTTCCAATCCATCCTTCTCTTCTCGTCTTTATTGTTTAAAACAAACTCACACCGAACCGGATATTATTTTACTCTCTCGTTTTCTTATAAAATCACTCCTTCTCTCTTCAAATCATCATCTCTCATGTTATTTTCATTAAATTATTAAGTTAACGGGTGAGTGAAGATAGAGGAGATAGCAGCATATTAATGTTCAATATAAGAAAAAAAAGAAAGAAAGTGAAACAAAAACAGAGAGAGACTGCTAGGTTAGTTAGAATGTTCCTTCGTCTCTTGTTTCTTAAATTATTTTTTATTAGAAAAGGTTTAGAAATAATATTTTTTTTATTTTTAAAATTTATTTTTAAAATCAACATATCAAAACAATTTAAAATATCAAATAAATATTAATTTAAAATATCAAATAAATATTAATTTAAAGTAAATATATATATATTAACAATTCCTATTATACTTTTCGATCAAATTCTATTGATCATGACGTTCAATTTAAGAAATATTTATTTTATTTGATAAAATTTAAAAAGTATTCGTAATACTTAGAAATATTTGGAAGCTTCAGGTGAAATGAAATGCAAATCTAGAGGAGAGATTAAAATAAAGCATACATTACGGTCAAACAAGTCGACTACTCCGCATTCCCAATACACTCTGGTAATAAAATAATTTTCTCCCTCTCTCCAAGTTGATAAGACCGAGTTAAAAGAAAAAATTAGATATATTAAATTATTTTCTTAATAAAAACAAACATGATTCTTTATTCTATCATTTATATTAAGTTAAAATTCTCACGGCATTTTACATGTGTTGTTTTTTTTTCAAAAAAAATAAATTCAACTGTGAATCTGTAACCTATCTAAATTAGATCCAAAGATACTGATTAAAATTTTATTTTATTTTATTTTATTAATTAGGTTTAAGTTTCAAGTATTTATTTAAATAATTTATAATTTATTTTCAAATAATTTTAAACTTCAAAACAAATAAAATTATTTCTTTTATAGAACCAATAAGATTTAGTATTGTAGTCCAACTATATTTTTAATATTTTTGAAAATTATTTTAACTTAAAACTATTTTTTTTTTGTTAATTTTTAAGGTTATTCTAATATGTTAATATGGAAAATAATTTTTTTAAAAAAATATTAACTTAATTAATTTTTAAATAATAAAAAACCATTTTAAAAAAAAAACTAATAATACCCTTCCAATCGATCACTGAACCTGAACTTATGTCCGAAAATCGACCAGAAATCATGACTGACACGAAAAGGCCACGTAATTGCCGTGTCCGAATACCGTAGCTGCCTGAAGTTGACCGTTTACACTTAATTTAAAAACTATCTCAACACCCATCCCTTTCCACTTGCGAGCAGAACAGATCGAAGAAAAACCCAAGAAACCAAAACAAAGATCTAGCAGAGCACAGCACAGCACCGCTTCTCTCTTATCCTCAACTTCACCTACGACTCTTCGTTAATATCTAGTCTTTTTCTTCTTTTGAACAACTTTTCACAGACCAACTCCACCAAGTTCCGGTCAGGGATGGATTTCTTTCACAAAGCAAAAGCCGTCCGTCTCCGCAGCCACCACGACAAGTACCTTCTCGCCGAAGATGATGAGGAGTCCGTGATCCAAGACCGAGACGGATCCTCCAAGACCGCCAGATGGATTGTCGAACTTGTACCTGGATCTGACTTCATCATCCGCCTCAAGTCCTGCTACGGTAAATACCTCACTGCTTCTAATCAGCCTTTTCTTTTGGGCATGACGGGTCGCAAGGTCCTTCAGACTCTTCCCAGACGCCTTGACTCGTCCGTCGAGTGGGAGCCCGTTAGAGAAGGGGGTCAGATGAAGCTCAAGACCCGATATGGGAACTTCTTGAGAGCCAATGGGGGATTGCCACCTTGGAGAAACTCGGTTACTCATGACGTCCCTCATAGGACTTCTACACAAGATTGGGTCCTTTGGGATGTTGATGTTCTGGAGATTCAAGTACATCAGTCTCATACTGGTCATGCGCCTGATCTGAACAAAATCATGTCTCATGCCGATTCTTTGGATTTCGAGTCCACCTCTCCAACTTCTCTCTCTATCAAATCAGGAAATTTTTCAAGACAGGAGGTAATTCTGATCTCGATTTGCTGATTTGATTGAATTTAGTTAGTTCTTTTTTCTTTTTGATTTTTTCTCTGCTTGGTGGTAATTTGTTTTTGAAATGGACAGTCGAGTGATTCTCATGTGACTTCGCCAAGGAAATCAGAAGGGAGGACGATATACTACCATGTGGCTGATGAGAGTGGTGAGGTTGATGATGATGCAACGGTGGGTTACTCATTGAATTTTAAGGGAAATGGGGTTGATGAGTTGACTCAAAAATTGAAGGAAGACACGGGCCTTGAGGATATTGTTGTGTGTACTCGTAGTCCCTTGAATGCAAAGCTTTATCCACTTCGATTGCAGCTTCCTCCAAACAATGCAGATATGCATGTTATTCTAGTTCAGTCATCGTCCAACGGTGAGCTCCTGATGCATTAAGTTTTTTTTTTTTTTTTTTTTTTGCCGTGGTCTGGTGATCCTAATGCAATGCGCAGTTGTTGAACTAGTTTTTGTTACTCGTGAATGTTGTTCTGATTTTCACAATTCAGTTCTATGTGGTTAATATTAGCATTGGAACCTCAGCTCATAAAAGATTAATGAGGTTCTTGCCTATGATAAATGATATTTAGTGTAGGTGAATTTGCTGCTAGATTTGCCAAGAGTCCTTGCATTGCATGATACGTGCTTTGTTTGGTTGTCATCAAAGACAACTCAAGTGTATTTTCTTTCCAAAGTTTATGGGGTTGAAATGTTTGTATACTCGTATAGCATTGAATGATAATAAACATGGCTCCAGAAAAAGTTGTGAGTGAGAGCATGTTGGATGGACTTGGGCCTTGGGGATAGACCTTTTTATTGTTCTACATCAGAATGGAGGCTCAATGGTTGTAAAGTACAGTGAATTGGCAGGATTGTCATTTGGTAATCTCTAAAAGGAACATTGAAAAGCTATAACAATATAGGTTTGGGTGTATTTTTGAACCAGGTAGGAATTGGGAAGAAATGATTGTCACTCTTTTATAAACCAAAATTTAATCAAAGATGTCTCCATTAGATATCATCTTTGAGGGTCGTGCTTTCTATCATCAAGTGCCTGTTGAACTGGGAGTATGTATGCAAGCTTCAATGTTGAACGCATTTACCAGTTGGAGGAAATGATGAATTTGAAAAAAATTGAGTAACATTTTCTAATTAGATTATGTGACTTGTATAATCTCTGATGTTTTTTGTCCAACTATTTTAACCCTAGTTAACAATGGTGTCGTAAATCTTGTTCTTGATTTTCAATTCCCATCCGCACTTCCGATAGACTTGTTCATTTGTTTGTCTTTGAACTTTTCTTCCGATAGGCATCCTGTTACCATTTTAACCCTAGTTCACTTGTTTTCTTTTGGTGAATCAGCGGCCAGGGATTTTGCAAAACCAGGAGTTCCTTTATGATATACAATGGAACAGGGTACCGCAGTTTTGTTATATATCCGTGCAACTTCACCATTACATGAACTATATACATTCTATTTCGGCCTCTGAAATATGCTAGTTTGAAAGCACTTGGTGATTCAATGGTAACAGGATGCCTGTTCACCAGCAAAAGGAAGAAGCCACGAGCAAAAATGATTTTGCTATTGTCAGGGCAGAGGGTCAATATGATGCCGATTGCTCCATGCCCCAGATAAATAATGCTCCAAAATTTTTGTCTGCTTGGAATATCAGTATAGCATGATTCCTTTATAGCTTCATTGAACGATTTTGTTGTAAATCTCCGCATCTGTTTTCTCCTTTAAGATTTATGTTCTGACTGGTGTCTGCTGGTGCCAGTGTTTTAATCTTATGGAGCATGTTTTAATAATCATTGAATATTTAATAAATGAATATAGCTTTATAGGAAAGCTTCAACAAGTCCCGGATCGCCGGTTGCTAAGATTTATATAAAAAAAAAAAAGGTAAATTCGATCCCTGTTTTCTTCAAAAATGCAGCTCGATCCATTTCCAACGACCTAGTTCATGGTAGTTGCTAATGGGGACCAGTTGACATTTTATTTAGGGTTCCACTCTCTCGATATGCCTTTGGAATTTGAACTTTTCATGCTTTAAATTGTGGGGGCATTGCTTGATTTGGAAGAAAAGCAAGCAGGACAAACTACAAATGAAAGGCACTTTGTTTCTATCCACGTGCGTTGTTGTCGTGTGGGCCGACATTATTCACGCTACAAATAAACAAGCTAGAACTAACGGTCAAAACGACACAGCCGAGCAGGGGAGAGGGGTGGCACTTGGCACTTGGCAGGTGCTTATGCCTCAAAACAAAACGACACAAACCATTGCGTGTCATGAATCCTTGATTATTCATCGCATTATATTATTTTAATTATTTGCTAAAGTCTTTGTCAAAATAACTTCTTGACATGTGCCCCCGGGACGGGGTGGCGGATCTGGAAGCGGAGACGAGCCTAATTTGTGTGGACGCGTGCCCGTTTGTCGTTGTTCTAGACAAATCAAAGAAATAAAGGGTATCAGTATCAATATGAGAAAATTTTAGTTATAAACCTTTTGGTATCTTATCGGGCTAAGCAAAAAGTTTAATTACTTCCATATCCCGAAAAGTTTGTTGAAATTAGACTTTTGCCCCAAACTTCTTAGACGTG
>Ga0307517_10003505_pt1 | contig 24382 bp, 18 predicted proteins | sample 23_EM_MG_FD_194515 | JGI IMG/M metagenome (GOLD analysis project Ga0307517, IMG submission 194515) | Populus trichocarpa ectomycorrhiza microbial communities from riparian zone in the Pacific Northwest, United States - 23_EM | ecosystem: Host-associated > Plants > Roots > Unclassified | place... | reverse complement strand
ATATTTTATATATATATATATATATATATATATATATATATATATATATATGAACTTGGTCATGTGCAAATCATGTGATGTATTCCCATTAATTTGACGATTAAAATTTGACAGAATAATAGACGAGCTAGAGACACTAAGAACTTGTTATTATACTCCAACACACGCCATTACTTTCCACAATACCCCTGGATATGTATTTATAATATTTTGCCCACTTGTTATTACAATAAAATAATTTCATGGCGTTATCTCGGATATTATTACTGACTCGATGCACATTTCAGCCATTCAAGGCCCTCGGCTCCAGGAAGGTCTCGTGGCCACACAAAATCCCACCAACATCACTTCCTGTGAACAACCTGCACCTTGTATCTCCAACCATTCCCTAGAAGACGAAAACCGCAAAGTCTGCCTTCGTGATCCCTGAACGACGACACTACTTGTGCTTTATGTTATCTTAATGTCAAAGATTCTTGTTCAGCATATACAAGAAGAAGATTACGGGGTGATGTAATCTTTTATATATATATATATATATATATATATATAAACTTGGTCAAGTGCAAATTATATGATGTTTTCTACTCCCTCATCTAGATCTATAAAATATATTTTTCGAGGAATAAGTTTTCTCGAATCCAAAAAAAAATATAAAAAATAATCATGTGATGTATTCCCATTAATTTGACTATTAAAATTTGACAGAATAATAGACTAGAGACACTAAGAACTTTTCAATGATAGATTATATATATAATTAAATATATAAGAATAGATAGGACATGATCCTTAAAATACAAAGACATTCAAGCTGTTTCTCCTAAACATATTAAGAAAAAAATAACTATAAGATCCTACGAGTAAGAATGATAATTGTAAATGATTAAGTAAATTGATGACCTCGTATTTGAAAGTATAATAAAAATTAAATTAATTTGAAAAAATAATAATTTTAAAAGCTGGACTTATTGCAAAGTCTCGACAATAAAATCAATTAGTTCATATATCATGAAAAACAATTAAATAGTTCCTTGACCAATGCTAATCATGCATACTTTAGCATAACTTTGTCATAAAAAATGTTTTTTTCATCAATCTTTTCATATTATTTATTTTCTTAAAATCAAAATAAACAGAAAAGAGCATAAAACAGACAAAGAATTTTATAAATGGATTTAAAAACATAGAGATTAAATTAATAAATATTTCTTAAAAACATTGAGGACTAATTAATCATTTCTTCTAAGTTCCAGCAACTAACTCCATAATTTTCCTACGATCAACTTTGGTGCTCAATTCATATATTGCATGATTGCATCTTCCGATGATCTCCACATCCCACTTTCTTTCAATCCCTACCGTCCATTCTCAAACGTCAGTTACCATTCCCGCCATTTCCTTCTCCAAGAAACCAAATCATGCCGCCAAAAACAAAAACCCTTCTCACCAAATCTCTCTCACTTCTCCCTCCTACTCGACTCAGATCATTAACAACCGTTCCCGAGTCAACTCACTTAACCGATCCCCACTTAACCCATTCTTTCTGCTCCAGAGCCCTAAACTTCTCTGCCAAAATGGGTTTTCTTCGTGAAGGAAAACAAGTACATTCACATGTTATAAAGTTGGGATTTTGTAATGTATTGTCCTTGCAAAATCAGATTTTGAATGTTTATATAAAATGCAAAGACTTTAATTATGCGCACAGATTGTTTGACGAAATGCATGTGAGAAACGTGGTTACATGGAATACTGTGATTTGCGGGCTTGTAGACTGCAGGGGCAGTGATTATGAGTCAAGTGTCTACATGGGTTTTTGTTATTTTAGGAAAATGCTGCTCGATAAGGTAGGTTTTGATGCCATAACTCTTAATGGGTTGCTTCGCGCATGTCTCGAGTTAAATGATGTCGAGATTGGTAGAGAATTGCATTGTTTTATAGTGAAATTGGGTTTTGCAGTGAATAGTTTTGTCAACAGTGCTCTGGTTGATTTGTATGGGAAATGTGGATTAGTCAAGGAAGCGAGGCGTGCTTTTGATGAAGTATACTGTAGAGATTTGGTGTTATGGAATGTGATGTTGTCTTGCTATGCTATGAATTGCTTAGCTGAAGAGGCTTCCGGTTTCTTTAAGTTAATGCAAGAGGAGAATTTTATGACGGATGGTTTTACATTTTCTAGTATGCTCAATTCATGTGGAACTCTGGGATCTTGTAACCTAGGAAGACAGATCCACGGTCTTTCTATCAAACTGTCTTTTGATTTAGATGTATTGGTGGCTAGTGGCCTTGTTGATATGTATGCAAAGAGTGAAAATATAGATGATGCTCGCAAGGCTTTTGATGGGATGGCTGCTAGAAATGTAGTCTCATGGAATACTATGGTTGTGGGTTACGGTCGCCTTGGAGATGGGGGGGAAGCTATGAAACTTCTCATTGGAATGTTTCAAGAAGATTTAAGACCTGATGAAATTACTCTGGCTAGCATTATTAGATCATGCAGCAGTGCATTGACCTCTTGCGAAATTATGCAAGTCAATGCTTATGTACTTAAAAATGGTTTCCATGCCTTTTTATCAATTGCAAATGCTTTAATAAATGCATACTCCAAGGGCGGTAGCATTGCAATGGCACTTCAGTGTTTTAACACAGTTCTGGAGCCTGATCTTGTTACTTGGACTTCACTTATTGGTGCGTATGCATTCCACAGTCTTCCAAAAAATAGTATTGATACTTTTGAGGAGATGTTAGCTGATGGTGTATGGCCAGATCAAATTGTCTTTCTGGAAGTCCTTTCTGCCTGTAGCCACGCAGGGCTAGTAAATGAGGGGCTTCATTACTTTAGTTTAATGAAAGATTATCATATTTTGCCAGGTTTAGAGCACTATACTTGTCTCATTGACCTTCTTGGTAGAGCCGGTCTCTTGGATGAGGCTTTTAATATTTTGAATTCAATGTCAATTGGGTATAGCTCAGACACCTTGGGAGCATTTATCGGGGCATGTAAAATCCATGGAGACGTAAAATTAGCTAAATGGGCTGCAGAAAAGCTTTTTGAAATGGAGCCAAACAAGCCTGTAAATTATACTCTTATGTCTAGCGTCTTTGCTTCTGAAGGTCACTGGCATGATGTGGCAAGAATACACAAACTGATGAGGGATAGGTGTGGTCACGGAGTTCCAGGTTGTAGCTGGATGGAATATGCTGGTACCATAGATGAAGTTCCTGTCAAAATTTAATCGGTGTATGGTATGTTAGGGAATGCCCCATGGGTAATACAGGAACAATATTTTCTTTCCAAGTACATGCCATGCATGACAATGTTTGGGATGAACGTGCACTATAGCTCCCCTCATCTGATGCCTTGGCTTGAAACAAGCTTCTCGACTGTTGGTGAGTGTTTATCAGTTTGGTTCTTGTCTTGAGGTATGCCTATTTGCAAATGTGATGATCATTAATTTTAATTTTTTGTTGTTGTTCCTAACATGAAATCCGCAGAAGATGTTTTGATGGCAAGGTTAACCCCCTTTCATCTTACTGGGCCTAGTTGGGCGAGACAGTCCAAATGTAGAAGGCAAGTTAAACCGCAACTCAGGTGTCAAGCTTTTTGCTCACTCGAGAGTCATTGAACAAGTGGCTCAACTAAAATCTGATAGTAGTATGCATCTTTGAAGTCCTTTGGATAATTTTCATAATGCAAATATCGCAACATCCTTGCTAGAAATGTCTTCCATAGGTCCTTTTCTTTGTGTTGCTGACATCAGCATATGTTAGGTGATAGAGATCCAGTATAGAAACACCAACCGCCTTCTACCACTTAAAGTTGGTTGGGTTCTGATTGAATGGTCACATCTCCCTAGTAACAATTCAAATTAACACCAATCCATTTTTTTATTTGTTGTAAAACAGGTGTTGATGGAAAGTTTCCCTTTAAACTCTGGCAATCTTCAACAAACTGCAAAACCCTGTCATTTTCCACTGCCACTTCAGTACTTATCACTGTTTATAACTCTGACAATCTCCATCCTAACTGCACAGACCAGTTGATTGACTTCTAATCAAAGGGTTAGGAGTTTCTCTCTTCATGTGCGGTGCACTCTCATGATATAAATGTTGTTTCTATGTCTGTTAAGCTCCACCTCTGTGGTGCATTTGTGTGGTACGAATTCTGCACATGCAAATGATTTGGAAAGATTCTCCTCGAACTGCAATCAGTAATCTAGCCAATGCTCTTTAAAGCTGCAAGCAATTTTAATTTTAATTCCCGAACATAATACAAAATGAATAGTCTGAAAGGAGTTTCTTTCCTCATGGACACGACCTCTCTTTTGCAACGGCTATCATTTTTTTCTTAATCTGGGAGGGTTTGGTAGAATATAATCAAATTAATGTTTCTGTCATAAGAGTTATTATGCATTGTTTCCGTGTTAGTGTGTGAAACTGGCTTGAGAAACAAAGAAGGTAGACAATCCAGATGATTTCTTGCTTGTCAGTAACGGAATTTGAGGTTTTTGTGAATTCTATTATCCTAGGATCTGTGGGGCCTGCTGAAGTGATCAACCACTCAGCTTCTGTTTCTGAAGTAGTTTGCAAGAATTCTTGATCAACTAAACGTTATATTCTATCAGGGTTTTTGGTGTGAAACCAACTGTGATTTGGACAAGGAAAGGATCAGAAACTACCATCCATTACAACTTGGGGCCAAATTGAATAGAGCACAGACCCTCAAAACACTCCTGAAACTGACACGTGTCAGTTAAGTGTAACATCACTGCCCTTCTCTGTCTCTGTGCAAATTGTCACCAGCTCTAAGAGAGGCCAGGATGTTTCGGTGTCTTTATGAGTGAAATGAAGGCCACTAGCCGCTACCAAGTGCTGGGATTTGACTCAGGGCACAACCAAGCAATAAGATGACCTTTTCCTTGTGGGATTTTTGTGGTTCAACGAGAGAAGATTGTCCACACTCCCGGCCTCATGATTCAACAACTTTTTCTAATTTCTAGAGTGTTGATAGCGTCAATAACCAACACATGATTTTGTTTCTCTGTGGAAAATCAATCGATCAATCTCTAGATCCTTTCCTTAACAGGTCAAAATGTATTGGTATCATTTTAATCTTATTCAGTTATTCATCCTACTAGTGTTTTGACCTGGTTTTTTTTTCTGGTTTTGTTCTCCTTTTTAATTTATTGCAAGCCGAATCTTAATCCCCATAAAGAGACTCCACTGCTAGATTACAAGTTCTACTGACTCTGCCAAATTTATTATTTTTTTTATTTTTTTATCATTGACTCCTACTCTCCCTTTGTTCGCCGTCATTATCTAACACTTGCGTGTTACTATCATATTTTAGAAGTTTCCCGTTCGGTATCTAAAATAAACAATTTAAAATTTCATACTCACACTTGTTATTAGAGTTATAATTTTATTTTTCTAGATTATTTTAGCTTTTCAATAATTTATTAAGAAAGGTAATGTTAGAAATTGTGGTAATAATTATTTTTTAAAATTTTTTTTATTTTAAAATATATTAAAATAATGTTTTTTTATTTTTTAAAATTTATTTTTAATATCAAACAATCTAAAATTAAAAAAAATTAAAAAAAATAAAAATATTTTTTAAACACAAAAATAAAAATAAGAACAAGGATATTTTATATATATAAAAAAAACTTTCAATTTAAGAAAAATAATACAGCGGGCCTTAATGCTAATCATTTATAATAATCAAATTGAAACCTCGATGATCAAGCTTAATTATAGTTGGTGCCAGTTACCCTTTCATAACTTCAACGGCTCACGTTAGCCACACCCACCTTCGAAAAATCAAAGTCTTCCCCTTTTTTTATTAACACAACAGCTACCCGCCATTTCTACCCACCTCTCTCTAAACAATGAAGAGCCCATATTCTCGCTACGCTCGCCGGACCCCAGCCTCCGGCGTAGGGCATACGCCGGACTGTGTTCCATACTCCCCGACATCCTCCTCCCACTCAAGCGGCTCCACCTTGAAGAAACGGAACCCGTTGTCGGTGGCCGCGAAATCAATGGCCGGTGTGTTTGTTGCTTGTTTCACGCCTCCCGAGCCTGAGCCGAACAGTTCAAAGGACTTTGGTTACTCTGAAGAGTTAAAAGCTCCCTCTGGTAAACTCCTTGTTTGTTTTGTTGACTTTTTTACTGTCTTGCGGTAAGGTTTTTGCTGAGAGAAAAGGTAAGAAACTTGAGACGTGGTTCTTGATTCATATGATATAGTCTTTTTTGGAGAGTTTTCTTTTTGGGTTGGACTATAGAATGCGATTGCAACACAGTAATGATGGTTTGTTTTTAATTATCTTCTGTGTAAACAAATCATGGCTTAAATGTTGTGTTGGAAGCAAGGGATCAGATCCTTGAATAGTTTTCTTTTACTATAAGTTTTTATTTGGATATAAATGAGAAATTACTGAATATGCATGGTTTAACAAAGATCACTTCTTGTCTACTTATTGTTATGCTATGACAACGTTTGATTATCAATAAATTTCTTGAAACCTTAACAAATGTGTTTGGTACCGCATTACTTGTTATATACACCAATTTGATTTTCTTCTTTGTTATTTATCGATTTTATGGTAAAAGTTGGGCCGAATCTCAATGTGTTATTATGATAATAACAAATTAAATAAGCAGATTTGGTATTATTCCAAAGCAACAGGAACTGGGGGTTCTTGGCCCATTTCAAAAAAGCGTAATTAATCTAAAAAAAACAAAGAAAGAAAGTAGACTTGTATATTCGATTTTAAGTTTATTTACTAAACACATAACAATTTGTGAGACAACGCTTTAGTTTCAGAGCATTGAAGCATACTTGAAATACATGGTGAATCTTTTTCTTTTTTTTCTATTTCTATATGAAATGAATTTGTAGAGTTAGAATGAACTACTCAAATTTGTTCCTTTCAGTTGCATCTAGTACTTCTGGTGGCAATGAAAGGAGACGAAGTTCAAGAAGAGGTATATATAGCAGTCCAGCTAATTCAGTCCATGGGAGAGAACCTGGGAGTGTAAATTTTACCATGGAGGAAATCAATGCAGCCACAAGGAACTTCTCTCCTACATTCAAGATTGGACAAGGTGGTTTTGGGACAGTATACAAGGGAAGATTCCAAGATGGAACTGTTGTTGCCATCAAACGTGCCAAGAAGGTTGGTAAAAGTGCAGTTTATTTTTCTGCTTCAGTGAATATGAGTATTCTGAGGTTTCACAGATTGCTTGGTTATCTGTGTCTGCAGAGTGTATATGATAAGCATTTAGGTGTAGAATTTCAAAGTGAGATTCGAACACTGGCACAGGTGGAGCATTTAAATCTAGTAAAGTTCTATGGATATCTGGAGCATGAAGATGAAAGAATTGTTCTTGTGGAGTATGTTGCCAATGGAACTCTCAGAGAACACTTGGATTGTGAGTTCTTCGCAACCTCTCTCTGTGCCTGCGTGTGTGTCTGTGTGCACACGCTCATGTGTGTTGGATGTGGCAGATGAAGATATATGTTTGCAAATGTGGGAATTTTGTTGATTCACGAATGACATTGATGCAGGTATTCATGGAAATGTTATTGACCTTGCGGTGCGCCTAGATATTGCAATTGATGTAGCTCATGCAATCACTTATCTTCACATGTACACAGGTTTTCTTTTAATTGCAACCAACCTAATTTTACTTGCATCAAAGTTAGAGCTTCTGCCATTTCTCTGACACTTGCAGAAAAGCTTGAGATATCTTATTGGATCATTGTGGCTTTCCATGTAGATCACCCAATTATTCACAGGGACATAAAGTCCTCCAACATCCTCCTCACAGAAAACTTTCGAGCCAAGGTAGCTGACTTTGGTTTTGCTAGACTGGCAGCTGATAGTGATTCAGGTGCCACCCATGTGTCTACCCAAGTTAAAGGAACTGCTGGCTACTTGGACCCAGAATATTTGAGGACTTATCAATTGACTGAGAAGAGTGATGTTTATTCATTCGGTGTATTGCTGGTTGAACTAGTGACAGGTAGGCGCCCTATTGAAGCAAAAAGGGAAATCAAGGAGCGTATAACTGCAAAATGGGTACAATACTCTTTCCCTCTGTTTCTTCACTCAATAAAAGTCTTACTAAATATTAATTATGTCATGTAAAACTATAAAATCCCAGCTCTATAGTTATCCAGTGCTAGCAATATCTGATGGATCCCACCATGGAAGTCCTTAACAGAGCCTAGAAAGCAATCCCAGCCCTCCCATCTAATCTCACATTTTGTTGGAACTGTGTACTAGGAGAATTAAAGCAATCAATAATAGATCTGTTCTGATTTCAGTCAGTTTTTGCGCAGGCAATAAAGAAGTTTGCGGAAGGTAATGCCGTTTTAATACTGGACCCGAAACTAAAATGTACCGCCGCAAATAACTTGGCCCTGGAAAAGATTCTTGAACTGGCCTTGCAATGTTTGGCTCCTCACAGGCAGAGTCGGCCAAGCATGAGGAAATGTGCTGAGATTCTTTGGAGTATCCGTAAGGATTACAAGGAACAATCAGCCTCAGATTTTCGTTCCTTTTCTTCTAAATCACAGGGGAGTATTTCAGTAATAACAGAAGAATAAACAAATAGCTGCCTAGTATTGCAGAAATGATAATGTGAAGAGAAAAAAGCCAAGCAGGTTGCTTTTTAAGACGAACAAGTGATTCGAGAGTAATTGTGCAGGGTGGTCAGAGTAGAAAAAGGATTGATAGCTTTCCATAGAGCGATTTCCAAGATGGCACAATATTGCTCAATAAGACTCCACTGCTTGCAAGATCATAGGAGGTGTTCGTTGTGAAGTTATGAATGTATATAGGAAAATCGTTTTAAGGTGACGAAGTGCCTTTGCTTCCACCTGATTTTGTGTTTACTGTTTCTTCATCTTTTTGGTTACAATTGTTTTTTAATCTTTCATGTTGTTTCCATCCATTCTGCAACATTTCTAAACAGAGCGGGGTTTGTATTTTTTTCTGTATTGTCGCAGACAAATATTTCTTCGAGACCATCCCCCAATCAAGAACAGTATCATTTTGAGAAATCCATGTCAAATGGATGTTGTGTGAGAACATAAACATTGTAAACTATGTGATTAATATTGTATATCGATAGGCTTGCAATATTTCCATCACTTTTCGAGGAATTACATGTAAACATTTCCTCTCGTGATCTCCATTGCATGCACACTGCGTCTAAGATGTCTGGTTCAATTTCTCTCCTGCATTTAGTTTATTCAGATCGCAATAAGCAGCTGACACTTCTCTAGTTGAGGACGAGGTCCCATCTATCCACTTGCTAATTTATATGTTAAGGTACAATAATTTCATTTCATTTAATGACCGATAACTTCTTTGTCCGTGGGAGAGACACCAATGCTTCTTGAACAACCTCCAAAACTAAAATCCAGCTTTTATATTTTTTGTTCATTTTCCAGTTAGTCAACAGATTCAGACTTTTCTGGCATCCAACTACCTCTCATCATTGTAATTTAAGATCTGATTTGCAAGTGGTCAAGAGCAAAGAATAGTCAAATATGATGAGTAAGTTAAATTTAATTAATAAGAAAAATGTATCAAATAACCGACATAATCTTACAAGACTGATAGATCAAGAAATTCATCTCAATGGTGGATCTATTCCCCCTAAATCTTTTCAATATTTCCGTCTTTTCTTAATTCCCTAACCTGTCGAACCTACCTTTGTTTGTACACAAACAGAAATGTAAAAGAAGAAATATCCTGGCAAAAAAGGGTTCATATTTATGAGAAGAAGAATTGGCAATACGGCTTTTGTTGATGTAGTAGGACGCATGTTTTACTTCGGTAAGAGCTGCTTTAGCAGATACAATCGAGCAAGTCTTGTTCAGTATGGACAGGCTACATTTTCTCATATGTACTGGGGATAGCTTATTTTCTTTCAGGAGTTGAGGGCTAAATTCTGCAAAAATCTCTCCTCCTCCCTCTAACTATGGCTCAGCTCTTGAAAATGAATCCTGCCGCGTCAACCCATAGTTTCCATCTGGGGTTGTTTCATTTTCGCTATTTATAATTTTGTCGACTTTTGAACAAAGGAACAGGAAGGAAGATGTATATATGGTGACATGCCACAGACTGCAAACCATTTTACACGCCAAACATCAGAGAATGAGTTATAAAAAATAAACCAGTGACATAAACAATTAATAAAACCATATTATATTTGCTAAAGTATTTCATAGTACCTGTGCCATATCCAGTAGCTTTCGCTGCTTTCCAGCTTCCAGCTTATTGCTGCCATGGCCAGGGCAGAAAACCCTGCTAGCACAAAACCCCATCGGAATCTTCTCAAAAGTGTCTTGACTAAATTACTGAGCTGGGCTCCGATGGTTTCCCACCTATAATAAAACACAAGCTCGGTTTTCTTTAAATTGAAAACCACAATTTTTTTTTGGCATACACAGCTTCAAGCAATGCATGCACCCTCCAGTAGGGAATGTAAAAATACTTTTATCTGCAACTTATTTTGTTACCAAAAGCAATGAGAATTTCCGAGAAAAAAATGGCGAAAAAAAGCACAAACTGAAATTCAAGCACACGAACCTCATTAAAATCTTAATTTTAATACATTGAAGTCAATGCATGCATCTATCGCAGCTCATTGTTTGTTATATATCACATTTGAGCATGATATTAAATCTTCATTGGTGATCTCAAAAAGATGCTTACCTTGTGGGCACATTTAAACAGAATCCCCTTGAAAATGAAAGTGAGCTTAAATTGGTAGAGAATTCTACCAACCATCCAATGAGAAGACCAAGTGCCCCAATTGCCATCACAAGAATAATATTAGAAGACCTGCAGAGTTTAATCAACCTTACATGCTTAAATTCCCACAGTACCCTGCTAAATGCATCAGACAAACTTGAAACATACCTGGTTGCCTTAGTTATCGCCATTAGGGCTGTGAGGATGGCAACAACTGTGTGAATCGCTCGTTTAGAGACTTCATCAATGGTGGTTAAGTATATAAAAGTGCTCACCACTGCCATGAAAGACAGCCAAAAGTCCATGAACTGAAACATTCCAGTTGATGAGTCAATAACATCTTAAGCCAGTAAACCTAAGATCTCACATTTTCCTAAAATAAATTAATTAATAGACAATAATATAAAGTTATACAAGAATGAAGGCATTTGAGTTGGAGAGAGATTCAAAACTGCTGAATGTTATACAACTCTTATTTTCTAAACTAATGCAAACACATTCCTTCAAACGATCTGAAAAAGGGAAAATAAATTTTTGTTTCTAAATCTCACTAAAGATCCTCAAATAGCTTCAAGGCTTGTTTATTGTGTTTCTCATGTCAAAACAAACACAAATCCTAGGTTCACTTGGTTCTGAGATACTTTTCTTGGCATTATTACAGTAAAATATATAAGCAAATCATCTTTCAAGGGCCGTCAGAAATCATATTCTCCATCAATAGTGCATACAAAAGCAAGGAAAATTGAGATGTACCTGTAAGACGCCAAAGGATAATGCACACCAGGTGCCTACATCACATGCATGATATAATCCACTTGAAATTCCACTAGAAGTAAAGATAACCCATTCTGCAAATGCCTGCATTGAGAAAAAAAGGTCATTTTGGTAATGTTAAACTAAATAGTGGGGATCAAAGGTTCATCTTCTCCAATTGAAGAAATCAACTCCAAAGCTGAATGTTGGGTTGGTATAGATATGAACATTATCCCTGATATCTACCACTGGCACATCCTTGAGATTCATGAATCATCGCTCACCTCTTCTTGTTGGTTGCAAGGCAAATCAATCGTACACTGTTACTAAAAAACCAATTACAGTAAAAGGTTGGGCTGCTTGGAAAGTGTTTCACCATGACAGCAATAAGAATTAATCTTTGCTTTAAATTTAAAAAATAGTCAATCCAATAAAAAAAATTACTATAGCATTACCTTATGCCTAAGAGCCCAATATGCAGGAAGTATAGCTGCAGCATTTGATCCAATTAGAGCAATCGATTGCCATATGTGACCTACATAAGTTTAAAGCTACTTGAATAGGGGGCTATTGTATTGCATGATAATAACTCCTGACCTTCATTTCACATGCAAAATGGAATTCTTAAAAGAAAAAAGGGTGAAAGAAAAGGTGCAAAGCGCATTTCTCTCCAATTTCGTCTCACAAACTCGAGTCAAAGAACCATTGCTGGCCTCCTGCAACTTCCAACTGGCTAATTCATTCAGAGGTCTATACTTCATAAATCCAAGTTTGTTAGATGAGATCAATGATTTTCTCAGAAGGCTTCCTAAAGTATCTTTCACAACCCAGGAAAAAGAAAAGGAATTACATAGATTTCTGTCAAATGGTGACAGTTTGACCATGATTTCAAACTTCCTGTTCTAAATTTGCCAGTTTTCTGAAAGCCTTACAAATATTTTTCTTCTAAAGCAACCATTTGCATGCCTAAGAAGTTACATAGGCAGTGAGCAATTTTTCAAAGCTCTGCTTACTTCCATTGCGACAAAGTGTAGCCGTGAGAACAACATGATAGCGATTCCAGAAGTATTGGAAGAAAAGAATTATCAGGGATGAATTTGCAAGGAAGGATATCTTATATTAAAAAAAATAAAAAGAAAACTAAAGTTATATCCCCACTGAAGTGTCCTAGGAGAATTTGGAGAGAGTCCAGTCTTTCAGCATTTTTTGCATGAAGTGACGACTGACAGGACTCAAACCTACTCTCCGTGGCTGCAAGCTCTAAGAGTTTTACCATTCACTAGGTAATGACCCCTACAAGGATGTTTAAAACCAAAAAAAAAAAAAAGTGTACCTTGATGTGATACAATCTCGATGCTACAGTCAAATCCCCCATGCGTTCGATCACAGGAGCAGAAGCTGAGAAACAAAAAGGCAAAGTTATGAGAAGTTAGGGGGGCGGATAAGTGTCATACTTTGGAAGTGCTGAATATAAAACCTGTATGAAGCCAATCCACTGGCATCCAGAGCTACTTTGCATGCCCCATGAGAGGAGCATCTTTTTGGGCATCTCTCAACAGAGACTGACATGACAGTCTGATCATTTGAAGGGATGATGGTGGTATTTAAAGACCTTAATCCAAATGTCCAAGTTCCTTCCTTGACGTATAGAATGTAAAAATCAATCTTTTCTTCAGTTGAATTATACGACGTGAAAAACATGGAACCATCACTGCTTCTTGTTCTGTTTGCATAATAATAATCCCAACTGTCAAGAGATGGCAACCCACCATATCTAGCATATATTTCATAGTTTATCTTCACGTCTGAAGTCATCCGGATGTGGATGTTCCCTCCAGCTGCACCACGAGGAATGTTCAAGAGAAAATACGTCCAAGAAGTATCTGTTTCATTGCTGTATGAGGAATTGCTTGAAAGGGGTTCAAGAGGAAAATCAGCTGAATCTGGGGACACTTTTCCACTGAGGGGCAAATAATAGGATTCAAAGGGTGTGGAGTCTCTCCTGAGAACTGTCTGCAAGAAGGAGTCTTGGCTTGTAAATGAAAAAAGAAAATGTCCGGATAACTTCCATCAAGCATTAATAAAACAAAAACGTGCTGTGTAAAACAAGATATCTACAAACTTCTTCTTGAAGCGGTAAAATTGATATTAATATCACACTCCACAATCAGTAAGTCAATTCATAACTATTGTGAAGTACAGAAGAGTGCTTCCAACACAATATCTCTGCAACAAAATCTTGATCCCATTTTGTTAGACACAATTGCTAACACATGCTTTTCATCACCATCACCCATCCTTTGAGTATGTGTGTGGGAGAGTTAGAGGGAGGGAGGGGGAGCCCAGATTGTATATCAAGCCATTCTATGATTTATGAACTCAAATTTCTACAGCTCAGACAGGCAAGGATCAGTGTGGGAATTCATGGTGGTGTATGTACCCACTAACCAAATTTACATGTAAGCAAAAACAACTATAATTAATTTTCTATGTTAAAGATTGAATTCTCTATTCAATTAAAATCCTAGGTTTCAATATTTTTCTGTGGTTTCAAGCATCATGCCTATTTCTCTGCTACCATAGGAGCATAAGATGTATAGCAACTTCATCCATACAAACCCCACTATCAGTGTCACCGATATAAACAAATCCAAGTATCTGATTCAGATAATTCTGAAGTAAATCATATAACTAGATTTGCATGTCAGAATATATTATAATCAAGATTCAAAGAACACACATTCCTGGAACAGTTTACCTGAAGCATGTATTTTTCTGAAGAGCAATTCAATCCAGCCTTCCCCACTGGACAATTAAGCAATTGCCATGTAATGGAATAGCAAACTTGCATGTTAGTATTCCGAATCCCTCCAACTTCTTTTGAAAGATTAGTGGGTAAAATAGTAACAAACCATCGACCAACCTTTGGCTTACGAATGATAAGAGGAGCTTTACTCATGTCACCAGAATAATCATACAGTGCCATTGAAGGCATTGCACCATGCCGAGCGAAATACAATAAGTTAGCAACACTAGCATTACCAGTGCTATTTGTTGGGGCAGCAGTGAAACTGACATTTGCTGCCACAATTTTTAATTGTTCTGCTATTCCCAACACCTCCAATGCATATACTTTTGGCTCACCTTCTCCATGGCAATAACTTTCAAAAGTTTTGCATGAAACCACATTTTGTATTGTCTGTAAGTTAGCACCAGAAAAAATTTCCGTCGGATTGTAGCTGTAAGCTTGAGAACATGAAAAAGGGTCAATTGTCTGGTTGCAATACTGTCCCCACATTGTTGATGTTGCACATCCTTCCACACTGATGTTGGCACTAAAGGAGTATGATGGGCTACGGATAATCTGCAATGCCAGATGACTTATAGTAAATTCAATATTTAAATAATAGCAATATTCATTGTTGTCCCAATGTGAGTCCTTCGATGAAGGGGGGGCAGAAGGTACTAAAAAAAAGAAAGAACTAGAATGAAAAAGGCTATAGGAAATAAACCAGTAAGACACCAAGACAGCCACAAAGACACACTGTTATTAACAAAAACCAATTAAATGTGGCTATAAAGAGGAGAATGAATTCTGTCTGTCCAGAATATCAACTTCAGTATTCTAGGGCTTTCTAAATCTGCTACTATAAACACTTGTATCAGAAATTTCTGAAACTTTTTGATTCTCCCTTTAATTGGAAATAAGAAGCTGCGTTCATCCTGCTATTACAAATGAAAAATTAACTTCAGCCTATCAAAGTGATTTCAACATTAAGTTTTTATATATGGCCAAACTTTTCTCCTAGTGAACAGCAGCAGCTATTTCATTAAAGCCAGTGCTCCTATTAGTCAACTATATTCCTTTTAGCTGGTGCAACATGCTGGCTAGCTTCCTAAGATTAAGAAGTTCACTGAAACAATAGAATTTGATCAAAATTCAAAAGAGACATCACAAGGAATGCTTACTAATACAGCTAGTTTAAATGAAATGTACCATTTTTGATTGTGTCCTTGTAGGTCCAATGCCATTAAAAAGACCTAGATACCAAACTCCTGGAGATATCTGCATAAAAAAATTATAATTTAAACTCTGCTCGCTGACATGAAGGGAACAGAGCACTAGTGAAATAATCCACACCTACCACAATTAGGAAAGGATTGTTGGCATACCTGCTCATTTGTGAGTGTCGCTGTTATATTTCTCTGCATTGGATAGCACTGCACATTCTGAGGACCTTGAATTCTTTGAAATGAGCCATTAGAGAAGGATCCTGACACCAAAACAGTGACAGCTACTTCAGTCTTTCCTTCATTTGATTCAAACAATGAGACTGAATAAAGAAAAGATTTTCACTCATCCCGACCAAAAGCAGAAATAAGGACTCCAGAAAAAGGACTATCAGAGAAAAAAGAGGCAGGTTCTGGCATTTCATGTACAACACTGTTGTGAAGAATTCAGTGGGCAAGAATAAAATAGTCAGGCGCTTTCATTGGAACAACTGAAAAAAGAATTTAGGAAGTAATAAAAGGTATGCAACACATTTGATTATTTTTTCTTCTTTCTTCTTTTGGAAAAAAGAGCTTCATGAGGATAAACTAAAACAATTCGATCTGTTTCTCTCTTTTACCTAGTTCTATAAGGGAACTGTTTAAGACATCTGGCAGAGGAGGACTGCCATCTCTGATGCAGATGAGTGGCAGTGTGCTCTTAGGAACCTTTGATATGCTTTTAGCATCCTGTGAAAAACTTGAACCATGAGCCAATAAGAAATAAAAAACATGATATGAGCAAAATTAACAATCAACATCAGCAATTGCATCGATTTTCAAAGGCAATTTGTATAGCACAAGTCCACTATCCGTGCAAGCCAATTAAAGAATAGCAATTCAAATGAAGGCATCAAAAGTAGCCATCCGAAAAATGCACAGTTCACTTCTTTTCTTTTGTATTCTTCTCTTGCAAAATTCAAAAAACTGATAAGATTGACAAAAAAAGCTAAGATAAAACATACTCACAAGGTCTACGTCCGACTGCACTGTTATAGACACAGAAGAGAACCACGCGGGCAAATCAACTGGAACAAGGCACAAAACCAGAAAAGCTAAGATTAAAATATCTTCTAACCCACATCTTGCAAAATCCAAGAAGCTGAAAAGATTGAATTGAGGTTTGGAAGAGCCATCCCACATTCAGTAAATTTTAAATCTTGATGTTGAGGTCCCTAAATTTTAACACACTGATTAAGAGAAATTACATACGGGGATATGAACATCATAGTGTTCAATAAAAACAATAATCAAGTAGAAGAAATGAGTAATTGAGCTCAGTTTCATGGGCTCAAATAAATTACACTAAACAGAATCAATTTGAATCATACAATAATTCAGATCATAATTCCATTCATGATCTCAAGATCAATGAAAACAATAAGCAATCAAACAAGAGCCGAACTTTAATCAAAATCAACAACTAGCAAAGACATAAAAGTAAAAACAGCAATCATCTTTCAACAACTGGGACGAAATTCTTCACTTAATTCAGAACTTTTGAGACGATCAGCCAATCATATAACAGCCAACAAAACTAATCCATAAAAAAAAAAACAAATACTCGGCCAATCAAATGCTTAAAAGGGTCAGTTCATATGAACTTACGGACCTCGTATGTAACGCAAATCAAACGGCCTGACATTAGTTGTTGGGTAACTAAAACTGGAAACAGTAAATGTATTGTACGGACCCAACTGATTTGCTGAATGAGAGCAGCAAAAAAGAAGGGAAAAGAACACGAAAAGACGTGACAGGATCGTAAAATAACAAGAAGGGAAGCAGAACAGAATCGAATTCTCTGCCATTTTTTTAGTGCAGAAAATGATGATGATGATATGATAAGAGATGATGTGATTTTTGAAGCAGGCGATTAATGTAATAAATTAGCATTTGTTTGGTGTGTGTAGGTGATTTCTTTCTTTGTTTAATGTGATTTCGCGTAAGGTGACTACGTCTAGTTGTTGACTTGAGTTCTGCGACTTCTGTCTAGGTTTGTTTGGGGGAGAGTGAACCACACGTGCAAATGATGGAGTTTTTTTATCACGCGCCACTTGCCTGGGGGTAGGACTAAGGACAGGGGAGGACGGTCTGTAAGGTAGAATCTTTGATTCCACATGGAAACAGCATTACATCAGAGGGTACACGTTGATTATTTCATGAGCAATGTCACTTTAGCTTAACATTTTTTCGTAAATTTATTTTTAACCGTTTAAAATTATATTCCAAACAATATTTTATGAAAAATTTAATTATAAAATTTTTAAATTTATTCTTTTATGTTTTTAAATCTTTTTGATATATTGATATTAAAAAATAATTTTTAAAAAATATATATTTTTTAATATATTTTCAAACGAAAAACAATTTAAAAACCAATTACTATAACACCCCAACACCCCTTAAATATATGAATTTTCATGTTTATATAAAAAAATAAACATAAATAAAAGTAGAAGAAGGGGGAATTCAGCATGGATAGAAATATTATTATATTTTTTATATGTTTCATAATTAATTTCATTATCTATCTATTTTTCTTCACAATAAATCCATAAAAATAATTAATTTTCTTTATTTTTAAACACCATTAATTTTTTTCATACTAATGTGTTTTTTATCATCATAGAAATTTTCTATTTTTATATGATACAAACTTGATAAATAAATTAAAAATATTTTAAAAAATAATATATTTTCAAATAATTTTTAAGTATGTGAATTTTTTTGTTTATAAAAACAAATATAAGGAAAAGTAAAAAAGCAGAAGAGAGGGGGGAAATTCAGTATGGATAGAAATATTATTATTTTTTTTATAAGTCTCGTATTTAATTTCATAATCTTTCTATTTTTTTCAAAATGAATCCAAAAAAAAACTATTTTTATTTATTTTAGAAAAGACAAAGAAAAGGAAGACTGTTCGTCCTCCTCCTGTCCCGCAAGCATCCGATTGGTCGAAAGAACTCTTCCATGTCAACACGTGTCATTATCAAGCGGCCATCTTAAAACTGCAAGGACTTAGACATAGGACCCACCGAATTTTAGCCTTCGAAACTCTCGCCGTCCCTTTGTTCTGTTCCGTGTCCAAACAAAAACAACTTTAAAAACAACAAAAAAACCGCTCAAACGAAACTGGTCAGAGACAGAACACGTAAAAGATCACAACTTTCAGTTTTAATCCAACCGGAAAAATGACTGTCATCGATTTGGTTACGCGAGTCGATTCAATCTGCAAGAAATTTGACAAATACGACGTCGATAAGCAGAAAAACCTTAACGCTGCTGGCGACGATGCTTTCGCTCGCTTATACGCAGTCGTTGAGGCCGACCTCGATGCTGTTCTCCAGGTAAATATCACCTCGGTTTCCCATTTTTTTATTTTTATTCCCTGTTTGTTTTCTTTGAATTGAAAAGGGAAATAAAGGGTGTTTCTTTTTTCTTTTTTTGGTAGAAATCAGAGGCAGCGAAAATAGAGAAAAGCAGGGCTACGGCTGTTGCTATGAATGCAGAGATTCGAAGAACAAAGGCTCGATTACTTGAGGAAATTCCTAAATTACAGAGACTCGCTTTTAAACAGGTTGTTTTTGTAAATTTGTTATATCTGATTAGCTATTTGAAAAACGTGTTTTTGTTGTTAGAAACAATGGAGATTAATGGGATGATAATAATTTTGGGTGTAGGTGAAAGGGCTATCGAAAGAAGAGCGCGAGGTGAGAAGTGATTTGGTTGCTGCATTAAAAGATAGAATCGAAGCTGTAGCAGATGGAAATATTAGTGCAGCTAAACAAGGTGGAGATTCTGCGCCTTCAGCATCGCATGGAGGAATTAAATTTGATTCAACTTATGGTAAAAAAATGAATTTTTTTGGAGTTGATTATTGGTTTTTTGATTGTTTATTCTTGTTTCGTGGATGGGATGATTGTAGTTGAAGTTTCGATGATTTTTTTTTTTTTTTTTTGAATTTGGAATCAGATGGAAGATTTGATGATGAGTATTTTCAGCAAACTGAAGAGTCGGATCGGTTTAGGCAGGAATATGAAATGCGGAGAGTGAAACAGGCAAGTGTTTTGTGCTTTTTCTTTGTTTTTACTTGTATCGTGATCGGAAAAGGTCATGATTTCAAGTGCAATGAGGTTAATGGAGCAAACTTGAGTGAAGTTATTGATGATCTATTCTGGGATTTGATTTGACTTCTTGCAGGATCAAGGCTTAGATGTTATAGCAGAAGGTTTGGACACTCTGAAAAACATGGCCCATGACATGAATGAGGTTTGGTTATGTCCTATTTTCAATGAACTTCTGATGAGTGGTAAATATTTTGAATATTGTTTATCACTGAATTACGAATGCTGTATGCAGGAGGTGGACAGACAAGTGCCATTGATGGATGAAATTGATGACAAGGTATTTTCCACTTTCCTGGTGTTATAGTCCTTTGAACTGTACATTTTACCGGAGGTATTTAACAGCTAATAGCATAGTGGCAAGTGGGCTTTCCCCTTGGGCAATAATAGTATACTCCTGCTTTTGATCTATTAAAAGAAAATCACAGTTACTATTCGTGATTTGGTTACTGGGAAGTGACATTTTTCTTAGAAGTAATGATCATTACGTTGAACATAAAACGATCATCTAATACTTTAGATAATGGTAGAAGCTGTGCATAATTCATTGCAAAATGGTAGTAATTTGTTTTGATGTTTTAACTTGAACGGTTGGTTACATCAAATTTCAGTAGTAATCCTCTGACATTCTTGCAGGTTGACCGAGCAGCCTCTGACCTTAAAACTACTAATGTGAGACTTAAGGATACTATAAACAAGGTAAACGCATCACCAATTTGATAATTCGAAACTGAAAACTATTGCTGTCCCCTGTTTCAAGTCTACTACTCATTTTTCCTATGTTTGCATTTTGATATTAAAACAGATGAGGTCCAGTCGCAACTTTTGTATTGATATCATCCTCTTGGTTATAATCTTAGGCATTGCTGCCTATCTCTACAAGTAAGTTCTTTTTGGTGGACGAGATGTACATGGGACTTCCTTATATTGCTTGCCATTTTGTTTTGGAATATCAAATAATAATTTGCTTAAAGAAGGCCAACCATGCTACATTGTTGTTTCAACATGCTTTAGCTTAAGTCAGAATTAGCTCAATTACAAGGCTATTCAATGAATCAATCAGGTGTTACTTACAAATCATGAGTGTTCGAAGTTCAACCTGTTTCTTGTTGACGTCATGTTGGACAATTCCTGATCTTCCTATGAACATGAACGATATTTGACATCTTCGTAATTGTTTATGCTTGGCAACTATATATATATATTTTTTTTTTTTATGTTGTCATCATGTGCTTCCATACTGTAGTTTATCCAGTGATATAATTTCTTCCGGATTGATGTTTGTCTAGAGGCATTGTCGTCACTTGCTTTCCCCTGCATATCAATGATGTGGAGAGCATCTGTTTTCCTAGAAGTGAAACTGTTAGATTTGGATTTATACAATTTGAAGGCAAAATTTTCTTTCCAGCAAGTGTGCTTACCCACAACCCTTCCCCCACAACATAAGACGGAAAAAGAGGGAGAATTAATGAAAAATCCCATCCCAGTGTCATAACTTATAATATACCAAAATCCAAGATATGTAAGGTTGTGTTTGGGATAGTGGTTAATTAATATATTGAAGTGCTTGGATTTTTTCTTTTTAGTCTAAGAAACTCCAGGCTAATAATAGAAACTTGAATACCTGAAAAAACAGTTCTAATTGAGAGGATTTAAAGACCCTTCGATAATAAAGTTAATATATTTATGGAAAATGTATAAAATAACTTAAGGTAATAAATGATTTAAAAGATCTTTAAATTCAAGAAATAAAGATGTTTGTTCTTGAGTTTTAAGTTGGTTAATATTATGAAATATATATATTTTTTATTTTAAAAGATAAAAACTTATGAACCTTTTATCTAAATGGTTCAGGGAGTATTAATACCCCCGAACCTTGTCATTTCTAGAGAAAGGAAATGATGAAGTAACAGAAGTCATTAAATGGGGAAAAGTATCAGCAAATTTTTCCATAAGATGATTCCATGAATGTGTTGTCAAAAGATTGTTTGAAGGTTTTGTCTTGTCTACATGTTATGAGCTTCAAAGCACTGGTATGTTTGGCTGTTCTGCTTTGTTTGCCATGAGTTTTGTGTCCAGAACTGTCTGGGCTAAGCTAGGAGCTGCTTGAACCATCTTCCTCCAATCAGTGAAAGAAAACGCAGACTACTTAACCTCGGATTGCTGATGAAGCTTTTGACGATTTTATTACATATTTTGAGATCATTGCTTCTCTCTTGCAGTGTGCTGAAGTGAAATGAGCATTCCAGCAACCACTTCCACAACTACTAATCTCCTGGCATATACAGCTTTCTGCTGCTACTGGGTCGTCTTTGCATGCATCATTGTACTACATAATGTTTACTGGAAGAGTCTTTACATCTGTAGCTATTAATTTCTTCATAAACTGTAATTTCCAGCAACTTGAAACTGAAACATTGAGACATTTTAATATAATTCCCACTTTATCAGGGTTTCATCGAGTCTCTTGTAGTTGGCGTTTTCAATTCTATGCCGCTAATGAAGTATTTTGAGATCATTAGTTAGTTTGCGCCATGCATCGCTAGATGCTAATGAAGTATTTTAGGATGATCTTGTATCCTCCCTATCCACTTTTACTAAATATATGAATTTTTTGTGTTCTCATCAATTTTTTAAAATATTTTTTTATTTTAAAATATATTAAATAAGTATTAATTTTTTTGACCAATTTCATTTTAAACCGCACTCCCAAATGGGGGCAAAAGCTCCTAACTTCCCAAATGGGGCCTTCAGCAGCTTCATTCAACCCTGATTCAAATAATTAAACATGGTACATTTATTTGATTGCCAAGTAATCAACAGTGAAATAAAGATGAGCCATCTGATTGCAGCCTTTTCTGACATGAGCCATCCACTTCTGTCCCCACGCTCGCATGAGGAGCGTGCTCTTCTTTTCATTTCTGGGAGTTTATTCTGTAGATTTCAAAGAATCCAAACCAAAAGGGAGAGGGTACGTGCCCTTTTGTCCCCCCCCCCAAATTGAAATTAAGTTATTCATGAAATTTGGTCTGTTAATTCCTTTGTCTCCCAACATCCCAGACACTCGTTTGTCGACTCAGTTTCTTGGCTCACTTACACAATTTCACCTCACAGGTTACTAGTTTGATGTGCCATTTCCATTCGGATAATTTTGTTTTTTTATTGGTTTCTGAACTTCTTTTTTTTCAAATTGATGAATAATAGCTTTTTAGAAAATTAATTAAAACTTGGGTTTGTTTTATTATTTATATAAATAGTGAGAAATTTTAATATATTTTTTAAAATTATTTTATAATAAATATGTGTCGTAGTCAATTAAGGTTCATGACAAGACAAAAATTACGAGTTTAAATGCTGGTTTTTACACTAGAAAAGATTTATTAAATTTGACATGCCTCTTAAATACTATTATAAATACTATTATAAATCACATAAAATATTAACATATTATTTTAATATTTTTATTAACTTTCTATCATAAAATATTTTAAAAAAAGGGATTTAATGATTCCAGTTAAAATTACTTTGTTGGTAAAATAAACTAATAAAAAAATTTATTTTTTTTTTAAAAATCAAAATATATTTTGAGATTATTTAATCACAATACCAGATAATTTTCTAAGATCTAAGAATTTTGTTTTTTTACTTTTTTTTAAAAGTAAGTTCCACTAAAACATAGCTAACTCTAGCATACAAACAGTTGCATTCGTTAGGTATTTTCTATTATCTTGCTAAATTAGTAGGTCTTGAAATGCATAATAAATATTAGAAAATTGGAAGTAAACGCCAGGAAAGAAATTCGAGTTCTGAAATAGAACAAAGTCGTGAAAACTAAGTTTTTGGCAAGCGGCCACGTGATTAGTTTAATCAAACCAAGTCACCGATACTACAGTGAAGTAAAGTCAGCATAGCCTAGCAAGGAAGCATTATAATATAAAGTATAAACCTATACGTACTAGATGCATTTTATTATACTATATGATGGTCTACACCATTAACTTTCACTTTTCGTATTATTCTGTCGCATTCGAGAATTAAATAGGATGATTCTTGTTATAAATGATGGGATTTTTGCGACAAATCTCGTATAGCTCAAATGGGCATGCTAGGGTAACTTAAAGTCGATATAATTTTATTTTTATTTTTTTGACAAGGCATGTAGTACTGTAATTAATATAAATAGTCACGGGGCTCTCTCACTTGTAGATTAAGTTTTATCGTGTATAAAAATAACATGTCTCACGTGTATTTCTTGTAAAAACTTGAAATAGTCGGGGTTTTACTTACTTATCTAGGCCCATAAAATGCGCTTTTCGAGAGGTGGGGTTTCCTCGAATCAAAAAACAAATGTATAAAAATAAGAATAAACGTGAAGTGAATTGTAAAAATAAATTTTAAAAAAAATTGCCTCGTTTTGCTTGTAATTAATTTTATTTTTTTTAGAGATATATTTTTTTGTAATTAATTTTTCCACGCTAATTTTGGTTTGTATCAAAAACCATTATCCCACTTGATCCAGAGTCAAGACCCACTCCAACCAAGACGGGTCTCGCAAGTAAAAAAACAACTTTGAAATCCCAGCCATTTTTCCCAATGGAAAACCAACTTTTCATGTCATCGGTGGCTAGCAGGATGCGGCAAGCCGGTTTAAATTTTATGTGATAGTAAAAAAAAATTAGT